>Ga0182021_10001166_pt1 | contig 29801 bp, 32 predicted proteins | sample 612E3MmetaG_FD_120493 | JGI IMG/M metagenome (GOLD analysis project Ga0182021, IMG submission 120493) | Permafrost microbial communities from Stordalen Mire, Sweden - 612E3M metaG (Illumina Assembly) | ecosystem: Environmental > Terrestrial > Soil > Wetlands > Permafrost | place: Sweden... | reverse complement strand
TTTTTCGTTTTCATAAGAATAGAAACCAATAGATCATTAAATCGTAAATGACCACTTTCGCCCATTACGCCTATTAAAAATAATTCTGAGTATCCTTGTATGTCAGGACGATCTATATACCCAACACGACATGAATAAATGCTTCCATATTGCTCGTAAATCTCCCCATATGGAGCTTTCATTGCCTGATCAAAAAAATTTTGTGCATATTCCTTCTCCTTTGATACTGTCGGCTGTATATTTGTCTCGTAGACAGCAATAGGCACCAACAATTCACGTTCAGGATCAAAAGGCACTCTCTTCATTTCTGGATTTTTTATATCCGTGAGTGCTAATGGTAATTGATTGAGGCCAAGCTCACCGGCCGTATTAACAAATGTTTCTACTGAGATGTCTCGTAAAGCTTGTTTTACCATTGCGATACCTCTATGCTTTTTGTTTGTTATCCCGTTTGGAAAAGTTAAGACGTGATCGTTTTGAAAACCAATAATCGCCGCAAAACGCACAGAGCCAACCATTTCCCGCGCGGATTCAACTATTTCCGGTTGATCAATGCCAAATTCTTTACGCGCTCTTTTTAAGAGTGGGTATCCTTTTTGATAAGGATTTCCAAAATCTATGGGCGCAATACTTTGTCCAGCAAGTTCATTATTAGTCATACATATTCACTTTGCTTTGCTATTTAATCTAAATTATAGCCCACCACGACAATAAAAGACATTAAATTTCCACAATTTTGTGTTTCTTTAAAAATCTTCTTCCAAAACCGGATTTGAGATATTTCTCAAATCTAAACCGATGCGCCACGTACAATAGTCAATTTTGATATAATCAGGAGGCTGGAAAGCCAAGGGAGAGTGGGCAGAACGGTTATGCACGAGTTCGCTAAACTCGCGGGACTTATACTCCCGAGTGGGTTCGACTCCCACACTCTCCGCAATAAAATGAGGAATTCCATCTAAATACAAGCTGGCTTAACATACATCAAAATCTGGATAACGAGGAGGGTGGGCGGGACGGTAACGCGCTAGTCTTGAAAACTAGTGGGAGTAATCCCTAACAGGTTCGACCCCTGTACCCTCCGCAAAATAACATCAATCTCTACTTTGTATGATGAAAGCACGGCCGCGATGGATCGTAACGTCCGCCTGCCGGCCGGTAAATTCATTGCTGATACCGATGGTTTGGCCACGATGAATTGTTTTTTTCGTAATTTCGTATTTAAAACCCGATAACGTCAATTGAATTGTGTTGGTGATAGGAATAAACGAAACATACCGGCACCCTCCCCTCTTTATCAATATTGTGCGACCTCTCCCCACCACTACTACCTCGTTTGTCTCATCCCGAAATACGGTAGGTATCCCGCACTTAGCAGACGCCTCAAGAAGTTGAAGCGTTCCCATCGTGTGATCAAGTCTCGTCCCGCTTCCTCCGAGAATTATGATTGATACGGGATGGAACCGGATGGCAAACCGAAGCGCGAGTTCTGTATCCGTGTAATTTTTTTCTGGTTTATAACACTTCACCTCCTCAACATTCTTCGAAATCATCTTCATCTCTTCAGGCGTCACCGAATCAAAATCCCCTATCGCCACATCGGGTAGGACCTCATGTTGAATAAGCCAAAAAGCTGCCCGGTCAACGCCGATAACCATGTCACCAACGGCAATGGATTCCAAAAGAATTGGTTCTAATCTTCCGTTTGCAACAATACAAATACGTTTATTCATATCATCATGCTAACATGTTAACATGCGAATACTTCTTATCTTGCCATCGTGACCGCCCAAACAACCTTTGCGCCGCCCCGTTTTAACACGTTGGCCGCGGAGCGCATGGTTGCGCCTGTCGTAAACACGTCATCAAACAAAAGAATGGTTGATCCTTTTAAGGCGGGGGCTGGTTTATTGATGCCAAAAACATTGTTCATATTTGAGAGGCGCATATCCTTATTCGGCAGTTCGACCTGCGGAACGGTCACTGCAGTGCGCCCAAGTATATCGGTACGGACGTGAATCTGCAACCGCACGGCGAGTAATTTCCCTAACACTTCCGATTGGTTAAACCCACGATACCGAAGTCGCGTCTTATGGAGCGGGACAGGAACCAAAAATGCTGAGGTATCACCTTTGAGTGCATACATCTCGTACGCTGACAGCGGAACAAACGAAATAAACTCGTGGGCTAAATCAGAAACGAAACGATATTTTATTTCTTTAATTGCCGCCCGCACGATATGGTTGTAATAAAAGAAACTACTTAAACCATCTAGTCCATACCGCGACCGGCACCTGGGATGCGTGACGCCTCCGATTGCCGGTTTTTCACACATCGGACAGATGCATTCATTGGGTGCAATGGGGATGACGAGCTTCCGGCACCGGTCACAGATATACCGCCCCAACCGGCCGCACCCGACACAACGCTTAGGGAAAATGAAATCTAAAATGCCCACAAAAATCCGCCTTCTTACTCCATAATACAGGAAGACGGTGCCTCGTGGCGTCGCGATTACACGACGTCCACAGCAGTAAATTCACTTCGTTCATTAACTGTCTGTGGAGATGCCGGGCAATGAACCCGGGTCCGAAAGTGAAACCTAAAAACATCTACAAGCGTAGTCCATTTAATTCTTCCCGACCGTCGAAACGGACAAAATAGGCCGGAAAGGGTTGACCAAATTGCTCCGGAATCAAGCGGTCAATTGATCCCTGACGTTCCGGCTGTTTTTACGCCCACACACCTTCACCGGAAGAAAGAATGTATGGACGGACATTAAGCATTCAGTGCTAACGCAATTCCTGCCTGATGTCGTTGGAAAGCAATCGCATAAAGCGCCCGCTCGTCCAACTCGCTAAGTTTAGTCTCAGCAATTATTGTTTGATAATGTTTTGCGGCTCTTTTATCATCGCCGGCTTGCAGTTTTTAATGTGCCACTCCCGTCGAATCATTCATCCCCATAATAAATAAACGAATCGAATTTCAATACATGAATAATCCAATAATCTAATGAAAATCATTCGTTTATTAGGTTATTCTATTATTCGATTATTATTTCACTTTCCCCCGAAACTCCCTCTCTAATTCCCGCCGTTGGTCGCGCTTCCGCTTCGTTTCACGCTTCTCGTATTGCTTTTTCCCGCGCGCGAGAGCGATCTCAAGCTTCACTAGGGGGCCTTTAGTATACCAAGAGAGGGGTATAAGGGTCAAATTAGCGCCGTCCGTCTTACTTTTTACGCTCAGTAGTTCCTTTTTATGCATCAAAAGTTTCCTCGTGCGCCTTGGGTCGTACCCTTCAGGCCGTGCGTAGATAAACGGGAAAACCTGTGCATTCACAAGATATGCCTCGGACCCGATAATCCGCACGAATGCGCCGTCAAGCGTTGCATGGCCACCTTTCAAGGATTTTACCTCAGCGCCCGTCAAAACTACGCCCGCTTCAAAGCGCTCCAGAATTTCATATTCATAGCCGACTTTGGTGTTTTTGATATTCATATGCCCCGCTATACACGCCCATATTGTACGCTATTTGAGGACAATGGAATAGATTTTGCCGCCTGCAAGAAGCAGTATTTTCTTATTTGACTCGGATACTACGATGTTCGTGGGACTAAATCCCGTGCTCCAGCGATATTGAGCCGCGTACATCCCGTCTTTATCCAAAACGACGACGCGGTTATTCTGTGTATCAAGCACGTAAATATTTTTTGCGTCATCGGTCGTATAAACCACAAGCTGCTTCCCAAACGCAGGATCCACGCCTTGGGCAAGATACGGGTTTACCTGACCCTGAGTAAACCGGAGAATTTTTCCGTCGGTTGTCCCAACCCAAACCGATCCGTCAATCGCAAGTGAGGTCGCGCCGGAAAAATCCGGCAGCGTGTCGGGATTCAAATATTCACGAATATCGGAAAACCCAGCGCTACCGCTTGCGTTCGTGTCTGTCGCAATATATTTCCAGATCCTGCTTTTTCCGACATCCAGTAGATATAAATTACCGCCAAAGGATGTGAGATTCGTCACCAAGTTCCACGAAGGATCACGCTTTACGACTTTTGTCGCCTTATTATTACTGCTCATATCAAATTGCGTGATTGCGTCTCCGGTCAATGCATAAAGCTGATCCCCGTGCACCGCAACGGATGAAACTCCTTTCATCCCGCTTCCGCCCGCAATTATTTGGGCATTTTTGGACGTAATATCAAGCGAATACACGGTGGCGGTGGCGCCATCCCCTATAGCTAGTGTCGTGCCGTCTATAGCAAAATTTGTCGCGGTTGCCCCTTTTTTGATAAGTCCCATATCGTAAAATAGGGACGGTGTCGTATTAACAATCTGCATCGCCTGAGACAGATTATCGGTAACTTTTCTATACAACACGCCGAGTTGATATCCGTCTGTTGTATTGGGCGATATTCTTTGCATATACGGATCAAGCAATTGTTTAGCAGTTGTTAGGCGTTCCCTCCCTTTAAGCGGATTGAGAGGAATTAGAGCGACGCCTTCATCAAGTGCATGCTGCGCGTCCGACATCGCGCTGTACATTGCCTGATTTCGCTTCACCGACACCTGTTTTATAACACCTAATAGGACGCTCACGGCAAAAAATCCGATTAGTACGACGACAATGGTTGCATTGAGATGTTTTTTATCCCGTCGCAATGCTTCAATGTACGTTTTTACCCTGGAAATGAATCCGGAAAAATTCATTGGCTGGTGATCATGTTTTTTGAAAATATCGGGAGTTTGAGAAACATCGTTTTTTTGGACAATAACCGGTTCCTGAGAAATTACGGGCGGCGATTCATCTTTCAATTGATTTTCCTCTAAATCGACGGCTTCAAATACCAGTGCGACACTCCCCTCTCCGCCTTTTTTTTCGTGAAGAAGGAGCGTTAATTTTTCGGCAATTTCAGGAGCCGGCAGATGATCAAAAAGATGCGTAAGCTCCTCATGGGGAAGTATTGCGGCAAATCCGCCCGATGATAAAAGAAACGTGTCACCCGAGCGGACCTCTCCGGATATCCCCCCGTCACGATGCATGAGACTTGCAAGCTCCCGCCCCCGCTTAAGATAGACGTTCCCCTTGCCGCGGAAAACGATATACACCACGCGTCCGACGGATAAAAGGAGCATCATGCTTTGAACATGTGGACTATTAGCGCGGTCAGCGATATCTTCAAGCGCACGGAGGCTTGAAATTTCGTGGCTTAATGCATCGCCTAAAAGAGACAATGTGGCAACCCCCTCTTCTTGGGCATTACCTGCCGGGTCCTGAATCTCGACGACGCCGTATACCGAAGGCAACACGAGCACCTGTCCCCAATGCGTTGCATCAACGGGTCCAACAGCAAGACCTATAGAGGACTTTATCCGCATATCTTTATCTTATCACGAAGCAATTAAAGGATAATAAGCGCAAGGATAAAAATACCGATTGCGAGGGCTAAATGAATATAGGTGAGAATGCGAAGGATCGCCTCTGATCCCTCCTCGAGAACATTTGCCATCAGGTGTTCCTGCCGCACCATGACTCCGGCAAATACGATATAGACTGCGACACCTAAAAGGGTAAACAATTTTGCAATAAGCCATAATGTCCCGGGGAACGTTTGTGTAATCATATAGAATTTGGCAACCCCTCCGTGAGACTCCGTATCGTTTCGACAACGCGCTCAGGGAACGGAATCATCTCAAATTCCAGATTTGGGGCCTCTCCGGCCGTTTCAATTTTTACGTTACCATAATTGAATATTGCGGCAAAAATTCCCCCTGAGGTAAATGAGATGTCCTGAATTTTGTTCAGTTCCGCCTCAGAAAATTTTTTGTAGAGTAAGTAAAAAAAATCAATATCAATAACCCGTTCGTTGGTTACAATATAAATATTAAAAAACCATCCTAAGAATTTCGCGAGAACAAATCCGAGAGTTGCAAGATACCATAATGCAGTACCAATAATGATGTACCCGATAGGTATGGACAACGATATCGGTAATATATGAGTAACCAATGGGAAAATAACAGTCGGCGCAATTGCGATAATAAACGCGATAAGTATCCAGGGAACGTTCACGATAAAATGTTGCCGTAAAAATAAAATAACCGTCTCCTGTTCTTCCTGAGTCTCAAATCGAACACTATCGGGATGTACCGCAAAGCTGGTTAACGGCGTCATGGGAGTGTGTTCACTGCCGGCGCCAAACGTGGTATTTGCTGTGGTTTTCTGCTGCGCATTTATTGGCGGACTATGGTTAGCTGAATCAAATAATGTCGGCACAGAAGTATTGTACTAAAGAGCTTACTTTTTCTCAACGTTATAGAGCGGTCCGACGATTTGAATATTTGCGGGCGCCCGGAGGTTAAAATAGGTTTTAAAGTCACCTCCGTCAAATGTGTCGGATTTCCCATCTCCCGATACGGAGACGGATGTTACCCTGCCGGTGCCAAAATCCGCACTCATTGATACATTGGATACTGAATTATATGCACGGTCACCGAGTTTCGATCGAACGGTCGCCGCATCCCATGTATCGACACCGTCGGGATTCGGTTTATCGGGTTGAGTGAGGTGTTGCTGTGATGAGCCGTCTTGATGGGCCAAAAGAATCACATTGGCGATATCGGCGACTTCTTCAGGTTTTAACCACGCAGTGCCACCGTTTTGACTGCGCGCGCCCCAATCACAATAAAACCATGGACTGTCACGATCATACGCGTTACTTCGCAAATCCGAAAATCCCGACACACTTCCGCTTGTCGTATCCACTGCTCTTTTAGTGTAGCTCGTGGCTGACCACCCCTGTAAATCACCCGTGCTATAGACATATCCCCCATGCGTCGAAGAAAAAAATGCTTTAATCGGATTTCCCCCTTGCACCATAACCTGTGTTCCCGTATCGTCTACAGCCTGATTCCAGGCGCCTCCCTTTTCGCCGGACTGAAACACCTGACAATACTGATTCGCACAAATAGACATATTGCCGTTATTTGTCGTCGCCAGTACGTACGAACGTATGGCTATCACCTGTGCTTTTAACGATTCTGAAGGCCAATCACCAGGAACCTCGTAGATCCGTTTCACATAATCATTTAATTTTCCGCTCCAAATAATGTTCCCTTGATTCACGCTGTTACTGTCGTTTACTTTTATCGTAATGTTCGCGTCAACGCTCTGATACCCGTCAAAATTGTAATATGCATGGAGAATAGTATCAGCATTTTGTCCTACTTTAGCCCTCCCTAATGCTCCATATTGATTTAACCCCACGCGATTCGGCACGCCGAAAGTAAAAAACCCAAAAGCGCCGCCAAACCCCGGATCTTTACCATTGGTTAAATCGCTCGAACATCCTCCGCCGCTTATGGCAAAAAGGGGGATTCCAAGTCCCGCAAGTTTTTGTGCCAAAAACTCCTGTTGACGGGCTGATATTGCGGCCATCGCACTCTGAAGTTGCCCTTCATACGCTGCTACCTGTGCTAATAATTTCCGTATTGTCTCTGCACGCTTATCCGTATCTGCCTTAAGCTGGGCAAGCGACGCCTGTTCAGAAACTAGTTCTTTTTTTTTGGTCTCCAAGTCCTGGACGACAAGCGCAGTCTGTGTAATCACTTTTTTATCTTCATTGACTGCAGCCTGCTGATACCCGATTGTCCGAAATGCCGAACCAATATTTGTCGATGAAAAGAAAAGTGCAATCACATTATTGGTAAACGAGCGAATATAGAACTCCCGAATCCGAGCGCTTGCAACCGTATATAATCCTTCCAACTGCTTCTCCCCTAGGGCTATTGCAATTGTCTTTTGTGCTACATCGGCCTCGATTTGTTGAATGCGAGCCTGGAAAGCTGCGATTGCCTGGTTCATTTTATCAAGTTCCGCGCGGTGCGGCTGTGCGGCTTTTTCAATATTAGAGAATGCCTCGCTGCATTTTGCGCTAATCATGGTGACTTCATTCGGATTACATGATTCAAGGTTTGCTTGCGTCACATTTTCACAGGTCACACTTGAATCACACGCATGTACACGCACCGCGACAACGAGCATGAATAAACCTATTGAAAATAGTAAGACGGTCTTTTTCATTGAAGCGTTACTATTGTACCATTCTTTATTTTCCCGATCGTATTTGTTACACTGAATTTATGCGGATATTTGGCTTTATTGTCGCGCTATTTTTGGTGTTTTGGCTTATCCCGACTACGAAAGTCCAGGCCGCATGTAATGGAGCAGCACAAAATCTATTCTCGCAAACCGTAATGTGCACAAAAACCCAGGTTCAATGCATCGGCAATGGTCCAGTGAACTTCACTGGACAATGTTGTGATACCGCTGCAGAATGTCCGTCAGGCACTCGCCCCGCGGGGGTTTCACAAACGTATAATATTTGCGACTCGGTTCCAGATGCTCAACATGCTGCCTGCATAGGTTGCATGACAAATACGGGCGATTCGACTCAGAAGACGTGGACCGCAATCGGATGCATTCAGACTGATCCGAATGATCTCCTTGGATGGATTATCAAACTCGGTATGGGTTTAGCAGGCGGCATAGCGTTTCTTCTTATTCTCTTCGGCGGACTGCAGATTATGACCAGCGCAGGCAATCCTGAGCAGCTTAATGCCGGACGCGAACTCGTCAGCTCCGCGATAACCGGCCTTATTCTCATTATCTTTTCCGTCTTTTTATTATCATTTATCGGAATTAATATTATAGGGATTCCTGGATTCGCAACGGGACAACAAGGGACAATGGGTCCTCGATAATATATTCTTTATGAACCATATACTCGCCCAATCATTAACAATTCCTTGGACAAATGGCCCCGCGAAAATCAATGGGCCCCTACAGGGTGGACCACTGGGGACAAATCCGTCGCTTGGAGCAATACTTTCCCGTGCTATAACATTCGTTTTTATCTTTGCCGGATTTGGATTATTCATCATGCTGCTTGCGGGTGGATTCACCTTTTTAACAAGCGCAGGCGATCCAAAACAACTGGAAAAAGGGCAACAGCAGCTAACCAATGCGCTCCTCGGATTCTTAATTATCTTTGTGGCATACTGGCTTGTTCAGGCATTGGGGATAATATTCGGTGTCGATGCGATTAAAAATATCTTCGGGTAGTGCTATTTTCCGAATCTCCTCTGACGCAGCTCAAAGTCGCCGACAATTTCATCAAATCTGGTTACGGTGAAATCCGGCATGTGCCAGTCGGCAAAATATAACTCACTGTATTCACTCTGCCACAACAAAAATCCGCTTAACCGCTTTTCGCCCCCTGTGCGCACGATAAGCTCTGGATCGGGAATGCCCGTAGTATCTAAATACTGAGAAAACTCATTAGAGGTAATCTCACGGGTTTCGTTTTTTTGATCTTTATGCCATTTTGCAATTGCACGAAGCATTTCATCGCGTCCGCCATAATTTAGTGCGAATATTGCAGTAATTGCGGTGTTGTTTTTTGTTTTTTCAATGAGCGCGGTTATTTGCCGCTGAATGTTATGATCAAACTTTGATATATCTCCAATCATCCGAATACGGACTCCGTTTTTGTGCAATTTTTCGCCGAAATGTCCGAACCCCCACTGAAGTAAATTCATAATTCCTTTCACTTCACCAATATCGCGGTTCCAATTTTCCGTTGACCACGCCCAAAACGTAAGGTACTGGATGCCCATCTCCGATGCGTGTTTAATGAGAGGCTCCAGTATGCTGTTTGCGACACGCCTGTGCCCCTCAAGAACCGGCAAATTGTGCTCTCTTGCCCACCGTCTGTTGCCATCCATGATGATCGCGATGTGTTTTGGAATGTGTTGTGATTTCATAAATTTTAAAATAAATGTGCATCAACTATCCGCGCCCCGGCGCTCGGTTTATTGACCAACACTGATTGTATATGAGAAGTCTCTTTCAATCCATCGGTAACGTGCTTTTCATTTCTTCCTTCACAAATCAAATGGACGTTTGGACCGGCATCAATGGTAAAAAACACCGGTAATCCTGCTTTCCGCCAGCGGATCACAGCGCGTATACACTCGATTGTTGCTTCACTCCAATAGAAAAGTGACGGCTTTTGCGTTATAGCAACTGCGTGCATCGATATACAATCTTCCTCAATAGTTTCTCCCAACATGTTAAAATCTTTTATTTGTAACGCATTTTCAACACGCGTTAATCGTGCATCAATTCCCAGAATGCGTAAGGGCCAAAACGGACTGGTCGCAACAGCTTCCATGCCGGCAGTTGTAGAAACTGATTTTTGTTTTTGATCAACAATCACAAGAATATCCCGGAGATCCCAGTACGTATTGGGATATAGTGAATACGCGAATGAGCTTTGTGATGTAGTACCCGCTTCCCATTTGACAAATCCGTCGGGTATAGACCGACACGCGGAACCGGATCCAATGCGCGCTAAGACAGTGAGCTCTTGTTGGGAAAGCCTCAAATCTGCGGCTTTACAACCCGCTTCTGTGAGCGCTGCAAACCCGGAGGCAGACGACGCAATCCCTGCGCCGCGGGGAAACGTATTTTTTGTTTTCACCTTCACCCGGTTAGTACTTTTTGCTCTCTTGCGAATTCTGTCAACATGATCAATCACTTTCTGTTTTTCTGCGGCGGAAAACTTGTCACCAACCAATTCAACCGAATCCTCGGAAAAATGAGAAGAAAATTCGACTGTCGTTGTCGTTGTTGCGCCCGATAAATTCATCGAGATTGATGAATTTGACGGAATACGAAGCGCATCGTCTCTTTTCCCCCAATATTTGATAAATGCGATATTGGAAGGTGCTTGAGCGGTCGCTTTCATAACACACCTACCTCCTTAAGTGCTTGAGCGGCTGCAGAGGTCAGAATCAATTTTTTACTCGCCACAAATAATGCAATTTCGCGCGGGGCGAAAAACGTAAGATCGGCAACCTCCTGGGCGTCCGGTGTAAACGGGCCATTGCATAACCCCCGAAATAATGCGGCCCGTTCAGTTTCAAATTCGTTTGAGGTAATAAATTTTTTAACAAATGTAAGAGGCATATCGACGCCTACCTCTTCCTGAAGCTCACGGTGTACGGCCGCTTCGTCCGTTTGACCCTTTGTCACGTGACCTGCTGCGGAAATTCCCCACAACCCGGCTTCCATATCCTTGGTCATGCTGCGTTTTTGGAGCAGGAGTTCACCCTTGTCGTTAAAAATGAGCGCGCCCACCGTCCTATGAATGAGCGTTTTATCATGATGGCATTCGTATCGTGTTTTATAACCGACGATCTCATCGTTTTTATCAACGACAATAAATAATTCTTTTTGATCATCCGTTGTTTCCACGCGAACCCCTTCTGCATTTGGACTTACTGTGAGAACAGTGCCACCAACCGCAGTGATCGCCTTCTCAACGACAAGTTTACCCTTTACCCCATCAGGGTGAAGGGCGATCATGCAATCCCCGCCTCCGGCACCGGATAATTTCGCTCCATACGCACCCGCTCCTTTTGCTGCACTGATGAGTGACTCTAGCTTTTCTGAGCTTACTCCCAGATCGCGAAGATAATCCTGGTTAAAATTCATAAGCGTGCCCGTGCGCTGCCAATCGCCATCTTCAATACGCACTTTCCCCTCATCGACAAGCTTTTGAATAGCCTGAAAAATACGCGCAACTTTCTCCGGATATTGTTCTTTTAACTTAGCGACCGTACCGATAAGCGTTTTTGTGTCCGCTTTGATGCCGGTATATCCGACTATTAAGGGAATTTCGCCGATTTCCATGGGCTCAATCACGCGCCCGCCGCCCGTAAAATACAGCGTTCCTCCCCAGATAGCAGCTGCAACATCAAATCCGCTCCCGACGCCCTGAATATCCAACACTGTTTTATATGCGAGATCAAATAGTTGTCTATTATCTAGTTTTCGATCAAATAGCTCAGATAGCGCCTTTAGAATCGACACCGTCGAAGCGGAGGACGATCCGAATCCGTATTGTGAAGAAAACTCGGATCGTATAGTAATAGTTACCCCGCAGTTCATCGGGTGTGCCGCGTGGAAATTTTTTACGGCGACCTCAACAAACCGAGCACCGACGGATACGTCTCCCGCTCCAAGATCGCTTAACGATTTTTTATATCCGGTAACGTTTACGTTCGGCGCATTCAATACGAATGTTTTTTCCTCGGTTAATGATACAGTCGCAAACATCCGCTCATTTATCGCAGTCACGATACTGGGATACCCATACACTACTGCGTGATCTCCCATCAGAAGCAATTTCCCGGGGGCGCTTGCCGTTATCGACTGATTATTTTTCATCCAATCGGACTCCTTCTTCACCAAGTTTTATGTTACGTAACGAAAAACTATAATTCCTGCAGATTGACTCAACTTTCGCAAGATTTTGATGATAACAAAGCAGAAAACCGACCCCCTCACTTACTCCCCCGCCACCTAAAATTTTAACCGCGCCGTCCGCTTCTTCAATTTGCCGCATAAGCGGCTGAACCTTTCGGCTTACGACTCCCATTCCCTCCAACGTTCTCTCGCCGATTCGTATTGCATCAATTAATTCGGACTCATTGCCTTCTTTGAGTGCTACCGTCACACGTTTCACCTGTTGTTCATTGAGATCAAGGAGTTTTTGCATCTCCGCAGGATTCTTTGATACCTTTTCTTTTACAAACGCAACCATCTCTCCCGTTGTTTCTTTCGGCTTTCCCGTATTAATCAGAAAAAAATGATTAGTTGTCACGTGCGGCTTAAACGGAAGCTGCCAAATACTTTTTAAAAACTCAAGCTCTTTTCGAAACCATATAAATCCTCCCATCGTCACCGCTGTATTATCTCCTCCCGATGGATTTCCATGTTGTTTTTTCTCAATCTCATATGCCAATTCATTAATCCGGATCGGGTTCCAGAGTTTTTTGAAAAAATAGATAATTGCACCCGTTAGTCCCACAGCGACCGCGGCCGATGAACCCAAATGAAATCCAGCCGGAATTTGAGAATCTATGGTAATTTTAATTGGAGGGTAATCCGTTATTTTTAACTCCTTAAGAAGAAAATCTATAGCGTATCGTGCATGATCGGTCGGCTCCCTAGAAACAATAGTAATTTGTTCCTTGATAGAATTATTTTTTTCCAGTTCCTCTATCGTCACGAAAAGCCGGAGATCAATTGCCGCGAGTAGTGCCGGCTTGCCGTACACAACGGCGTGCTCGCCCATAAGATGAACTTTCCCCGGTGCTGATACGCGTATTTTTTTCATATACCCCGTCTATATTGGCTTGACTTTTATCCCATACGGGATAACGTCATCCGTCTCCGTTTGGATCGTCCGGCGAACGACAGAAATGACCTTTTGACCGATAGCCAGGTGCTTTTCCTCATAATCCACCATCTGGGCGGCGATTGACTCGCCACCATCAAGCCGCACAATGACGACGGGATACGGGGCCTGATACCCAAAGTCAGCAGGGGGCACGCGGATCACGGTCCAAGAAACAACGACGCCGCGTCTTGCAACCATGCGCGCGACAAATTTTTGATTCCGCCAAACTTTAACAGGACTAATCATAATTTAGTACTTAGAACTTAGAGCATTAGAGTTTAGCTAAACTAAACTCTAATCTCTAAACTCTACGCTCTAATCTCTCATTAATATATGAACGGTCGCTGTTGCTCCGCTACCGCCGACGTTATGTGCAAGCCCGATACGCGCGTTTCCGCACTGACGCCTCCCTGCACGGCCCTTTAATTGATCAACCAACTCGACCACCTGCTTCACTCCCGTCGCACCGACCGGATGACCGCACCCTTTCAGGCCTCCCGACGGGTTTACTACGAGGTGTTTCGATTTTCCGAGCGTTGTTTCCCCATTTGCGATGGCAATCGCCGCTTTTCCTTTCTTGTAAAATCCTAAATCTTCCATTGCGAGTACCTCAGCAATCGTAAAGCAATCATGGACCTCAGCAACACCAATGTCCTCTGGCGCCATATGGGCTAATGCATATGCTTTTTGCCCTGCTTTCTTCGTCGATTTCAGTTCCAGTAGGCTCTCCCGCTGCGCAAGTCCCAATGAATCAGTGGCCGTGACGGACGCAATAATCTCAACGGGTTTTTTGTCAATAATTTGCCGCTTATCACTTGTAATGATGAGTGCCGCAGCGCCGTCGGAAATCGGTGAACAATCGAGTAATTTCAACGGGTCCGCAACACACGAGCTTTTCATCACCTGAGCGATGGTGATAGGCGTTTGAAATTGTGCATTAGGATTAAGACTTGCATGATAATGATTTTTCACTGCAACTGCCGCAAGTTGTTCTTCGGTTGTGCCGAATGTCGCCATATGCACCCGCGCAAGAAGCGCGTAAAGCCCGGGAAATGTTGCACCCGCCAGTCGCTCGCCTTCCCGACCCGCCCCCATAAGCGCTGTTGCGACGTCCTCGGGTTTATGATCGGTCATTTTTTCGACCCCCAAAACAACAACAGTTGTATATTGACCGGACAATACGCTATTTACCGCATTGTGAAGGGCCAATCCGCCCGATGCACAAGCGCCCTCAATCTTAAATGCAGGAACTGAGAGCCCAAGTTCCTCGGCAAAAAATGCGCCGATATGTTCCTGTCCACCCAACATGCCGGAGAGCATATTACCGACAAAAAGAGCGTCGACATCAGAGGTCTGAAGTTTTGCATCGGCAAGGGCACTGTCAACAGCTTCCCGCGCCAATGCACGAGGGCTGACTCCCCATAATTCACCAAATTTTGTCGTAGCGGCACCTATAATATAAATCTTCATAAATTTAAATCTAAAATCCTAAGTCCAAAATCCAAAATAAATTCAAAATTTGAATTTTAAAATTTAATCTTATTTTGAATTTTGAGTTTTGTGCTTTGAGTTTATATTTTATGTGTATTTTTAAGGTATCCGACGTAATCAATATTCATTTTATGTGCAACCTGTTGATCTACCAATTCACCCCTTTTTTTCCGCTGCTTCTGAATATCGACAATCCCTTTCCCCACTTGCCATAAAAATGCATCACTTCCGGCTCCTGATCCGTATGATGCCATAAATATCATGTCCCCCGGTTTTGCTACATCTAACGTCGCCGCTAGTCCCAAAAGCGCCGAGGCGGAATACGGATTGCCGATGAGATCAACGGTCAATGACGAGGCAAGCTGCTCATGGCTAAATCCCAAACGCCGCGCAACATCGCGGGGAAACTTCGCATTGGGCATATGAAAAACGCAGTGCGTTATATCGCCGGGTTTTATATGTGCCTGTTCAAAGAGCCGATTTGAAGAACCGATTACGTGAGCAAAGTATGCGGGTTCTCCGGTGAAACGGCCCGCGTGCGTCGGATAGCGGATGCCGTCCCTTCGCCAAAAATCCGGCGTATCAGACGAATATGACGTATATGACAGAAGCTCTGCCACCGGCTCATCAGTACCAATGAGATACGCAACGCCTGCCGATGCCGACGTATATTCAAGCGCATCATGCGGCTTACTTTGAGCAGTGTCGGCGCCTATTGCTAATCCCGCCCTGATGTGGCCGGATGTCGCAAGCCCAGCGATCGCCTGCATGCCGGCGGTTGCCGCCTTACAGGCAAACTCCAAATCAGCAGCCAGATAATGGTTTCCGACCCCCAACAATTCGCCGACGATCGTCGATGTCGGATTGACCGCATACGGATGACTCTCGCTCCCGACAAAAAGTGCTTCAATGTCAGTTGGTTTTTCGTTGCCAGAGTGTAAGGCGCTTACTGCAGCCTCAAGTGCAATCGTAACGGCATCTTCATCAACACCCGGAACTGATTTTTCTATAATTCCAAGTGATCCGACAACTTCGCCCGGATTTTTTCGCCACGCGTGGGCGATATCGGAAAGCTTGACGCGGTAAAGCGGGATATATGTACCATATGAGATGATGCCGACCGTCTTGTTTTTCATTGATTCCCCCGCGCAAGTGACTGATGCGCTTTTGCAAGTGTCCCTTCTTCTAACGATGCCAAAAGCGATATTTCTCCAGCTAACACTGCAGCACCGACGATTTCTGCAAAGTGACGCGCATTCGTGCCACCGTCTCCCTGAGGCGAACTCCCAGCAACTCCCAGCATGGATAATGCTTCCCGTTGGGTTCCCAAGCCCGTCCCGCCGCCAACGGTGCCAATCATGAGATCAGGAACATAGACACACATATATAACGCTCCGCCAGGCAAAACCTCGGCAGTGGTCACGCCCAAGCTCCCCTCAACAACGTGTGCAATATCCTGACCGGTTGCCGCAAATAGGGCGGCAACAACATTTGCAAACTGCGCATTAAAGGCCATAGACCCGCTCATGACGCTCCCCAACATACACTTCGCCAGCCACACATCGTACACTTGTCGTGCTGTGGTTTTAAGCGTCTCCCGAAGCACTGTTTTTGTCAGCACAACTTCTGCCCAGACTTTTATCCCCCGTTTTCCCAAAATATTAAGCCAGGAAGGTTTTTTATCAACGCAGTAATTGCCGGAAAGCGCCAGACATTCAATTCCCGTTTGTTCCCGTATATAAGAAGCGACCGCTTCCGTTGCGATCGTCACCATGTTAAGTCCCATGGCATCCTGCGTATCAAAAACAAACCGTATATAGCGATATCTGCCGATGCCGGTTGACGTAAACGACGTAAGAGCTAAGTGATGGGAGGTTTGCGCTGCGACTTCTTTAAGCTCATCAAACCGCGTATCCAAAAACGTCCGAAGCGTCCGGTTTTCAGCAAGATTTTTTACACGGAAAACCGGCCCGCGCGTCGCTCCGATCCGATGACTATCCACAACGGCCCCGCCACTCTGGGTGATCGCCTTACACCCACGGTTAATAGACGCAACGAGCGCTCCTTCAGTTGTTGCCAAAGGTATGTAATATTCTTTTTCCTTCTGAACATTTGGGTTTGAAATTTGAGCTTTAATGAGGAGTGGTCCCGCAACTCCCATGGGAATCTGAGCCGCCCCGATCATATTTTCACAGTTTCTCGTTGACGCCGTTTGTTCATCCAGAGAAAATGATCCGATCGATGATAACTCGACATGCAATAATTTCTCCAACGCTGTTCTTCTCTCTTTTGCTGATTTTAGCATGCGTATATTCATACAGTAATGACTTACACAAACGGGACGCGGAATAATCCCAACCAATACATTCCGACACTATATAAAGCAAGAATGGGAAGTACGATTGCGCTTGTTGCGAGTATTTTTAAAAGATCAAGACGTAAGGCAAACCGGAGCGACAAATACGCAAGCGTTACTTTCCAAAACAACAATGTCGCCGAAAACAGTAAATATAAAACACTGAACGCAATACCCATTGGCGCAGTTGTCCGGGGTGGCGGCACAGCAACATATAAAAGTGAGGTAACCCAAAACCAGATGATTGTTGGAAGCAGTGTGTACCCCCAGGAAAGACCAAGCCCGCGAAGCGTTCCGCGTGCGCCGAATAATTTCCCGACAGTCCAAAATAAACCGACGGCAATGATGTAGGTTGCTGCCGCGCCTGAGAATAGTGCAAAAAATTGCCGGGTCAACAAAAACGGACGGAACAATGACGTTTTCACCAGTGCCGCAGTCGCAAAATAACAGATAGCACACAGGGCAATGTATCCTAATTCCCATGGCTTTCCGTCGCTCACAATCTTCCGATATGTCTCATACGGCCGGAGAATAACGCCGATAACGTGCTTGGCGAAGCTATATCCGGCCACGAAGATATCATTTACCATAAGAAACAGGGCCACAGAGGCCCATATATAGTATTAGTCGAAAGGGAAGACTAAAACCCGCGCCCCGCCTCATCGGCGGGTCGCCGTGGAGGGACCAATGAGACGACTGTTAGAGGAATTAAAATCCTCTCTGGAGTATCGTGACAAGAAGCGTTACCGCAGAGCCCAATAAAACGTAGAGGCCAACGACCAGAACTAATGAGCCAAATACAAGAAGCGGCCAGGGCATCACCTTGAGCCTACCCACGAACGATTTATAAAACGGTGTCAGAGGCCCGACCGTTTGAGGCGGCAGATCAGTTACTTCTTCCCAACGCTTTACAAATCGACGATAAAGATCGCTATTCATACAGTTTTTTCGTCGTCCCGGCCCTTGAGCCGGGATCTATCTTTTTGGTAGATTCCGGGTCAAGCCCGGAATGACAATGAAATCTATATCGATAAAAATAACGCTACAAATGCTTTTCTCGCACGGAACAACTGTGATTCAGCGCCTTTTAGTGATAATGCAAACTTTTTTGCAATCTCAGCAACCGATAAATCCTCCTCGTATTTGGAAACGATGAGTTGCCGATACCGAGGCATGATCCTCGCAAGCACGCGGTGAATTTTTTCTTTCATGATGGTCGTATCAAGCTCCTCCTCAGGATTGAGCATTGGTGAGATAAGTGCCTCAAGGTTGGGCGTTCTGGAAAAAACAACCTGTCGCAACTTTCTTCGCCTGTAATAATCGATGATTTTATGATTCCCGATCGCATAGAGAAATGTCGAAAGCTGGCTATTTCCCTGAAAATCACGGATAGCCTCCAAAAATGCAAACAGAGTATCCTGGAGAACCTCTTCGGCGTCACCTTGATTGTCAATTTTTTGCCGGATAAGCGCCGAAAGCCGCGGGGTATAGTGGCGGTAAAAAAAAGACAACGCCCGCCGATCCCGCGCCAGAATTTTTGCAACAAGATCACGTTCGTCCCGCTGATCTGTCATAAGTGAGTCTGACTCATGCACTATACCACAATTTGGACGTTGTTGACAAAGCAAACGGAAAGCAACTACACTTAATTCTATGCAGCAGGTTTATGCGGAAGTCGACCTCCAGAGCTCATTCCCCTCCATTACCCATTTCACCGATATCGGGAGTCTTGTGACGGTTGTTGCAAAAAACGCATTCGTCATCGCCGGAGTTATTATGTTTGCTTTGTTGGTCTTCGGTGGATTTGGTATGATAATGGCAGGAGGATCCGGTGACACGAAGAAGCTGGAGGAAGGTAAAAAAGCAATCACGGGTGCTGTCATAGGGCTTATCATCATCGTCGGATCATTCTGGATTATACAAATTGTTGAAAAATTAACAGGACTTATTCTATTGCCGAAATAACCTATGGATCAAATTGTCGGTCATGTCACAAATCCGCTTCCCGGACCATATCAAAGCCTCACGGGCGCGAATGGTGGGCTTATTTTATTTTTTACGAATATTTTGCGCCTTGTTTTCGTGATCGCCGGCATCTACGCGTTTATTAACTTCATCATCGCCGGATTCCAATACATGAGTGCTGCGGGTGATTCTAAGGCTCTATCTGCTGCTCTTGACCGCATTTGGTACTCGCTCCTTGGAATTATTATCGTCATCGGATCGTTTGCGCTTGCCGCACTCGTCGGCCAAATCGTATTTGGAAGCGCAACATTCATCCTGTCACCGACTATATACGGCCCGGGACAATAAACACATATGAAACTCTTAGCACAGGGTACAGGACTTGGAACAATCGGAGGAGAAGGATTAGGCCCATTCGGTAAAAGCGTTGGCCCAAACGCAGGTTTGACTGGTATTTTGAATATTATCAGTTCTATTGTCGGCATGCTGACGATCTGTGCGAGCATCTGGTTTTTATTCATGATCCTTTTCGCCGGCTACGAATGGACGTCGGCAGGCGGCGATACCAAAAAAATAGCAAGCGCACGGGACCGCATCGTTCATGCGTTTATCGGCCTTGTGATCGTCGTTGGTGCATGGAGCCTGACCGCTGTGGTCGGCCAGTTCTTTGGATTTAATACACTTGTCGATCCGGGAGCATTTATTACAAACTTACAAATACACTAATCTTATGATTACCCACCTACTTGCCCAGATCGTGAATCCTGTACTCCCGACGGGTCTCGGCGGGACCAAGATCTCCACGAGTCAGGATCAGGGTGGTTCGGCGCTCGGCGGTTTGGTCAGTGGGCTTGTCGGCGCGCTGTTTATCGCCGGCTTTCTTCTCTCGCTCATCTTTTTAGTCATGGGCGGATTTACATGGATTACCTCAGGCGGCGATAAAACGAAACTGGAAAAGGCGCGGGATGAAATAACCAACGCGATCATCGGATTAGTTGTTGTCGGCGCCGCGTGGGCGCTCTCCGTGTTGATCGCCAATTTCTTTGGACTCGATCTGACAAAACTCCCGATACCAACGGCTGTCCCGGGTCAATAATGATGGGAATTCGAAAAAATACTGTTGACAACCGGCGAATGTTTGCGCAACAATAGAGTAAGTACGGTATACTACACGAAGAGATAATTAAGGAGGAATGATATGTTTAAGGTATTTGCAGCTGATCCGACAATTAATATCCCGACACCGGGTAATTTCCGGATTACTGACATCGGTCAGCTTATCAGTGCTCTCGTCGGCACACTCCTTATCATCGCTGCACTTTTAGCATTTTTCTTCCTAATCCTGGGAGGTATCCAGTGGATAACCTCCGGCGGCGATAAGGCCGGTATGGAGGCAGCTCGCAATAAAATTACTCATGCCATCGTCGGACTCATCATCGTCGGCGCGGCGTGGGCGGTGATGCTCTTGGTCCAGAACTTCCTGGGCGTCACGATCATCGGCGGAGCGCTTAACTTCCCGAAACCATACGGCAATTAAATAAGACGTAAATTCTTTCTCTGGGTCTACTCATATCTGCTACAATATTGGTATGCGTAAAGTCGTCCATGTGTTCATGAGCCCGTTAGTATTCTTTCTTGGGTCCCCGGTGTATGCCGCCGTACTTCCGAATTTACAACAGGGTGATGTCGCTACCGTTCAATCGCTTGAGGGGCTATTTACCAATGTCGTCAATGTCGTGATCGCTCTAGCTGGCGTTGCGCTTCTTCTCATGTTTGTTATTGCGGGGTTTTCCTTTTTATTTTCTCAGGGCGATCAGAAAAAACTGGAACAGGCCAGGGGGACGCTCACGAACGCGGTGATCGGTCTTGTTGTCATTGTCGCTGCGTTCCTCATCATCCGCATCATCAGCGTATTCACCGGCGTACCGCAGATTCTCAAGTTCACTATTCCAGCCGGAAATCCATCCGCAGGAAATCCATCCGCAGGCGCAGGAGTTCTTCCTAAAAGGTAGATTGACTGTTCTCTGCGCATCGTTAATAATAAAGAGTACATGCTAAAACGTCTGCTCGTGTTTTTTATTCTTCTCTGTTCGCTCGCATTTCTTGCACCCAAAAGCGTCGTTTTTGCTCAACCGGCCCCGGCAAACCCGATTACAGCTATCACCAATCTCATTAATTCCTGGAAATTCCCGACTACACAAGATACCAATGCCGCGGTGTATGGAACGGCTTCGATTAATTCCGAATCAACCGTCCATTTCCAAAACACCAATAACGCGTATGACATCGCTGATATGATCGACAAGTCAGTCTGTATATCGGGTGCAAAAACACAAACAGACTTTACCACGTGCCTTAACGGAAGCACGGCAATGCAACTTGGCGGCGTTATTGCTGACATGTATACAACGAAACCCGCCGACTCCGGTTTGTTTTTAGCCGATATGGGTCATTCTCTCGGATTTATCCCCGATCAGGCGTATGCACAAGGGATTGGATTCAGCGGCCTCGAACCCCTTCTTCCCATCTGGAAAGCGTTCCGGAATATCGCCTACCTCCTTATGGCGCTTGTCATGATCGTTCTCGGGTTTATGATCATGCTCAGGAAAAAAATTGATCCCAAAACCGTCGTCACGGCACAAAATGCAATCCCCCGTGTCATCATCGCGCTTATCCTCATCACATTTTCCTATGCAATCGTCGGATTTATGATTGATATCATGTATCTTCTTATTTTCTTTATCGTTGCCATTTTTAAATCAATTCCAAATTATCTGCCGGCGCCGAGCGCGCAGGTGCAAAGCATATATCATATTACGACAAATGACGCGCTCTACGGCCAGGGCGGCATTGGAGCACAGTTTTTCAACGTGGATATAAACCCGCTTAAATTTTTGGGCTATAATGTAAATTCCGGTACCGCCCTCATGGTGTCTTCTATAGGCGCAGTTATCGGCGGAATAGCTGCCATTGCCGGCGCGGGCACGCCGATAGGCGGAGCCGGAGTCGTGATAGGTCTCGCCGGACTCGGGTTACCGCTCGTCCATTTAATTTTAGCCATCGTTATACTATTCCTCTTTCTTCGATTGCTTGGATTCTTCCTTACTTCTTATATCCAGATAATTATCTCGCTGCTATTGGCGCCACTCCAATTACTCATGGAGGCGCTCCCAGGATCTAATTCGTTCTCATCGTGGATTAAAAATCTTGCAGCAAATCTCGCGGTTTTCCCTATCGGAGGCGCTATGTTTATGCTCTCCTCCGTATTTGCTAATTTCTCAAACGGCGGCATTTCAGGAGGACCAACAAACCTTTGGGTACCGCCGTACACGAGTATTGTAAGTAACACAACGGCAATCGGCGCACTCATCTCGCTTGGCATCTTATTTGCCATACCCTCTGTTGCAGGCTCGGTCAAAGAAGCGCTCAAGGCAAAGTCCGTTATGCCAATGTTCGACACGGGAGGGGCAGGAGGAGGAGCATTGCAAACACTATCAATGGCATATTACATCAAGTCTCTCTGGCCAAGTCAGATATGGGACCGCGTAACCGGCCAAAAAAGCCCTCCTTCGCATGGTGGGGGTGGAGAATAGTCGTTAACCGTGTTCCGGTTGTGCGTGTGAGGAGTTCCCGGAAAATCCCTTTTTCAAATTACTCCAAGTTTGAGTTCCCCATAATAACACGGCCAAACCGGCCAATGCCACTGCGCGCGGGACCCAAACGGTCTGAATTTCAAATTTGTGATGAAATAGTCGTTCTACTCCCCTCCATCCAGTCCTTTTCGTAATAGCTTTGCCAAAATCCTGTAAAAAATTAGGCCAACCAATCTCGGCGGCGATGAGGTTCAATCGTTTCATGGTTACATGAGTTAAATGCGGAAATAATTTATGAAATTTTCCGCCTGTTGCAACGTCCGCAGCATGCCATGCAAGATCCACCTTCTCAAGAGGCAGGGCTAATCCGCCTATACCCACTATTCGTTGGTGATCAGACATGGGGAAAAATGGATGTTCCCCCTTCATACCCACAATGTCCTTCCCGTAATCCATCCGTACCATCCCGTACCATGCTGCCGTCCATTTCAGATTATTGACTGCTTTCGTATTGTAGCCGCCGACCATTTCTGTCATCGCATAAAACGCTTCACGATGCCCTGTAAATGTCTTTTCATCACCCGCCTCAACCATTGGTTTAAAATCCTTTACCACGCCACCTGCCGCATTTACTGTATCGTTTAGGTTGCGATAGATTCCATTGTTCCCTGCGTAATCATCTTTAGCAATTTGGAGGGAATATTGAAATTCAGGATCCCCGGGGACCCCGTCATCTAACTCTATATATCGTGGATCCTGATCGTGAACGACTAAAAAATACTGCGCGATCGCGGGATTTGAGAGAGACTCTAATGTTTCAGGTTCTAAAACATGCTCTGAAATACGTCCGCCGAGCGCAAAAAATTCGTTCATATCCGTTTGGGTAATCCGACATATTTCAGCTGCAATAGCTATTTGTCTTGGGGTGTGAGCCGCGATTGGTTTTGAAAAATTCCAGGGCATTTCTCCTGCTTCCGCACAATCGGCATTTATCATATCTTGACGCATGATAAAACGCTCCATAAAAAGATCTCGCCTGCCAGGACCGATAGCGTTGAGACCTGCTTCTTCAGGATCATGATACGCATGGTTTGCTGCAGGAATCTCCCGGTTAATAAATTCCAATATTTCAATATCACACTCCGACTGTAGCGCATCGACCGCGTGCATGGGCGAATACTCTCCTAATTTAAGGAGCATTCCGCTTGTCGGATCTTCTGGGACAATGTGTGTGAGAGTAAACTGTGCATTCTCAATACTATCATGTGAAATTTCGGGGTTAAACAAATCAGCAACTTTTCGCGACAGTCGTTCCTGTAATAAAACTTCGTTATGCCCAGTGTACTTTTTGTCCATAACCTGAATCATCGTGTCTGCATTCCAGGACGCCGAACGATACCGGTACGCGCCGGTTGCCTCCCTGTCTGTTGCGGCGCGTTTCGCCAGAGTGAACGTCATCAGCCGCCGGAGGTCTTTCTTGGTCAATTTATCTATTGACGTCGGATTTCGTAATTGCTCCTTCAGGTCAATCCCGTGCTCATCAATTTCAAAAAACACAAGACGTTGCTGTTCAATAGCCGCGTATCTAGGTGAGGTCTCGGGCTCAACAATTCCTAAATAATTTTTTACAAGTCGCCGGAAATCCTGTTTTCCTTTCGCGGTGCGCAGATCAATTTTGTCCAACGCGGGGTCGACATATTTATCAATACTCAGACGCATCACATCGCTCTTAGCGGCCTCTTCAATCACGTGGCGGCCGGAAGCGCTTATCGTCCCCCAGCGTTCCATTAGCTCATCAATTGGGCGCCAGGCAGTCAACACGTTAGCTTCAGGGCCCAAGCCGGCAAACATGAATGGGTTATCTTTTTGCCCTCCAACTTTCCAAATCGGCGCCCCCCATTCCATCCACTCAGCGCGACGCGTTTCAATAATCTGCTGCGAATACATTTCGTCGACCGCGGCATCTACCATGGTGTCAAAATCAACATTCGGACCGTATACTTTCGCTAATTTTGGCAAATAATGTTCTTTATATTTCTTCATTTCGTGCTTCGCCTTATTCACCGCCCGTTTCAAATTTGGTCCGCTCGCTACCGCTTCATCTCCGTCGTTGTCAAAACGGGAAAATTCTCCTTTTCGATCCATAATCAAATATGCCCGATTATTGATCCCCCCTCTGTCCCGCCGTAATATAATCTGCCCTTTCTCACCGATAGACGCATTGATGCCTCTCATTTTTTCTATTTCGGAAGTCTTAAACGTTGTGACGCCGCGCTGCAATAAATCCCCTTGTGTGAACGAGTCAACGAGTTGTCCACGGTATTTTGCCCATTCATTTTTATCTTTAAGGACTTTATACATAGGGTGCTTATCAAGATCGGCTCTAACGGTAATTTTATACGCAGGGTCGTAGCCCTCATTGATGAAACCCCAATTTTTATCATCGTCAAAAAACGCTTTCCAGTCTGCCTGGAAATGCGGGCTGTTTAAAAATGAAATCATGTTTTGACGGTTCCGCTCAACCGATTCCTGGAACGTGTTTGGATATAAGCGGGACAACTCATTGTAATAGTCCTGCGTCTCACGAAGAGCGAGAGCCGGGTTCCGATATACCGGCATTTGGTCGACGTATTCGAAGTAAAGGTTGCTGAATGCTTTATGTCTTTCCGCGTTTAGCTTGGATACTTCATCTATCCTTTTTGCGAGCCTATCGACAAGATTCGGAACAAGCGTCAAGTCAGCGCGATAATCATGATGTAAATCGCCGTATAGTTTATAAACCTGCTCGTCGACATCCCCGGTCAGAGAGTGAACGTAAGAATTAAATTCGTCAAGACGGTCCTTCAGGGCGCCGGCACGAACGGGTTCTGCCGCCGAATCCCATTCATAATCCACTCCTGCTCCCAATGCAAACGCCTTAGGCTCGCTCATGAGATATAAATGTTCATCCCAGCGGTCGCTGGTAAACATCGGCCTGCCCTCAATGGCCAGCTTGACTTGATCGACCACCGTATCGCGAACTGAAGTGCCTTCCTGCATTTGCGCCATGACATCAGAAGACTCGCCCTGCGACGTATAAAATTCACCGTTATCCACACGGAGCTGTACGCCTTTGGTGAACAATAGCGCGGGGTTAAGCTTTGTGGGATCATCAACTAAATCAGGATTCATTTTGTACACATCAGACATCTCGCCGAGGAATGATAATGCGTACGAATCGCGGGTAATTTTACTTGCCGCATCTTTCACCCACCTGGGCCCTTCCGCAATCTTTTGTCGGGCGGTCTTTTCATCCAATTTTTCAACCGGCCGCATGGTTTTAACGACCAAATCCACATCCGCCTCATCACCTCCGGCATTGAGATGTTTTACCAAATCCTCCGAAACCTGAACCTCAGCCTGAATATCTGCTGCTGTTAACGGCCGACGGAGTATGTTTTCTCCAATATCGCGCAAATAATTCTCGTCTTCATAAATACGAGAAGACTTGGCGTCTATAAATGTCACGCCCATTTCCGCGCGGTCGTCTATTGAGATGCCCACCATATATGCTTTATTCCGCATAATGTGGTTGTAGGTGGATTGCGTAATCTCCTGTGCCACCTCATTGAGGTCTTTGTCCACAGCCGCGTCGGTTTGAATACCTTTTACGATAGATTGTATTCTCCCCCGTGAATCCGGACCCTGAGGATTATTGCGGATTTCGTTCTTTAACTCTTCAAATTGTCGTTTGAGGGCCAGCGTTTTTGCTTCCGGCACTTCATGCTCAATGATCTGTAGTTTTTTTTCTATCGTTAGCGGCGTTCCGCTCCGGACCAACTCTTCCTTATATTTATCCGAAATTGCTTCCGTTTTTGGCTTCACTCCTGTTTCAGGTTTTGGTCCTTTGCTCTCTTGGGTGCTTTTCAATTCCTTGGCATTTTGTTCACGCCTGGCAAAATCGCGGCTTTGGACGCCTTTAACCGTTAACGGGCCGTCTGCACCACGATCCGGGGGCGGCTGCTTCCCCTCTAACAATTTCTTCAGAAGCAATATCGGCGTCTTTTCGTTGGTATCTTCAGGCATATAAAATATATTTAACTATTTATTTTATTGTATCCCGCCGGTTGTCGGACACGCAAGCAGGCGATCTTATGTATAAAGCTTGTGTTCTTGAATATACTTCGCAACCGCAGGCGGCACAAACTGGTCAATCGGGAGGCCGCGGCCCACCCGTTCCCTGATCTTTGTCGAGGAAATATTATTGTTAATCGATAATTTGTCCACCACTATTCCAGTCTAAAGTGCGTTAGCCCAACCGTCAACGCCTGAACCTAATCGGCTATGTTTTGTCAAAACTATCCCAACAGGTCCGTAAGCTTTTTATAGACGTCTTTCCGGTGACGGATGAGAATGATATATATGTCGTCTCGTGTTTTACGGTATACAATCCGATAATTTCCTACGCGAACACGAAATATATGTGGATATCCGGTTAGCCGTTCTTCTCCATGCGGCGTTGAGAGTCGAAGAGAGCGTATTTTTTGAACAACGGCAATTTGATCAAATTTATGAAGCTTTTTGAGCTCTTTCTCCGCTCGAGGCGATATCAGAATATTCATAACCCCAGCTCTTGGGCTACATCATCGAAATTCCTGCCTTTAGAAAAATCAGTGTTTTTCACAGCGGCCACATCCTCTTTCTCTTCAAGAAGTGCAATAATTTTTTCAAACAATGTTTTTCCCACAAGATACGCCTGCACTTTATTGCGGTTTTCTACCACCACAGGATAATCTACCGCCTGAGCGATAACAGATGATGGATTTATTTTAAGCTGTGAAATGGATATCGTAGTCATGAGCATATGATAGCGCCTAATAGGTCTTTTGTCAAGACCTGTTAAGTGGTCTTATAAAGACTATGGCTGTCGATATATTCGGCGACTGCCTTCGGCACAAACTGGTCGATAGGCAAGCCTTCGCCCACCCGGTCCCTAATCTTTGTCGAGGAAATATTGCTGCCGATTAATAGCTCGTGGTTTATGACCTTCATCCCGCCGTAGAGCGGCTCATTCGGGTAGCCGTATCGGGGAAACACTAAGAATGGTATTGTTGTAATGAGTTTTTCCCAATCAAGCCATAGGTGAAGCGTCGGCAACTGATCGGAACCGATAATGAATGAAAACGTGTGCTCCTTCGGTAAAAACGGGAGGATATGCACGGTTTCACCGTCGAGTTTATTGTCAATTTCTATCATGGAAATGCGGGTCTTGGGCAAATTCAATACCTTTGTCATCGCCAGCCGCTCCTCTGCTGTTGCCACCGGCTTCGGCGGGCTCTGGCCGTAGTTGGGCAAAAACCACACTTCGTCCGTGTCGGTAAAATCCAGTACCTGCCGTGCTATAAACAGATGGCCTATGTGCGGTGGATTAAAACTTCCGCCTAAAAGGGCTATTTTCATAAAATTCCAAATCCCAAATCCAAAATTCAAAATAAATTCAAAACTCTAAATGCAAAATTCAAAATATTCAAACGTGATTCTGCTTGCGTTTTTCAACAATTGAACCAAAAATACGCGTAAGTTCAAACGCTTCCTGTATGAGCTCTTTTTGAGCTATCTGAGATTCGCTTTTTGCTCCAACTTCGCATAATCGCAACCATAATCTACTCTCTTTGCTTTCTTTTCTGCAAATTTTAATCCTATGGAGAAAGTCTTTTGCACTTATAGCATCGTTTGCTTCTATATAATTGGCTGCTTGAGATCCGGATGATCGAATAAGTTGCCCGCCGTATTCCACGTTTGGTTGCGTCTTGGCAAGTTTTACCACAAAATCACGACAGCGTTTGGCAAATTCATACGTCCGATCTTCGAGATCATACTGTTTTGTGCTTTGAATTTTGTCCATTTGAGTTTATTTTGGATTTGGTGTTTAGGATTTTGAATTTATCTTTTTGGTGTATCTCTCTCGAGACGAGCGTATCACTTTTTCCCTACTCTGATTTTTACTCTTGGGAAGTGGCAGCGTGTGGGCGGAGAACGGGCTACTTGTCTGATTATCAATCGAAAGTTTACAGATTACTTCATAATTACCAAGGCCCACCAATTCTTCCTCTTTGTACTTAAGTCCGAATTCCTTAGCGAGGATCCGCGCATCGGTCGCCCCGACACTGAACGAAACGATGGATCCGGCGTTCCCGAATATCGCCTTTTGCACATCCTCATCAATTTGACCGATATATTGGTTGGCAAGTGTGAGATCGAGCCGGTATTTACGGGCTTCGGAAAGAATCTTAATAAACGAGGTCGTCGCAAAATTCTGGAACTCATCGACGTAGAGGTAGAAGTCGCGCCGCTCGCTTTCGGCAACATATACCCGGTTCATCGCGGCGAGCTGCATTTTCGTGATAATCATGGCGCCCAAAAGCGCGCTACTATCCTCACCAAGCTTCCCTTGGGACAAATTCACAATGACGATTTTCCCCTCGTTCATCATATCCTCTAAATCGACCGTCGACGTGGGGCTTCCGACAATATTCCGGATGGTCTGGGAGGAAAGAAACTGACCAACCTTGTTAAGGATCGGCGACACCGCTTCACTTCGCATCTGCGGGCTCATTTTGGCAAATTCATTGATCCAGAAATTCTTGAGCACCCGGTCCTGCATCGAACCCACCACTTTCAGCCGGTAATTTTCATTCGTTAGAAGCTCGGGAACCTGCAGGAGCGTACTGTCGGGCACGTTAAGAAGAGTCAGAATTGTATTCCTAAGAATGTATTCCAATCTTGGCCCCCAGCTCAGGTGATACAGTTTGTAAAAAATAGAGACGATGCCGGAGGACACAAGCTCGCGATATGCGGTATTTTTTACTTCAAGAGGGTTAAGATGAAACGGATATTCGATGTCCGACGGATCAAGGTATGCAACATCATTAATTCTATTGGACGGCACATAATCAAGAAGGATATCACAAAGGTCTCCATGCGGATCGACAACAGCAACTCCTTCGCCGTTTTTCATATCGTTAATGGCCATATTGGCGATCATGGTTGATTTGCCGGTTCCGGTTTTCCCGACAATATACACGTGCTTTCGCCGATCGTCTT
>Ga0182021_10001164_pt1 | contig 29827 bp, 15 predicted proteins | sample 612E3MmetaG_FD_120493 | JGI IMG/M metagenome (GOLD analysis project Ga0182021, IMG submission 120493) | Permafrost microbial communities from Stordalen Mire, Sweden - 612E3M metaG (Illumina Assembly) | ecosystem: Environmental > Terrestrial > Soil > Wetlands > Permafrost | place: Sweden... | reverse complement strand
TGCCCATCCTGTTTCTCACCGCCAAGACATCCGACGACGACCGCGTGTACGGGCTCGAGATGGGCGGCGACGACTATCTGGGCAAGCCCTTCAACCTGCGCGAGCTGCTCCTGCGCGTGCACGGCATGTTGCGCCGCCAGGCCTGGTACGGACAGGCGCTGCCGGCCGGCCCGGCCACACGCATCGGGGACGTCACCGTCGACTTTGGCAAAGCAGAAGTCATTGATCCCGATGGCGAGCGCAACAGCCTGGCAGAGAAAGAGGCATTGATCCTGCGCCTGCTGGTCGAACGGGCCGGACAGGTGGTCTCGCGCGACGAGATCCTGGAGCGGGTGTGGGGCTACGAGGTCTCACCTTCCACCCGTGCGGTGGAGCATATGGTGGTGAGGCTGCGCAAACTGATCGAGCCCGATCCTGAACGCCCGCGCTACCTGCACACCGTACGCGGCCTGGGATACCGTTTTTCCCCCTGGAGCGAAGGGTGAGTGACCTTCAATCCATCCCGGCCGAATTGCTGGCTCGCTACGACAGTGCCGGTCCTCGCTACACCTCCTACCCGACCGCCGTCGAGTTCCGCGAGGACTTCGGGGAGCCCGACTACCTGCGCGCTCTGGAACGTGCCGACGCTTGCGGCGCGGCCCCGCTGTCCGTCTACACCCACCTGCCCTTCTGCGAACGACGTTGCACCTTCTGCGGTTGCCACTCCTTTGCCACCACCCGCAAGGAAGTGGCCGAGCCGTACCTCGTGCACCTGCTTGCCGAGGTGAACTTGGTCGCCGAGCGCCTGCCCCACCGGCGCAGGGTCGCGCAGTTTCACCTGGGCGGCGGTACGCCGACGTACTTCTCGCCGAGCCAACTCGAGCGCCTGGTAAATGGTTTTGCCCGGCACTTCGAGTTTCTGCCCAACGCCGAGTTGGCCGTGGAGGTCGATCCCCGCGTGACCGGCGAGGCGCATCTCGACATGTTGGCCCGGCTGGGGTTCAACCGCATTTCCATGGGTGTGCAGGACTTCTCGCCCGAGGTGCAGCAAGCCATCGGCCGCGGCCAGACGCGCGAGCAGACCACGGTCCTGGTGGCGCGCGCGCGCCAGCACGGCTTTGCCGGCATCAACTTCGACCTGGTCTACGGCTTGCCCGCGCAGCGGCCCGAGTCATTCGCCCAGACCCTGGCCGAAACCGTGGCCCTGCGCCCGGATCGCGTGGCGGTCTACTCTTTCGCCTACCTGCCCATGATTCGCAGCAATCAGAAGCTGATCGACGTGCGTGCGGTTCCTGACCGAGACACCAAGCTCCAGCTACTGGCTATGGCCCGCGATGCCTTCTTGGCTGCCGGCTATCAGGCTATCGGCATGGACCACTTTGCCCTGCCCTCGGATGAGCTGGCGATGGCCCAGCGCGAAGGCCGGCTGTCGCGCAACTTCATGGGTTACACGGTTAACCCGGGCGACGACACGCTCGGGTTCGGAGTCTCAGCCATCGGCGACGTGCGTGGGGCCCTGGTGCAAAACGAAAAGAAGCTGGCGCCCTACTACCGCACGATCGCCAGCGGCCACCTGCCCGTGCAACGGGGCTATGCACGCTCCCGCGACGACGAAATCCGCCGCGATGCCATCCTGTCGCTGATGTGCAACTTCACCGTTGACCGCGCCACCCTCGAGGCGAGGTACGGCATCGTGTTTGCCGACTACTTCCGCGAAACCTTGGCCAAGCTGGCGCCCTTTGAAAAGGACGGCATGTGCCACCTTGACGAGCAGGGGCTACACGCCGTCGGCCTGGGCCAGATCTTCGTTCGCAACCTGGCCATGTGCTTCGACGCCTATCTGACCCCACGCCAGCGACTAGGCCGGCCGGTGTTCTCGAGGACCGTTTGAAATGGTAACCCTGGGAGGGTTCCCATACCCTCCGGCGATGGTTCGCGGCGAGCAACGAGGGCGCGCGCGAAGCGCGCGGGGCGGCCAGGGTGGCCGTCGGTCCCGAAGCCCCCGAAAGGGGGAGCTCGCCGGCCCCCCACGCAAATAGCTACTTGCCTTTGAAGTCGCGACAGACCTTGACCAGAGCCTTGATGTCCTCGGGCGAGATCTTGCCCTTGCTGGGCTGCATGACGACCTTGCCTGCCGCATCCTTCACGCCTTCGGTGATCCCCTTTTCCCAATCGGCGTCCTTGGCAGCGGCCTGCACTTTGGCGTCGGTGAAGTCCTTGACGCTGAGCTTCTTGCCCATTGTGGTCTGGCCCTTGCCGTCCCTGCCGTGGCAGCCGGCGCATTTCTGAGCAAAGATTTCGGGGGCTCCGGCCATGGCAGAGGCCGAGAGCCAGAGGACGAGAAGGCCACTTCCGATGATCGCGATGGTTGTTCGCATGGGTTGGTTCGCTCCTTTCTAGTAGTAGACGGTCACACTCTGCACCGGCTTCAAAGAAAACGCCATGTGGCGAATCGGGATGTGACTTCCTGTCGAGTAGGGGCTACTGCTGTCGCCTCAGCCTGCCGAGCCGGCAAGGCTCTTCGACCATTCGATGCGTGGACGCCCGCGGATGCTACGGCGCCGTAATGCGCGGGTTGGTCGAACCGTCGTGGCAACCGTTGCACGCCCCGGAGGAACTGGATGTGATAGGCATCTGGAGTTCGCCGTTGGCGTCGCGCACCCGGATGTCGGCCCCGGCCAGGTTGAGACCCGAGCCAGAGTAGTAGAAGTTCCCGTTGCTGCCCGAGAAGACGGAATAGAACTGGCCGTTGGTCAGCTTGATCCCGACCTGGACGCTGGACAGGCCCTTGCCAGTGGAATCGTAGACGGTGCCACCGAAGGCGAAGCCGTGGTTGTGACACGTGCTCATGCAGTTCAGTCCCGGGTTCATCCCGTTGCTGCCCACAGTGGCCTGGTAGGCGGACGGCCAAAAGGATGCGGTCGTTCCACCCGTGCCACCCGCGCCCGTATTGCCGCCCGCACCGGTGTTCCCGCCCGCGCCTGTGCTGCCACCGCCGCCGGTCCTTCCACCCGTGCCGCTTGCGCCGCCGCCGCGGGTGCCACCAGTGCCCGTGCTGCCGCCCGCGCCCGTGCTGCCTCCACCACTGGTCCTTCCACCCGTGCCGCTTGCGCCGCCGCCGCGGGTGCCACCAGTGCCCGTGCTACCGCCCGCGCCCGTGCTGCCTCCCGTCGCAGCGCTGCCACCCTCGCTCGTCGTTCCACCTGCGCTTGTCGTCGGACTCGTGTTTCCACCCGAGCTCGTCGTTCCACCCGCGCTCGTCGTCGAACTCGCAATTCCCCCTCCGCTGGTTGTTCCACCCGCGCCCGTCGTGGCACTTGTCGTTCCACCCGCGCCCGTCGTCGTACTCGTCGTTCCGGCCGCGCCCGTCGTCGCGCTCGTCGTCCCAGCCGCACTCGTCGTCGCGCTCGTGGTTCCGCCCGCGCTCGTGGTTCCGCCCGCACTCACTGATCCACCGGGGCTTGGCGAGCCACTGGAGCCTGCCGCTGCCTGCGTTGTCGTGGCGCCTGACACACCTCCGGTGGACCCACTCAGCGCGCCGTAGGGCGCGGGCCCGGTGCCATCAGACGAGCAGCCAGCCGCGTACCCTGCCGCGGCAATCAGAATTCCGATGATCCACGTGTGCGAAGTTCTCATGCTTCCTCCAATTGATTACGGGCGCCTGGTGGAAAGAGAGTCGGTCCTCTGCGTCGGTTCCGTTGTCGTCGCCGGGGTCATTTCTCATCAGTGTAGCAACGCATCTCGACCATGCCAATAGGATTATGGTACTTATGTTTTCGTGTCATTGTGCCCTTGCTTGGATTTCATGGCATCTTGCGCCATCATACCTTTATTGATTGAGCTCCTGTCTCCATGTGGGATTGCTCAGCCCCCAAGAAGGAACCCGCCGTGCTTCTCGTCATCGCAAACGCTCCCAAGGACCCGCTGGCCAGAACGCGAGGAGCCCGGCTGGCTGACATGGCGGCCGCGGACTTCTCGCGTCGGCTGGCTGGAACCCTGCCGCGCGTCCTGCTGGCAGCCGCCCCAGCCGATCGCATCGGAGCCCTTGTGGATGGGTTCGAAGCCCTTGGCTTCGCGGCGTTCTCGTGCGATCCAGCAGCCGCGCCCAACGACGAGGATCGCTTGCTGGTTCGGGGCATCGAGGCGGGGGCCGGTGCCCTCGCGTTTCTCGACGGACAAGGCAACCGCCACTCGTACGTTGGGGCTGCTGTGTCGCTGATTCAGCGCGGAGTGCGTGTGACCACAACCAGCGAGACGGTCACGACCAACGAGCGCCGGCTCGACGTGGGCAAGGCCGTTCTGACCGGTGGCCTCATGATAACCAGCAAGTTCCAGAAGCAGTCGGTCAGGACCGAAGAGGTGCGCGAGGCCTTTCTCTTGCTACAGCGCAACGACGGACAACCAGATGCGATGATCTACGAACGGCGGGTCGACTATCGCTTTCTAGGGGCTGACAAGCAGCCGGCAAGCCACGCCAACCTGGAACGCACCTTGGCTCGGCTGCGCGCCTTGGCGCCCGATACACCTGTCGACGATCGTGTGGCCAGACCAGGGTTCGTGAGCGGCCTGCCGCTGACGTCGTGCGACCCTGTGGATCTGGGGCTGTACCTGGTCACTCTGGCCTGCACGCGCGGCTTTTGAGAGGGGAAGAAGATCTTTCACAACCCTCCTGCGTTCAACACCGCAGGAGGGTTGCCATGACAAAGAACTCAAGAACTTGCAGTCCAGTTCGCGCTGGTCGCATTGCGTTTATCCTGGCCGGGATGGTTGCCTGTGCGGCACCGGCACGCAACGCGGAAAGCCGTCCGCTGCGGCCCCAGGCTGGTGGGTATCAGGTCGAAGTCTTGGTGGACGGCACGCCCGCGCAGTCCTTCTGGCACGATGGCGAGACCTTCGTGCTCGGCCACCTGGGCGACCGGTACACCATCCGGGTGAGCAACCACACCGGCCGCCGCGTGGAGGCCGTGGTTTCTGTCGACGGCCGCGACGTGATCGACGGCAAGCCAGGGGACTTTGCCAGGAAGAGCGGCTACCTGGTTCCCGCCTGGGGGCAGGTCGAGATCGACGGCTGGCGGCTCTCCCAGGCGCAAGCTGCGGCCTTCCGGTTCTCGTCGGTGGCTGATTCATACGCAGCCCGCATGGGCAGCGCACGCAACGTGGGCGTGGTCGGTGTGGCGATCTTCCCGGAACGCCTCTATCGGCCCCCGCCGCCTCCCATCTATCCCGTCGTCCCCTATCGCTATGACGATGAACGCCGTTTCTACGGTTACGGCGGCAGGGGTGCCGGCAAAGACGCTCTCGGGTCAGCCTCGGCCCCGCGCGCTAGCGCTCCTGCGCAGGCACAAGCCGAGAGCGTAGACAAGGCGCCGTCAGAGGCCAAGGGCCGGATCTCGGCTGGCGAGTCGTACGCCCCGCGCCGGTCGCGGCCTGGCCTGGGCACGGAGTTCGGCGAAGCGGTTTCGTCTCACATTCGCGAGGTCGAGTTCGTGCGTGCCAATCCCAGCGAGCCGGCCGCGGTGCTGGGCCTACGCTACAACGACCGCGCTGGACTGATTGCCATGGGCATCGACGTCGACGGCCCCTGGTGCTGTTCAGACGATTCCAGCTTGCGGCGCACGGCCGACCCATTCCCGGTGTCGCATACCCGCTATGCCCGGCCCCCGTCGGGCTGGCAGCAGTACTGACCGATGGACTTGGGACGGGCGGCAGTCACCTGTAGACTGCCGCCTTGCCCATGACCGATGAGGCTCTCATGGCTGCCTACCAGAAAGGCGACCTTACCGCGTTTGGCGAGCTGTTTGAGCGCCATGAGAAGCGCTTGTGGAACTTCCTGCGGCGTTTCGTCAGGGACAAGGCGACGGCCGAGGATCTTCTGCAAGAGGTTTTCTTGCGTGTGGTGAAGAGCGCGGTGCAATGGCAACCCTCGGCCAAGGTTTCGACCTGGCTCTTCACCATCGCGCGTAACCTGTGCACCGACCAGGCCCGGCGGGCCGAGTTCCGCCAGGCCGAGTCGCTTGACCAGGCCAAGGCCGGCGAGGATGGGTCGGGCTTACGGCGGATTGATCGGGTAGCGGCGGATTCGGGCGACGCGGAGAAGGAGGCCATGGGCCACGAGATCGCATCACTGGTCGACCGCGCGGTGGGCGAGCTGCCAGTGGAGCAGCGCGAAGTCTTCCTGATGCGGGAGGTGATGGACATGTCGTTTGCCGAAATCGCGGCCCAAGTGGGCGCGAGCGAGCCCACGGTGAAGAGCCGTATGCGCTATGCCCTGCAGCGACTCCGCTCCAGGCTGGGCGAGTTGCGCGAGGCAAACGGCACAGCTGCCGCTGCGGCCGAGGGGACGCCATGAAGTGCAGCGAGGTCTCTTCTCTCCTGATCGATTTCCTCTATGAGGAGATGCCCGCAGAACAGCGCCGTGAATTCCTCGCGCACGTCGAGGGCTGCGCCGCGTGCAGAGCCGAGGTGAAGGCCATGTCCTCGACCCTGGGACACGCGCGGGCGGCCCTGCGCGGGCCGCTGGCCGAGGAGCCGCCACCAGGAGTGCGAGCACGGGTGCTTGAGGCTGCCCGAGCGGCTGCGGCGGCAAAAGCGACAGAGTTCGGAAGCCGCAAGCCGAGACCGACGCGTGCTCCCGATCTGGAGGGCTTTTTCGCGCGTCTGTGGAAGACGCCCTGGCTTGTTCCTGCCCTGGGCGCAGCCGGCGTGGCGACCGCGGTCTTTCTGGTCAAGGTTATCAAGAACCCGCAGGTGCTTCCCGAGCAGAGGCCTGCTGTGACTAAAGCGCTCACCCAGCCTACGGCCGCGCCACAGGAGCTGAAGCAAGCTCCGCTTCGGCCTGAGACAGAGCGCGGGCCAACTGCTGCGCCGACCGTGCCAGCACCTGCGGAACAGGGGCTGGCCGGGCTGGCCAGGAAACCGAGCGCCAAATCCGTTGAAGCCCCCTACGCCGAAATGAGAAACGCGAAAAAGACTGGGTCCGGCGGACTCCGCCCTGCGGCCCGTGCGCTCGACAACCTGGACAAGGCCGAGCGACGCTCCTACGACGACCTTCTGAACGAAGCAAACACGGCGCGGGCGCGGGTTCCGGCCGGCGAAGCCACCGCGAGAAAAGGCGGCGGCAAAGCCAGCACGCCTTCCAAGCGGCCTGCGGACGCCATCGTCCAGCGCGCGCCTGCCCCGGCGATGCATGCCGACAAGGACGAAGCGAGGCTCGATGAAAGGCCTCTACTCCAGGCCAGAAAGGGAGCGATCGCCGAGAGTGCTGGTTCGTCAGGTCGCTGGGCTCAGCCGCCCCCGCTCCGCGCTGCCGAAGCGCCGGCTGCTGCTGCGCCCGCGCCAGTTGCTTCTGTGGCGACGCCGGCCGCCAACAGGCCAGCGCCGGCCGCTGCGAGGCAAGCACCTGCCGCTAGCAAACCAGCGCCGGCCGAGGAGGCGGAAGCTCTGGCGGACCTCGAGGCCCGAGTTGGCAGCCCGGTCGCAAAAGGACCACCTCGCTCAGCCGCGCCCACCAAGATGCGGGAGCCGGTTCGCGCAGCTCCTGCCAGTCCTGCTGCCCAGGCCGAGGCGCCGGCAGACAAGAAGAAGGCTGCTCAGAAAACGGAAACCAGTTCCTTCGAGGAGCGCGTCCGCAAGGCCGAGAAGCTCTTTGCCGAGAAGAAGTGGGCCGAGGCTGCCGCCGCCTTCCGCGCTCTTCTCGCACAAGCTCCCTCCAACCCGGCTGCCAAGACCTGGCGGGAACGCGTGGCTGCGGCAGATCTGGCACAGGAACAGGCGCGCGCCGCAAAGGCCAAGAAGGCGACGACGAACGATCCCCTCGACGGGCTGTGAGCCGAAGCACGCTCCGGCCACGACCACGGCTAAGACCTCATGCGGTTATTGCGGGCTGTAGTGCCACCACGTGGCTTGACCGGCGCGAGCCCAGGCGCTATCGAACTGTCATCGTGATTTTGCTTCGCCGATTCCCTTTCCGCGCCCTGACAGTCACTCTCTTCCTGCTGGCGGTACCCCGCGCGCTTTTCGCCTGGGAGGCCACCAGCGACGCCTCCGGCGCCATCGAGATCCGCGATAGCGGCAAGATGGTGGCGAGCTTCTCGCCCAAGACACCCAAAGAAGGACGCGGCCTGCCCATTGTCCGGCATGTCTCCGTGACCGGTCACCGCGTCCTTGAAGTGCGCATACCCATCCTGGGCGAAGGCCCCAAGCGCGAGGAGGTCTGGGTCGCCGAGTTTCCCTTCAAGAACGTCATCTGGTGGGACCAAGCGGGCGCGCGAGATGTGGACGGCGAGACTGCGCAACAGATCGTCGTGACCGAGAAGAGCGTCAGCGAGTTCCAGACCGCTGCCCGCGTGCACCGCTGCGACGGTGTGCCCGCGCAGTTGTTCCGGCGCGCGTGGGATTTCGCCGGCCGTCGCTTTCGGGCCGAGCCCCCTGCCCTGCCGAATGCCGCACCTTCCACCATCGAGGCTCGCCGGGGCGATGCGCAGATTCCAGCAGGCAAGCCCTTGGGGGGCTTTCACTTTCACGCGGCTTCCAGTTCAGCCGGGGCAGAGGGAGATATTCGGAGACTTTCCGCGCCTGTGGCGGTCAATGACGATGACCCCTCGACGATCTGGACCGCCGAGACCCGCGAAGGTCGGGGCGAGTTCTTCACCGCGCGTTCGAGCGCGGGATTTGCGATCACCGGCCTCAAGATCCTGCCCGGCGACACCCGCAGCGCGAAGGCATACGCCGCCGCGGCCCGGCCCCGCCGTCTGACCCTGCTGTTCGGTCGCGGCGCAGAGCAGAGCATGGACGTCGACCTGGCCGAGGATTCGGACGGCGGTGTCAGGCGGTTTCGCCAGCCATTTTGGATTCCTTTGCCCAAACCCGTGGCCTCAGGTTGCGTAACCGTGATGGTCCGCGAGGTCACGGGCGGCCATGCGGCCACGTCCATCGCCGACATGACCGTCGTGACGGAGATCGACGGGCCGCAGGCCGTCGATCGCCTAGTGGCTGATTTGGCTGCGGGTACCTCGTGCGAAACACGCCGGCCCTTGCTGGCCTCGCTCGGCGGAGCCGCCCTCGACAAGGTGACGGCCGTGCTGGCCCGAACTCCGGCCGGGCAAGGGCGTGCCTGTCTGGTTGAAGCCCTGGCTGCTCTCATGCCCTCGCCTGCGACAGGCGTGCAGCCGATCGACGCATCACCTGCGCTGGCCTCTGCCTTGGCCGCAGCCCTGGTCGCGGCTGCGCCCGACGAAGAGAAGATTGTCTTCGCGCTTCTCCCTCGCATGAAGGAGCCACCCCTGCCGGCAATCGCCGCCCTTGTCGCGGACGAAAAGACGGGCGAACCGGATCGCCTGCGCGCGGCGCGGGCTCTGGCCTTGCTTTCCCAACCCGAGGCCCGCCAAGCCCTGCTGGCCGCTGTGGGCAAGGGATCGCCCTCCCTGCGCGCGGGCCTGCGCGAAACTGCCGCGGGCGCCAAGCCGCCCTTGGCCCAGGCCGCGCTCAATTCCCTTGCGCAAATCCCGGCCTTCGCGCACGCGCAACGTGCCGACCTGCTCGTGGTGGTCGCAGCCGCAACCACGCGCGAGCCCGAGCAAGGCCCTGCTGCCGTCGAGGTTATGCGCGCCACGCTTCAGGGTGCGGCTAGCTTCGAAGAACAGGCACGCGCCCTCCAGGGGCTCGGCATGATCCATAGCAGCGCCGCAGTTGCTGAGCTGGTCGCATTCCGCGCCCGTGCGACGGACAGCGTGCTGCGCTTCTTCGCCACGCGTGAGTTGGCGGGCCTCCCAGATCCGGAGACACGGCTCGCTCTGCGCGCAGCCTTGCGCGACAGCGATCCGCGCGCACGCGAGGCTGCGGCGCTGGCTCTGGGCCAACGCCATGACAAATCGGTGGCCCCGGAGATCATCGAGGCAGCCAAGCAGGAGCCCTGGCCCGGGGTGCGCCGCGCCCTGGTGACAGCGCTGGGTGACTTGTGCGTGCCCGACGGAAACAACCTTCTGCTGCGCGCCTACCAGAAGGATGTGGACCACATCCGAATGGCCGCGCTCATTGGACTCGCGCATTGCCGTGACCGGCGCGCGTCCGCCCTGCTGGTGCGCGTGCTGGAACGCCTGCCCGAGAGTGCCGACACGCGCTCGCTGGCCGCGCGGCTCCTGGCTGACATGAAAGACTCCCGGACCACGGCGCGCATGGCCGCAGCCCTCAAGCGCCTGCAGACTGAATCGCAATCCGACCTGTCCCTGGAAGGCACGGTCACCGAGACCGTGATGGCGCTCGCCACCATCGGGGGCAAGGATTCCGTCGCTGCCGCTGCGGGCCTGCTGGCGGATCCCCGTCCCTCGCTGCAGAAGGCAGCCGTGCAGGCGCTCGGCAGACTGTGCGACCCCGGCCAGGGCGCGGCGGCCCTGCGCGCGGCCGCACAGAGCAAGGATGAGTCTATTGCCATCGCCGCCTCGCTGGCCGCAGAACACTGCCGAGACCCGCGCTGAGCCGTCGTATCACGCTGGCAACAGGAGAACATCGATGGACGAATTGCAGGAACTCCTCGCCCAGCTGCGCCAGTTCGTTGCCGAGCGCGACTGGCAGCAGTTTCACGATCCCAAGAACCTCGCCATGCTGCTTGCCTCCGAGGCGGGCGAATTGCTGGCCGAATACCGATGGGTGGCGAACGACCAGGCCGACACGGCCTCGCGCAACGGAGAGCGGCGGCCTCGTATCCTGTCCGAGATCGGCGACGTCGGGCTCGCGTTGCTGCTGCTGTGCGAGCGCATCGGCGCGGATCCCGTTGCAGTGATGCGGGCCAAGCTGGAAATCAACCGGGCCCGCTATCCCGCCGACGTCGTGCGCGGCAAGTCGGATCGACCCGCGCTGAAATAGAGCGAGCCCAGGCTGCTGTTGACCCTGGCGTGGGGTTCGTGTCAGAAATCTCAATCACATGTTCAAGTACGCACACGTTCAGCAATGGGTCGAGGCGATGGCCGCCATGTGCCAGCCAGCCAGCATCTACTGGTGCGACGGCGGAGACGAGGAACGACAACGTCTCGCCGCCCAGGCCCTGCAGACCGGCGAACTCATGGAGCTCAACCAGGACAAGCTGCCGGGTTGCTATTTTCACCGGACGGCGGCCAACGATGTGGCGCGCACCGAACACCTTACGTACATCTGCACCAGCTTCCAGGGGGACGCCGGGCCAACCAACAACTGGATGAGCCCGCGCGAGGCGTACCGCAAGGCCCGCACCTACTTCACCGGTGCCATGGCGGGCCGCACGATGTACGTGGTGCCTTTTGCCATGGGCCCGGTGGGTTCGCCGTTCTCAAAGATCGGCATCGAACTGACCGACAGCATCTACGTGGTGCTCAACATGCGCATCATGGCGCGCATGGGCGCCGAGGTGATGGACGCGCTTGGCCCCCAGGGCGAGTTCACCAAATGTCTGCACAGCAAGGCCGATCTCGACGTCAATCGGCGGCTGATTCTGCACTTCCCGGAAGACAACGCGATCTGGTCGGTGGGCAGCGGCTATGGCGGCAACGTCCTGCTCGGCAAGAAATGCCTCGCCTTGCGCATCGCCAGTGTGCTGGCCCAGCGTGAAAAATGGCTGGCCGAGCACATGCTCATCCTCGGCATCGAGGAGCCCAATGGCCGCATCCAATACGTGGCGGCGGCGTTTCCCAGCGCGTGCGGCAAGACCAACCTGGCCATGCTGCTGCCGCCCGAGGGACTGAAGCAGAAAGGCTACCGCATCTGGACCGTGGGCGACGACATTGCCTGGATGAAGGTGGACACCGACGGCCACCTCTGGGCGGTCAACCCCGAGATGGGCTTCTTCGGAGTGGTACCCGGTACCAACTCGCGCAGCAACTCCATCGCGATGTCCACCATCAACCGCGACACGATCTACACCAACGTGGCACTCAAACCCGACGGCACGGTGTGGTGGGAGGGTCACGACGATCCTTCCCCGACCGAAGCCCTGGATTGGCAGGGCCGCCCGTGGAAGCCGGGCCTCAAGGACAAGGACGGAAACCCAGTCCTGGCCAGCCACCCCAACAGCCGCTTCACCGCGCCCTTCACCAACTGTCCGACCCACTCCTTCCGCTATAAGCAGCACCACGGCGTGCCCATCGATGCCATCATCTTTGGTGGGCGCCGCGCGACGCTGGCGCCTCTGGTGTACGAGGCGCTCGACTGGAACCACGGTGTGTACGTGGGCGCCAGCATGGCCAGCGAGAGAACCGCGGCCCAGTTTGGCGCTCTGGGCGAGGTCCGGCGCGACCCCATGGCCATGCTCCCCTTCTGCGGCTACAACATGGCGGACTACTTCGGGCACTGGCTGGACATGGGCTCGCGGGTGAAGCACCAGCCCAAGATCTTCCACGTGAACTGGTTCCGCACCGATGAGAACGGCAAGTTCCTCTGGCCAGGCTTCGGCGAGAACCTGCGCATCGTGGAGTGGATCCTTGCCCGCTGCCGCGGCGAGGTCCAGCCGGTGGAGACCCCTATCGGCTACGTGCCCAACCCGAACGACATCGACATGACAGGCCTGAGCATGCCCGACCGGGCGATGGAGAAGCTCTTCGCCGTCAGCCGCAAGGACTGGTTGGCCGAAGTGGATGCGGTGAGGCAGTTCTTCGAAGCCTTCGGCACGCGCCTGCCGGATGAGATGTGGCACCAGCACGAACTCTTGCGCGCGCGACTCCTGTAGCGACCCCGACCCACATCGCCCCGGGCAAGAAAATGCCCTCGCGGGTCATCCCCGTCGAGGGCTTCTCTTCTTGAGCGCCAGGGGCGCCCGAATGTCTGGCCCGTTCGCCTACGGCTGGCTACTTCTTGCCTTTTTTCGGGGCTGGAGCAGGGGCTGCCGGCTCGGCTGCCTTCGCTGCGGCTGCCTTGGCATCCTCCGCCTCCTTCTTCAGCTTCGCCACTTCGGCCTGAGCCGCAGCAAGCGCGCCTTTGGTGGCATTGAGCTCATTCTGTTTTGCGGTGAGGGCCTTCTGGGCTGTCTCAGACGCCGTCTGGGCGGCCTGCAGATCCTCCTTGCACTTCTGGTCCTCGCAGGCGGTGCCGATGAAAAGCGTTCCACCAAGGACGAGAGACATGACGGTCTTCAGAATTCGAGTCATAGCGTTGTCCCTACCTTTCTTTTGCAGAGGAGCGGCTCCCAGCGCGCTCCGACGAGATTCGGCGCAGTTTTGCGCACTATGAGGCTCGTGTCAAATGCCCCTGCGCCCGGGTGTCTCTCGCCCGGGCAAATCGTCGCGGGATGCATTCCTCCCCTGATGTCACCCCGCACCACCAAATCGCGGGGCTCCCTGGTGGGTCAGGGTTCCGTCGGGTCTACCGCGAACACTTCGAGCTTTCCTCGAGAAGACTTTCCCCATGACCAGGGAAAGGGGCCAGCGGGATTGGAGTGAAAACCGGCTCCGTCCTGCATGACACGGCCGCCGCGTGTGTTGTAGTCCTTGACGAAAAGACGGGTTCGGTGCGGCGCCAGCTTGCTCGTGAGCTTGCCTTGGGGACCCACGACGATAAGGTCTCCGGGCTGCGGGAAAGGCGGGGTGGTGGTCATGGGGGTGGCTCCCGCTTTCATCCCGTACCACTGGAAGCCCCATGCCCCATCAAGCCAGACCTTCTTGTCCGGGGATCCGTGCACCCTCTCTGCGATCAGCTGTCCCCCGCGGCGGCCGATTTCGGCTTGCGCGGCGTCGGCTTGCACGATGAGTAGGGACAGGAGCACACAAGCCACGACGACAGGCGTGACCAAGTAGAGTGTCCTGAGCCGTTGTTTCAAATCCAAGTCACGGACGACCAAGAGGGCCATGGCCGGCGCGGAAGGCACGAGGTACTTCACCGGCAAGTGGTGATAGACAACCGCGGGGGCAGCAATCACGAGCCACAGGCCACACACAAACTGCAGCTGATCGCGACGGCGCCACGCATCTACCAGGATATCAACCAGCACCGCGAGACCGAGACCCGTGGCAGGGACACATAACCAGAACCACTTCGTCCAGCGAGTCGCCAGGGCCAGCTCAATTCCCACAAGAAAGACGGTGAGGGCGAGCCGCGAGCCGACGAAACGCCGTCCGTGAATGCCCACCCAGAAGATGGCGAGGGGAAACGACAAAACCCACTGCAGGGGCAAGTTCGCCAGGTTTTCGTTGAGGTTGTAGAGCCGCTTCGAGGCCCAGTCGACGGCCACTCCAGCCATGTTGCGTCCAGCGTGTGGATCGCGCAGCAGGTAGGTGGTCGCGGCGATCAGCACAAGCGCGATCACGAAGGGAAGCGATGTCTTCTTCAGGCAGGCACGGAACCAGCGCAGCCAGGCGCCCTTCCAGGTTTCATCTGCAAGCAGCCAGATCGCACCAACCGCAAGCAGCAGAAGCAGATGGGGCCGCGTGAGTGCGGCCAAGGCCAGGGCTAGGCCCGCCATCGCCCCCTGCCACCATCGGCCTTCTTCTTTCCACGCATACAGCCGCTCCATGGCCAGAATCCCCAAGGACATCGCCGGGACATCCGCCATGGCCGAAGAGGTCATGGCCAAGACGCCCGGTGAGCAAGCGAGCAGCAGCGTGGCCAGCGCAGCCTTGATCGGGGAAAAGCGCAATCGCAGGGCCAAGGATGCCAGGGAAAGAAGCCCGACCACCAGAACGACGTATTGTGTGAGATGGGCGATCCATTCGGACGCACCATTCAGAATCGAAGGAATGAGGAGCAGCGCCATGATGGGGCCCGACACCATGCCATCCGAATTGCGTCCCTTCTCACCATGAAAGACCATCTCGAACGCCGTCGGATGCCATGGATCTTTCAGGATGTGTTCGGCTTGCAGGAGAAACGTCAGGTCGTCGATATTGAATGCCTTGTTCAAGAAAGGCAGGAGGATCAGGCCAGCCACCACGATTGCCGGGACAGCGACGAGCAGCCGGCAGGAGAGGGACAATCGCCCGGCTGAAATGTCGGAGGCTTCGCTCGCGTCGGCAGTCATAGCTTGGCGCGCCATTGGCGGCGAAAATTTACCATCATTCTGTATCTGAACACTTCTCAATCAACGACTCCGACACGGACGAGCTCTTCCGCATCGGGCGCTTTGCCCTCCTGCGAGAACGAGCGACCGCTGGACTACTTGGGCAGAGCAGCGAGCGCCTGTCTGAGGGCTCCATTCTTGCCATCGATCTCCAGCCCGCGCTCGAACATGTTGCGAGCCTTGGGCAGCTCGCCCGCCTCCTGGTGCAGCTTGCCGAGCGCGAGGTAGATCTGCGCCTTGCTCAACCCCACCGCTTTCTCATCGAAGGCCTGCAGGAGCAAGGTGCGGTAGTACTTGCGCGCGTTTTGGCCGTCATTCTGTTCGACCGCAAGATGCGCCAGCGCAGCCAGCGTGGTTGCCTGCGTGGGATCGATCTGGTACGCCGCCAGGAAGCGCTGCTTGGCCAACGCCAGATCGCCGCGTGCTTCGGCGAACCTGCCTAGCAGAACCTGCAGGCGTGCCACGTTCTTCGGTTGTTTGGCCCTGGCAAACTGATCCGCCAATTGCGAGAGCGCGAATTCGCCCTCATCGACCCGACCGGCTGCGATGAGCGCAGTGCCCAGCCGCTCCTGCACAACCACATCCCCGGGCGACAGGCTGAGCAGCCGTTCCAGTGGAACTACCGACTTGTCAGGCGCAGCCAAGGGCCCCGCATACAGCGACGCGATCTCGGAGAGCAGCGCCTTGCGCTTGCCTTCGTCGGGCTCGAACCCTTCACGCACCTCAAGCAGCTTCACCACCTGACCCGGGTTGTTCGCCGCTCGGGCCAGCTCCTCCAGGGCAACCACGGCAACCAGGCAGGTGGGGTCCTGGTCCAAGGCCGAGTGGTAGAGAGCGGCCACCTCGTCGACAGAGGTTCCGGTGGCCGCCCTCACCTTGGCCATGCGGCAGAGGAGCATGGCCCGGTCTTTGGGCGACGAAGCGACCTCGGCCGCCTTTTTCAAGGCTTCATTGGCTTCCTCCCAGCGCTCTTCGCTCTCGTGGATCTGCGCCACCGCGAGCAAGGATGGGAAGTGATGCGGATCTCGTGCCAGAACGGCCTGCAGGGCTTCCAGCGCGCTGTCCGTGGCGCCCAGCTTCTCGCCCCATATGCTGGCCACAGAAACGCGACAGGCCAGTTCCGCCTCGGCCTGACCGGTGCGCGCCTCGATTTCCGCCCGACGTTCCAGCACCTCGATCAGCTCGTGCCAGCGCTCGAGCGCGGCCAAGATCCGCTCGGTCTCGGCAAAGGCCTCGCGGTTCTCCGGATCGGCGTCCAGCACCTGGTGCAGGTACACCAGCGCGCGGTCCGCATCGTTGAGCCGATCGGCCGCGTTGCGCGCCAGGCGGGTCAGGACCGGAACGCAGTCGAGTCCGTGGACAGCGGACAGTTGCCGCAGCAACGCCTCCTCCAGCGCCGCGAAGTCGTTGCGCTTCTCCTCGATGTCGGCGAGGGCCGCCAGGGCGACGGGGTCTTGCGGTGCCAGATCGAGCGCCTCACGGAACGCCCCTGCGGCGCCATCGAGATCGGACAAGGGCCCGGCCATGAGCGCGCCCATGCGGACGTAGAGTGCTGCGCGCTGGGCGTTATCCTCAATCACTTGCGCCTTCTCGGTCAACACTTCGACCAAGCCGGCAAGGTTGCCCGCCTTCTCGTGCAGGCGCGCCAACTCGTCGAGGGCCTGCAGGTTGGACTCGTCGCCCTCTCGCCCTGACTGCCAGGCGGCGATGGCCCTCGCGACATCGCCGCGCTCTTCGTGCAGCTTGGCGGCCTCGCTATAGAGCGCCAGCCGGCGCGTCGGATCCAGATCCAGCGCGCCCCTTCGCTCAAGCATCAGGGCCACCTTTTGCCCGTCACCTCGACGACGATAGAGCGCCTCCACAGCCTCCAGCGCGGCTGTGTTTTCCGGTTCGGCTTCCAATACCCGCGCGTAGATCCGCTCGGCTGCGTCTTCGTTCTCGCTACCCCCCGCCCGTAGATATTGGCTTGCCGCCCGCATCCCCATCTGGACCAACGCCGATCCGTCAAGCGCGTCCAGCACCGCCTCCAGCCGGCGCGCGGCCTCGACGGGCGTGCCCGCTCCCTCGGCCACCCGTTCGATCTGGTCGGCGGTTTCCCAGGCCAGCGGATCCTCCCTCAGGGCATTGCCCAGGGCGTCCAGCGCACGCGGCAGGTCGGCGAGATGCGTCTCCGCCAGATCGGCGATGCGCCGCCACAGTTCCGCCCGATGGTTGGCGTCCTCAGCGCGCAAGAGCCGCGCCTGGGCGAGCGCCGCCAATTCGACGAAGTCACCGCGCGCTTCAGCCAGGGGTTCCAGAATGTCGAGCACACCGTCAGGCGGCTCTGCGCCGGCCGCCATCGCGCGCAGGGCGGCCAAGGCCACGCCCTGCGTGGGCACACATTCGAGCGCAGCCCGGAAGGCGTTGATGGCCCCATCGGGATCGGCCAGGTGGTGCAAGCGCAACTCGCCCAGGGCAGCCCAGCAGTCCGCCTGGGTCGACCCGTGCATCGCGATCTCGGCCTGGCGGGCCAACACCTCTTCCAGATCGGAATACTGTTCAAGCCCGCGCAGCAGGGTGTCCAGATGTCCCAGCGCCTCCGCCTCACCGCCCGGGAAGCCCGCCACTTCACGCCAGAGCTCGACCGCCCTTGCCGGGTTGGCCAGCGACTGCTCGTACAGTGCGGCCAGGCGCGAGGCCAGCCAGTGTTGCACCTTGGTGTCGTAGCTGTCTTTCAGGCGCTCCTCGTAGATCTTGGCCAGCTCGGGCAGCGCGCCTTGGGCACCCGCCAGGCGCTCCAGCTCCGCGCGGGCCGTGGCATCCCCGGCGTCCTCGGCCAGTGCCCTGGCCCAGGTGGCAAAGGCTGCCGCCGGTTCTTGCAGCGCCTGCTCCGCGACCCGCGCCATCTCGGCCAGGGTCGCCAGGCGCCGGGCCGGATCGTCCTCGCCGAGCAGACGCAGCTCGAGCAGTTCCACCAGCGACCGCCACTCCTGCCCTGCCCGCAGCACCGGCTCCAGCACCGCAATGGCCATCGCGCGATGGTCCTCGTGGCGCGCCAGCTCCCAGAGAGCCGCGCGTGCCTTGTCATGGTTCGCCGTCCGCGCGAGGATGGCGCGATATCGGTCGACGGCGCCCGCCACATCGCTGAGCTCCGCCTGCACCAGTTGCGCGGCCTGCAGGGCGAGCGCATCTCGCTTCTCGGAGGTACGCTCCCCACGCGCCCGAGCGTCGAGCACTTCGACCAGCTCAACGTGCTTGCCTTCGCGGCCGTAGATCTGGCCGATGAACTCGAGCGCCTCGGCGTCGTCGGGATCGAGGCCCAGGATCGCGCGCAACTGGCTGGCCGCCTCCGAGGCGTCGTTCAGTTTCTCGTCGTAAAGGTGGGCCGCCTGGAACCAGAGGCGACGCAAAGTCACCACGTCATGGGAGGCCTCGACCTTCCGCTGCAGCACCTCGGCCAGGCTGGTCCAGTCGCCCACCTCGCCGTAGAGGCGTTCGAGGGCATCGAGCGCTTCTGTGCTTTCCTCATCCATGTCGAGCACCGAACGCCAAGCCGCGATGGCCTTGTCGGGCTGCCCGAGCACCTTCTCGTGCAGCACGGCGACCCGCTTGGCCAGTTGCTCGCGCTCGCGTGCCTCCACCACCACCTCGGCATGCTTCTCCAAGGTTTCGGCCAGCTCGGCCGCACGGCCCGCGGCCTCGAACAGACGTTCGATGGCCACGAAGGCCTGCTGGTGGTCGGGTCGGGAGGAAATGGCATCGCGCCACGCCGCGATCGCCCGATCGGGTGTCGCCAGCCGCTCCTCGAAAATCTTGGCCTGGCGCGCGTACAGATCGGCGCGCAGGTCCGGAACCAAGGTCGACTCGACACCCTTGTCCAGGATGTCCACCAGCCGTTGCCAGCCGTTGGCTCCCGCGGCCAGGCCGTCCAACTCAGCCAGCGTCAAGACGTCCGACACATCCTCCAGCCAGGCCCGTCCCAGCGCATCCAGCGCCTCGGTGGGACGAGCGAGCTGGACTTCCGCGGCTGCCTTCTCGCGCAACGCAGCCACGCGGCGAGGCGGATCCTCGACCGTCTCCAGTCGAACCTCCAGGATGTCGGACAGCTTGCGCAGGCTGCGCAAGGTCCGGTAGGCGGGCTCCAGCAATTCGGCCACCCGCACCCGCTGCTCCGGATCCCCCAGCATTCCCTCCAGCGCCGCAATCGCGTTGGGATGGCCCGAGGTTCGCGCCAGAATCTCGCCGTAGTAGTCGACAGCGACCGACGCATGACCGAGGCGCTTGCTCTCCACCTCGGCCAGTTCCAGGCTGATGGCATCTTTGGCGGTGACGCCCTCGGCCCGCCCCAACATCCAGACCAGGTGGTCCCGCAGATCTTCCCAGCGTTCCTCGGCGGCCAGAAGCTGCTCCAACGATGCGGCAGCGAGGGCGTCGTCGGGCTCGATCTCCAAGACAGCGCGCAGCGAATCCACCGCCGCGTTGATCTGCGACAGGTTTTCCTCACTGATGCGCGCACTCCGGCGCAGCAGATCAGCGCGTTCCGCGGGCGATTCGACCAGACGCACCTGCTCGTCGAGCAGGTCACGCAACTCCGTCCACGCCTCCCAGCGTTCGAGCGCCTCCTCGAAGATCTCCGCAGCCGCGCGGTTGCCCGGCTGGGCCTCGAGGTAGCGGCGATAGTGCCGGTGCGCGGCTTCGCGATCGCCCAGTTCCTGGTCGTAGACCCGAATGGCCATGCGGACCAGTGCCAACACCTCGTCGGGGTTGGACAACTCGTCGTCGAGGAACTCGTCGAGCAGCTTGCCCACGTCGCGCCAACGGTCCAGCTTGGGCGCCAGGCGCAGCAAGCGCTCCTGCGCCGCCCGATCGGTGGCCTTCTCCTGGAACACGCGGCCGTACCAATTGAAGGCCTCGTCCCAATCTTCGATCTGCTCCTCGTAGATCTGGGCGATTCGCTTCGTCCAGGTCAAACGCTGCTCGGGATCCTCGCTGTACTGGAGGCGTAGGCTGTCGATCGCCACCAGCTCCTTCCAGGCGCTGCGCCGGATGTAGACCGGTTCCAGCAGGGTAGCAGCCGTCATGCGCGCCTCTGGGTCTTCCAACAGGTCTCGCAGGATCTGGATGCTCGGCTCGTGGTCCGGTTCGCGCTCCAAGACCTGGCCCAGGTACTCGAGGGCGCGCTCGCGGTTGGCCAATTCGATGCGATGGATCTCGGCCAGGCGGAAACGCAGCTCGATGTCTTGGTCGCGGCTCAGGTCCCGTTCCAGCCGGCGTTCGAGCAGGTTCACCAGGTCGTTCCAGCGTCGCAACTCGACGTATAGGGCGTCCAGCGCCGCCACCGCGTCCGCGTCACCCGGCGACAACGTCCACACCCGCTCCCAGGTCGCGATGGCCTCGTCCTGTCTTGCCAGGCGAACCGCCAGGCTACCCGCCTCGCGCCGCAGAACCACTTCGGTCTTGGGCGTCTCAGCCAAGTCCGCCCGCCGCAAGATGACTTCATAGAGCGATGCCAAATTCTCCTGCTGGCGAAAGATCCGTTCCATGGCCGCCAGGGCCGCGTCGTCGTCCGGCCGCCGTTCGGCGATGCGGTTGAAGTAGTCGATGGCCAGCGGCAAGTCGCCCAGGCCCAGGGCATGCTCGGCGACGGCCCGCTGCAGACGCAGGCGAGTCTCCTCGGCCAAAACGTCGGCCTCCACGGCGCGATAGAGATCGATGACATCGATCACCTTGTCGCTGCCCGGCGCCAGCGCGAGCCGTTCGTAGTTATCGAGCAGCCGGCCCAGGTCGGGATCGGACGTCCCATCGCGTATTGCGGCGGTCCAGGTGTCGAGCGCCGCCTGTTTGTCGCCCAGCTTGCTCTCCTGGATCTCGGCCAGGCGCGCCCGGTAGCCGGCTCGAGCCCGCGCGTCCTCGGCCAGATCGATGAAGACCCGCAGGACGCGAGCCAATCGCTGTCCATCGCCCGCAGCCCGGTAGATGGGTTCCAGGGTCTCGGCCGCTGCGAAACGCAGAGCCATGTCGGCGTCGTCCAGCACGCGCTCCATCTCAGCCAATGCGTCGGCTTCGCTAGGCGCCAGCTTGAGAATCTCCCGCCAGCGTTCCAGCGCCTCGGCGCGCCGGCCCAGAGGCCCCTGCAGAAGACCAGCGATGGGACGCAACAGATCGATGCGTTCGCGGTCGGAGCCCGCCAGCAAGAGCAGCCGCTCCAGGATCTCGAGGTGCTCGGCTGCCGCCCCCTTGCTGTGATAGAGGCGAGCCAGTGTCTTGAGCGCCTCCGCCTCGTCGGGTGTGTCGTCGAGCACCGGGCGGATGGTGGCAATCGCCTCGTCCACATCGTGGAGTTCGACTTCCAGAATGGCAACCATGCGGTGGCGCAGCCGATTCCGCGCTGCCGCCTCGACCGTGTCTGCCCGGCGGCGCAGAAGCTCCACGCGTTCACGCGCCTGGCCCGACTCCTGGAAGATGCGTTCCAGGTTCTCAAAAGCCGCATCCGCCGCTTCACCCTCGCTGTCGAGCAGGCTGCGGTAGGTGGCCACCGCCGCCGGGAGATCGTGCAGGGAGTTCTCCTCCAGACCAGCGATACGAAGACAAAGAGCGTTCTGCTCGCGATGATCCTCGGCCCATTCACTCCGGCCGCGCAGCACATAGACCAGACCCTGGATGTCCGACGTCTCGAGGTAGAGCGTCTCCAGCGCCGCCGCGGCCGCCGCGCCGGTTCGCGCGTTGCCGATGTCCAGGTCGAGGACACGCCGCCATGTGCGAATGGCCGCGCTGCGATCCGCCAGCGGACCCTGGAAGAGCCGGGCCGCGCGCGAGAGCAGGTCGGCGATTCCGGCGATGTCCGAGGGGTCGCGCTTGCCCGCGAGATCCTGGTAGAGCGCTTGCAGATCGCTCCAGCATCCCAGAGCACCCGCCAGTCGCTCGGCCTGCACCAGGGCCGTCTCGGACTGTGGGTCACACGCCAGCACCGCACGCCATGTGTCCCAGGCAGCCGCCGGTGCCTGCAGTTGCTTCTCCTGCACCTCGGCCTTGCGCATCAGCAGGGCAACCGCCGCCGACCCCTCTTGCCCCTCGCGCTCGATGTCGAGGATCTCCACCAGACGTGTCCAGTTTTCTGCGGACGCATACAGCGGTTCCAGCATCATGGCTGCGCGCCGCCGCTGTTCCGGATCCTCGAGCACCCGTTCGACCACCGCGGTCGCCCGAGCATACCCAGGCGTCAGTTCCAAGGCTTCGGCCAGCAGATCGAGCGCCGCACCCGCATCGTTGAAGCGGACGAGTGCGAGCTCGGCCCGGCGCAGTTTCAGCTCAGGCAGCTCCTCGCGCGCCACGAGATCGGCCTCATGGACGAGAAGGTGATCCAGATCCCGCCAGCGCTCGGCCGCCGCGTAATTTCGTTCCAGCACACGACACGCGCGCAGGTCCGTCGGATCCAACTGCACGATCCGGCGCAGCACCTCGGTCGTGTGGTCGCGGTCATACAGCAGCGCCTCGTCGATCTCGACCGCCTGCCACAACAGGGCCAGCCGCTCCTTCACGTCGGGCAGGTTCCGCTCGCGCGCCTCGATCAGATCGCGCAGGGCCCCCCAGCGCTCACCGTCCCGCACCAGCCGCGCCAGCGCGCGATAGGCCCCCATATGCAGAGGATCTAGTTGCAGGACCGCACGCAGCGCCTCCTCGGCCTCGCTCTTGCGGTCGGGCTGGCGCTCCTCGACCTCGGCGATGAGCATGAGGATCTCCTGCCGCAGGGAAGGCTCCTCGGCCGTGGTCAGCACCCCCCGCGCGGCCCCGGCGAGCGCCGGCAGCTTGCCTGCTTCCGCCCCCAGTTCCACCAACCGCTCGCGCACCGACGGGTTGGACGGATCCATCTCGAACACCCGCAGCACCGCACCGAAGGCCGCCGTCGCATCAGCCAGTGGGCCTTGGTATAGATCCGCCAGCAGTTCCAGTTGCCCTCGCCGCTCGTTCCGATCCGTGGTCACCGACACCAACGCCTCGAGCATTCCGCCCCACTTGTCGAAGCGTTCGGTCAACTCGTAGTACGGCAGAAGCCGGCCCGCCACCTTGGCAATGTCTTCTTGGCGAACCAAACCTGCGACAAACAGCCGCTCCAATCCCTCGACCGCCTCGGCCGAGATGGGGTCAGCCTCCAGGACTTGCAGGTACGCATCGGTGGCAGGCGCGGGCTGGGCCAGGGGAGTTTCCAGCAGCCGCCCCATGCGCAGAAGAACCGCGGCCCGCTCAACGTCAGGGCACAAGCCCACCTGACGGGCGAGAGCCTCGACCAGACCCCGGACGTCCCCCACCGCATCCAGGACGCGCACCAACTCGCGCAACTGGCGCATGTTCTTCGGCTCGATCTCGCAGGCCTCGCGCAACGTGGCCGCGGCTGCTACGCGGTCACCCAGACGCTCCTCCTGCATGTGCGCAATCCGCAGCAAGACTTCAGCGCGCTGGGCTGGGTCTTGCAGGCGCGCCTGGCGCATGTGCTGCAAGTCGATCAGATCGGCCCAGCGCTCGCTGTTCGTGTAGAACTTGAGCAGGGCATTTTCGGCCTCGTCATCCCCGGGTACCAGGGCCAGGATACGCTGGGCGAATCGCTTGAGATCATCAGGACGCTTCACCCGCTCGCCGGCGATGAACAAGCACCGGCGCAAAAGGGAGAGTTGCCCCTCCGCATCCGGCCCCTCCGCCGCGCCCTCATTGTCCAACCGGGCAGCCAGCAATCCCAGTAGCGCCTCCCACTCCTCGGCTGCCTCGCCAATGCGCTCCAGGTCGGCACGCACGTCGGGATCGGTAGGTGCCAGACGGTAGGCCCGGGCGCACCACTTGAAGGCCAGGGACTTGGATTCCAGCTTCTTCTCGCAGACGAAGCGCGCCCTCTCGAGAACGGCCAGGCTCTCGCCCACGGAAAGCGCCGGAGCCAACTCGGGACCGAGCAGGATCTCGTAGGTCGCCACCAGGCGGCCCCAGCGCTCGGTCGCCTCATAGAGATCAGCCGCGGCCCGCGCCACCACCCGGTTGTCCGGGTCGGTAGCCAGGATGCCCTCGTAGGCCTTGAGCACGCGCTCGGGCTGATTGAGCTTGCCCCCAGCGACGTCGGCCACGCGACCGAGCAGGCGCGCGCGCACGGCCATGTCGTCGGTGCGTTCCGCGACCTGCGAAAGCACGTCGCACAGCTCTTCCCATGCGCCCCGCCCCGAATAGAGAGCCTCGAGCGAATCGAAGTCACCCATCTGGGTGTAAGCATCGCGCAGGGCACGCAGAACGCGCGGGTTCTCGCTCTGACTGCGCCGCACGCGCGAAAGCACCTCGACCGCGGCAGCGGGCGCGCCCAGCTTCTCGAACAAGATGAGGCCACGCTTCTCCAACAGGGCGCACCCTTCGGGCGTCGAATCCCCCCCTGCTGATTCGGCCAGGCGGCCGAGGATCTCCGCTAGAGCCGGCCAGCGCTTTTCTCGTTCGTAGAGCACGGACAGCGCCACGACCGCGTCGCGATCCTGAGGAGCGAGTTGCAGCACCTCGTTCCACAGACCGATGGCCTGGCGCAGATCGGCCAGGCGCTCGGCCGCCAAGGTCGCCATCTCGGCCAGGCGTGCTGGCCGGGCACCCGCGTCCAGGAGGGGAAGCTCGCGGCGCATGAAATCCAACAGCGCACGCCAGGATCGTGCGCGCATATAGATCTCCCGCAACGTGGCCCGCGCTCTCTCGTCGCTGGGCACCAGCTCGAGCACCTTCTCCAGCGCCGCCACGGCGTTGTGGTGGTTGTTGAACTTGTCCATCCACAACTGCGCCACCCGGTGGTAGAGCGCCACCTTCTCAGCAGGTTCCGAGCTCGACTGCGCCTGGCGCGCCAGGATATTGGCCAGATCGCCCCAGCGCCCCTGCGCCTGGTAGCGTTCAGCCAGCGCCGAGAGCGCCTCCGCATGGTCGGGGCGCAGGGCCAAGATGGCCACGTAGGTGTTGACCACCATCACGTCCAGCTTGAGGTGATCGCGGTAGATGGGAATCATCTCCAGGTAGAGCGCGACCTTCTCGTCCAAGGCATCGGGAGGCAGCGCTTCGCAGCGTTCCTTGAGCAACTCGAGCAGTGCGTTCCACTTCTCGGTCTTGGTGTACAGGCGGCGCAAAGCGGTCACCGCTTCGGGCAACCCCGGCTTGAGGCGCCGGAGGGCCTTCCAGGCGTCGACCGCCTTTTCCAGCAACTGCGGCCGGCGCTCGGCCAACTCGGCCATCTCGACGCCATAGCGCACGCGGGCTTCGGGGTCGGCTTCGGCCTTCTGGGCCTGGCCCAGCAGCGCGAACAGCTGGGGGATCTCGTCGCGCGACAAATGGTACTCTCGGTAGAAGTCGAGCGCCGACGCCACCGCGGGCATAGTCTTGCGGGCCCGACGGAAGCACGCCTCGGCCTGGGCGATCTGGTTGAGGCGCTTCCAGTAGATCTCACCCAGAGCGATCAGAATGGGGCCCTCGGCCACACCGCGCTTGGCCGCGCGCAGGGCCGTCTCGTAGACAGTCACCAACTCGCCCCAGCTTTCGCGTGCGCTCAGGATGCGCGCCACTCCGTGAAGCGCGCGTTCGTGACCGGGAAAAGCGGCCAGTGCCTCGCGGTAGTGTTCGAATGCCTGGTCGGGGCGGTTCATCTGCTCGGCCAGGCGTCCCGCCGCCGCTCGGGCCGCGGCAAGGTCCTGGGAATTGCCCGCGGCCGCGACACGCCGCTGGAGATGCTCGGCCAACTCGTCTCGACGGCCGGCTTTGCGGAGCAAACGTTCCAGCAACACATCAGCGCGGCGCTGGTGGGGATCGAGAGCGAAGCTCCGACGCAAGAAGGCTTCACCTTCGCTGGTAAGCGGGCGGTAACGCAGATACAACTCGCCGGCAGCGGCCAGCAAAGGAGCACCAGCCGGGCTGTCGCCCGCCTCGTCCGCCTGCCGCACCAGCATGTCTGCCCGTTCTTGCCAGCCGGCTTCCTCCTCTTCGAGCGCCCGCCTGAACTCGACCGCCGCCGGGTGGTTACGCGCGATCTCCAGCGCCTCGTTCACGCACGCGTGGGCCGGTTCCCACTCACACATCTCACGGTGGAGCAGACGCGCCTTTTCAACGAACAGGGTCGCGCGGCGGATCGGATCTTGCCCCCAAGCCAACTCCAGGTCGAGCAGGCGCAGACAAGGCTCCACGTTCTCCCGGTCGGTATGCCAGGCCCGTTCGGCAGCCAGCGCCACCTGAACAGCGTCGCGCTCAGAAGCCGTCGCATCGCCCGGTTTCATTGCAGCCAGCAGCGCAAGCGCCTGGCCATCTTCTGGATCCGATCTCAGCGTGGCAAGTGCAGTCGAAAGGTCGTTGTTCATGTTTGCAATCCAAGCCCCCCCGCCCGGAATGAGCCACTGGTTGGGCGGCCCTTGACTATAACCTCTTTCGGGTCGCTCCAAATCGGAATCCCGCGAGGTTCCGACGCGTTTTGCCGCAAGCAGAAATGGTGGGGGTGGCGGCGGGGCCGGCAAGGGCACACGCGAAGCGCGCGGGCTGGCAAGGGCGGGTGGTAAATCCCGAAGCCCCCGAAGGGGGGGCCGGCCACCGGCCCCGACCTTTCGCGATTCCCCCAACCCGCCTCTGTGTGTATGCTGCCACCTGCTTCCCCCCACAACGGAGGTCCCCATCATGAAACCAGGGATGCATGGCAAGTCTGCTTTTTCCGCGGCCCTTCTCGGCGCGATGCTTCTACTTCCGGGCTGCGAGAAAAGGGCAGAAGGGCCCAAGCCCTGTTGCGATCAGCCCGACATCCCCGCGAACGTCGCGAAGTTCAAGATCGTGGCCGACGACGTGACCGGCCCGGGCGACGGCCTGACGGTCATGCTTCGCGCTGGGCTGACCCAGCCTATCAAGCGCGATCAGGTCTATGGCCCGCTCAAGGTGCTGTACGCCTATGCCATGAAACGTTCGCCTCTTGAGCCTATTCACGTCGAGGGCTGGCTGTACGCCAACGAGAGCAACGCCCAGGCCGGCGGCGAATCCACGGCTATCGCCAAGGTCATCCGCGAACAGAAAGACCAGGCGCCCCGGTGCGAGAACATGGTCAAGTACGACTTCCCTGAGCAGGTGGAGCGCGCGTACATCTGGAGCACGCGTGGCGAGCAGGAGCTGCAGGAGGATCTCAACGACACCTGCCACATTGGCGAGAAGAAGAAGGTGGCTCGCTACGACGAGAAGTTCACCCACAAGACCACTTACAAGCTCGACCCGGCCCATGCGGGGGTCGAGATCACCTATCCCTATCTAGAGATGGGCAAGGACGAGTACGTGGCCGATCTGAGGCTGAACTCAGCGCTCGCCACTTGGGCCGAGTTCATGACCAGTATGTTCAGCAAGGTCGATGGGCTGAAAGAGCTCGCGTTCAACGGCCTCTACAAGGATGAGCCGGCTATCAAGATCCGGGTGAGCAGGGACCAGTTCGACAACATCCTGGCGCGCTTGCAGGAACAGATCGCCTCCCACGCCGCCTTCACCTTCCAGGTCATCGGCATGGGCAAGAAGACCAGCGAAGCGGCCGAGAAAGAGCAGGAGAAGTTCAAGAGCAAGAGTTACAAGGCCGCCCTCGAAAAGCTACCCAAGGAGCAGGTCTTCATCTCGCCCAAGCTGAAGTGGGTCAAGTAGGCCCTAGTTCGCCTGCACGATCACGTCGTCAACGTACATGCCGTCGGACTGCACAGTGCCGTTCGAGGTGAGGCGGAAACGGATCTGCAAGGTGGTCGTGCCAGGGGGGAGCGTGATGTTGCGGGAATGCTGCGCCCAGTTCTGGTTTCCCGACCAGGTGTCGAGCGTATTCCAGAAACCCCCGTTGGTCGAATACTCGAAACGGAGGAAGTCCGCGCCGGCTTGGGTTTGTCCGCTCAGCCAGTAGCTCACTGACACTGCCGCGACGCCTGTGACGTTGATAGGGACACTGGTGGCACTGAGGCCGGTAGTGAGGTTGGGCGCGTAGTTTCCACCCGGGCTGTCGGTCAAGCTGTGGCTCGCGCTCACGGACTGGTCCGTGGTCAGGCCCCAGGGCGGAGTCAATGTCCAGTTGGTGGTTCCTGACTCGAACGAGTCGGCGAAAAGGGTATTGGTGGTGGTGAACGTCGAGGTGAACGCCGCGCTCATGACGTTGCCCGCCAGATCATCCACGCCGGCCACTGTGACCGTGTAAAGAGTCTGGCTGGCCAGCAGGCCCACCGGTGTCAAGGTCGCCGTCTGGGTGGCAGGGTTGTAGGTCACGCTGCCCGGCACCGCGTTTGCGCCAGCGGCCAGCAGGATGCCGCCCAGCGCAGTTGGGTCGACCGGCTCGCTGAAGGTCACGGCCACGCTCGTCGCTGCCGAGGCGCGTGTGGCCGCGGCTGTTGGCGACACCGCCGTCACCGTGGGAGGCGTGGTATCGGCCGCTCCGGCCGTGTTGAAGTTCCAGGTGGTCGTCGGGGTGGTGTTGCCCGACAGATCCTTGATGCCGCTGACCCGAGCAGTATAGGTGGCGAAGGCTGACAACGGGGCGGCAGGCACGAAGATGATCGTGGATGTTTTCGCGTCGTACGAGAGCGTGCCTGTCACATTGGTCGGACCGGTCGCCAGCGTGAAGTTGGCAGCCGTCAGCGTGGCAGGGTCGAGCGTCTCGCTGAAAGTAACCGTCACACTGGTGTTGGTGGCCACCCCATTCGCGAACGGGGCCGGGCTACGCGAGACGATGGTCGGCGCGGCGAAATCGGACGTGGTCGCGAGCGTGAAGCGAACGGAGATGCCATTCGCCAGGAGCTGCGGCCGGAGGGGATCGTCGGAAACGATTCCCGAGGCGCCCCCAACCAGCGTCAATGTGTACTTTCCCAGGGTCGCGTTGTAGTTCGCCCCGCTTGGGGTGATGGTGAGCACATGCAGGGCCGGATTGTAGGCGTACGAGAACGCCACCGGAGTGCCGCTCGCAGACTCGCTCAAGCCCACCGTGTTGGTCGAAATCGACGAGGCCAGCACGCTGGCGCCGAACTGCACCAACAGCAGCGGTGCCGACGTCCCTGGGCCTGGCGTTGCGGCTGGGTATGCGGTCTCGCCGTCTTTCGGCGTGGTGCTCACCGGAAGGTTCACCCAAACTGTGGCGCTGGCGCTGGCGGTGCAACCCTCCGGGCTGGTCACCGCTACGGTGTACATCGTGGACAATCTCGGATTCACAGTCGGCTGGGCGGTCGTCGGGCCTGATAGGGCACATGTCGGCCGGTCGCAGGTCCAGGCGTAGGTGTAGCCAACCCGGGCCGGCGTGCCGATGCGGACCGGCGCGCCGGGATCGACCGAGACGTCAGGGCCGGCGTCGGCCATCGCGTTCACGACCGTTATGATCACCGAGTCAGTCGCGACCGCGCTCAGCGAGTCGCGGGCCGTCACGGTGAACGTCGTCGTGGCAGTCGGCACGACGTCCGTCTGCGCCGCGTTCGCGCTGTTGATGCAGCCCGAACAGGTAGGGTTCGCCGACCAAGCGTAGGTGTAGGGTCGCGCGCCCCCCTGAGCCGGCGAGCCAATGGTGGCCGGCCAGCCGTAGCAAATGGTCTGGTCGGGACCCGCATTGACGGTGACAGGAGTGCTCGCGACGTCAGGCGGCCGGTTATCGGGTGTCCCAACCTCCACGCCGGGTGCGCTGCTGTCTGGAGCAGGGCCATCGCCGGGGCGGTCAGCCAGAACCTCGCTTCGGGCGTCGACAGGCGCGACATCGACTACAAACAAGACGTCGGGTTGGCCGGCGCCGTCTTCATCGGCGGAAAGGTTGCTGTCAGGAGGTGCCGGAGAGGCGTCACCCGTCTCGCCCGCAGCGCCCCCTGCACCACCTGTCCCCCCAAACCCATC
>Ga0182021_10001163_pt1 | contig 29828 bp, 34 predicted proteins | sample 612E3MmetaG_FD_120493 | JGI IMG/M metagenome (GOLD analysis project Ga0182021, IMG submission 120493) | Permafrost microbial communities from Stordalen Mire, Sweden - 612E3M metaG (Illumina Assembly) | ecosystem: Environmental > Terrestrial > Soil > Wetlands > Permafrost | place: Sweden... | reverse complement strand
TTTGGCCATTTCACGCGGTAAACCTATTTTTACAGCAGCATCGACCATCGATTCCACAAAGAGAAACAGGTAGGCAGGGCCGCTGCCACTGACCGCTGTTGCCATATCGATGACGTCCTCATCGCTTACATAGAATTCTTTGCCCATTGCCCCAAGAATGGCTCCGGCCGTCTTTTTCTGTTGTTCTGTGGCTTCTTTCGTCGCTGTCCAGGCTGTAACACCTTCGCCGATTTGAGCGGGGGTATTCGGCATGGAACGAACAATAGCATCATGGTTTAATCCCTGCTGGATGGTATCGATTCTAGCCCCAGCGATGATGGAAACTACGAGTTGATCCGGTTTAAATTGACCTTTCAATTCTGCCATGACAGCGGCGAGTATTTGCGGTTTGACCGCGAGAATAATGACATCCTTTCCGGATATCGATGGAATGTTGTCCGGAGAAACATTGATGGAATATTTCTGGGATAGCGTTTGACGGCGAGCTTCGCTGACATCGCTGACTGTAATATCTTTGGAGATGGCCAGTTTTTTGCCCAGGATGGCCGCCAGCGTTGCTTCTCCCATGTTGCCGCCGCCGATAAAAGCTATTTTCATCTGATATTCGATTCCTTCCCAATTATTTTAGTGTGGAGGAAATCCTGTAGAACCTCTGGTACGACTATACTGCCATCTTCCTGCTGGTAGTTTTCCATGATAGCAATCATGATCCTCGGCAGGGCCAATCCGGAGCCGTTCAATGTGTGAACGAACTGTGGTTTGGCATCGGCAGCAGGACGGTAGCGGACATTAGCGCGGCGTCCCTGGAAATCACCGCAATTAGAGCAGGAGCTGACCTCAAGCCACTCCTGGCAACCCGGAGCCCAGACCTCGATATCGTATGTCATCGTGGAGCCGAAACCGATATCACCGGTGCAGATTTGCAGGATGCGGTAGGGTAAGCCTAATTTCTGACACACATCTTCGGCATCGTGTACCATCTTTTCGAGCTCTTCGGGGGAATTCTCAGGTTCAACGAACTTGTACATCTCCACCTTATCGAATTGGTGCCCCCGCTTAATACCACGGGTGTCTTTACCGGCAGACATTTTCTCGCGGCGGAAACAGGCCGTGTAGGCTACGTAATGGAAAGGTAACATCCCGGGTTGTATGATTTCGTCACGGTGGAGATTCGTTAGCGGCACTTCTGCGGTCGGTACCCACCAGTAGTCCTCTTCGATATCGTGGTAAAGATTATCGACAAACTTGGGTAATTGTCCGGCGCCGACCAGACATTCTTTTTTAACCATGTAGGGTGGATATATTTCCTTATAGCCATGTACCAGGGTGTGTAAATCCAGCATGTAAGCGATGACGGCCCGCTGTAATCTGGCGCCGAGACCGCGCAGAATGTAGAAACGCGTGCCCGATAATTTTACTCCGCGTTCAAAATCGATGATTCCTAGAGATTCGCCTAATTCCCAATGCGGTTTTGCATGGAAGGACAATTTCTTCGGTTCACCCCAGCTGCGTAAGACGATATTTTCGCTCGAGTCCTTACCAATCGGCACTTTAGGACTGGGAATATTAGGCATTTGCAGCAGAAGGTCTGTTAGTTTGACATCCAGTTTGGTGACCTCTTCTTCGAGGTCGCGGATTTTTGTGCGTAAAGCGCGCCCGGCCTCAGCGGCATCGGCCTGTCTTTCCTTGGAGGCCTGTTTACGGTTGCGCCGCAGGTCCTCGAGGTCGGTCATTTTTAGCCGTCGCTCGGCATCGATTTGCAGGATTTCATCCAGCGGGGATGATTTTTCCTGGCGGTTGGCCATCGCCTGTCTGACGACTTCCGGATTCTCGCGAATGAATTTTATATCTAACATATAAATACCCTCTGAAATAAATTCCAATATCCAAATTACAAATTATAAACAATGAACAAATTCAAATTACGAAATTAGAAGTTAGGATTTTGTATCCGGCTTTTCTTCTGCTTTATTTTTTAGCGTCGGGAATAGTATCACTTCTCGAATCGATTGATTGTTGGTGAGAATCATGATCAACCGGTCGATTCCCACACCCAAACCGCCGGTGGGGGGCATACCGTGTTCCATCGCCAGCAGAAAGTCCTCGTCCACTTTCCCCTCATCACCTTCGGCCGATTTATCTTTTACCTGCTGTACAAACCGCTCCCGCTGATCGAGGGGGTCGTTCAGTTCAGTGAAAGCATTGGCGATTTCAATACCGCCGGCGAATGCCTCGAATCTCTCCACCACTCTTTCCTGCCCCGGTTTTTTCTTGGCTAAAGGTGAAAGCGAAATCGGATAGTCTATCAGAAATGTCGGCTGGATAAGTTTCGGCTCGACGAATGTAGAAAGCAAGTCATCCACCAGATGCGCCCAACTGCTCTTGGGGTCAACCGCCATGCCTTTTTCTCTCATCTTGGCGCGTAACATATCGGCATTGGGATACTGCACAAAATCGATGCCGCTGTATTGCGTAATCGCATCCCGGAAAGACAATCTTTGCCAGGGCGCTTTCAAATCGATAGTCGTGTCTCCATGGGGGACGACAGTGGTGCCAATGACTTCTAAGGCAACGGAAGAAATCATTTGCTCAACCATTACCATTACCGAATTGTAATCGGCATAAGCCTCGTAGCTTTCCATCATCGTAAATTCGGGATTGTGCTTGAAGGAAATTCCCTCATTACGGAAAATACGTCCGATTTCGTATACCTTTTCAAAGCCGCCGACGATAAGTCGTTTTAAATGGAGTTCCATCTCTATACGGAGAAAAAGGTCGCGGTCGAGGCTATTATGATGAGTAGTAAATGGTTTTGCCGCGGCGTTATCAGCTTCCTGTTGAAGGACAGGAGTTTCAACTTCGAGAAAGCCTCTCTTATCCATATATCGCCTGATTGCACTGACAACCTGACTACGCGTACGGAATGTCTTGCGCGCTTGATCATTACTGATAAGGTCAAGATAACGTTGCCGGTATCTGATTTCCACATCACTCAAACCATGCCATTTTTCCGGTAACGGTTGCAGTGATTTTGAGAGCATGGTTAGAGTCTTGGCTCTAATAGTGGGCTCTTTGCTTCTGGTGCGGAAAACAACACCTTTAGCCCCGATAATATCGCCGATATCCAATTCTTTCAGCAGAGCATTACTCCGCTCATCGAGGTCGTTCTTGCTGAGAAATAGCTGTATCTTCCCGGAGTCGTCCTGGATATCTATAAAAGAAATTTTACCCATTGTGCGGTTAGCCATAATACGGCCGGCTATGCTCACTTCTTCAGTCTCCGTCTTGCCGCCTTGTTCTGCCTGAGTCAGCATTTCTACCGATTGCCGGGTAGTATGCAGACGCTGATAACGGTGGGGATAAGGGTCGATACCCATTGCGCGGATATTAGCCAGTTTTTGTAACCGCTGTTCCGAAATGCGTTCCAGTCCTGAAGGCATATTTTTCTCTCACAACAAATTATTCGATAGCCTTATAATACAACATATTCATATCGATTGTGGAGATTACACCGCGATATCACGTCGGTTAAAAGCGGGGATTGACACCGCGAAGAATACTATTACGAATGCCAGTAGTACCAGAATATGCATCGGAGAGAGGCCGTTGGCCAGCGTATTTGGTTCCATGTAATGATAAAAAGGTGAAAGGAAGCGGTAACCTTTCAGCCAGCTGACCATACCGCCGAGAGTGTTGAGGAGGTAGGTCAAGACGCCAATACCGCTGGCAACGCCCATACTCACACCTTTACTACCCTTAATGCATCCAGCCATAAAAGACAGGGAAGCAAAAACCAGCGCCAGCAACACCGACCCTAAAGTAGTTTCCCCCAGTTTTAAAATATTGATATCGATGTTCATCGTGGAGGCGGTTATTGTCAGGCCGGCCCAGAAAAATAAACCAAGCAACATCATGCTGACGACCAGCACGCCGAACTTATCCGCGACCACCCGCCAACGCGGCACAGGATTGGCCAACAAGAACCCGAGGGTGCCTTTTTCTTCGTCGCCGGCAATCGCATTGGCGCCATAGCCAATACCGAAAATCAACAGCAGCAAAGGCACCATGAAGGAAAACAGTTCGGTAGTAAAATAGCCGACCGGCGAGGTATAATCGACGATCGCGCCGCCGAACATTTCCTTCATTCCTTCAGGCAACTGGGCCAGGTACTGATTAAAAGCGGTCATCTTGCTGATCGTCGGATAAATAAGCGCCATGACCACCGCTATCGTTATCAGGTAAAGTATCCAGTAGAGCAAAGAACGCTGCTGGTCGCGCAGGGTTTTCAGGAAAATATTATTTAACATGATTTTCCCTCTCGTAGTAGGTCATGAAGATGTCTTCAAGAGTGGGTTCATGACTGATAATATTAACGACCTCGAACTGCGCGGAGGCTTTGACCAGGGCATCCAGCGAGCCCACGACGGTACAGGTGAGCAAATTATTCCGGATGTTGATGTCGCGCACGCCCGATAGAACGCTGAATTTCTCTTTGGGGACAGCCCGCGCAAAATGAATCTCCAGTTGACGGATGGAATGCGATTTTAACGCTTCGATGGTCTCGACGGCAACGAGCTTGCCCTGGCGGATGATCCCAACACGGTCGCAGACTTTTTCCACTTCGGGCAGGACATGGGAAGAAAGAAAGGTAGTGCGGCCCTCGTTCTTTGTTTCGGTCAGCAGATCGTAGAATTCATGCTGCATTAGCGGGTCGAGGCCGTTGGTTGGTTCATCCAGGATAATCAACTCAGGTTTGTTCATAAAAGCCTGCAATAAGCCCAGCTTCTGTTTATTACCCAGAGAAAGTCCCTGAATGCGTCGTGGCAGGTCGCATTCAAATCGCTTCGCTAATTTTTTAACATACTCCCAGTCCAGTCCGCCGCGCAGATTTCCCAGGTATCTCAGCAAGTCCTCGCCGGTCATATTGTTGTAGAGCGCCAGTTCGCCGTTCAAATAACCTACCCGATGGTGGATTTCGACGCTGTTTTGTCTGATATCCTTGCCAAAGACAGTCGCTGACCCGCGCGTGGGACGTATGAAGTCCAAGAGAGTTCGGATGGTCGTGGTTTTCCCCGCGCCATTGGGTCCGAGATAACCGAAGACCTCTCCGCGGATCACCTCCAGGTCGACATCTTCTATGCCCAATCGTTTACCATAATATTTCGTCAGTTTTTTCGTATCTATGATAATATCATTGTCACTCATATTTCACACTCTAATTTTACCGTAGTCATTTGCGGGCGTTCCCATAATCATATATACTTTCTATTGATTATTTCAATACTTGGAGAAAAGCTCATGGCAGACGCATTTCTGGTAGCACAAGACCTGCAAAAGAGTTTTAACGGTAATAAGGCTGTCGCGGGGGTTTCCTTTACGATCGGGAAAGGGGAAATTTTCGGGCTGCTCGGCCCCAACGGCGCCGGCAAGACAACCACGATTCGTATTCTTTCCACCGTACTTGAAGCCGATGCAGGAGACGCGACCATCGGCGGCTTTTCTGTGCGTAAAAGCCCGACGGAAGTTCGCAAACTGATTGGTGTCTGTCCGCAGGACCTGGCATTATACGAAGACCTTTCCGCGATGGATAATCTGATTTTCTTCGGGCGGATGGAAGGCCTTGACGGTAAAGAAGCTAAAGTCCAGGCTACGACCAATCTGGCCTTAATGGAATTAACGGAAAGAGCTAAAGGAAAAATCGCCAAATTCTCCGGCGGGATGAAACGAAGGATCAATTTGGCTATTGCTTTGATGGGTAATCCCAAGTTACTGTTTCTGGATGAGCCTACCGTCGGTATTGATCCGCAGTCCCGCAACAAGATATTTGAGACTATCAACAATTTACGTGATAAGGGGTTGACTGTCCTTTACACTACACATTATATGGAAGAAGCAGACCATATCTGCAATCGCGTGGCCATCATGGACGGCGGGAAAATTGTGGCGATGGATACCCCGCACAATCTCAGGAAACAGATAGGCGACCCTGATAAGGTAACCCTCGAGGATGTTTTCCTGAAACTGACCGGTAGAAGTCTGCGAGATTAGAGAAGCAATGAAAAATACCTTATTAGTCGCCCTGCGTGAAGTCCGTTCTTACCTGGTAGATAAAGCCGACCTGGCATTCAGTCTTTTACTGCCTATTGTTACTTTTGCTCTGATATACGGCGCCTTTGGCGGTCAGGGACTTTTTCACGGCACGGTTTCCGTTGTCAATGAAGATACGAATGGAGCTTACGCACAACAGTTGCTGGATAGTATAAAAAAACAGGATAGTTTAACGGTACAAATGCTGACTCGCGCTGACGCGGAAGCTAAATTGAATCAGGCAAGCTTGAATATGGTATTTTTCATTCCTCCGGATTTCTCCAGTAAATTAAATTTGGGGCAACCCGTAGCGATGACGATCATGCAAAGAGGTAATGGCGGGCAGGATGGTCAGATTGTGGCCAGTATTGTCGGCGGTGTCGTTAGTGAATTCAATCATCAATTCACTGTGATCGACCAGGTAAATCAGTCGCTGGCAGGTAAAAATATCCCGGCAACGCGAATTACCGTCACTACGATGCAATTTCTGAACAGGGAGCGCCAAGATCCACTCGTTGGTATCGATGAAGTATCGGTCGGCAGTAAGCCTAATACAGTTAAGGATTTCTTACCGGGTATCATCACAATGTATGTGCTTTTCTCGATCAGTATCAGCGCCGCGGCTCTCGTTGAAGAGCGACGCAAAGGCACATTGGAAAGATTGCTGACTACACACCTTACCGTGGGAGGGCTTTTCCTGGGCAAGTTCCTGGCCAATGTTTTCCGGGGGTTTATTCAAACATTTATCCTGTTAGTGCTGTCCTATGCGGTATTCCGGATTTTTACTCCATTGACGTTCGTCGAATCGTTGCTGATTGCCCTGATTTTTGCCATTGCCTGTAGCGCTATCGGGTTGTTAATAGCATCGCTGGTGCGCACACAGGATTCTGCTACGTGGATAGGTGTCTTTTTCACTATGACCATGACGATGCTCGGCGGTACGTTCTTCACGATTACCAAAGGAACAACACTTTATACATTCAGTAAATTGTCTATAAACGGTTATGCCAACGATGCCTTTAAAACGTTGATTAACAATGGCAGTATTTCAACTCTGGGTGTGGAAATTGCAGTAATGGTCGGGGTGACTGTCGTGGGGTTGATCTTAAGTCGCCTCACCTTCAAAGTCCTGCCACAAGGGAAATAGCGTTATGAAACAATTGCGCAATATGTGGTTTCTAACAGTCAAGGACCTGAAAATATTCGCCTCCGACCGGACGGCGTTAATTTTCGCGATTCTATTTCCATTCTTTTTTATTGTTTTGTTCAATTTTGTGATGAAGGGGGTTGGCGGCGAGGATCAGAGGCTGGTGATCAATCTCGTTACCCGTGAACCGGCAAGCGGGATCAGTACTCAGCTTATTTCATCATTGGCAACAACGGATATCTCCGCTCTCAAACCCGGTGAACCTGATATTGTCTGGATCAAAGACTATGATCAGGCTAAACTGGATGTTGAGAATAAAAAACTGGACGGCTTCATTGCTTTCCCTGAAAATTTTACCGAAGCAGTTATAATGGGTTACGGTACAAATCTGGAAGTGGTTTATAACCCTAATAATACACGGGTAATTGCGGCGCTAAAAGGCATGGCGCGAAGCATTTCCTCTCAAATAGGAACCCGCCAGGTTGTAAGCAACACGGTGATCGGGTTACTGGTAGAACAAGATCTAACCGCCCCAGGCAGCGTCGGCGACCTGTCACAGGCAATTCGTACTCAACTTATCAGACAAACGAGTTCTTTACAGAAGGCTCCGTTGGTCTTTTTTACTACGCAGGAAGTGGGTGATGTAAAGGCGTCCAACCCCGCTAATTTTACGATTCCCGGCTATCTGGTGATGTTCGTCTTCTTCACCGCAGCTTTTGCTGCCGCCCAATTGGTCAAAGAGCGGCAAAACCATACTTTGGAAAGATTATTATCCAGTTCGGCAAATAAAACGGCCATTCTCGGCGGAGTTTATGGCGGAACGGTGGCGAAAGGCTTGATTCAAATCGCTATCTTCTGGGCTTTTGGGATTCTGGTTTTTAAGGTGGATATGGGGGTTTCACCGCTGGCCGTGATTATTATTTCAATATTAATGACTCTGATGGCCTCCGCTTTCGGCGTAATGCTGGCGACTTTCGTCAAGACGGAACGTAGCGCTTCATCCATCGGCGTGTTGACATCTTTGATCCTGGCACCTCTCGGCGGGTGTTGGTGGCCCCTTTTCATCACCCCGCACTGGATGCAGGTTATCTCCAAAGTCACTCCGCACGCTTGGGCGACTACGGCCTTTAATACCTTATTATTATTCGGCGGCGATTTTAAATCTGTCATTCCGAATATGCTTATGCTGATAGGGTTTATGGTCATTTTTGGGGCCGTTGCCATTATTCGATTCAGAACTGAGGCAGATTAGCAAGGCAATGCTTAATATTTCCGTTAAGGGCATCCTCTCGACGAAGTTATTTCTGACTCTGTTCTTGACAGCCAGCGGCCAATAGGGTACAAATAGTAGATAGGGTTGTTAAACCAAGAGTCGCCCAAACATCGAGTATTGAAGAAATCTGCCTCCATTTAGGTAAAGAGCAGTAATATTTAATGACGATAGCCATTCTTTATCGCGAGGAACTCAAAGAATACGACTTCGGTCCCGGTCATCCCTTCCGTGGAGACCGATACCAAATGTTTCCGCAATTTCTTGCCGAAAGGCTTAAGCCTGACAACAATTACGAGGTAATAAAGGCTAACTGGGCGACTGATGAAGACCTGCTCAGAATCTGCCATCGCGACTATATCAACTTTACAAAAGCATATTTCCGAGCGGTAAATCTGGGTTTGGCCGAAGAAGGTGATTTTTTCCAGTATCACTCTTTGGATAACCGGCCTATTGGCAGACCCGGCAAAGTGGAAGAAGCGGCCAGATTGGTCATCGGGCAGGCGAAGCTGGCAGCAGATCTGGTACAAGCAGGCAAATTTAAAAAAGCCGTATCGATCGGCGGCGGGTTGCATCACGCCAAGGCAGCTTTCGGGGAAGGGTTTTGCCTCTATAACGATGTTGCCTTTGCGGCTGTTTATCTTCTTGAGCGTTATCATCTGAAAAAAGTACTGATACTGGATACCGATGCCCACATGGGCAACGGTACTGCGGAATATTTCTATTCTGACCCGCGAGTCCTTTTCATTGATATTCACCAGGATCCCAGCACAATTTATCCGGGAACCGGTTTTGCTTCTGAAATCGGTTCGGGAGCAGGAATTGGTAAGACTGTTAACATCCCGTTGCCGGTCAATGCGGGCAACGACTCTTATAAATATGTTTTCGAACAGATCGTCGAACCGTTGGTCCAAGAGTTTCAACCTGAAATAATCATCCGTAACGGCGGTTCCGACCCGCATTTCAATGATGGATTGACCAGCTTGGGGCTAACTGTCGCCGGGTTTAAAATGATCGGGGAGAAGGTCAGGAAAATATCAGAGGTTTGCGATGGGAAGGTTATCGATCTTGTTGCCTCAGGGTATCATCGTGGAATCCTACCTTATGCCTGGATGGCGTTAATCGCCGGGTTGGCAGATTTTAATGTGCCGCTGGAAGAGCCCAGCCCCATCCCCCATTCATTACGTATAGACACGCGTATGCCGGACACGATTAAAGTCGTCTCGGAAGTGAAAGGATATCTGAAAGATTACTGGCGCTGTTTCAGATAGGCTCTCCTCCCTGATTGCTGATGACCGAAGTTTTTTGTCTGCTGATTGCTATCTGTTGCGCTATACTGAATCCCAATACAACAAGACTCAGCAGAAAAACCAGCGCACTCAGTTCCATTGCCCAAACAAATTTCCGTACGGGGGAAAAACTAACCACTTGCATGAACGTTCCTGAAATCCTGTAGGTATAGGATGTCGGGAATCCCCAGATAGTCACCAGAAAAGCGCTGATTGACGCAGCTAATCCCAGACCGATTTGTGTGACTGAGAGTTTTTTTATCATCAGATTAGTTCTGGAGTCAGGCGTGACATATCCGGCGCGGTTTTTCGCCCTCATTAACACCACTGATACTGCGCTAATTGCTAATTCCAAAAGCAGCACAAGATACGCCAGCACCGTAGCAACGACTTCCCGGGTATCGGGATTGAAAAGGGTTTTAAAACTGTGGCTGGCATCATCTAAAGACACATAACGAAGGTAAAACCCGGTGGGATCCCAAATAATAGAAAGAGCCATCGCAATGAGAATCCCCACACCCAAAATAATCAGAACTACATTTATCTTCATTCTTTTCCTCTAAGGCGGTGTTACCGAGTTGCGTTATTTAACGAAAATAATTAAAACAAAGTATTTTTACTGGCTATGTTATCATTAATAACCGTTTATGACAAATGTCAGGGCATATTAAAATGAAATACCCATGGTCCTGAGAGGCGGTTGTTATTACTCCCATTATTCATGATAATTACTCCTCCGGAACCCGGAACCTCAGTACCTTGTGTGATGTCGGTAGGAAACACTAATTCACTGATGGTTATAGTCCATTCTCCGTGTTGACCGGTAAAATCACCGGGGAAGTTATGTGCGGATGATGTTCCCAGCATTTGGTCGGATGCGCTCGTCACCGATTCACCGGATGGCATGACCAGAGAGATGACAGGAAAAATGTTACTATCCTTTTCATCAACAGATTGTAAAATCACTTTTGTCTGATATGGACTGATTTCGACCTTCTTTAGAGTAATCGGGATATCTGCAGCCTCTACGGTCTGATTTACATCGGCAATTTTACTGGGATGAACAGGCACGCTGAAATTAAAGTTAAATACACCCATAACCGGGGCGTCTGGTCCGGGATTAGTCCAATCCCGGACGGGAATAGTGAGGTTCAAGTTAAGGTCTGAAGACACCCCCTTCAAGGAAGAAGTATCGAAGGTATCTATCACTGCTACACGTTCGGAAGGAGCCCAGTTATCAAATACCTGGGTTGAACCCGGCTTGAAACCCTGAACAAGTGGACCTGAGATACTTTGCCCGTCAACCGTGATGAGCTTACTACCCCATGTGAAATAGTCTGTGGGACCGCTGATACTTAAACCCAGCAGAAGTACGTTAGAATCGGCATATGCCCGTTCCAGCCGGACAGTGACGCCATTTATAGTTTGACTCAGATCCATTTCCTGGGCTAAGCCGTTTTTTCCAACACTTCCGGGTAATTTCTGGAAAAACTCTTCTATTACCGAACTTGCGGCATACACTGTCCCGCTGATAAATATCAGAAGAAGCGGTAAAAGCACCCATGCTAAACGTGTTTTTGGCACGAATCTAAACCAGCGAGAACGTTTATTTTGTCCGGTGACATTCGAAATGGTTCTATCCCACCAATCCAAGGTCGGTTCTTGTGTTTTTATCTCCGCCTCGAAACAATCGCGAAGTTCCTGTTCTAATTTTTCTTCGTACATCTTATTACCTCCTCTTTCCAGTTCTTCATTTTTTACTCAGGATTTCATTTAATCGAGCCAGTGCGCGGCTCAAGCGTGATTTGACGGTACCTTCCGGTTTTTGCATGATATTGGCGATTTCCGGGACGGAGAGTTCGGAAAAATACCGTAATATCACGGTCTCTCTCACCTCTGTCGGTAGTAACTCCAGTGCCTGCCGCAGATTATTGTGGTCTTCGTTACGAATCATCATTGTTGCGGCATCATCGCAGTCATCGGCCAGTTCCTGAGCATATTCCAGCGGCACTGTCGGCACCCGTTTTTTCCGGCGCTGCCGGTCGACCTCATTGACCACAATGCGTACCAGCCATGCTTTCAGACTAATACCCTGACGTAGAGAAGGCAGATGTCTCCACATTTGGACAAGAGCTTCCTGCATGGCATCTTCGGCCAGCCCGTGGTCTTTAGTCATCAGGAAAGCGGTGCCAAACATCACTTTCCGGTAATTCTCTACCAACAAACGAAATGCATCTTTATCTCTCGCCTGGCAACGACGGATCAAGTCCGCTTCTTCCGATTCAGTCAATTGGAGCGCTCCTTTTTATTTGGCTGCCTATATAATAAGATGCACATTTTTACGAAACCGTTCCATTGATTTCGCGTATTCCCGTATTAGTTTATCATCGATTATAGATTTGGAAAGGCACCTGAATAACGATTATTCTCTATAAGGGATTGGAAGAGACAGCCTAAAGTCCAAGATGTTATGGCCTGTTATATACTTGTCTAAAGCCGTATTTCGGGATAGAATTATTACTAACGGGTTTCTTAATGAGGTGATTTTTCTTGGGTGTTTTCTTTCGTCAGGAGCCGGTCCTAAATAATCCCGATATGATTGTCGGCTGGCCAGGGATCGGCAATGTCGGGATTATTACGGTAGAAACACTACGGCAAGCTGTTCAGGCAGAGGAACTCGGCGAAATAGAACCCTGGGATTTCTTCTACCCCAACAAAGTTTTTATTAATGCCAGCATTCTGACCGATATTGGTTTTCCCAGCAGCAGATTTTATTTCAAACGGTTACCCGGACGTGATTTGCTGTTCTTCGTGGGAGAGGAACAACCCGCCACTCGAGAAAGCGCCTATGCCGAAGGCAAACAGGCGTATGAGATGGCAAATATGGTTCTAGATGTAGCGCAGAAATTCAATTGCCGGCGTGTTTACACATCGGGCGCAGCGATAGCCATTACGCATCATAGCTTGAATTCCAAAGTTTGGGCGGTAGCCAATAATGCATCCCTTTTATCGGAATTACGCAGTTATGATAACACCATTTTGATGAGCGAAGTTGAGGGCAGGGGAAATCAGGGGAGCATTACCGGCTTAAATGGTTTGTTGATTGGTGCGGCCAAAAGGCGGGGCATCGACGGAATTTGTCTGATGGGTGAGATTCCTGACTATTTATCCAGAATTCCATTTCCATATCCTAAAGCATCGAAAGCGGTTTTAGAGACATTAGCAAAAATTATCGGCGTCAAAACTAAATATAACAACCTCGATGACATGATCGTTCAGATGGATGTAGTTGTCGGTGATGTCTATCAACAATTCCCGCAAGAAATCAGAGAGCGTTTGGAACAGAGAAAACGCGCTACTCAACTGAAGCAGGAAGCCATCAGCGAAGAGGATGAGCAGTGGCTTAAGGAGCATATCGATGAGTTTTTTAATAAGGGTAAAGGAGCATGAGAGAACTCCTGAAATTCTCGGCTAAACCAAAACTTCGTAAACCGACTCTGGTCGTAGGCTGGGAGTCTGATGGAGCACAAATCGGGGTTAAAGTTACTGAATACCTGGTAAAAAACCTCAATGCGCAAGCTTTCTGTGAAATTGACCCGGTAGAATTCTTCCCGCTTGGCGGAGTGGCGATTGAAAATGATATCGTGCAATTTCCGCAGAGTATTTTTTATGCCTCTTCGGAACATAATCTGATAATTTTCCAGAGCGCCTTTCCCCGTTACGAATGGTTTAAATTTTTAAATCTGATAATGGAGATTGCGCAAGAATATTATCACGTCAAAGAAATGTATGCTGTCGGTAGTATGGTTACTTTGGCGCCCCACACTGTTTCCAGGGACTTCTGGGCGACTTTCAGCTTACCCCAAATCAAGAAAACATTGAGCCGTTACCAGTTATCACGGGAAATGAATTTTGAGACCCCACCAGGTGGCAGACCGACCTTGAATTCCTATCTTTTATGGATGGCTAAAACCCATAACCTGGCTGCAGCGAACCTCTGGGTGCCGGTACCCTTTTATCTGGTCGGCAACGATGACCCTGAGTCACACCGCAAAGTCCTCGAGTTTCTCGATAAAAGAATGGACTTAAGCCTGAATTTTGACGGAATTGACGCCAGTGTCAAACAACAAAATGATAAATTGGGACGTTTAAGAAAATCGTCGCCGGACATTGATGGCTTTATCAGAAAATTGGAAAACAACATCCAACTTTCCGAAGAAGAGCATGAGAGCCTCAGCAAAGCGGTTGATGATTGCCTGCGGAAAAGGAATTATTAGGGTTCCTTACAACTATTTTTTAAATTCGTGCTTCACACGATTTCTATGTATCCCAGGCTCGATGCCAAAGTCTTATTTAAGGTTTTTATGGACAAATCTCAATTACCAGCAACGGCAATAGAACTCAATAAGGAATTCAAAGAAGCCCTGGAATTAATGGAGAATTCCAGCAGGAGTGTTTTTATTACCGGGCGGGCAGGGACGGGAAAATCGACATTACTGACTCATTTCTTCGCTACTACCCGGAAAAAAGTAGTGATATTGGCGCCGACTGGAGTAGCCGCGCTTAACGTCAAAGGTCAGACAATCCACTCGTTTTTCAAATTCAGACCTAATATGACTCCGGCTCGAGTAAGAAAACTGCGTTCCAGTGATGATGGCAAGAATATCTATCATAAATTGGATACGATTGTCATTGACGAGATCTCTATGGTGAGAGCCGACCTGCTGGACTGTGTGGACAAATTTCTGCGGTTGAACGGTCCTAACGAAAACAAGCCTTTCGGCGGCATCCAGATGATATTTATCGGCGATTTGCACCAGTTATCGCCTGTTGTTACCGGTGACGATAAGGAAATTTTCACCACACTCTATAAAACCCCTTATTTTTACGGGGCGCACCTATTCGACACGTTCGAAATGGAATTCGTGGAATTACAGAAAGTCTATCGCCAGCATGATGAAAAGTTCATAGATCTGCTTAATTCCGTCCGTAACAACACCATCACCGAAAAAGGGCTCGCATTACTAATGAAAAGATGTAATCCGAATTTCGAACCGGCCCCCGGAGATTTCTCCGTTTATTTAACGACCACCAACGCTATGGCAGAGACAATCAACATGGCTCAAATGGAAAAGTTGGAAACCCCGCTTAATATTTTTACCGGAGAGATCGAAGGTAATTTCGGCAAGGATAGTTTACCCACCGCCATCGATTTACAAATCAAAGCGGGAGCGCAGATCATGATGCTCAATAACGATGTTGAAGGCCGTTGGGTGAACGGCAGTATCGGAGAGGTCAGGGGATTGATCCGAAATCAGAAAGGGGAAGATGTCATCATCGCCGATCTGGACGATGGCAGCACTGTCGAAATTGAACCCTATAGCTGGGAAATTTATCGTAGTTTTGTCGATGAAGGACAATTGGGGTCGGAAGTAATCGGTACTTTCACCCAATATCCCTTAATGCTGGCCTGGGCGGTAACTATCCACAAAAGTCAGGGGAAGACCTTTGATAATGTCATTATCGATATCGGGAGAGGTGCTTTCGCGCATGGGCAGACCTATGTGGCTTTAAGCCGTTGCACGTCTCTGGAAGGCATTGTACTGGTAAAACCATTACAGAAAAAGGATATCTGGACCGATTATAAAGTAGTGGATTTCCTGGCAAAATATCAAGGTAAGAAAGCCGATCAGGCTAATCCTCTGGACGAAAAGAGAGCTCGAATTGAAAAAGCCATACGTAATAAATCCACCCTGAAAATAACCTATTTGAAACCGAACGGTGAAAAATCGGTCAGGAAGATCAAACCCGAAACTATGGGGGAGATGGGATTTGCCGGTAAAACCTATCTGGGCGTTATCGCATTTTGTCAGATGCGAAACCAATTAAGAACTTTCCGCGTCGATAGGATGTTGGAGATAGAAGAAGTGTAAAAAGCTTTCAGTTCACTGGTTTACCTGTTTACCTGTTTTCCTGTAATTGACAATCAGAGAAACCAAGCCAACTTCTAATAAAATCTGCGGAATTTTGGTCGCCATTCCGGCTAAACTGAACATGACATCGGGTTTCTGGTTATACATCATGAAGAAAACTGCGATCACCAGGGTATTCATCGCCAGGCCGAAAATCCAGAGCCCGCGCTTTTTCGCCAGGATTAATAAACCACCGAGCGCATAGCATCCGGCGGCGGCATAGACAATTGCCGCCGGTTTATCTTCAGAGCTCAATGTGGGCACCGTTATCGTACGAGTTGCCATTAAAAAATACACTACTGCGGCAAATATTGCCAATACCAGACAGATAATCATGATTCTTTTCATTTTACGTTCACGCCCCAACTCCAAGCCTTTAAGTTAAGTGAGAGACCTATCGCCGTCTTCTCACCAGTAAACAGGCTACAACAAACCCCGGCGGGCATCAGGGTCAGTTAAGCTATCGCGTGCACCTTCTTCATAACCTTCCGGGAGAAAGCACGCGCCCGGTCAAGACGGGCTGCGTCAGGCTGGCCTTTACTTGTGTCCTCTTTGGCATATCTGCGTAGGTTAGCATCCGGCATTACTGACATCATGAATTTTACACCACCAGCCAGCTGTCCCTGACAATCGAACATATCGATTATATTGGCTCCGCAGGCTGCCTGCCGGAATTTCTCCAGTTTCGGCAAGAGGTCTTTAACGCCTTCCGGTGCCGCATGGGTAATAAAAAGAACAACATTTCTGCCGTGTATGCAATGTTTTTCCAGGAATTTCACGGCCTTCTTATCCGGGCCCGAACCTTGAACAGGGAAACCAAGAAAAGCGATATTATAACCGTCAATAGTATCAACCTCAGCGATTGGTTTTCTCTCTTTCTCTTCATGTATCTCTTCAAATATCGCTTCCGCTACCTTTTTTGTATTACCTGTTTTAGACATATAAGCTACCAGAACTTTCAAGATAGAACCTCCCCAAAATAATTACTAAATACTAATTTACTAAAAGCTATCTATAATTTAACAGGATAAAATTGCCGGTACACCCTTCCCAAGGAGAGGTTTATACTACGCGAACGACCAGTGTTTCATCAATGACAGGTAATTAATGCCAGCATCGTATGGCAGGTAAGCCTCGGGGCGTAATCCACTACCCATCCCGGCGAAAGCCGGGATCAGTATCCAGTATCTATAATCCTACTGAACTGAACCAATAAACGGAAAATGTTTTTTCAATCCCGTTATATGCCTTATTTTTTCCTGCGTCTTGCCCCGGCCGCCCCACCGCCGAAGATAATGCTGATACCCAGGATGAAACCAAAATTGTACCAGTTGCCATTGTTAAATACGTCGTAGAGGTTCACATTTTTTGTAAACAGCGAAATGATAAAAGTAACCGGCGAAATTACGCCGTGCCACAACCCCATCCAGAAACCGGCTGTTTTTCCGGCAGTGTCCAGCAGGTGCACTGAAGGATTAGGGCTCGCAGCGCAGCCCGCCAGCAGAAGCATGGCCAGGATGGCGAAAATTCCGACAAACAGATATTTTTTCATTACATTCTCCTTCCTTAATCTAAAACAATAAAATTGTTATTCCGTATAAATGCGCACTTTTTCCTCAGCGCCCTGAATATCCACTTCCAGCTCGTTAATAGCTTGCACCAGCTCATCAATGTTTTCCGGTTTCATGTTTCGCAAGTCGAACATTATTCCGCGGTCTTTCAGCTTTTCATCCATCTGGTTATAGGCCTCAGGCGGGATTAAGCTAGCCAGTTTCACACCGGCGCGAATTAAAGCCACCGGCACGCGGACATTAACATGCACCGGGCCTTTATCACGGCCTACGCCGGATTCATTCTCCCAGCTGTGTTCGGTATCCACTACCACACGCAGGTACTTCGGCACCGGTTTCGGTATTTTTAACCCGTCACCACCGCTATCTGCAGCGGGTTGTACCAAACTTAATAACCGGTATGCCTCGTCCGCGGTTATCTTTTTATCTGCTACCATTTCCAGAATTCTTTTTTGATTATCAGTCATTTCAGTTCTCCTGCCAGTCTATATAAAAGATATTTCGACTTTCTCATCTGTTCTATCAATATCCACTTTTGTGCCTCTTAAAGCACATAGCATGGTATAAATATGCGGTCCCAGCAGCAGGGTGAATTTTCCCCAGCCGCAAAAAGATGCAACTATCAGCACTATCAGAAAAATCGGAAGCAACGCAATTAAAAGCGCCGCCAGGATTATCCACGCCAGAAACAAGGGCAGCCAAAGACCGAAATGGTGCTCCTCACTATGAATACGTAAATACATCAAGCAAGGCGGTATGCTCATTTTGATAACCTCTCTATCGCGTCATTAACGGTGATTTCACCGCGCTCCAGTTTAGACAAAACATCTTCCTGCACCGGCATCGGCATATTCTTCTCAAATTCAAACTGGCCGGCAATGCGGTTGAGGCGGTTCTTCACCGTGGGGTAACTGATACCAAAAACGCGTTCCATTTCCTTGATGGAGCCATCGCACCGGATAAAAGCCATGATGAAGACCTGGTCTTCCGCCGATAACCGCGCCAGTGTTGGCAAATCGAAGTCGCCTTCAATTTTAATGCCGCTTTCAACAATACGAATCCGTTCGACCGCAATGGGAGCGCCACGTGTCAGTTTGGTAAGTTCCTGCCAGTCTTTAGCCATTTTATGGACTCCTTAAAATTGTCTGTACCCGGTTGTTTATATTACGATAATCAATATAAAACTTAACTATATTAATATATAATAAGTAATAAAATTAAAAAAGTCAAGTACTATATCAATATTATTCAGAAACAAAAAATATATAATGATAGACAAAGAGTCGGGACGTAATGTAATAATAGTTGTCATTACCGCATTACTTTTAGTTAATTTCCGAACAACAAGAAGACCTTTTCTTGCTATAGCTTCCCGAAAATACGGAGTATCTCGTAGTAATAGGTGAGCTGTCCATTAAATATTGATTGTGCTTTGAACCAAATCAGGACTTAATCCATACGGCATGCTTGTTGACAGTCATATCGGAATAGGGGTAAAATTTATTCGTTGTTGGTGGAAGAGCGGAGGCTTAAAAATGATAGAAATGGTTGTTGATAGCATTCGCGTCAGTCTCATGAATTATCAACGTGTGGTAATTTTAAAAGAAAAAGAAACGAGTCGGTATCTTCCGATTTGGATAGGCGCTGCTGAGGCAGATGCCATCGCCGTTAAACTTCAGGGAACAGCTGTTTTAAGACCTCTGACCCATGATTTGATGCAATCTGTCATCGATAAACTCGGTGGTAAGGTAAATTCTATTGTCATCAGTGACCTGCAGAAAGATGTCTTTTTTGCCAGAATCGTTATCAATAGGGATAACGATCAAATGGAGATCGATTCCCGCCCCAGCGATGCCATTGCCCTGGCGGTAAGAGCGCAAGTCCCCATCTATGCTGAGGAAGATGTCCTTGACAGGGGTGGTGTCTGGCTGGATAAAGAGACCGGGAAACCTGTTACCAGCGATGCCGAACAACCGGCCGGTGGGGAAGGCAAACAGGTTATCGATGAGGAAATGAAAAGAAAAGCCTCAGCATTTTACGATTATATTAATAAGATAGACCTGGACGATTTCGGCAAACATAAATCATAAATGATCGTGTAATTGACTTCGGAAGTGCGGAGATTATGGAAGAACGCATCGTAAAGAAGTTAATGACCTCGGTAAAATGCTCTCAATGCGGGCATAATTATTTGGTTGGCGATGTAAAAGTCCTGGGTAATCATGAAGATCTCTGGTTTCTGCAAGTAACATGTTCCTCATGCCATGGCCGGTACATAGTCACTGTCGTTATTAATCAGGATGAAACCGTGGAATTCGTTTCCGATCTGACGGATAAAGAACTATCCAGATTCGAGAATATTCCTTCGCTATCAGCCGATGATATTTTAGATATGCATGCCTTCCTCAAACAATTCGACGGTGATTTCTCTACATTATTAGGTTATAAAAAAGTTTAAAGCTTTTCGCTCCTTCCAATGTTTTACACTACAATTCTTTCTCTATTGTCATACCTATCCCGTACTTTCCCTATTATCGTTATCGCGAGCGGATTGCCGCAATCTCAGGGATTGGGGCATGGATACTATATTTTCTTCGTTTCGCAAATAGCTCTTTGACTCCTTGGTTCATCCTGTTGCATTAAAAACACATGAATTTCCGTAATATGAAGCTGGTTTGACGTCAAAGTATAAAATTTGCTATGCTCAATTAAATATGCGGTATCCCTGGTTGCAAGCGCTTTCGCTGCTCGGGATTGGAATATATATTCCCCTCTCTATAGTTTTAGGTGTTCTTGGCGGGCGCTGGCTGGATACGAGATTAAAAACTGATAATATATGGACCATTGTAGGATTAGTCCTGGGAATTATTGTAGGTGTCTTCGGCACGTATTCTATGCTCAAGCCGTTTATTGATAGTGCTAAGAAATCAGATAATAACAATAAGAAAAATAAGGATAATCAATAGTGTCCAAGAAAAAAGTCGGTTGCGGTTGCCTTGGCTGTTCTATTCCTCTGGTTACCTTTATCGTTCTTGTAGTTTTAATCATCCCGATATCTATCTGGGGATTCAAACTGGGTGGCTTTGCGCACAGTAAAAATCCTTCTCAAGCTTTCGTTCCAACAATTAATATAAGCCTGCCCGCGGAAGTAATTTTTCACATCGGGCCTCTACCTGTTACTAATACTATTATTGCTTCCTTCCTGACGGTGTTGGTATTAGTGATCATTGCTCTGGTTGTCACCCGTAAACCTAAACTGGTTCCAACCAGGATACAGAGTATGATGGAAGCCATCATCGAGTGGCTTTATAATTTCTGCAAAGATACCGCCGGAGAGAAAAACGGACGCAAGTTCTTCCCCCTGGTGAGTACGATTTTCCTGTTTGTCGGGTTTAACGCTCTGATGAATCTCATTCCGGGTTACAATTCAATAACCTATGGTGAGGCGCATCTGATACGCGGCGCGAATACGGATATCAATACTGCGTTGGCCTTATCGATTATTTCTTTTGTTTGTGTGACTTATTGGGGTATCCAGGCCAATAAATTTGGCTTTTTCAAGCAATTCTTCAACCCCGGACGATTTATTAAGGGTTGGGGACAACTCTTCACCGGGAAATTTAAATCCAGTCTCGGTAATATCGGCTTCGGTTTCCTCGACATATTTGTCGGTATTCTGGAAGCGATCAGTTACTTAATCAGACTGATCAGTTTTACATTCCGTCTTTTCGGCAACATGCTGGGCGGTGAAATATTAGTGCTCGTTCTTTTCTACCTGCTGGTGTTTGGTGGTTTTGGCATTATACCCGGCATCTATGGTTTCGAAATGCTGATCGGTGTTATACAGGCGCTCATTTTCGCCGGTTTGACGCTGGTGTTTGCTACGATGGCTGTTGCTTCTCATAGTGAGGAAGAGCATACGTAATATTGGTTTATATAAATTGAGAATAAAGCGTTGATACCTGAAGGAGGGTAGCTAATGGATGCTTCAACATTTAAATTACTGGCCGCCGGTTTATGCATGGGCTTGGGAGCTATCGGGCCCGGCATCGGAGTCGGTTTGGTAGGTATGGGTGCATTAAATGCGCTGGGTCGCAATCCCGAAGCAAGGGGCCAAATCATGACCTATATGATTCTGGCCATCGCTATGGCGGAAGCCATTGCTATTTATGCTTTATTAATTACAATTTTGATTGCTTTTAACGTAGTTAAGTAAGTTACCAGTCAGGAGGAGTGTATGGGACTTGGTATTAGTTTACCAACGCTTTTAGTGCAGATTGTCGCCTTTGTCATCCTGCTGGTGATTCTTTACTTCTTTGCGTATAAACCGGTCTTGAAGATGCTGGATGAACGTGCCCGTAAGATCAAAGACAGCATGGATGAAGTGCAGAAGGTCAAGGAACAGGCAACACAAACTGAAGAAGAGTTTAAGAAGAAAATCGAAGCTGCCAGCAAAGAAGGACAGGAAGTTATTTCAAAAGCGATGCGCACCGGAGAAGAAGCCCGGAAACGGGCGCAAGAAGAAGCTAAATTAGAAGCTCAAGGGTTGGTCGAAAAAGCACGCGTGGAAATTCAACGGGAACGCAACGAAGCCATCGGCGAATTGCGACAGGAATTTGCCGACCTGACAATCGTCGCCGCGGAAAAAGTTATCGGCAAGTCACTGGATAAAGAAACACACCGCCAGATCATTGATTCGGTTCTGGATGAAAGCTCAAATCTGAAGAAGGAATAAGCGGTTCAGGAAGATAACATGACCAGTAATATATATACCAGACGTTATTCCCAGGCAATATTCAGGATGGCGCTGGAAAAGAAAGATATTAATAAATGGCAATCAGACCTCCGCAAAGCCAGTTCTTTGATGAAAGACAGTGCTTTATTCTCATTGATTGCTAACCCGAAGATCGAAGTCGACCAGAAAACAAAGACTTTAGAACAGAGATTGGGTGACGTAAATCCGATGGTAATCAAGTTGTTGCTGATGCTGGCGTCTAAGTCGCGGCTAGCTTTGATCGATGATATTGCGGAAGAATATCAGGCATCGGTAGATAACTATCGAGGTATTGAAGGCACGGAAGTCGCCGAGATCACCACCGCCATTCCACTGGATGATGAATATCAGTTAATGGTCGCCGAACGTATTACAGAAATAATCGGTAAACCGGTATTATTAAAACCTAAAGTCGACCCGGGAATTATCGGTGGTATTATCATCCGGGTCGGGGATAAATTAATCGATGGTAGTATCCGCAGCAAACTGGCGGCTCTTCGAAAGGATTTGGGTGGGGTTGCTAAGTAGTTTCTGATGCAAAAGGGGAGGTACATTGTAAATGGCAACAAGAGGGCAAGATATCGCTTCGGCGATTAAGCGGGAAATCGATAAATTCGGTACTTCGCTGGCGATGTATGACGTCGGGGTTGTGGCAGAAATCGGCGATGGCATCGCCAGAATTAGCGGTTTGGCATCAGCCAAGTACAATGAACTTCTGCAATTCCCGAATGATATCGTCGGTATTGCCATGAACCTTGAGGAAGACAGTGTTTCTGCGATTATTCTCGGAGATTATGCTCCGATTAAAGAAGGCGATGAAGTACGTTGCACCGGCAGAATCGCCGAAGTACCTGTCGGCGAAGCCCTCATAGGACGTGTTATTGACCCGCTGGGACGCCCGCTAGATGGCAAGGGACCGATCAAAACCGATAAAACCCTGCCGCTGGAAAGGATCGCGCCGGATGTAACCAAACGTAAGTCAGTCAATACTCCGGTGCAAACTGGTATAAAAGCTATCGATAGTCTGATCCCGTTGGGCAGAGGACAGCGCGAGTTGATCATCGGCGACCGGTCAACAGGTAAGACATCGATCGCATTGGACACCATTATCAACCAGAAAGGCGGCGACCTGACCTGTATCTATGTCGCTATCGGACAGAAGACTTCTAAAGTCGCGCGTGTCGTTGCCACTCTCGAATCTTATGGAGCAATGGCGCATACCATCGTGGTGGCCGCAAATGCCTCCGATTCCGCAGCCTTGCAGTATCTGGCGCCTTATGCCGGATGCGCAATGGGCGAAGAATTTATGGAACATGGTAAAGATGCTTTAGTGGTTTATGATGACCTGTCTAAACATGCCTGGGCTTACCGCCAAATATCCCTTTTATTACGCCGTCCGCCGGGCAGAGAAGCCTATCCGGGTGATGTTTTCTATCTGCATAGCCGTCTCCTGGAACGTGCCGCGAAATTGAATGATGCCGCCGGAGGCGGATCTTTAACGGCGCTGCCGGTTATTGAAACACAGGCAGGCGATTTGTCAGCCTATATCCCCACTAACGTCATTTCCATTACCGACGGTCAGATGTATATGGAAACAGATCTGTTTAATGCCGGTATACGTCCTGCTTTGAACGTCGGGTTGTCTGTTTCACGCGTCGGTAGTTCCGCCCAGACTAAAGCCATGAGAAAGGTGGCGGGTAGATTGAAGCTGGAACTTGCGCAGTACCGGGAACTGGCGGCCTTCGCCCAATTCGGCACGGCGGAACTCGACAAAGCTACTCGCGCCCAACTGGAGCGTGGTCAGCGCATCACGGAAATATTGAAACAACCGCTTTACAAACCGGTGGCAATGGAAAAACAGGTAATGATTCTGTATGCGGCCATCAACGGCCTGCTGGACGATATCCCGATTACAAAAATGCGTGAATTTGAAAATGTTTTCTTCACCTTTATGGAAACCGGTCACCCGGAAATAGGTAATTCGATCGCCCGCGAAAAAGATATCGACCAGGCTACCGCCGAAGCGCTAAAAGGCGCTATCAATGAGTTTAAACGCAGCTTTAAGTAATTCATTATGGAGTTCAATAACAGGCTCCTGTTTGTGATTGATAAAAAATGGCAAATATTCGTTTAATTCGCCGGAGAATCCGCGGTGTCCAGAGCACTGCCAAAATCACACGGGCCATGGAGATGATTGCCACCTCCAAGATGCGCCGTGCTCAGGAAGCTGGTGTCGCGGGGCGGCCTTACGATCAAAAGATCCGGCAAGTAATTGGGGATCTGGCGACCATGAATCAAACCGGCGTGGCGCATCCCTTATTGCGGCGCCGCGAAGTTAAAAAAATAGCCATTGTGCATGTTTCCCCAGATCGAGGGTTATGCGGTGGATTAACGGCTAATCTTAACCGGAAGACCGCTGGTTTTATACTAGGGCAGAAAACACCGGTAATACTGGTGACCGTCGGACGCAAGGGGATTGATTTCATGCGCCGCTACGGCCGGGAAATGCGAGCCGAATTCAGTCAACTGGGCGATAGACCCAGTCTGCTCGATACTCTGGCTATTTCACGCGTCATTATCGATGATTACACCAGCGGCTACGTCGATGAAGTTTATGTTGTGTTCACCCGGTTCGTCTCTACTATGGTGCAAACGCCGGTAATGGAGAAATTGCTGCCCATTGAGCCGCCGGCGGGTAATCCGGCTAAAAGCGGGGATTTTGATTATGAACCGGACGCCGAGGATGTACTGGGAGCGCTTTTACCGCGGTTTGTTGAAATGGAAATATATCACGCAATTCTAGAGTCGATCGCCAGTGAACAATCCGCCAGAATGGTGGCAATGCGTAGCGCAACAGATAACGCGGCAGAGCTGATTCAGGATTTGACACTGATATATAACAAAGCGCGGCAGGAAGCGATTACTACGGAGTTACTTGACATAAGTGGTGGTGCTGCGGCGCTGGCTAAGGTTTAGGGTTTGGTGGGGAGAAGTATCTCAGGGTTTGAGGAAAGAGGGAGGTTTTTATGGCAAAAGGTAAAATAGTTCAAATCATCGGTACGGTCATCGACGTCGAGTTCCCGCCTGATGAATTACCGAGATTATTTAACGCATTACAGATCAATACACCCAACGGGAAGTGGATGTTGGAAGTACAGGATCATATCGGTAACAACTGGGTGAGATGCCTTTCTTTAGCGCCTACCGAGGGATTAGCGCGAGGTATTGAAGTAGTCGATACCGGTTTGCCCATCACCGTACCCGTCGGGCGTGGTTGTCTGGGCAGACTATTTGATGTCTCCGGCACCGCCATCGATAATGCCGGGCCAGTTAAAGCTACCGCTAATTGGCCGATTCACCGGCCCGCTCCTTCGTTTGAAGATCAGGAAACAACCCCGCAATTACTGGAAACAGGGCTGAAAGTTATCGACCTGGTGGCGCCATTCTCCAAGGGTGGTAAGGTAGGCGCCTACGGCGGTGCCGGTGTCGGGAAAACAGTGGTTATTCAGGAACTTATCCGTAACATCGCCACCGAACACGGTGGTTTCTCAGTCTTCGCCGGCGTCGGGGAACGTTCCCGCGAGGGCAATGACCTCTGGAATGAAATGAAAGCCTCCGGCGTCATCGACAAAACAGTCATGGTATTCGGTCAAATGAATGAGCCGCCCGCAGTCCGTTTCCGCATCGGACTGACCGGTTTGACAATGGCGGAATTCTTCAGAGATGAGGAAGGACAGGACGTGCTTTTGTTTATCGATAATATTTACCGCTATACCCTGGCGGGTATGGAAGTCTCCGCGTTGCTGGGACGCATGCCGTCAGCCGTAGGTTATCAGCCTACTCTGGCCACTGAAATGGGCGAGTTGCAGGAGCGCATTACTTCTACCAAGAAAGGTTCCATCACTTCCTTCCAGGCTATTTATGTGCCTGCGGATGACTATACCGATCCTGGGGTGGTTACCAGCTTTGGACATCTCGATGCCGTCATTGCTTTGGAGCGATCCATTGCCGAACAGGGCCTGTATCCCGCTGTCGATCCCCTAACTTCCACGTCCCGCGTCCTCGATCCGGCGATCGTCGGGCAGGACCATTATAACGTGGCTCTACAGGTGCAGCGCGTCCTGCAGCGTTATAAGGATTTACAGGATGTGATCGCTATTCTCGGTATCGAAGAACTCAGTGAAGAAGACAAGTTGATTGTAGCCCGGGCGCGTAAGATCCAGAGATTCCTGTCGCAACCGATGTTCGTGGCGGAAGCCTATACCGGCCGCAGCGGCAGATATGTGGCCAGAGAAGAGACCGTCCGTGGTTTTAAAGAGATACTGGAAGGCAAACACGATGCTCTTCCGGAACAGGCGTTCTTTATGCAGGGTACGATCGATGATGTGGTCGCTGAGGCCGAGAGGATGGGAGCACAGGTATAATGGGTATCCGCGTTGATATTGTGACCGCCGAACGATTAGTCTTCTCCGAGGAGGCGGACATTGTCATTGTGCCGGGGGTTGATGGCGAAATGGGCATCCTGCCACATCATGAACCGATAATGACGATGATCAAGCCGGGAGAAGTTCTGGTTAAAAAAGGTGCTGAAGAATACTCGCTGGCGGTCTCGGGAGGGTTTCTGGAAGTGAAACCTGACCATATCACCATTCTGGCTGATGCGGCAGAACGCGCCGATGAAATTGATATAGCCCGTGCTGAGGCAGCCAAGCGGCGTGCCGAAGAAAGTTTGACCGGCCGAACCGCCACAGAGATCAGTGCCGCTAACGCCGAAGCGGCTTTACGCCGTGCTCTTATCCGTCTGAAAGTCGCCGAGAAGCGACGTCAGCGCCGGCCTAAACTCTAGTCTTTTCAAGACCTCATGGTTTCTCACAGCTGTTTTTAAGAATTGTAGCTAACAGGAGTGAGGTTCTTTTTGTCTAGACCCAAAAAACAACTTTATTACGGTTGGAAAATCGTGATCGCCATGTTCTGGATAAATTCACTTTTATTCGGAGCGGCTTACGTTTTTGGTGTTTTCTTTAAGTCGCTGGAAGCCGATTTTCACATGACACGCGCAGTTACCTCGTCTATCGTCTCTGCTTATTGGGTAATTACAGCTGGGGTAGCTGTGCTCGGCGGTTGGGCTTTTGAACGTTTTGGTCCCAGACTGGTGCTGATCATGGCTTTTGTTACCGGTTTGAGTCTGGTGTTGGCGAGCCAGGTACATGATATATGGCAGTTGTTTTTCACCTATAGCTTGTTGCTGGGATTAGGCACCGGGGCTTTATACGTTGTCTGTATGCCGTTATTGTTCAAGTGGTTCGAGCAGAAAAGGGGACTGGCATCAGGTATTGCGTTGGCAGGCAGTTCGTTCGGCCAGGTCATTTTAGCACCCTTAGCCACTTTTATCATTCTGAAATCCGATTGGCGAGTCGGCTTCCTGGTTTTAGGCCTGATAGCCTGGCTGGCAATACCGTTATCCCTCATTTTAAAAAGAGACCCCGGGGAAATAGGCCTAATGCCTGATGGCAGTGAATCAGGTGGCAGGGGACGACCTGACACAAAATCAGAACCGCATCCATCCGGTTTCTCGATACTCTCCATATTAAAAACTGGAAATTTCTGGCTTGTTACCACGTTGCACTTTTCATTCGGTATTTGTGCTTTAATGGTAGGGACTCACATCGTTCCCCATGTCATCGATATCGGTTTCTCGGCAGAACAAGGCGCTACGGTTATCAGTATCACGGGTATGTTAGGGTTTGCCGGTTTTCTTTTGGGGGGTCTCGTCACCGATAGAATAGGCGCCAAAAGGACGGTAATATTATTTGCCTTGGGTACAGCGATAATGACGGCATGGCTTACCCACATTACCGCTCTGTGGCAAATGTATTTATTCGCTGCGCTTTATGGCTTATCTAGCGGCGGAGTAACGCCGGCGCTGGCTTCATTTTTCGGTCAGACATTCGGCATGACGCATCTCAGCAAAATATTAGGCATGATCGAGATTAGCTGGGCGGTTGGCGCCGCCACCGGTCCTTTCATCGGCGGCGCGTTGTTCGATTTAAATGGAAACTATAGAGTAGCCTTCTGGGTGGCAGCCGTCGCGATGATCGTCGTAGCATTAATGGCGTCTTTGGTGAGAAGAAAAACCCCGACGATAGCTGAAAGAAAATAAACAAACATTGTATAAAAAAGAGGGAGCTTTTTATTCCGTATCCCTTCTTTTTAAGCCAACCCATTTTTCAACGATTGGTGCTTGATATCCAATTATTTTATCAAGCAGTTTAACAGGATCATCTTCAACTAATATCATATTCCAATGCTCTCGCTTGATAAACATTTCGGCTACTGCATAATCCAAAAACTTTAATAAGTGATCATAATAACCACACACATTTAATATCCCGCATGGTTTTTTATGCAGGCCGAGTTGTGTCCATGTAAGCAACTCAAATATTTCATCCAGAGTACCCAGCCCTCCCGGAAGTGCAATAAATCCATCAGATAAATCGAACATCATTTGCTTTCTTTCATGCATCGAATGGACGATGCGTAATTCAGTCAAACCATTATGTGAGACTTTATCAGCGAATGATATCGGTATGATACCAATAACCTCTCCTCCGCTACCAAGGACGGTATCAGCCACTTCCGCCATAAGCCCGACATTCGAACCGCCATAAACCAACTCAATCTTATTTTTAACTAAAATGAGTCCCATTGCTCTGGCTGCTTGGATATATTCCGGTTTCGCGCCGGGATTAGAGCCACAATTAACACAAATTCTCTTAATTCTCATTTTATCCATCTGTAAAATAATATGACAGATAAATACACATTTTGATTATATTCAATAGTATAGCATAAGGTTTTCTTGAAGAATCTAACTAAAGTATTTGGATTAATCTCGCATTACTTATGATCCCTGCATACTAAAATTTCTCACTTACGTAGTTCACATTTAAATCTGGCATAACATCGTAACTATTTTTAATTCGATTTTATCCTTTGGAAATGTTGGCCGTTGTAAGATAAGGTAAATCTGGAATAATAACTAAGATAAAATGATTGAATATTCATAGAATCGGGGGTTCTGAGTTCAAACTTTAGCGCAATTTAGTAGTAGATAAAGCGGTTTAAACAGAATCGCAATCTAGTCGGTTGCCGAAACATGGCAACCGATTTTTTATTACTAAATTATAAATCGACTATGTATCCGGTTAACTACGTTATAGATATATCATAACGTGATATAGTGCATAGTGATATATAGGAGCGCGTAGAGATGATGAGTCTTGAGGGAGCACGAAAACGTTATTTACCGATGAGCGAAACGATGTTTTATATACTGCTTTCATTGAAGCAGGAACGCCACGGTTATGCCATCATGCAACACGCAAAAGAACTGACGGATGCCCGCATTGTGTTGGGCGCCGGGACGGTCTATTCCAGCCTCGGAAAATTGGAGGGCGACGGTTTGATTTCGGCAGTGCGAGAAGAAGACCGCCGAAAGATCTACATTATCACCCCTTGGGACGCAGCATCCTGCATGAAGAAGCGTCGCGCATCGCGGAATTATCTCGTAATTCGGAGGGACTTTTATGAAAGAGAAAAAGATAGTATGGTTTTCCGCTTTCCGGTATATAATGCCGGCCGACTATGAAAAATGGCTCGAAAAGATGGCCGCGGAGGGCTGGCAGACCGGGCATTTTCGACAGTGGAGTTCGATCTAT
>Ga0182021_10001162_pt1 | contig 29843 bp, 15 predicted proteins | sample 612E3MmetaG_FD_120493 | JGI IMG/M metagenome (GOLD analysis project Ga0182021, IMG submission 120493) | Permafrost microbial communities from Stordalen Mire, Sweden - 612E3M metaG (Illumina Assembly) | ecosystem: Environmental > Terrestrial > Soil > Wetlands > Permafrost | place: Sweden... | reverse complement strand
GTGGCTATACGGTGGCGGGCGGCAACGGGTCAGAAAAAGCGGGCGGAACCGGCGGCGACGGCATTGACATGACTGCGTGGCTCGGCAGCGTATCCGCAGGCGATGGCGGCTGGTTTGCCGGCGGCGGTGTGGGTGGGACGTATGATGACTCTGGAAACGCCACCAAACCGAAAGGCGGCGGTGGGTACAACGGTTTCAAGAACGGCATGGCGAATACCGGCGGCGGCGGGGCGGGTGCACGCAAAAGCGAACCCGTTGGCGGCAACGGCGGCTCAGGCGTCGTGATCGTGCGGTTTATCGGAACGGGATTATAGACCGGTTTTCAATCGCCGAGTTCACTTGATTACCATCCTCATGTACGGCAAACTTCATTTCATGATTTTGTCGCTCCCGAGCGGTTATGGAATGTTGTTATGAAAACCAAACTTCTTCATGTCTCTTCCACCTCCACGGCGAACAGAGCCGATGGCAGCGCAAAGCGCCCGTACGCCACGCTCGAAGCGGCGCGCGATGCCCTGCGCAAGTTGCGAGCGCAGGACGGCATGCGCATGCCCGTGCGCGTGCTGGTCGCGCCTGGCATCTACCGGCTCGACCGGCCGCTGGTCTTTTTGCCTGAAGATGGCGGCACGGCGAAGTGTCCGGTTACCTGGGCCGGTGATGGCGGGCGGCCAATCCTCAGCGGCGCGCGCGCGATCACGGGTTGGACGCAGGGCTCGATCAACGGTCGCCGCTGCTGGCAGGCGCATTTGCCCGACGTGGCCGCCGGGAAGTGGTGGTTCACCCAGATTTTTGTGAACGGCCGCCGCCGTCTGCGCGCCCGGCTGCCCAAGCAGGGCTTCTACCGCTTCACGGGCGTTTCAGACGAGGAGGCGAAGAAAGATACGGGTGACGAGTTTCATCCCGGCATGAGCGCGCTGTTCGAGTCCGGAGAAGTCCGCAACTTCCGCAATCTTGACGACATCGATGTCGTTGTTCCTGATCGTTGGTTTGAGAGTCATTTGCGCATCGCTTCAGTGGACGAGGCAGCGCGCACCATTCATTTTTCCACCCGTGGGTTGAGCCGTCTTTCGCGCGACGAGACCGGTCGGCCCGCACGGTTCCGACTGGATCATGTGGCGGAGGGGTGCACGGAACCCGGCGATTGGTATCTCGACCGAAAGACCGGCACGTTGTCGTACATTCCAATGCCGCGCGAACAGATGGATAGCGCGCTGGTCGAGGCGCCGATGCTCGATCTGCTGCTCTCCGTGCAGGGCGACCCGCTCGATCCGGAACAGCGCGTACGGCACCTGCGGTTCGAATGTCTTGACCTGCGCCACACCGATTGGGAACTGCCGCGGGAAAACCCCGGGGCGCGCCAGTCGGCCTTCAACGTGCCGGCGGCGGTGCGCTTTGTGGGCGCCGAGGATTGCGCGCTGTATGGTTGTCGCGTCAGCCAGGTCGGTGGCTGGGCCGTGGAAGTGCTCCGCGGCTGTCACCGCAACCGTGTGGTCGCCTGCGCGCTGCACGACCTGGGCGGAGGCGGTGTGAAGATCGGGCCCGAAGGCGGGCTCCCGCGCGAATGGGTGGACGGGGACGTCGGGGCGTTTATCGGCATGGACGCCGTCGGGCTTGGCCCGCAGCGATCCTCGCACCCACAGAGTGCCGGGGCGTTCATCGGCATGGACGCCGTCGGGCTCGGGTGGGGCCCCTGCCGCGAGGATGCCGGCGGGCTGCTGCCCGGACGCGACCGTGCCGAGGCGTCGGCCACCACGGTCAGCGACTGCTCGATCCACGATGGCGGATTGATCTTCCACTCCGCCATTGGCGTCTGGATCGGCGACGCTTCGCGCAACCGGGTGCTTCACAACCACATTTGGAACCTCTACTACAGCGGTATTTCCAGCGGGTGGACGTGGAACCACCGACCGGCCTTCTCGTGCGGCAACCGCATCGAAGGCAATCGGATCCATGCCATCGGCCGCGGCATGCTCAGCGACGTGGGCGGGATCTATTTGCTGGGCCGCCAGGCGGGCAGCACGATCCGGCGCAACGTGATCAGCGATGTCTGGAGCTACGACTACGGCGGCAACGGCATCTATTGCGACGTCGGAATCCAGCAACGCATCGAGGAGAACATCGTCCACAACACCCGGAGCGCCAGTTTCAACCAAAGCCAGGGGCGCGACAACGTCATCCGCCATAATCTGTTTGCCGATGCGGCGGAAGGGAATATGCGTGTGCTGCACCGGCAGATGACGCGCGCCGGGGTTTTTACCGACAACCTGATCGTCCAGGGCGATGGCGCTGCCCCATTCTGGCGGGGTGCCGGCGCCGTTACGGTCGGCTGTGACCGTAATGTCTATCTCACGGCAACCGGCGCTTCGGCGCGCTTTGCCGGTGGATCGTGGGAACAATGGCAGGCCACGGGAAGGGATTGCAGGGGGCGCGTGGCGCTCGCCGGTCTGCTCGACATGGCTGGCCTCGTGCCGGCCATGGTTCAGTCGGCTGCAGTCCGGGCAGTCGGGGTGGACCCGGCGATCTGGGCAGCGGTGGCGGTCGAAGCCGGACCGCGTTTTCGCGGCACGTTGCCGCAGACCATTGACCTGGTTCCCTCCGAGGCCGAACCGCGCCGCCCCATTGTCGAGACGATGCTCTGGCCGTGGCCGGCCGAATGGCCGGATGCCGCCAGCGCGCATCATCCCTGGGGTGACGATCTGCCTGGGGCCGTGGCTGTGGTTGCGGGCGAAGCGCAGGTGGTTTCCCTGGCATTGGAAAACCGGGGCGACGCGCCAGCCCGTGGCTCCTACCGCCTGCGCGTGGTGCCAGCCACGGCGGCCGGAATTCGCGGCCCGCGCGAGCTGAAGGTAGCCATGAAACCCAACGCGCGCATCGGCCTCGATACCGCGGTGGTGGCGACGGGAAAACACAAGACGTTCCGCGTGGAGGCGGTGGCCGAAGGAAAGGAGCTACTCGACAGTTGTCTGCATTTCGTTGTGGTTCCCGCCGTAACCATTCCACGGCTATCCGCCGCACGCGCGGGGAAGAGTCTCGACTTGGAGTTGGAAACGCTGACGCCGCTGGCGGTGGACGGCAATGGACGGCCTGTCAAGGCTACCGTGCGACTGGCAATGGCCGGCGACCGGCTGCTCGTGCGGGTGGATGTCGCCGATGCGGCCCCGCGTCGTGGACCGAATCTGTGGGATGGGTCGGGGCTTGAGTTGTTCGTTGCTCCGGCGCCCGGCAAGCCGCGCGTCCAGGTCGTTGCTGCGCCGGCGTGGGACCGCGAACCGGCCCAAGCCGGACGAATTGCCCGGAACGGTTTGGAAGTCTTGGACGACGTGGTGGCGGCTGGCGGGCGGACACCGGCGGGCTGGCAGTTGACGCTCTCCGCGCCGCTCGAGCGCCTGGGGCTCGCGTCCAACGCCGTGAGCTTCGCGCTGGATCTGGTCATCAACGCGACACCGCCAGGCGCGGATTCCCTGCGCCGGACCCATCTGGCTTGCGAACTCAACCCGTTTTCGGATTCCAGTTGCTATGCGCGCGTGAGGGTTGCGTCGTGACTAACGCCGCTGGAGTGCCGATCGTCCTGCCGGCCCCACCGGTTCTGCTCGACGGTGCCGCGATCTTGAAAACATACGGACGGGATGGCGATTCCTGGCTCCTGGGTAATGTCCCGTTCTTCGAGTGCCCTGACAAGGACATCGAGGAAATCTATTACTACCGTTGGTGGAGCTATCGCAAGAACCTCCAGTGGCACGACAAGTTCGGGGGGTGGACCGTCCACGAGGGCGGCGGTTACGGCATCACGCCCTGTCCGCTCGGCCACCACATCTACGAGGGCCGGTGGATCAAGAACCGGGCGTACCTGAACGACTACTGCAGATTCTGGTTCTGCGGCCATGACAACCCGAGACGTTACAGCACCTGGCTCGCGGACGGGTGCTATGCCCGCTACCTTGTTGACTGGGCTGCGGCGCAGGCAGTAGCGCTTCTTGATGGCCTCAAGTCAAACCAGGCGGCATGGGAGAAGGAGCACTTTGACGCCGCGCGGGGGCTGTTCCGCTGGATCCCGGACCGGGATGGAATGGAGGCCTCCCTGGCCGGGTTTGAAGACGGCGAGGCGGACAATTTCCAATGGAACACGGTCATTTTCGGGGGCGAAGGGTACCGGCCCTCGCTCAACAGCTATATGTTCGCCGACCTGCGGGCCATTTCCGCCATCGCCACACTCGCCGGCGACAAGACGGCGGCAGACGTTTACGCCCGCCAGGCCGACGCGCTGCGGGCCGGTATTCGTAACGATCTATGGGACCCGCAAAAGAAGTTCTTCGTGCAGCGACGCGGCAGTGACGGCAAGTTCATCTCCGGCCGCGAGGAGATCGGGTTCTTTCCATGGGCCTTCCACGTCCCCGAAGACAAGCCGGAGTACGCCGAGGCCTGGCGCCAACTCATGGATCCGCAGGGCTTCAAGGCACCCTACGGCCCGACCACCCTCGAGCGCCGCAGCCCCTACTTCCTCAGGCCCTTCAGCCACGGTTGCCTCTGGAACGGCCCGTCCTGGCCCTATTCGACCAGCCTGACCCTGGCCGCCATGGCAAATCTGCTCAACGACTATCGGCAGGACATCATCACCCGCGACGACTATGCCGCACTCCTGCACACCTATGCCGCAACGCAGCGCGACCCTGACGGCAAGCCCATGGTCCGCGAGGATCATCATCCGGACGAAGCTCACTGGCTGGCCAAGGGCGAAGACTACAATCATTCCCGTTACTGCGACCTGGTCATCACGGGGCTTGCGGGCCTGCGGCCACGCGCCGACAATACGCTTGAAGTGCTTCCGCTTGTTCCGGCCGGGTGGGATTACCTGTGCCTCGACGGTGTGCTCTATCACGGCCGGGCCGTAACCATCCTCTACGACCGCACGGGAAACCGCTACCACAAGGGCACGGGCCTGCGCGTCCTCGTGGACGGCGTCGAAGCCGGCCACTCGCCGACGCTTGCGAAGCTCACGATCCCATTCGAGTCCCGCAAGCCGCCCGCGCTGCCGGAGACCAGACCGACACCCGAATGTCATTGAACAACGGGTTAACAAGATTACCACTAACATCTTTCAAGAAAGGACGCAGAGGGACATGAGTACGAAACTGGATTGGGAGATTCCCCGGAACGAAAGAAGCTACTTGCGTGAGCTGGCAAAGAAGCAGGCCGAATATGCCGCGCTGCCCGTGATGGAACAACGAAAAAGGCAGATGCTCGATCTCAACGATGGCAAGAAAGGCGCCCGCCCACCCATTATCATCGAAACATGGACGTTCGACCGCGATTTTCTGCCCGACAGCGTCTTCCGCTGCAAGTCAGAACCGGCGCGTTCAATTGAAGGCCAGCTCCTCCGCAATATCCGCAACCACGAGTTCATCAACGACGACAAGGCCATCCCGGACTGTTTCGGCATGGGGTGGGATGTCGCCATCGATGAACTTGGTTTCAACATTGAAGCCGATCGAGTCAAGGACTCGCAAGGTGTTGAAACGGGCTACCATTTCATTCACCCGATCAAAGATTTGAAACAGGACTTTCACATCCTGAAACCGGCAACACACACGGTCAACAGGGAACTTACGGCCTTAAAGAAAGCCTTTTACGAGGAACTCTTTCAGGGCATCCTTGCGGTTCGCCTGGGCTCATACCCGTTCGGCAACCGATCCCTCACACAGACCGTCGTCCGCCTCATGGGCATGGAAGCGTTTTTCGTGGCCATCTATGACCAGCCCGACGAAGTACATCGCCTGATGGGATACCTGCGCGACAACAGCCTCGATGTGGCGCATTGGGCGGAAAAAGAAGGTCTGCTGATTCCCAACAACGGGCCTTATGACAGCACCGCTTCCAGTCCGCACCTGACGACCAAACTCCCGGCGCCCGGTTACAAAGGCGGCCCCGCCAGGCTCTGCGATATGTGGGGCGGAGCCGAAAGTCAGGAGACCGTCGGAATTTCGCCGGACATGTTCCACGAATTCTGCTTTCCCTACTATCGAGACGTCTGCCAGCCTCTCGGTCTTCTCTACTACGGCTGCTGCGAACCGGCCCATCCTTTCTGGGGCGACATCAGCCAGTTGCCACACCTCAAGAAGATATCCATCTCGCGGTGGTGCAATGAAAAGTTCATGGGTGAAGCCCTACGCGGCACGGACATCGTCTTCTCGAGAAAACCCAATCCCAACCTGCTTGGCGTGGACGTCAACCTTGACGAAGAAGCCTGGTCAACGCACATCCGGGAAACGCTGGAAGCAGCACCTGGCGTTGCGGTGGAATTCATCGTCAGGGACGTCTACACCGTTCACGGCAATCTGAATAAACCAAAACGCGCCGTAGAACTGGCGCGCGCCCAGTTGGAAAAACATTACCGGGCCTGAAGAAAGACGCCGGACGGTCCTCCAAAAGCGAGTTCGCACCAATGAATAGTCATGCATTGAGATTTGACAAGCCGGCTGTGAGCTTCCAGCAGTCGCTGCCGCTCGGGAACGGGCGGATTGGCGCCATGGTGTTTGGCGGTGTGAATGAAGAGCGTATCGTGTTGAACGAGAGTTCGGTCTGGTCCGGCTCGCGGGAGGATGCCGACCGGCCTGCCGCGCACAAAGCTCTGCCGGAGATCAGGAAACTGCTCATCGCCGGAAAGAATGTCGAAGCGGAAACGCTGGTAAACGCGAACTTCACTTGCCGGAACAAGGGTTCAGGTTGGGGGAGTGGCGCGAGCGTTCCTTTTGGCTGTTACCAGACGCTTGGCAACCTGCGGCTGAAGTTTGGAAATTCAGCCGGTGGCGCTGAGGAATACTCGCGGAAAGTGGACCTGGCCTCGGCCGCGGCAGATGTGAGTTACCGCAGGGATGGCGTGAAATTCGGGAGAACGCATTTTGTTAGCGCTCCGGACGAAGTATTCGTTTCACGTTTCACCTCGGATAAGGCCGGGGCGATCTCTTATGTCGTTTCGCTCGACCGGAATGAGCGGTTCGAGACCGTGGTGGCGGGATCTGAAGAGTTGTTGATGACGGGCACGCTGAATGACGGGCATGGCGGGAAGGGCGTAAGCTATGCGGCGCGGCTACGGGTTTTGGCAAAGGGCGGTGCGGTCAAGGCGGATGGAAACCGGCTGGTCGTGGATAAGGCGGACGAGGTTGTCCTGCTGTTTGCCGCCGCAACGGATTACAAGGGCTTTGCCGGACGCCAGTTGAGCGATCCGGTGGCGGCGACACTTGCCGATCTGGACCAGGCGGCGAAAAAGTCTTTTGACGAGCTGCGCGCGGCGCAGAAGGCCGATCATGAAAAGTGGTTCAACCGCGTTGAGTTGCATCTGGGTTCGACAGCCAACAGCGCTCTGCCGACAATCGAGCGGCTCGCCGGCTTTGCACAGGGCGCCGAGGACCCGGCGCTGGCGGCGTTGTATTTCAATTTCGGCAGATACCTGCTGATCAGCTCGTCGCGACCGGGAGGGCTGCCGGCAAACCTGCAGGGAATCTGGGCCGAGGAGATCCAGACCCCGTGGAACGGCGACTGGCACCTTGATATCAATGTGCAGATGAACTACTGGCCTGCGGAGGTCTGCAATCTGTCTGAATTGCATGAGCCGCTGCACAAGCTGATCGGTTCGCTGGTCGAGCCCGGGCGGAAGACAGCCAAGGCGTATTACCATGCGAGGGGCTGGGTTGCACATGTAATCACCAATCCGTGGGGGTTTACTTCGCCAGGCGAGAGTGCCTCGTGGGGCGCGACGGTAAGCGGCTCGGCCTGGCTCTGTCAGCACCTGTGGCAGCGTTATGCCTACACGCTGGATCGTGAGTACCTGCGCTGGGCCTATCCGATCCTCAAGGAGTCGGCTTTTTTCTATCTCGACAACCTTGTCGAGGTGCCGAAACACAGGTGGCTGGTAACGGGTCCGTCCAATTCCCCGGAAAACCAGTTCGAACTACCGGATGGCAAGGGGGCGCATGTCTGCCTGGGGCCGACGGTTGACATGCAGTTGTTGCGGGAACTTTTCGGCAACACGGCGCAGGCGGCGGAGATACTGGGGCTGGATGCCGACCTGAAGCGCGAGCTTACGGAAAAGCGGGCCAGGCTTGCCCCGAACCAGGTGGGGCCGGATGGTCGTTTGCAGGAATGGCTGGAGCCCTACCCGGAACCGGAGCCGACGCATCGCCACACGTCGCATATGTACGGGTTGTATCCTTATAACGAGATTACGCGGCGTGGCACACCGGAACTGTTCGGGGGTTGCGGGCGCGCGGTGGTTTCGAGGTCGATGTTGAGTGGAAAGATGGGACGCTGGTTAAAGGTACGATCCGCAGCACCGTTGGTATGGCGGTCTCCGTGCGCTATGGTGCGAAAGCAACGGCGCTCGTGCTTCGTCCTGGCGAAAGTAAAGCGATAGACCTGAAGTGATTCCATCGTTAGGCCTTACGAGATCAGGACGCTGAGACTTGAGCGGTAACAGATCAAGTACTTGAAGGAGAATGAGACGATGTCACATACGTTTCGATCGGTAATAATCGGATGCGGGACCAGCGCCCCGGGTAAAGGCGGGGCGCATTCCATCGGCTACGCACACGCTGCTGCATACAAAAGCCAGCCGGACATTGTGCTCTGCGCCGTTTCGAGCCTGAGCAAGAAGGACGTAGACGATTTCGCCGTAGAATACCCAGGAACAAAAGGATATACGGACTATCAAGCCATGCTCACATCTGAATCGCCTGACATGGTATCGATTTGTGCATTCCCACCGGCGCGCGAAGAGATGGCCATGGCCGCCATGGCAGCAGGAGCAAAGGCGCTGTGGATTGAAAAACCGTTTGCACTCACACTCGATGCGGCAAAACGGATCATGGCAGAAGCGGAAAGGCGGTCAGTGCGGGTGTTTGTTGACCATCAGCGGCGATATGGTCAGCCGTTTATCTGGTTGCGCGAAGCCGTGGAACAGAAAAAAATCGGCGACCTGATACAGTTCAATATCACCCAGCCATTTGGCGGGATGTTTGACTTTGGGAGCCATTGTATCGACAGCGCTCTCTATTGTCTTGGCGAGCGACAACCGACCCTGGTTTTTGCTGCGGTTGACTTTACCCATGCAAGGAAGCACCAGGGCATGACCATGGAATCGCAAATTGTTGCCACCGTCCACTTTGACGACGGCACGCGGCTAGTCATCGAAATGGGTGACCGTGCCTGCTCACGGCTGCCGATACTCCACGCCGAAGGCACCGACGGGTTTGCCCAATTGCACATGAATGTCCCACAGGGTTGCCGGAGTATTTTTCGAGCGCGGTATGCGGGCAGTTCCGAAATTGTCAACCCGTTGACCAACGAACATTTCCACCATAGCGACGACGGCATGTGCTATATTAGAAGGGCGTTTGCCGAAATCATGACCGCCATGAAAACCGGCCGTGCAACACGGATCGATGCTCGCGAGGCGTATCGAGGATTGTCAATAATTACGGGGATACTTGAATCGGCAAAGACGCAGTCGGTAGTTTGCTTTGACCGTTAGGCTTCGGAGCATCCGGAGGCTGGGGTCGTATTTGGAACCAGGACTTTACCAGCCCCGTCACGGCGTCCTGCGCCACCTCGGGCTCTGGCAACAGGGCGTGAGGGTGAGTCCGACCACTGGCCTGCCTGAGAGTGTGGATAGGGTCATCGAGTTCTGCTTCGATGACCCATTCCCCGATTACGACACCGAGCCGGTGAACTTGTCCTCCGAAGCCTTGGCGTAGGAGGATGGTGTACGCGAACGGTTGAGCACTCGCGGCGGGATAGGTCTGTCGTTTTGCGGCTTGTCGGGACGCGTACCAGCGGCATTGGGCCAGCCGGGGAGTACCCCGTCCGCCCCAAAGCCTCTGGTCGGTGGTGATCTTGACGTTTATCCCCGCCTATGCCAGGCTTATTCCCTTGACATCGCTGTTCCAGACCGGCTCTGGCATGCTTTCGACCTATGCGGGCCGGTGCCAGCCGAAAAGCGATTTCTTATCCATTGGGCAGGAGGACAAAACGAGTTTCGCAAACACGGGCGTGAGGTGTCGTTCTTTTCACGGGACGGCGCTTTTCGTTTGGATGGTTGTCGCGGCTGGCCTGGGCGCCGTGCGCGCGCGGTCGCAGGACATGTTGAGCGGATCTGAGCCGCCTGTGGCCAACGCAGTCGCCGAGGTGGACTCGGATGCCAACATGTGGTTGGCCCGCTTCCGGGCGGCGATGCGGTCGGGAGAACCGGAGAACGCGCTGCCACTGCTCCTGCGCCTGTTACGAGCTGGCCCGGCTGCCATGGGCTCGACCAATGGCGTGACCTATCGGCCGGTACGGAAACTGGTCATCGAATCTCTGCGCGAGCTTCCGGAAAGCGCCCTGGAGGTGCTCCTGCTGCAGAAGGAGGCTTTGACGAAGAAGCCTGCGGGCCGGGCGCCGTCTGCAATGGACCTGGCTGCTCTGGAAACGGTGCACGGCACGAGTCTGCCGGATGCCGCCGCCGCGGAGGCGGGCCGGCGTCTGGCCGGGTTCTATCTGGATCAGGCGCGCTTCGTGTCTGCGCGCCGGGTGCTGCTCGACCTGCTCGACGAATACCCGCCGGATCTCGTGCCGCGCGCCGAACTGCTGCCACGGCTGGTGGTGGCCTGCGCACGCGTCGGGGATTCGGCCCGGGCGCAATGGGCCTGGGATGAACTTCAGAAACAAGGCGAGACGAATCGCTGGGCGTCCCTGGCCGAGGAACTTCGCCTGGCGGCGCCGCAGGCCGCGCTCGCGTCGAATGTCTGGCCCATGGCCTACGGCGGGCCCTTGCGCGAGGGCGCTGTTTTGCGGCCCGGTGCTGAGCCAGCAGGCTGCGATCAATGGATCCTGATCTGGGGGGTGAACGTGGGACCCGGCATCGTTCGTGACGGGCACAACCCGGAAGGTGCGACCAATCTGCCGGCTAAGTACTGCGTGGGGCGCAGCTACGCGACGACCTGCATGACGGAGAAGAATTACCGGCCTTCGGACGATTTTGTTTTTGCCGGGAACAAAGCCTGGGTCAACACGTTCGGAGAATGCCTGGCCGTGGATCTGGTCTCGGGCCGCGCCGTGCAACGCACGCCGCATGTCACGGACAATCCGGCGAATGATCCGCCAGGGGCCGCAGATGGGGTCTGGGTCTTCGGCAACCGGCTGAATCGCGCAGCCAGCCTGATCGGACAACGCGTGTACTGTGTCGAGGATAACTATCGCTCCTCTTTCAAGCCGAGAAGTCGGGAGCGCATGGAGTGGGCTGGCGGCAGGTATGTGGCGCGCGCCTTGCCCTGCGGCAATGCGCTGGCAGCCTACGATGCAGACACCGGGCGCCTGGTGTGGCGTGTCGGCCGCGAAGTTCCCGCGAAAACGCCGGAGAAGAACCAACGCCGCTGGTGCGCCAATGCGCTTCGCTTCGCGGCCGCGCCGGTCTCCTGCGCCGGACTGCTGCTCGCGCCGGTGGAGGACGAATCCGGTTCTGGCGTGGCAGGCTTTGATGCGGACAGCGGCGCGCTGGTCTGGCGCACGCGGCTGACGTCTGGATTTCCGTCCGCGGAGCCGCGCGCCTCGCCGGTGAACGTGACCGTGGACGGCGCCTGTGCGTATGTCTGCGGCGGCAAAGGCGCCGTGAGCGCCCTGGATGGGTACGACGGCACTGTGCTCTGGACCACGCTGTATGCGCCGAGTGCGGTTGTTGCCGCCTCAAATGCAGTCAACGCGGACGGCTCTATCCTGTGGGCGAATCGGTATGTGCCGCTTTGCGTTTCCTCCGGCATAATTCCGGTCGACCGCGGCATCAAGCCGCAAACTAAATGGGAGGAGAGCCTGACCTTGGTCGTGGGCGAAGCCTTGGTGGCAATGCCGGAAGACTCGGGCGAGATCCTGGCGATCAATCGTCGCACCGGCCGGCCGTTGTGGAAGCAGCGCAAGCCGGAGGGCGTCAACTACGTTGTGGGCCGGCGCGGGACGCGGCTGATTGTGGCGGGCAAGCAGTGTGCGGCTTGTGTGGATCTAACAGACGGCCGGGAGCAGTGGCGGGCGCTTCTGGCCGGGAGCACGGGGCGGGGCGCGCTGTACGGCTCGGAGGTTCTGATTCCGTACGGACGCCGGATCCTGCGCCTGCGCCTCGAAGACGGTACGGCGCTGGAGCCGGCGCGGGCCCAGACCCCAGATGATTTGCCCATGGGAAACCTGTACGTGAATGGCAACCAACTGCTGGTGACAGGTCTCGAAAGACTCTATGCGCTCGCGGATGCGCGTCCGGTCTTAACCCGGCTTGCAGAGAGCCTGGCACAGCAACCGACCGCCGCGGCGTATGCGGAGCGTGGCAGAGTATACGCAGGACTTGAACGCGATGCCGATGCGGTGGCGGATTTGCGGGAGGCCTGGAAGCGGCAGCGCGGTTCGGCAGCCGAGGCGGGCGCGCGTGCGGAATTGCTGACCGCGCTTTGGGGCGCCGCCGAACAGGATCCCGGCCGCACGGAGAGTCTCTGCGCCGAGGCGCGTGAGATTGCCGTGACCGCGGCGGAGCGCGCGGAGACGGCCTGGCGCTGGGCGCAAGGTCGCGAGCGGGCAGGGGACACCAACGGGGCGCTGAGCATGTACGCGGCGCTTGCTTCCGACCCCGACGCGTCCCTGACGCCGACCCTGGGCGACAGCGACTGGGAGGCATCGGCGCACCGATTGGCGGCACAACGTATCCGCACGCTGCTGGCCGGTGACGCGGTAAACAGGGGGGCGCTTCTGGAGGAACCGGCTGCGCAGGCACTGGCCAAACTCGGTTCGTCAGCCGGGAGCAGCGCGCTGGTTGAACTGGCGACGTTCTTCCCGGGGACGCGCGCCGGGCAGCAGGCGGCGATTCGGGCGGTGCAACTGGCCTCCGGCCGCGGCGATCTAGGCACGGCCGCGGCGATTCTGCAACGGACGCTGGCGCTGGCGGCGCCCTCGAACCGGGTTCTCCTGGCCGAACAACTGGTGCGGCTCTACGAGCGGATGAAATGGCCTACGGGAGCCGTGCAGTTGCGTGACGAGTGGCCGCGGCTTGGCGCCGGCACTCCCGCGCCGGAGTCCTTGACACGCGCGGCAGCGAACGCCATCGGGGCGCCGCTTCCGCCCTGGCGGCTGCGCTGGCAGAAGCGCCTGCCCGGCGGGACCGAACTGCGGCACGTGGCCGCCGGCCTGTTCTATTGGAACGGCGAGGCCAAGCACACCGGGTGCCTGAACGTTGAGAACGGACAGGTACGCTGGCGGAAGGACGGCGTATTCGCAACGATTACCGGCTATGCCACGAGTGACGATAGTCACCTCCTGCTGGCGTTCACAGGCGACCGCGCGGCGTGCGTGGATGTCTGGTCAGGCGCCGTCATGACGGATGGACTTTTCCGGGGCACCTGGGAGTGGCTGTGCGATAGCGGCGGACATGATCACAGCCCCATGACGTTGAGCCCGATTGGCATGACCACGGTTAATCCTCCCGGTTCCTATGCCAACTTCGCAGGCGTGGATGTGCTGACCGGTCAAGTGGCCTGGCGGCGAAGGGACATGGACACGCTGCTGGACTGGCTGATGTGGTCCATGCCGGTTTCGCGGTCAGCGGAGAGCGTGGTCTTGTCGACCATCGAGACGGACGAAACCCGGCTAGCTGTAGCGCTGGATCCCTGGACGGGCGCGGTCACGGGGCGGCGCTCCTACGACGGCGGCGTCTTCAGCGAATGGGCGCAGCGCATGGCCGGCAAGATCGGCAGCGAGGACGTGCATGCCATGGAACGGGGGAGCATTCTACTTCAGGACCGGCGATTGTCCGTGAAGAACCTGCGTACGGGCGCCGTGATCTGGCGGTCCGCGCCGGAGCTTGGCATTGTCCGGTACACTGTCATGTCCGGCGGCATGATCGCGGCCCTGAGCGACGCGGATGAACTGCTGTTGCTGAGCGGGGAAGATGGTCATACCGTCTTCCGGTCTACCGGGACACGGTTTATCTTCGACACCGCGGTAAACATCGGCAGCGCGGTTTACGCGTATCGCGCGACAGGGAATGGGAGTAACGAGGTGATGGTGATTGATCCGGCGGGCGGGCGGATTGTTTTTCAAGGGAGGTTGCCTCAGGATACGAGCCCCCTCACGGTCGGCGGGGCAGGGGCGTCAGAGCAGTTACTGGCGAGCGTGGAGCGCAGCGACGGAGGATGGCTGCAAGTCGTCAACAACCGCGGGGAAGACACCAGCCCCTGGCGTCTTCCGCGCAGCGAGGATCTCCGCAGCACACCGCGCGTTCGCTACTATCCCGTGTTTGCCGACGGATTGATCCTGATGATCGGCGACAATCAGGTGCTGGCCTACGAGCACGACCCGCGGTAGGATGGGAAGTGGCCGGACTTCCTGAAACTGGCCGGGTTCTGCGGAATGAACATGGCCCGCGCCATGCGATTTCCGCTACAGTGTTGTTGCTTACCGGGGATGATGGATATACTCTTCTTTGATCGGCTGACCCGCAAACACGGACCCTTGATCAAGGAAGCCATTGTGAAATACCGTTCTCTGACGCTGCTGCTCGCGGGAGGCCTGCTGGCCGGGGCGTCGTTTGCGGCGGATGTCCGGCAGCGTCCGGAGCTGATCACGCCGGAGGCCGAGGCGGCCATTCAAGAGGGGTTGGCCTTCCTGTCGCGCACGCAGAAATCCGACGGGAGCTGGACGGCGGAGGGCCAGGGACACTCCGTGGCCATGACTTCGCTGGCGTGCCTGGCGCTGATGTGCGGCGGCAACACACCGGCGAACGGGCCCTACACGGACAACGTGCGCCGGGCGGTGGATTACCTGCTCCGGGCCTGCAACACGGACGGCGTGATTGCCGGCACCGATGCCGGGGGGCTGGTGATGCACGGGCATGGCTTTGCCATGCTGACGCTGGCCCACGCCTACGGCATGGAGTCGAATCCGCTGCGGCAGGAGCGCATCGCGCAGGTTCTCCAGAAAGCCGTGGAACTCACGGCGGCGAGTCAGTCCAAGGACGGCGGCTGGCTCTACTCGCCGAACGCGGCCGCCGATGAAGGTTCGGTCACGGTGACGCAGATCCAGGGGCTGCGCGCGTGTCGCGATACGGGCCTTGCCGTACCTCCGGAGACCATCCGACGCGCCTGCGTCTACATCCAGTTGTGCGCGAACGCCGACGGCGGCATCAGCTATTCGAAAGGCTCGAAAGGCAAGAGCCTGCCGGCCATCACGGCGGCTGCCGTGGCGACCATGTACAACGCCGGGCAGTTCGAGCATCCCGTGGCAGCCGGCGCGCTAAAGTATGTGGAGAATCTGCTGCAGCGGAACCAAGGCGATTTTACCAAGGCCTTTCCCGGCCACACCTTCTACGGCCTGCTCTATCTCAGCCAGGCCATGTGGCTGTGCGGCGACCGCAAGTGGCAGGCGTTCTTTCCGACAACGCGGGACAAATTGTTGACGATGCGGACTGCCGACGGCGCCTGGCAGGGCGACGGCGTGGGGCTCACGTTCGGCACCAGCATCGCCTTGATCTCGCTGCAACTGCCCTATCGGCAATTGCCGCTGCTGCAAAGATGAGAGTGTCGCGTGTCCGCGTGAGCGGGACAACGTCCCGCTCACGCGGACACGCGACAGACCACGAAATCTCCCGACTACTGAGGATCGAGTAACGCGACACCGAACACGGAAAGGAACATCCCATGGCAAACCAGCAAACGCTCCTCCCGACACCCGACACCCGACACGCTCCCCCCGACAGGCTCCCCGCGTCCGACATCCAGACGCTCGAACGGCTGAGAGCCGCTCATGCCTTGATCCGCGCGGAATTGGGGAAGGTCATCGTCGGCCAGGATGAAGTGATCGCCCACCTGCTCGTCGCGATCTTCTCGCGGGGGCACTGCATTCTCGAGGGGGTCCCGGGGCTCGCCAAGACGCTGCTGGTCAGCACGCTCGCCCGGTGCCTGGACCTCTCGTTCACCCGGATTCAGTTCACCCCTGACCTGATGCCCATGGACATCACGGGCACGGAGGTGCTGATCGAGGACAAGTCGACCGGGGAACGGGTCTTCAAGTTCCTGCGCGGCCCCATTTTCGCCAACCTGATCCTCGCGGACGAGATCAACCGCACGCCGCCGAAGACGCAGGCGGCCCTGCTCGAAGCCATGCAGGAACGCCAGGTCAGCGTGGGCGGTCAGCGCTACGCCATGAAGGACCCCTTCTTCGTTCTGGCCACGCAGAATCCGATCGAGCAGGAGGGCACCTACCCGCTGCCCGAGGCCCAGCAGGACCGTTTCATGTTCAAGATCCTCGTGAACTATCCCGACTTTGCCGAGGAATACCGGATTGCCGAAACCACGACGAGCTCGGAGGCGCCGCCCGTGAACGTCGTGATCAGCAGCGCGGACATCCAGGCCTTCCAGAAACTGGTGCGTGCCATTCCGGTGCCGCCGCACGGCATCGTCTACGCGATGCGCCTGGCGCGGGCCACGCGCGTCCCGGCCGCCGATGCGCCGGATTTCATCCGCAACTGGGTCAGTTGGGGCGCCGGCCCGCGCGCCGTGCAATACCTGCTGCTCGGCGCCAAGACACGCGCCGCGCTGGAGGGACGGCACTTTGCCTCCGTGGCGGACATCAAGGCGGTGGCCCACCCGGTGCTGCGACATCGCATTCTCACGAACTTCGCCGCGGAATCGGAAGGCATCCACAGCGACCAGATCGTGGATCGGCTGCTGGAGGCGGTGGCGGACGACGAAGCCGCCAACGCCCTGCCGGAGGATGTGAAGCAGGCGTTTCGGTCGTAAGCACGGGATGGCACATGCCCACAAAACAAATTCGAAATTCGAATACCGAAATTCGAAGCAAATCCGAATGTTCGAATGAAGCAAATGTTCAAGCAGACGGTTTGGGTTATTTCATAATTCGGTTTTTGCCATTGTTTCAAATTTCGCGCTTCGGATTTTCGTACGGGTGTAAAGACGGTCGAGGCTCTTGTCCGCATTTCGGATGGACAAGGGCCTAGACGGGAACCACGCAATGGCAGCGAAGCACAACTACCTGGATCCCCGCATCCTCAACAAGATCGCCCGCCTCGAATTCCGGGCGCGCCGGGTTGTGGAAGGCTTCATCTCGGGCCTGCACCGCAGCCCGTATCGCGGCTTCTCCGTCGAGTTCGCGGAGTACCGTCAATACGCGCCGGGCGACGACATCAAGCACATCGACTGGAAGGCCTGGGGCCGGGCCGACCGCTACTACGTGAAGCAGTACGAGGAGGAGACCAACCTCGGTTGCCACATCGTCCTCGACTGCAGCAAGTCGATGGCCTACGGCGCGGGCCGCGTGGGGATGAGCAAGTTCGACTACGGGGCCACCGTGGCCGCGTCGCTGGCCTTTCTGTTGCAGCGCCAGCAGGACGCGGTCGGCGCCGTGCTGTTCGATAGCGAGATCCGCACCGTCATCCCGCCCCGCTCCAGCCCGCGGCAGGCGTTCGCCATCGCCCATGCGCTGGAGCAGTGCCGGCCCGACCACCGCAGCGACGTGGATACCGTGTTCAGCCGGCTGCCGGCGCAAATCCGCCGGCGCGGCGTGGTGGTGATCATCTCGGACCTGTTCCTCGACCTCGCGCGGCTGGAAACCATGCTGCAGCAGTTCGGCCACCAGCGGCACGACGTGGTCCTGCTCCACCTCCTGCACGAGGACGAGGTCCGTTTTCCCTTCCCGGGCCAGACGCAGTTCCTGGGGTTGGAGACCGCGGAGGAGATCCTCGCGGACGCGCCGGGGCTGAGGCGCTCCTATCTCGCGGCGCTCGACGATTTCATGCGGCAGGTGCGGCAGATCTGCAGCCGCTGCCGCAGCGACCACGTCTTCGTGCACACCGGCATGCCCCTGGACGCCGCGCTCAGCGCCTATCTCGCCCGCCGGCATTCCCTGCGGCGCGGGGTCCGGCACGGAGGAGCAAATCCCATTGCCCAGGAGGCGGAACCGTGACCCTCGCCTTCCTCAACTTCGTGCATCCCGCGTTGCTGGCGGGCGCGGTCCTGGTGGCCGTGCCCATCGTGATTCATCTCCTCAACAAGCAGCGCTTCCGGATTGTCGACTGGGCGGCGATGGATCTCCTGCGCCGGGCGGACCGCAAGAACCGGCGGCGCCTGAAGCTGGAAGACCTGCTCATTCTGATTCTCCGGTGCCTGGCCGTGCTTCTGCTCACGTTGCTCATCGCGCGGATGATCCTGACCGGGCTGGCGGGGTTGGCGCGCGCCGCCGGCGCCCGGACCGAGCGGATCGTCATCCTCGACGATTCGCCGAGCATGGAATTGCGGCAGGGGAATCGCACGCTCTTCACCCGCTCCACGGCCGCGCTGGGCGACTACGCGCGCAAGCTCGCCCGCAGCCGGCCGGGCGACACGCTGACCGTCCTCCTGACCTCGTCGCCCGAGCAGCCTTTCCTCAACGGCCAGATCCTCGGCGGCGATCGCGCCGAAAGCGTGGCCGCCTCCCTGGAGTCCTTGAACGCCAGTTCCGTCCCCGCGCGATTCGAGCAGGCCTTCCTGTCCCTGCTCCGGACCACCGAGGGCGAACCGGCCGCCAACCGCGCGCTCTACGTCGTCAGCGATTTCCGCCGCCATGACTGGCTGCCCGCCGCCCGGGAAGGCGGCGTCCCGAAGCAACTCGCCGCGCTGGCCGCCCGGATCCCGGACCTGACCCTGGTCAATGTCGGACAGCAGGTCACCGCGGATCTGGCCATTACCGACGTGCGGTCCGACGAGCGGACCCTCGCCGTGGGCATGCCCTGCCCGATGCTGGTGACGGTCGCAAACCGCGGCGTGCAGGACGCGGACGGGGTGTCTGTGGCCGTCGCGGCGGACGGGACGCCGGCCGGTCGTGTGAACATCCCGACCCTGGCGCCCGGCGCGGTCGAGACCCTATCCGTGCCGGTCACATTCGCGCACGCCGGTTCGGCGACCGTGGAGGCGGAACTGACGGCGAACGACCCCCTGGCCATGGATGACCGGCGCTGGTACGCCGCCACCGTCGAATCCGCCATCCGGGTCCTCGTGGTGGACGGGGAACCGGATCCGGACGAAGTCCGAAGCGAAAGTTTCTACCTGCGGCGCGCGTTGGCGCCGCCCGGTGAAAGCGTGTCCGGCCTGAGCGTCGAGGTCGTGGACGAAACCGGGTTCGATCCGCGCAACCTGGAGGGCGTTCACGTTCTCTTCCTGTGCAACGTCTACCGACTGGCGGAGGACCGCTGGCGCGCCATCGCGGAGTGGGTGCGCCGCGGAGGCGGTTTGGTGGTGTTCCCCGGGGACCAGGTGGACGGGGCCTTCTGGAACGAGACGGCCCGGGCGACCGGGCTGAACCTCCTCGCGACGCGATTCGAGGACGTGGCTGGCGACGCGTCCGAGCGGGACTGGCAGGCGCTGCGGTTGAGCCGGCCGGACCATCCGGTGCTGCAGGCTTTTGCCGGCGACAGCAATCCCTTTCTCCAGCGCGTCAAGGTGTACCGTTACTGGGGACTGGAGCCGCTGCCGGAACAGGCGGCGGTTCTGGCGACCTTCGGGAATGGACAACCCGCCCTCGTGGAGTCGCTGTTCGGCACGGGTCATGTCCTGGTCTTCGCGACGGCGGCGGATGCCGAGTGGAGCAATTGGCCGAGCGACCCCAGTTACGTGGTGACGCTGCAACAGGTGGCGCGGAATGTGGCGCGCGCCGGCGTCTCGGCGCGCGTCCTCACCGTTGGCCGGCCCCTGCGCTACGAAGTCTCCCCGGCGCTCTACCGGAGCGAGGCCCGGCTCTTCGCGCCCGAGGCGCAGGAGCCGGAATTGCTGCGGGCCGTGGCATCCACCAACACGACGTTGGTCGCGTTCGAATCCGCCCCCCTGAAGCAACCCGGGCTGTGGCCCCTGGAACTGGTCACGCACGAAGGCGAAGCCACGCGCGTTCATTTCGCCGCCAATATCGCCCCCGAAGAGAGCGAACTGGACGGGGTGGATCGCGGCGAGTTGCTGCGACGCACCGGGGGCGATACGAAGATCCGATTTGTCGAGGGGCCGGAAATCCCGGCCGCGGATGAGGCCGGCGGCGGACAGACGGACCTTACGCGTTTGCTGGTGGCGATCCTGATCGGCGTGCTCATGCTCGAACTGGGCTTGGCCTGGTGGTTTGGCTGGCGGCGAAGGGCGCGGTAGGAGAGTGCGGGTGTCAGGTTTCAGGTGTCAGGTTTCAGGTGTCAGGTTTCAGGTGTCCGCTCGCAACTGACCGGAGGACGCGAAGCGTGTTGAAACTCTTAATGAGCTTGCTGGGCAAGGATTCGTCGGGCATCCCCGACGGGGCCGAAATCCAGTTTGTCTGGACCCACCCACCGGTGTCGTGGCGGGTGTTCGTGGTCCTCGGTGTTCTCGCCGGCCTGTGGCTCGCGATCGGCTGGCTGTACAGGCGCGAAGCGCCGACGTGCCCGCGGAAAGCCCGGATCCTGCTTGCCGTGCTGCGCTCGGTCGTCGCGCTCGCCGCGATTTTGATCTTCCTGGGACCGGCGCTGGGCGTCAGTGTCCGGCAGACGGTGGAGCCTTCGATTCTGGTGCTCCTGGACGAGTCGCTGTCCATGTCGGTGCGGGACCGCTACAGGGAGAAGGAATCGCTGCAGGCGGTCGCGGCGTTCACGAAGCGGACGGAAGCCGATATCCACAAGAACCCGCCGTCGCGCGTGGCCTTGGTGAACGAATTGCTTCAACGGAACGACGGCGCGTTCGTGCGGGGACTCGCGGAAAAGGGGCGGGTTCAGGTGCTGACGTTCGCCGAAGGCGCGCGGCTGCGCGAGGCCGTCGGCGCCAAGGCGCCGGACTCCGCTCCGGGCGCGCGCGCCGTCGAGCGGGGAGGCCGCGTGCCGCCGGTCGAGGCGCGGGGACCGGGTACGAACCTCGGCCGCGCCCTGAGGGAGGCGATCCAGAGTGTGGCGGGCAACCGGGTCGCGGCGGTCGTGCTGATTAGCGACGGTCGCGACACCGTGTCCGACAATCCGCAGGACATGGCTTCGCGCTTCGGCCAGCAGGGCATCCCGGTGTTCACGGTCCCCGTGGGCGACCCTTCGGAGGTCTGCAACGTGCGGGTCACCGAGTTGTGGGCGCCGGAGAGCGTGCCGCAGAAGGACCCCTTTGCGATCCAGGCTCAAATCCAGGTGCGCAACGTGGACGTACCCCAGATTCCCGTCGAACTGCGCCGGTCTCCGGGCGACGCGCCCGACAGCGATCCCGGAGTGGTCGTGGCGTCGCAATCGTTGACCCTCGAGAGCGGCAAGACCACCTACAACGTGGACTTCTCCCACAAGCCGGAGCAAGCCGGCCGCTTCCGCTACACGGTGTCCGTCCCCGTGCTGCCGGAGGAGATTCTGGACACCGACAACCGCCGGAGCGCCAACGTCCAGGTCCTGGACCAGAAGCTTCGCCTCCTGCTCGTGTCAGGCGGTCCCTCCTGGGATTACCGCCTGGTCCGCACGCTGCTCACGCGCGATTCCACGGTGGACCTCTCCTGCTGGCTCCAATCGCTCAGCGCCAACTTGCGCCAGGACGGCGCCACCCCGATCGACCATCTCCCTGCCACGCCCGCCGAATTGTTTGTCTACGACGGCCTGATACTGATGGATCCGAACCCCGATGAGTTCACGGATCCGTGGCTGAGCCTGCTCAACGACTTCGTCAGCAAGCACGGCGGAGGTCTGTTATGGATGGCCGGCCCCACCTATACGGCCCAGGCCTTGACACTCGCGAGAGGCAGCGGACTCAGGGAATTGCTGCCGGTGCGATGGCAGGATGCCCCGCCCTTGGCGCCCACCGGCCAGCGCAGCACGTGGTCCAGGGAGTGGCCCCTGCGCCTGCGCGGGGCCGGCGCCGATCACCCCATGCTGAGCCTGACAACGGACCCGCGCCAGAACCTCGCGCTGTGGGGAAGCATGCCCGGCGTGTACTGGTACTACCCGGTCAGCGGCGCGGCGCCCGGCGCCCAGGTCCTGATCGAGCATGCGGACCCCGGCCTGAAGAGCGGCGAGGACGGAATGCCCCTTCTGGTGGAGGGGCAGTTCGGCGCGGGACGCGTGATCTGGATGGGCTTCTCCGAAACCTGGCGGTGGCGGCGGGTCGGGGAGGAGCACTTCAACCGGTTCTGGATCCAGGCGGCGCGGGAACTCGCGGCGGGACGCACGATGCGCGGAAAGCAGCGCGGCCAGGTGTCCACGGACCGGGACCGCTACAGCTTGGGCGACACCGTCCGCATCACGGCGAAGTTGTTCGACGCGACCTACCGGCCTCTGGTGGCGCCGTTCGTCAAGGCGCGCGTGGCGCCGGGCGGCGGCGAGGCGGGACAGGAGATCGAGTTGCCCGCCGTCGCCGGGCGGGAGGGCGTCTACGCGGGCGCCTGTTCCGCCCGCTTTCTCGGCGCCAACGAGCTCCAGATCGCGCCGCCGGAGACCGGCGGCGCCCCGGCCGATCGCCTGACGCGCCAGTTCACGGTGGAACTGCCGAACATCGAGTTTGCGGAACCCCAGTTGAACCGCGGCCTGCTCCAGTTGCTGGCCGCCTCGTCGGGCGGCGCGTGCCTGAACCTGGATCGGTTGGCTGACCTGCCCCGCCGCATCCCCGACCGGCGCGAGGTCCTGGTGATGCGACGCAAGCCGGTGGAACTCTGGGACACGTGGCGCGTTCTGCTGCTGCTCGTGATCCTCCTGGGGGTCGAGTGGGCCGTGCGTAAACGTTACCACCTGGTGTGAGGACGGATTGACGATGGACGACCGACACGACATGAAAGCGATCCGGCGGCGCCTCAGCCGGCTGCGGCTGGGCCTGCGGCTGTGGCAGTTCGGCGCGGGAACCAGCCGGCTGCTGTCCGTCCTGACGGCGCTGGTCTTTCTGAGCCTGGCCATCGACCGGGGGGTGCGCATGGATCATACCCAGCGCCTCCTGAGCCTGATCATCGGCGTGACCGCGCTGCTCGTCATGGCCTGGCGCGAGATCGTCCGCCCCCTCTCCCGCCGGGTCAGTTCGGAGGCCCTGCTTCTCCGCGTGGAGCAACGGCAGCCGGATCTCGAGAACCGGCTGATCGCGGCCTGGGAATTCGCCTCCATGGCGGAGCCGCCCCCGGGCGCCTCCCCCGAACTCGTGGCCTCGGCGATCGAACAGGGCCGCGCCGCGGCGGAGCGGACGGACTTCCGCGGGGTGCTCGACTGGCCGCACTTCGGGCGGCGCGCGGGCCTCGGCGGCGTGGCGCTGGCGGCGCTGCTGGCGCTGGCGGTTGGCGCGCCGGAAACCCTGCGACTCTGGTTCTCCCGCAACATCCTGCTGAGCGAAGTCCAATGGCCGCAACGGACCCACCTGCGGGTGCAGGGCCTTGTCGAGGGCGTCCTTCGGGTGCCCGTGGCGGGCGACCTCGAACTTCTTGTCCGCGCGGAAGGCGTTCCGCCCAGCGAAGTGGTGTTCCGCTACAAGGACAACTCGGGCGTCTCCTACAGCGAGCAGATGCCCCAGGCCGCCGAGGTGTACCGCACGGTGTTCCGGGGCGTCACCGAACCGTTCCGCCTCCAGGTCAGCGGCGGCGACGACCGCACCGAATGGATCGCGGTCCAGTTACTGCCGCGGCCGGAGATCACAAACGTGACGGTCACCGTCGAGCCGCCCGCCTATACCGGCCGGAAGCGGACCACGCTCGACGCGCGGCTGGGCCAGTATTCGGCGCCGGCGGGAAGCAGCGTCGTCCTGGATGGCGGCGCCAGCATGCCTTTGGGGGAGCTGGACGTGACGATCGAGGGCAACCGGCTGCAGACGCTGAGCCTCAGCAACGAGACCCGCTTCGCCATCCGCCTGCCGCCGGAGCAGGTGAAGACGGCGACCTACCGCCTCCAAGCCCTGTCCCAAAGCGGCGTTGCCGCGCTGCGCCCCACCCCGGTCAGCCTTCGCGTGGAACCGGATCGCCCGCCTCGCGTCACCGCCAGGCTGGAGGGAATCGGCCAGCTCGTCCTGCCGCGCGCGGTGGTCCCGGTGGTGTGCGATCTGCAAGACGACTACGGCGTGGCGGCGGCCTGGCTGGAATACCAGTACCAGTCGCCCACGGGCCAGAACAGCGGCCCGCTGCAAGCGCCGATACCGCTTCCGGCCACCCCGCCCACCGGCGGCGTGATCCAGGCCGGCTGCACGCTCGAAATAGCCCCCCTTCGCCTGGACCCCGATGCCACGCTGTCGCTCCGCGTCGCGGCCAGGGACGGCAATACGCTTTCCGGTCCCGGCCAGAGCCAGTCGGCCAGTTTCACGCTGCGGGTCGTGACGGAGGAAGAACTGCGCCTGGACCTGATCCGGCGCGAGCAGGCGCTGCGGCAGCGGGTGGAGCGGCTGATCCAGGAAGAACGCGCCCTGGCGGACGAGTCGCGGGTGTTCCACTCGGGTACGGACCCCTTGAAGGACAAGGGCGCGGCGCGTTTTCTGCAGGCCGAAAAGCGGCAGCGGCAGGTTCCGCCCACTCTGGCCTCCATCATCGTCGCCCTTGCGCAGATCCGCAACGAGGCGTACAACAACAAGTTGGAGCCGGCGCCCGCGCCGCTCCTGAAGCGGCTCGATGAAGCGATTCTCGCGCCGCTGCGCGACGTTACCGCGACGCTGCTCCCGGAAGCCGTCGCCCGCGTAACCGCCGCGCGGCAGCGAACGAACGACACGGACCGCCGCGCGGCCTGGCGCGAGGCGGAGAGCCTCCAGAGGCGCGTCATTGCCGCGCTGATGGACGTCCGCAAGAGCATGCTCTCGTCCGAGGACGTCAGCGAACTGATGCGCCTGATGGAGGAGATCGTGGCTAGCCAGAAGAACGTGAATCGGGAAACGGAACGCAAGGCGGCCCGCGCGATCGAAAACATTTTCGAGAAATAGCCATGCGGCAAGAGGGGGAAGTGTTCGGTATTCAGCCGGCCAGCCGCCGGAAGGAGCGCAGCGCATGAACGGAAAAACCATCATCAGCCTTGGAGGCCTCGCCTTGACGCTGGCGTTCCCCGGCGCGAGCCGGGCGGCCGAGGCGGCCCCGGCCGGCAAGGTCACCGACGTTGGAGTTCAACAACAGCGCATTCAGCGTGACTTTCAGGAACTGGAACAGAAAGTCATGCGAATCGTCGGCGATCTTCAGGAGACCGACCCCGAACGGGCGCGACAGCTCCAAAGCGCCTTGGACTGGGCTCGCGACAAGATCCTCTCGGGACGGCTGGGAAGCGTGGCGGATCTGCTCAACTCCAACAAGCTCGGGGAAGCCAAGGGAGCTCAGCCCGGACTGACGTCCGACCTCGAAGCGATGCTGCGTTTGATCCAGCAGGAGTTGAGCGACTACGAGCGCCTGCAGAAGCGTCTCGAACAGTTGCAGGCCTGGCTGGAAAGAACGCAGGCGCTGGCCCGCGAGGAATGGCGCGAAATGCGCGACAGCGAAAAAGCGCAGGACATGGACGCCCAGAAGAAGCGCCTCGACGAACAGATCGCCCACGTCGAGCGCCTGATTGCGGCGCAAAAGGACCTCCAGAAACGGACGGAAAAAGACCCGGCCGCCAGCCCCTCCCAAATGGGACGCGCGGCGGATGAACAAAAGGCGCTGCAGAAAGAGACCAACGCGCTCAAGGAAGAGATGAAGGGAGAAGGCCAGTCCGGCCAGTCCGGTCAGTCCGGTCAGTCCGGTCAATCGGGCCAGTCCGGTCAGTCGGGAAAATCGGGGAAATCAGGTAAGCCCGGTCAATCCGGCAAGCCCGGTCAGCCGGAACAAGCGGATGTCCCGGACGAAACACGGGCGCTCGAGGCCGGGGAAAAGGCCCTGGCAGACGCTGCCGGTGAACAAGGCCAATCAGCGGATAAACTGGCCGCTCAAAAGGCCAAGGCGTCGTTGGAGAACCAGGCGAAAGCCATTCAGAAGATGGAACAGGCGTTGCGCGAGATGAAGCAAGAACGCGAACGGCAACAGAAGCAGGATAGCCAGACGGCCAAGGCCGAGCAGGACAAGACCGAGCAACAGACAGGGGAACTGAGTAAGGATATGGCTCAGTCTGACAGTAGTCAGGGCGACCAGGGCGGGGAAGGCGGTAAGGGGGGCAAAGGTGGCAAGGGCGGCAAGGGCGGCAAGGGCGGGGAAAGTGGCGAAAGCGGGGAAAGCGGCGAGAGCAGCGAGAGCCAGCCGGGTCAGTCCGGCGTACAGCAAGCCCAGAAGTCGATGCAGAAGGCTTCATCGCAATTGGGAAAGAAGAGCCCCGAAAAGGCGGCCCCCGAGCAGAAGGAAGCGCACAAACAACTGGGCAAGGCGGCCGGGGAATTGCAGAAAGAGATCGAGAAGGTCAAGGATGAGCAACGAGACGCGTTGCGCCGCGCTCTCAAGGAGTTACTCGAGAAGATGCTCGTCCAACAGAAATCCGCGACGCTTCGCACGGCGACCTTGAACGAGGCGAAACAGAAGAGGAAATGGACGGACGAGCAACGCCGGGACCTGACCGGCGTCCGCGAGAGCGAGGAACACGTGGGTCAGATGGCGGATAGCGCCTCGGGCATGGTGGAACAGGACGGATCATCGGTCGTGTTCGGCGCCGTGCTGCTCGATATCCAGCAGGCGCTCTCGAACGTTGTGTCTCTGATCGGGCAGGAAGAAACAGGGTCCTCCGTCCAGGACACGCAGCACGAGATCGAGAAGCAGCTCGAGGAACTCATCGCGGCGCTCGAAGACAACAAGGAGCCGCCTCCCCCTTCCGATCCGAAGGACAGCAAGCCGCAAGATCCCAAAGAGCAACCGCCGCCGCCTTTGATCGCCCTGGCGCAGGAGCTTCGGCTTCTGAAGTCGCAACAGCTCCGGGTCAACCAGCGGACAACGGCGGTCCAGAAAGAGGTGACGACCTCCAAACGAACGGATCAACAGAAGGCGGACCTGAAACGGGTTACCGAGCAGCAACAGAAGATACAGGATCTGACAAAAGAACTGATCAAGAAACTTTCAGGGCAAAACGATGATCCGTGGGAGGCAATCTGATGAAGAATGATCGTTCGACGGCTAAAGATCACCGCCATCCGTCGCCTATCGGCCGGGCTCTGGCCCTGCTGCTCTCCGGGGCGGTGAGTTGCGGGGTGCTGGCGGCGGCCGCCGGCGACGCCTCTACCCCGGCAGGCCCGGACCCGCTGGTCGAGTTTGTCCGGCAACTCGGAGAACAGCAGCGAACGCAGGTCGCGCCGATCGTCCGCGCGGCGAGCACCAACGCCGAGGTTCGCCGAAGCGCCCTGCTTGAAGCGCTCCTGGCCCTGAACCCCGACCTTGTGCGAGCCCTTGAATCGCTGAATGACGAACACCCCGCGGAGGCGCTTTCGATTCTGGATCGGCTCGGCGGATCGCCGGATCCTTTTCTCGCCAAGCATGCCTCCTGGTTCCGGGTCCGGTCGCTGATCGGATGCGAGCGCTACGAGGAGGCCCTGGCGGCCCTTCCGGCCGCGCAAACCAACGCGGCGCGGTACACCCAGTTGTCCGGTGAAATGCTGTACACCGAAGGCCTGCTCCAATCCTATCTGCTGGACCGCCCGGCCGCCGCGGCAACCTTGAAGCGCTACCTGGAGAGTTTCCCGGACGCGCCCCCGGACCAACGGGGCGCCGCGCAAGGAATACTGGACGAGATCGAACACAGCAAGGCCGAATCGCTGCCGGAGGTCGTTACGCTCATGAACGAGTCGCGCCGCCGCCTGAAGTTGAACGACAGCGGCGATCTTACGCAGGAGCGACAACAGCAGATCGTCAAGATTCTCGACACTCTCATCGCGGAACTGGAGAAGCAGCAAGGCGGTGGCGGTGGCGGCGGAAGTGGGAGCGGAAGTGGGAGCGGAAGTGGCCAGGGTGGCGTCAGCGGCGGAAGGGGCGGCGGTGCCAAGGAGTCCTCGCTGGCCGGCGGCGCCCAGGGAACCAATCTGGACAAGCCGTCAGAAAGCGGCAATCCGGATGCCTGGGCCAAGGCGTACGCGCGGGATCGCGAAGCGGTGAAGCGGGAACTGCAGACCCGGATGCCGGAACGCTATCGGGAACTGATCGAACAGTACTATCGAAGTTTGTCGTCGGAAGGCAAGACAGGCGGGGAGGGTCAGAAGTGAATGCCATGATGCGCGGACTTGGTCGAGCAGTTATTCGCATTTTGGCCACAACGGCGGGAAGGTTTCGAGTACTCAACCATTCCCGCCCTACAGTTCGCTCGAGTTTGCGGGGTTCTGTAGGGAGGGAATGGTCGGAGACCTTCCCGCCGCTTGTGGGAGAGGCCATAATGCGAATGGCTGTTGGTCGAGGAATCTGGATCGCCTTTGCGGTTTGCGGCTGCTCAGCGGCAGCCGAGCGGCTCACGCGGATCGATGGCAGCGCCATGGACGGCCGTGTGGCGGCGCTTGACAACGAGCGTGTCGTGCTCACCAACGCGGCGGTCGCCGCGGTGGCGCTCGACGACCTGTGGCGGATCGACTGTGCGCCCGCGACGGGGACCGTCAGCGGCCTGGTGGAACGGGTCATCTTCGATCGCGGTGAAATCCCTGCCAGGCTGCTGGCGGTCTCGAACGGGGTGTGCCGCTTCGACTGGATGGGCGGGCGCGAGGTCGGCATCGCCCAGGCGGCGGTGCGGGCGCTGATCCTGGCGGGCGGCACGAATGCCGCCGCCCAGGAGGCGGTCGCGCGGGCGCTGGAGAAGACGACCGACGTGGATCAGGTCGTGGCCGTCGGGCAGGACAACGCGGTGCTGACGCTGGACGGCGGCGTAAAGATGGTCGGCGCCCGCTCGATCGATTTGCAGTACATGGAGAAAGACCGGACGCTCAGCCGGGCCAAGGTGTGCGCCGTTGTGTTCGGACGGACCGGGACCACGGATCGCGCCGCGGAGGCGCTGCCCTGGAAGGTGACGCTGGCGGGTGGCACGCGGATGGAGGGGGACGACGTCCGGCTCGCCGACGGCGTGCTCACGCTGACGCTCGGCGTCGGCACGCTGGACGTTCCCTGGTCAACCGTCTCCCGTGTCGAACATCGGAGCAAAACGATTCGCTTTTTCTCGCAGTTGGACCCGGTTAGCGCAACCGGCGGCGCCGGCGTGGGCCTGGCTCTGCCGTGGCAACGCGACCGAAGCGCCATGAACCAGCCCTTGCGGCTTCGAGGGGAGATTCAGGATACCGGCTTGGGAACGCACGCCCCATCGGAATTGGTCTTCGACCTGCCCGCGGGCGGGCAGCGGTTCCTGGCCGTGGTGGGTCTTGACGAGGAGTTCGGACGCCACGGGGACTGCGTTGTGGTCGTGCAAGTTGACGACCGGGAGGCGCTTCGCCGACGGCTGCGCGGGACCGACGTCCCCGCGCCCGTTGACATCGACGTCCGGAATGGCCGGCGGCTGACACTCCGCGCGGAACCCGGCGAGAACCTCGACCTCGGGGACCATGTGAACTGGTACGGCGCCCGCCTGCTGATCGGCCAGTGACGGCCGGTTTCGGCAATCCCGCTCCCTGCCGCTCCAACTCTCGCGAATTGCGGTTTCCCCCTTGCCTCTGCCGCTCTGCCGTTCCGACCTCCGTCGCTCTGCCGTTCTGTCCCCCCCCCCCGCTTCACAACTCGTCCAGCGGACTCTCCGCCGTCGAATCCATGCCCCGGATCACGTGCGTGTAAATCATCGTTGTTTCGACGCTCTCGTGACCCAGGTACTTCTGAACTTCTCTTATATTAACGTTCTTTAGAAGCATTGACGTCGCGAACGAGTGCCTTAGACAATGAATTGACGCGGGCTTAAGTACGTTTGTTCCGTCCGGTACGCGTAGTGGCGGACCCGGATCAGGTCCCGCATCTGGGCATAGACAGTCTCCGCC
>Ga0182021_10001161_pt1 | contig 29844 bp, 35 predicted proteins | sample 612E3MmetaG_FD_120493 | JGI IMG/M metagenome (GOLD analysis project Ga0182021, IMG submission 120493) | Permafrost microbial communities from Stordalen Mire, Sweden - 612E3M metaG (Illumina Assembly) | ecosystem: Environmental > Terrestrial > Soil > Wetlands > Permafrost | place: Sweden... | reverse complement strand
GCATAGAACCCGCGCATTTCAGTCTGATGAACGACATGCTGGCGTGGACCTGCAAGGAGGCCGCTTTCGAGGAGTTCACGCCGCTGGTCGAAGAAGGGCTCGCCTTTGTCTTCGATGTACTTGGCGCATCGTTGACGGCCAAGGCCGACGGCGGCGATGTGCTGTCGAAGCTGCGGTCGCGGTTCAGCGCGCCAACGCTTCTCGATCCGGCAGCCTATTTCGACGATGAAGCGGCATCCGGCGCCGCCTGACGGCAGGCGGATGTTTTGCGGCGCTTTTCATGGCGCCCCAATTGGCGTGACGAAATCGGCGCATAATGCGATCCGCGCAGTCGCGTTTGGCAGGGCGTCGGCCGTCTTGTGCTCCACCCAGCAATTCCGGGGCGCTGGAGTTTCTCCTTTTGGCCCACGGCCACCGCGCATTATCCGGACCTCGCAGCCGTGCATCCGGCCACCGGAACAGGATGGGCTGTGCCTAAGGCAGGCGCGGCGGTTGCCGGACAAACCACTTACGTGCTAGGCAGCATTCCAACGGAAGAACAGTATGAGGGGTCTGTCATGCGGCGGATGATTCCGGTTGTTGCATGGGTGGCGTTTTGCGGCGTTCTGACGATTGGCGCAGCCTCCGCACAGGATAAAGAAGAACTCGCGGAAGCAAATTCGCAAGCTAATACGCAGTGGGAACAGCTACTTACCAAGTGCGGTGAGAGCTATCTCTACAAAGGCGATAAGTATGCGGCGCTCCATGAGTATAGGGACGTTTCTTTTGAGGTGACACCGCGTCCCTTAACCGAGGCCGATAAGCTGAACGGCATTCGTTGGGCGGGTATGTTTAGTCTCCAGGCCAAGGCTGTCCGCAAGCAGTCTGGTTTTTCTAAAGAATGGAGCAAATGGAAAGATGGCGGGCTCTTGGAATTCAAATCGGAAAATGTGAGAGGGAAATGGCGCTTTTTCAGGCGGCAGTTCGTCTTCCGTTGGATTCCTGTCAACTTCGAAAAGCCCTCTTGCGACCTCGTGAAAAATTAGTTTAGCTCCGCCGGAACTTCCACCACGGCGCAGCACCTGCCTTCGCCCGCTGCATCTCTCCGCCCGGCATCCGCCATGGCAAGCTTTCAGCCGCAGACAACCAAGTCCGTCCGCCAAACCATATCGGCGGGATCGCGGGCGGCAAGCGCTTGCAGCCAGGGCCTGGGCGCGCGGTCCGGCGGTCGCACGCCCCACCTGAAAAACGCGCCCGCAACACGCTTACACGCCAACGCTTCACGCCCAGGCGTCACAAATCCCCAGTTTGTGAAAAAAAATTTGAAGCTTTTTCGATTGCGGAAGAGGTCCGTTCGAGATCGAGTGCTTCAGCCGCAAGCGCTTTCCAATCCCGTAAGTCATTGTAAACGTTTTGTGCAGGACTCGCCCCCGGCGCGCGCTGCCACGGCGGCGGTTGGGGAGCGGAAACCGCCGCAACTTTCAGTCTGTTGAAAGTGAGTACCTAATACGGGCACATTCTGCGCAGGCTGTACAACACGCAGCCGATGAAGACCCACGGGAGCGAAACGGCCGCTTTGAGCGAACCGGGGCTGCCAGTCCGTGGGCTTTTCATCCAATAGCGGGGTGGCCGTCATTGCTGGCAAAGTTACTGGATCGGCAGGCTGAGCCTGGCAGTGACGGTCGAGCCGCGCTCTAAATTCGTGGCTGGCGGCCGGCCACAATCCCGCGTTCTTGAGCGATGCCGGCAATGGTGGAAGAGCTTCCCGCCGCCATGGACAACCCGGCCACCCCTTTACCCTGCGATCAATGCCCGGATTTTATCGGCGGACAGCGCGATGAAAATACCGGCCGCGAAATAGAACATGTCGCCCTTGAGCCCATAGCGCAGCCGATCCCTCAGCGGCGGGAAGAAAGCATGCGCCCAGCTATTGTGGATCGTCAGCGACTTGTAGGTCGTGTAAGTGAAACTCGCGATCATCTGTATCGTCTTGATGATCGCGAACAAGCCCATATACATCAAAACGTCGACGACATACCCCATCGAAATACTCCCTCGTACAAGCCCAACCTCTTCCGTCCCGGAACGGCGCCCGCACATTTCCGGGAATCTTCCGTGCGCTAGTGTCCCGTCTCCGAATTACCGCGCGCTCCGGCCCTCCCCGTCCAAGCCCTACCTCGAAGATAGACGCTTGGAAAGCGTAAGCCTAGGAATTCATTAATAACTGGGTCTTAGTGAGGCATTACCGGGGCAGCATTTGGCGCGCCATGGCGGCAAGCCAGCCGCCGTCGGTGCCGATGGAGACGGCCTGCCAGCCAGCGGCGGACATCTGCCGCGCGAACTCCGGATCGTTGGCGAAGATGCCCGTGACGATGCCGCGCCCGGCTGCTGCCGTCCTCACCCGCTCGATAGCCTCCAGCACGGCGGCAGACCTGATGTTCCGGTCCTGCCCGTCGCTCAGCGATATGGCGAGGTCGTTCGGCCCGAGACAGATCATGTCCAGCCCTTCCGTGGCGCAGATGGCCTCGATGTTCGCCACCCCCTCCGCCGTCTCGATCTGGGCGCAGGCGACGGTCCAGGCGTTGGCGGCGGCGAAGTAGTCGCCCTCGATCATGAATTTCGCACGGTAAGGCCCAAGACTCCGGCCGCCCAGCGGCGGATATTTGACCGCGCGCACGAGCCGCGCCGCTTCTTCCGGCCCCGCGATCATCGGCACCATGATGCCTTGCGCGCCCGCGTCGAGCGCCCGGCCTATCAGCCCGGAATCCAGCTCCGCCACCCGCACCATGGCGGGAACCCCCGCCGCCTTCGCCGCCGTGAGGCAGGCGGCAAGCTCGGCATGCCCGCCGGCACCGTGCTGCTGATCGATCATGACCGCCTGCCAGCCCGCATCCGCCACTATCTCGACGGCGAGCGGCGAGCCGAGGCTGAGCCATGCTGTGTAAAGCGGCGTGTGCGCGGATAGGCTTGCGCGTAAATCGGGTCGTGCGGGCTTGGACATGATTGCGTTCCTGCTCTGGGCGGGTTGGAACCTAAAGCGGCTGGAGCCGCGTTGTCCATCCTCTTGCACCCGCCCGTGTAACGCATGAAACCTGCGCAAAGCGAAACGGTTGCGCATTTCAAAGCTTCCGCTTATTGTGCCTCCGCTGAGCCGCCCGGCGCATTAGGGCATGCCGTGGCGGCTTCAAAGCTTCTCCCATGAAAGCGATGGCAGGCAGCAACTTCTGAAGTTGGCGCTTCGCCGTCCGCCGAGCGAGACCAGACACGAAAGGAAGCAAAATGCCCAAGATGAAGACCAAGAGCAGCGTGAAGAAGCGCTTCAAGATTACCGGCACGGGCAAGGTCATGGCCGCCCAGGCCGGCAAGCGTCACGGCATGATTAAGCGGACACCGAAGTTCATCCGCAATGCGCGGGGGAGCATTGTCCTTCAGCCAGGCGATGCGGCAATCATCAAGAAGGCCGCGCCCTACGGGCTCGACTGATCCCAGCCGGATAGCAACGCAAGAATCTTGGAGATAAAAAATGTCACGTGTGAAGCGCGGCGTCACCGCCCACGCCCGTCATAAGGCCGTTCTGAAGCAGGCAAAAGGCTTTTACGGCCGCCGCAAGAATACCATCCGCATCGCCCGCCAGGCTGTCGAGAAGGCCGGCCAATACGCCTATCGCGACCGGCGCACGAAGAAGCGCAATTTCCGCTCGCTCTGGATCCAGCGCATCAACGCCGCGGTCCGCGAGCATGGGCTCACCTACGGCCGCTTTATCGACGGCCTCAACAAGGCGGGCATCGTGATCGACCGCAAGGTGCTGTCCGATCTGGCCATCACCGATCCGGGCGGCTTCGCGGCGCTCGTCGGCAAGGCCCGCGATGCGCTGCCCGCGGAGCTGCGCACTGCATGAGGCTTTCCGAACTCACGGTTCCCGAGTTGCTCACCCTGGCGAATTTTCTCTTGAGGGTCGCCGAGGAGATCCCTGCCGAAGACCGGCAGGCAACACGGGAGGCGCGGGACGAGATTACCTATGTCATGAACCTGATCGCCGAGAAGGAGGGCAGCATCCAACCCTCCTCCGGTCCCTGTTTGAACTAACCATACCGAGGTTCCGCCCCTCACCCTGTCCCTCTCCTCATGGGAGAGGGGACCCCTTCACGACGGGCACGGCCGGACTCCCTCTCCGATCCATATCCGCTCGCGGATATGGACACTTAGTTGAGTGGCAAGCTCGCCAAGGCGAGCTTGCGTGGGAGAGGGCTGGGGTGAGGGGAGATACCTTCCGCTATTGGGCCGCTCTTCTGCCCCTTGACCCCTCATCGCAAAAGTGGCAGGCCATGCCAAACTGCCTGCTTTGAGAATGCCCATGGACGCCGTTCCCGAAAAATCCAACGATCTCGACGCGCTTCAAGAGCGCCTGCTCCAAAGCGTGGAGGCGGCCGCCGATCTGGCCGCGCTTGAGGCCATCCGCGTTTCGGCGCTTGGCAAGAAGGGCGAGGTTTCCGAGCTTATGAAGCAGCTCGGCACCATGCCGCCCGAGGCGCGCAAGAGTTTCGGCGCCGCGGTCAACGCCGTGAAGGACAAGGTTGCGGCCGCCCTCGAAGCGCGCAAAGTGGCGCTCGAAGCCACCGCACTCGCCGAAAAGCTCGCCACGGACCGCGTGGACATCACCCTGCCCGTCCGGCCCAACCCGGCCGCCGAAGGCCGCATTCATCCCATCAGCCGCGTGTGGGAAGAGCTGATGGTGATCTTCGCCGATATGGGCTTTTCGGTTGCCGAAGGCCCCGATATCGAGACCGACGACAACAATTTCACGCGGCTGAACTTCCCCGTGGGCCACCCGGCGCGCGAGGCGCACGACACCTTCTTCTTCGCGCCCAGGGAAAACGGCGAGCGGCTGCTTCTGCGCACGCACACCTCGCCCGTGCAGGTGCGCACCATGCTTGAGCAAAAGCCGCCCCTCCGCATCATCGCGCCCGGCCGCGTCTACCGCATGGATAGCGACCAGACGCATACGCCAATGTTCCATCAGGTCGAGGGCCTTGTCATCGGCCGCGACACGCATATGGGGCACCTCAAATGGGTGCTGGAGGAGTTCTGCAAAGCGTTCTTCGAGGTCGATAACGTCAAGATGCGCTTCCGCATGTCGCACTTCCCGTTCACCGAGCCCAGCGCCGAGGTGGATATCCAGTGCGACCGCTCGGGGCCGGAACTCAAGATCGGCGAAGGCAGCGACTGGCTCGAAATCCTGGGCTGCGGCATGGTGCACCCGAATGTGCTCAAGGCCTGCGGCATCGATCCGGAGGAGTGGCAGGGCTTCGCCTTCGGCATGGGCATCGACCGCATCGCCATGCTGAAATACGGCATGCCGGATTTGCGCGCGTTCTTCGCGGGCGATCTGCGGTGGCTCAAGCACTGCGGGTTTAGTCCGCTGGCGATCCCGTCGCTCGCCGGCGGCCTTTCCGGGTAGCACAAATGCCGTGGCCGGGCGACCTGTGCGCGTTACTCTACACGCTTCCAATAAGGCTGTTTGGACTCCCGCGTCAAAGCGCCAAAACACCCTCCACCAGCGTGGTGTTGGTGCAACATGCGCGTTCGTTGCGGCTTCGTTCGATAAAAGGCCGGAGCTGCTCCCGGGTCAATACTGTATTCTCCCTGGATCGCCAGGCCGCTACGATAACTACGTTTCGGCATTTCACGCTTAGGCGAGGCTATAAGATAGAACAATGTAACCACGCATTTGATAAAATTAAATACTTAGGATTAACGTCCTGGATGGACGGCGAAGCCTCGGGCATGACGTTCTGGTGGATTTATATGCGCCTGGCCGGCGGGGGCTATTTGAGGCTTTCGTTCGATACAGAGGATTATTCCAGCTGCGATGCAGCCCTGGGGCGCATTTGCGAAGCAACAGAAGTTAGACGATCGGATTTCGACTTTTAATAGCTGAAACACGGCATGCCTAATCGTGCACACTCTTCGCCAGCGGCCTTTCGGGCTACCCCGTAGTTCTCACGGCCAACGCGCATTTTGCAAAGCGCTTGCGGAACGCAGCCGAAAAGGGCATATATACGGAATCGAGTTTCGGCCGAACGACTTGGCCTCGCCGCTCATAGCGCGCCTGACTGACGACCTCTCCCCAAAAACCTCGACTTCACGAGCTTCGCCATGGCGCGGCTTGAACGCTAACGTATCTAAAGGATCATCCCATGAACACGGGAACCGTAAAGTGGTTTAACAGTCAAAAAGGCTTCGGCTTTATTCAGCCCGATAACGGAAACCAGGATGTCTTCGTTCATATCAGCGCGGTGGAACGCGCTGGGCTGGGTAGTCTTAACGAGGGGCAGAAGGTCACTTTCGACATCGTCGCCGACAGGCGCACTGGCAAGTCTTCCGCGGACAACCTCCGCGCCGCCTAAGCCTTGGACAAAGGCCTCGCCGATCTTGAACTCCGGCCCGGAGCGGTCGGCGAGGCAACGACTGGCTCTAAATCCTGGGCCGCGGCATGGCGCATCCGAACGTGCTCAAGCTCTGCGGCATTGATCCAGATGAATGGCAGGGCTTCGCGGGCGCCGCACTCTCCAGGGTGACGGTGGCGCGAAGCGAAACTGCCCCACCGCCCGGCGAGGCTGGATAAGGGCGTCACGCTCTCAATGGCTGGAAATCAGTACGTCTTTCGCGGCGGAGCGAGGAAGCAGAGGTACTCGTCGACATGCTGGTGCAGGTCGCAAACCCGGCCTTTGAGGTCGAAGGACCTTGCGACAATAATATCGCCAGCCTTGCATTTGTCCCTGATGCGCTTTTCCATCTCCTCCAGCCGGTCCGGCGCCTTGTCGTAATGCTTATTCCCCAACTCACTCAGAATTGGGAGGGTATCGCAAAAGTCCTCCGCCTTCACAGGGACGCTATGCAACATGGCAGCCCCAAGGAACGCTGCCGCAAACACCCTGCTGGAGGCTGAGAAAGCACTGAATTTCCCGATTAGCACGCCGTTTCCTCCCGATATCTTTCAACCGCACGAAGCCGTAATTTCCGTTCGCGGCACATTTAAGTCATTCAACTTCGGCGGAATATTGGTTAATTGCGTTACTTGGCTTGCTCCGCGCTCAGTGTTTGGACACCGAGGCGCGGAAGCGATGAAGCCCGAACGCAACGATGGCGGCAATGACTGGAATGCTTCCGCCGATCACCAGATCCGGATCGAGATGCACCCCGGCCGCCTTCACCGCCTTCGAGGCATAGCCCACAAGCCCGGCGATGTAATAGGTGATGGCCGCGACCGAAAGGCCCTCCACGGTCTGCTGCAAGCGCAGCTGCAGCTCCGCGCGCTTGTTCATCGACGCCAGTACGCCCTGGTTCTGGTGCTCAAGCGCGATATTCACCTTGGTGGACAGCAGACGCGTAACGCTGGCGACGCGTGACGAGAGCGCATCGAGCCTCGCGGCCGCGGCAACGCAGGTGGCCATCGCCGGCGCCAAGCGGCGTTCCATGAACTCCTGGAACGTCTGAAGCCCCTCGATCCGCTGCTCGCGAAGCTCCAAGATCCGCCCCTGCACCAGCTTGTAATAGGCGGCGGCGGCGGAGAAGCGGAAATGGCTTTGGGAATCCTGGCTTCCAATAGCGGCTTCGAGCTTCATCAGCCGTTCGAGCAATGCCGGCTCTCCGGCAATGTCGGCATCCGCCATCGAGGACGTCACCTGCACCAGCTCGCGCTCGCACTCGCCCAGGAAGGGTCCCAACTCGCGCGCGACCGGCAGCGCCAGCAGTGCCAGCATCCGGTAGGTGTCGGTCTCGACCATACGCTGGATCGTCCGCCCCGCTTGCCTTGGCGTGAGCGACAGGTTCTCGATGAGCAGGCGTCCGAAGCCGTCGGGATGCACCCTGAGGTCGGTGTAGGCCCGCGCGTTTCCCCCAGCCACCAGCGAGCCAACGAGCGCGTTGCCGCCGAAATGCAGTTCCGAAATCTTGTCGGAATCCTGCGTTGCGGGTTCTCCGTTCGTGAACAGTATGTTCCTCGCAACCAGCGTTTGGCCCGGCAGGCCCTCAAGCCAGTCCTTTGGCACTTTGCCAATCGCGGGCTCCAAGAAGGTGAAGTTCCCCGCCACTATAAATTTGTAGCGGATATATTCACTGTGCCGCTCCCATTTCAGCCGGAACGGGCCGAACTGGGCGCTGAAGTGGTTTACCCCTTCGGCTGGCGGGTTCACATTGAACCGCTTGGCGAGATCGCAGAGGTGCGCCCACGCCTCCGCCTTTCCGGCGTCGCTCACGCAAAGCGCCAGATATGAAATCGAGCATGGCGGAATCAACGGCTCGGGTGGCCGCGCGTGCAACTCGTCGTTCAGTTCGATCCGCGCCGGATGGTTCTGCGGAAGCATTGCCGGTGCCTCCCAATAGCCCGCCGCCGGTTTGTCCATGACTCAAGCCCTCAACGTTGCGGCCGCGATTGCGCTAGTGTCCCGTCTCCGAATTACCGCCCCATTTGCGGTACGCTCGCACGGTAATTCGGAGACACAAGGGACACTAGCAGATTCAAAGTGCTAGTGTGGCTTATGTCTCGCAATTGCCTTTGCGAGTTTCGCCACGGACGGGGTAGGCAATTGCGAGACGCCACACTAGTGTCCGCGTCCTGCCTTCCCCGCACCTGCGCTAATTGGCCTCTTTCTTCTTCCTTTGCAATGCGATCCTTGGCGTGGCGCTGCCTCGCGTCCCTTATCGGCTCCGCGGTGCCCTTGAGCAAGAACGGGCAAATATTCATAAAAATCCGCGCGCGGGAAGCAGGAGGGCCGCGCGTTTACCATGTTCGCGGCAACTGTTGCAGTTCCAGCGCGAAGCTTCTCGGCAATATGCAGGCGCGAACTCGAACCGGGCCGCGGCGCCTCTTGACGATTCGATAATTCCATAATAATAGAATTATAGGAGATAACGATGGCCGACGCCCCTTACGACGATCAAATCACGCGCTATGCCGATATGCTGGCCGCGCTTGGCACGGAAACGCGGCTCAGGATCGTGCGCCTTCTATTGTCCGCGCACCCGGAGGGTCTTGTGGTGGGCGAAATCGGCTCGGAGCTTGGCATTCCCGCCTCGACGCTTTCCCACCACCTCGACAAGCTCAAGAACGAGGGTCTCGTAAAGGTGCGCCGCGAGAGCACCTTCCTGCGCTACACCGCGAACACGCAAGCGCTCCAGGACATCCTGGCGTTCCTGTTCGCCGAATGCTGCACACGCAACAAAGCCATCAAACCCGAGGCCATCACCTGCTGTTAGGAGACTGCCATGAGCCATGCCGCCGGAAGCGCTGCACCCGCATTATGTAAATCCTGCCAGGGCGCGATGGAGGCGGCGGGGCCGGCGCGGCTTATTTCCGCTGGCATCTGCGATAGCTGCCTTGCCTCCCTGTCTTCCGGCAACAAGGCCGCATGCCGTGAGATATTGCAGGCAATGGACGCGCCCATTCTGCTCATGCAACCCGATCCGCGCCAAGTATTTACCGCGAACGGCCGCGCGCTCGCTCTGTTCGGCAGGAACTTGGCCGAGGCTGAAGGACACCGGGGCGGCGAGGTATTCGGGTGCGTTCATTCCTTCACGCAGGACGGATGCGGCAAGGACGCCCACTGCGACGATTGCAAGATCAAGGCCGCGATTGTCGGCGGCTTCACCAGTGCCGCGTCCGCGGAGTCCACGCTGACGATCCGGAGCGGCGGCGGAGACCAGCTCCATACCCTGGCGGTCTCGGCTGAAAAGGCAGGCGGCTACGCGCTGGTGCGGATTGAGCGGTTCGAACCCCAAAATGGAGGTCAAAATGACTGACACTGTTATTAAGGAAGCTGTGCGCGAACGCTACAGCGAGGCCGCGCGCCGGGTCAGCGAAGGCGGATCGGGTTGCTGCTGCGGCGGCAAGACTGCCGCGATAGAGCCGAACCCCATCACCTCCAATCTCTATAACGCCGGCGAGAAGGACTCGCTGCCCGAAGCAGCCGTGCTCGCCTCGCTCGGCTGCGGCAATCCCACGGCCCTGGCGCAGATCAAGCCCGGCGAGACCGTGCTCGACCTGGGCTCGGGCGGCGGCATCGACGTTTTGCTCTCCGCGCGACGAGCCGGCCCCACGGGCAAGGCTTACGGCCTCGACATGACGGACGAGATGCTGGCGCTCGCACGGCAGAACCAGAAGGTGGCCGGCGTCGAGAACGTCGAGTTCATCAAGGGCGAGATCGAGCACATCCCGCTGCCGGACAATTCGGTGGATGTCATCATATCCAATTGCGTCATCAATCTTTCCGCCGACAAGGACAAGGTGCTCAAGGAAGCCTTCCGCGTGCTGAAACCCGGCGGCCGTTTCGCCGTGTCCGATATCGTCACGCGCGGCGAGATGCCGGAGGAAATCCGCCGCCAAGTGCTGCTCTGGTCCGGCTGCATCGCCGGCGCCCTCCAGGATACCGAATATGAGGGCAAGCTCGCCGCGGCGGGCTTCGTGGACATCGGCATCGAGCCCACGCGCCTGTACACTGGCGAGGACGCGCGCGAGTTTCTGAGCGGCAAGAACCTCAATCTCGATGTGGACGGCTTGGCCCCGTACATCGACGGCAAGTTCATGAGCGCCTTCATCCGGGCGAAGAAGCCGGAAGCCAGCACCTGCTGCCCTCCCATGTGCTGCGAATCGTAGGAGCGCGCACCCTATGAGCGATCCCGTCTTCAATGTACTGTTCCTCTGCACAGGGAACACGGCCCGCTCGATCCTTGCGGAGAGCATCCTTCGCAAGGACGGGGCCGGGCGCTTCAACGCCTTCTCGGCCGGCAGCCAGCCCAAAGGCGTTGTGAACCCCCATGCGCTGGCGACGCTCGCGGCGTACGGCTATCCGGTGGATGGCTTCCGCTCCAAGAGCTGGGAAGAATTTGCTGGCACGCCTGCGCCCAAAATGGATTTCGTCTTCACCGTCTGCGACAACGCGGCGGGCGAGGCGTGCCCGATTTGGCCGGGCCAGCCCATGACGGCGCATTGGGGCATCGAAGACCCCGCCGCCGCCGAGGGCAGCGATATCGAGAAGCAGCGGGCCTTCAACCAAGCTTTCCGCTTCCTGCGCAACCGCATGGCAGCCTTCACGTCCCTGCCGCTTCGCAGCGTTGGCAAACTGGCGCTATCGTCGCGTTTGAACGATATCGGGCGCATGGAAGGTTCGACCGCCAGGCCTGCTAGGACTGAAACCGAATAGTGTCCGCAGTCATAAAGGGAGCATTCCACAATGAGCGCGATCACCGCCAAGCTATCGTTTCTCGACCGCTATCTCACGGTGTGGATTTTCGCGGCCATGGCCGCCGGCATTGCGCTCGGCACGCTCGTTCCAGGCGTCAAGGGCTTCGTCGATTCCTTCCAGGTTGGCACCACGAACGTGCCGATAGCGCTCGGCCTCATTTTGATGATGTATCCACCCTTCGCCAAGGTGCGTTACGAGGACTTGCCGGACGTTTTCCGGGACAAGAAGATCCTGGGCCTCTCGCTCGTCCAGAACTGGGTGGTTGGGCCGGTCTTCATGTTTGCGCTCGCTATAATTTTCCTGCCGGACAAGCCGGAATACATGGCTGGCCTCATCCTTATCGGCCTTGCCCGCTGCATCGCCATGGTGATCGTCTGGAACGAGATCGCCGAAGGTTCTACCGAGTACGCGGCGGGTCTCGTCGCCTTCAATTCGATTTTCCAGGTCCTGTTTTACAGTGTCTACGCTTGGTTCTTCGTCACCGTTCTGCCGCCGCTGTTCGGGCTTACCGGATCGGTGGTCGACATCTCCATCGGGCAGATCGCCCAAAGCGTTTTCATCTATCTCGGAATCCCCTGCGCCGCCGGCATCCTGACACGCGCCGTCATGCTGCGCTTCGTGTCCAAGGACTGGTATCATAGCCGCTTCGTGCCGAAGATCGCGCCGATTACCCTTGCTGCCCTGCTTTTCACCATCGTCGTCATGTTCTCGCTGCAAGGCGAGAAGATCGTCGGCATTCCCGCCGACGTGGTGCGTATTGCCATTCCATTGCTGATCTACTTCGTGGCGATGTTTGCCGTTTCCTTCGCCATGAGCAAGCGGGCCGGCGCGGGCTATGCCAAGTGCGCCACGCTTTCATTCACCGCCGCCAGCAACAATTTCGAGTTGGCGATTGCCGTTGCCGTTGCCGTCTACGGCATAAACTCAGGCGCGGCCTTTGCCGCCGTTATCGGTCCCCTGGTCGAGGTGCCGGCGATGATCGGCCTTGTCCACGTCTCGTTGTGGGCCCGGCGCCGCTTCTTTTCCGGCGAGGCTTCGACGTAATCGCGGCCGGCAAGGCAGCGGCAAAGAACGCGCGGGCCGCAACGCCAGCTACGCCAAACCACAGGAACGATGCCTACATTTTGCCGCTACTGCGTCCCGTCAGGCTTGCCGCCGGAACCGCGGCGGAACACCGAACACCATGCAGTCTTGGCGAGACGGAACGGCCCCTTGGCAAGATTCTCCAGTTGGCGGACCTTCACCTTGCCCCAATCGGTCCAGTGTTCGAACGTGGGGTGATGGCGGGCGAAGGGTGTCAGCGCCACCAGGAGCGGCACCGTGACGAATTTCACCGCGGTCAGAAAGACCGGAATGCCGGTGTGAATGAAAGCCTGGGTCTTGAGGCTCAGCCAAGGCCCAGCCAGGATGGCCGCGACGTGGCCCGAGATGCCCACCGCGAAAGTGGCGAGGCTTGCCAGAAGCAACGTCAGCCAGGAATAAAACGCTATCCTCGTTCTCAAGGACTTATCGCTCATGGCTTGGCGTTCCCGGTCCGGTATGCGCCCCGGCATGGCTGGTGCCGGAGTTCCGCAGGCTATCCCTATCGCCCCGGCCTGAATAAAGGTTCACGGAGCCCCCCCTGTTTCTGATACCAAATCCGGCCGGATAGTCCAACACCATCCTCTGGCCCCGCTTATCCGTCCCTCGATCCTCATTAGCACCGGGCCGCCTGTCAATACCCTAACGATCCATGCCAGCCAGCGCATATGGCGGCTCTGCTAGGCTCCCGCCCATGGAACGTAGCCAACCTTTGGAAAACGGCACAGCATGGATGCCGGCCGCAAGCTTGGCGCCCAGGGAACCATCAACGCCAACCTCTTAGGGGCCGCGCGCGGACGTATCGCCGCGCTTGTGCCCGGTCCGGAAACGATGACCGCATCTACGAACCGATTACATCGAGACAAGCAAGACGGCGCGGCTTCCGCGTCAGGGGCCGCTATCCCGGTGTGGGACCGGGCGGTGCGGCTTTTCCACTGGCTTTTGGCCGCCTCGGTGGCAGGCGCGGCGCTGACGGGATTTTTCGGCGGCGCAAGGTGGCTCGATCCCCATGTCATTCTGGGAACCGCGATCGCGCTACTCCTCGCCTTTCGTATCGTCTGGGGTTTCACAGGCCCGGCTTATGCGCGCTTTAGGAGCTTTGTGCCCTCGCCGGCAGGCATACTGCGCCATGCCCGCGAACTGGCCGGCGGCCAGGCGTCCCATTATACCGGACACAATCCCATAGGCTCGGCGATGATCGTTACCCTGCTCGCCGTCCTCGCGGCGATTGCAGGCACTGGCGTCATCGTCCTGGGCGGCATCGTGAAGGAGGGACCGTTAGCCCCGTTTCTCTCCTTCACGGCTGCCGCCGGGGTGAAGGAAGTCCACGAGCTTCTGGCGTTCCTGCTGCTGGGCCTCATCGGCTTGCACGTCGCCGGCGTGCTCGCCGAGAGCTGGAGAACCCGCGAGAATCTGATCCGCGCCATGCTCACGGGCCGCAAGTCCGTGCGCCCCGGCGCGGTGGCGGCAGCGGCGGTTCCCCCCCGCCCGCTGTCCGCTGCCATCGCCTTCCTGGCGCTGGCCGCCCTGGCAGGCGGAGCAATCGCCCACTTCTCGCAACTGCCAGCGTTGGGCGTACCTGCTCAACCGCTCGACGCGGCCTACGCCAAGGAGTGCGGAAGCTGCCATTCCGCGCATCATCCAAGCCTAGCCCCCGCCGCGACCTGGACCGCCATCATGGCCGGCCTCGACGGCCATTTCGGCGAGAACGCGAGCCTCGATGCCGCCACCGCGGCCCGGTTCACCGCCTATCTTACGGAGAACGCCGCGGAGAAATGGGACACCTGGCCCGCCAACCGCCTGCGCACAGCCTCCGAGCAACATCCGCTGCGCATCACGGACACGCGCGGCTGGAAACGCCTGCACCGCGGCCTGCCGGACGAAGCCTTCAAATCGAAGGCGGTGGGTGGAAAGCTCAACTGCACGAAATGCCATCGCGATGCGGAAAGCGGGCGTTTCGCCCCCCGCGCGATTGCCATCCCCGAGGAGAAAGCAAGCCGATGAAAAGACACTTAAGCCTGGTACTGACTTTCGCGGCAGCACTGTCCGCCTCCGCAACGGCGCTCGCGGCCATGACGCCGGCCCAGCAGGCACTTTACAACCAATATACCGCCGAAGCGAAAGCCGCCGATCCGGCCTTCGCGGGCTTCTCGGCCGGGCGCGGCAAAGCGTTCTTCCTCGACCGGCACACCGGCGGCAAGCCCGATACGCCCGTCTGCACCGAGTGCCACACCACGGACCTGACCAAGATGGGCAAGACCCGCGCGGGCAAGGACATCGAGCCCATGGCGCCCTCGGTCAATCCCAAGCGCTACACGGACAAGGCCGAGGTCGAGAAGTGGTTCAAGCGCAACTGCAACGACGTGACGGGACGGGAATGCACGCTCACCGAAAAGGGCGACGTGCTGACCTATCTCCTGGGCTTGTAAGAAGGATACCGCAGCATGAAAAAGTTTGCATTCGCATCCGTGCTTGCCGCCCTTGCAGTGGCGGGCTTCCCGCTAATGATGATGCAAGCCGCCGCCGACGACGACGGCGAGCGCGTCGCGCCCGTCAAGGACCCCGTTGTCATCAAGGAGTGCGGGGCCTGCCATATGGTGTTCCAGCCGGTCTTCCTGCCGGCACGCTCCTGGCAGAAGATGATGGCAGGGCTGAAAGACCACTTTGGCGAAAACGCGGAACTCGACGAAGCGGCCGCGAAACGCATCGGCGACTACCTCACCGCCAACGCCGGCGACAGCGGCTACTTCCAGGGTCATGCCCTGCGCGGACTGCGCGATGGCGACACGCCGCTGCGCATCAGCGAGACCCCGTGGTTCGTGCGCAAGCACGAGAAGCACGGCCGCATTTCGCCTTCGGCGCTCCAGCGCGCGAAAGCGAAATCCAAGAGCGACTGCGCCGCCTGCCATCCGGACGCCGGCAAAGGCTATTACGAGGACGATTGATAGGCCAGCCCGCGGCGTGCGCGGCTTCCCCCTCACGCGGCCGCTTCCAGCCTTCGCAGCCGAGCCTACTCGCCGAAGTAGCCTTCGGCTACGAAGGCGGAAGCGCCTTCATCCTTCGCAGTAGCAGCGCCACTGCTGCGGAGGACGGGTCGCTACGCAAAGCAGGGCCGGCGGAGTAGGCCCGCGGCCACCCTCTCCCGCAACGGGAGAGGGTCCGTGCGCCGTTGCGGAGGATTACCCTCTCCCTCGTGAAGCCCGCACTTGCACCGGCGCGGCGAAGCGCCGAAATAGTGGGCAGTTCGCTCAAGGCACGGGACCCCGCAAAAGGCAGGCCACGCATGAATTTCTTCCGGACGATGCTTCTGCTCGCGGCGCTGACCGCGCTGTTCATGTCCATCGGCTTCGCCATTGGCGGCGCGCCCGGCATGACCGTCGCGTTCATGATCGCCGCCGGCATGAACCTGTTCGCCTACTGGAACTCGGACAAGATGGTGCTCGCCCAGCAGGACGCGCGGGAGGTGGACGAAGCCCAAGCGCCCGAGCTTTATGGCATCGTGCGCCAGCTCGCCACCAGCGCGGGCTTGCCCATGCCGCGCGTCTACATCATCGACAGCGAGCAGCCCAACGCCTTCGCCACCGGCCGCAATCCGGAGAATGCCGCCGTCGCCGCCTCCTCGGGGCTTCTCAACATGATGAGCAAGGAGGAAGTCGCGGGCGTGCTGGGCCATGAACTTGCGCATGTGAAGAACCGCGACACGCTCACCATGACGATTGCCGCCACCATCGCCGGCGCGATCTCGATGCTTGCGAATTTCGGGATGCTGTTCGGCGGCAGCAGGCGTGACGGCGAAGGCCCCGGCATGGTGGGCACCTTGCTCGCGGTCCTCGTGGCGCCGATCGCCGCGGCGCTGATCCAAATGATGCTCAGCCGCTCGCGCGAATACGCCGCCGACCACGACGGCGCGCAGATCTGCGGACATCCGTTGTGGCTCGCCTCGGCCCTGCAAAAGATCGAGCGCGCGGCCCAGGAAATCCCCAACGAGCAGGCGGAGGCAAATCCGGCGAGCGCCCCGCTTTACATCATCAACCCGCTGAGCGGCCAGGGCATGGACAATCTGTTCTCGACCCACCCGAACACCGCAAACCGTGTCGCGGCGCTTAAGGAACTGGCCAGCGAGATGGGCAACACGCAGTTGCCCCGCGGCCGGCGCATGGATATACCGCCGTTCGAGGGCCACGAGGAGCCGGGCGAGCCCGGTCCCTGGGACCAGGGCCAGGGGCGGGGACCGTGGGAACGCGGACCGGGAGATGGCCGGCCGTCCGGACGTGGACCTTGGGGCTGAGATTTCGTCTGCCGGCGCTTGGAAAGGTACCACTCACCCCTACCCCTCTCCCGCAAGGGGAGAGGGGTATGTGCCCTATCCTAGGCGTCGAGCATCGTTCGAGGATCCCTTCTCCCCTCGCGGGAGAAGGACAGGATGAGGGGTAAGCCGCACCCGCCGTGGCCAATATAGGCACTCCGCGGGCGAGCGGAGCGGCGGAGGCATCAAGCTCCGGAATAACGCGCAGGTTAGGCTTCATTGAAAGTTCGGCAAAAACAAATGCAAACGGAAAACCCGGGCCTCTTGGCGCGGAAGCTCGCGGCATATCTCTTGCGCGCTGTGCTGCGCGAAAGGCAGCCCTTCGACGAGGCATTTGCCGGCACCGGCGCGAAGCCCGCCTTCGCCGGCCTCGAATTCCGCGACCGGGCCTTCGCGCGCGCCATCGCAGCAACCGCGCTGCGCCGGCTCGGCCAGATCGAGGATCTGCTCGCGCATTTCTTACGCAAATCGCTGCCCGCCGAGGCGTTCGAGGCCCGGTTCATCCTGATCGCGGCCACGGCTCAACTCGCCTTCATGGACGTTGCCCCGCACGCCGCGATCAGCCTCGCCGTCGAGCAGGCGAAGTCCTCGCGCGGCACCCATCGCTTGGCAGGCCTCATCAACGCGGTCCTGCGCAAGGTAAGCGCGGACGCAGCGGCAATCATTGCGCAGCAGGATGCGGCAAAGCTCAACACGCCGGACTGGCTTTTCGGGCGCTGGACACAGCATTACGGCGAAGAGATTACCCGCAAGATCGCCGCCGCCCATCTGGGTGAGCCGGCGCTCGACCTTTCGGTAAAGACCGGCGCTGCCGAATGGGCGGCCAGGCTCGGCGGCGCGCTTCTGCCTTCGGGCACGGTGCGGCTCGCCCACAAGGGCCGCATCGAGGACATCGAAGGTTATGCGGAGGGCGCATGGTGGGTGCAGGATGCCGCCGCCGCTTTGCCCGCGCTGCTGCTGGGCGATGTGCGCGGCTTGCGCGTGGCCGACCTTTGCGCGGCGCCCGGCGGAAAGACTGCCGAGCTTGCCGCGAAAGGCGCGCATGTGACCGCCGTGGACCTCTCCGTTTCGCGCCTGCGCCGGCTGAAGGAGAATCTGGACCGGCTCGGGCTCGAAGCCCAAATCGTGCAGGCCAATGCGGCGGAATGGATCGCGCCCGAGCCCTTCGACGCAGTGCTGCTCGACGCGCCCTGCTCCGCGACCGGCACCATCCGGCGCAACCCCGACATCCCCTATCTCAAGGGGGAATCCGATATCGTGGCACTCTCTCGCGCGCAGGCGCGGCTGCTCGGCCACGCGCTGAGCCTGCTCAAGCCCGGCGGCCTGCTGGTCTACGGCACCTGCTCGCTCGAAGCGGAGGAAGGCGAGGCGCAGATCGAGCGCCTGCTCGCGGCGCGGCCGGACGTGGCGCTGGTGCCGGTACAGGCGGACGAGCCGGGCATCCCGCCCGAATGCGTGACGCCTGCGGGCACGCTGCGCACCCTGCCCTTCCATTGCGGCGGCATGGATGGATTTTTCGCCGCCAGGCTGACCCTCAAAACGGATGCGGCCGGATAGGTTCGGCTTGAACCCGCGCAACCGGACGGGGCCATACGTGCCGGCGCGCCTTATGCTTGCTTGAACCCAGGAGCAAAGCGGACATTCAAGGTTGGCAAACGCTAACTCCGATTTTCGGACCGCGACGCGGCATGGACAACGAATAATCGCCCATGAACGATACCCTGTCTCCAGAGCAACGCAGTAAGCGCATGGGATTGATCAAAGACCGCGACACAGGTCCCGAGATGCTCGTCCGGCGGCTTGTTCATCGCCTTGGTTATCGCTATCGCCTGCACCGGCGCGATCTTCCAGGTTGTCCTGACCTCGTTTTCCCGCGCCTCCAAAAAATAATTTTTGTGCATGGTTGCTTTTGGCACCGCCATCCGTCGCCGGACTGCAAGCTGGCCCGGCTTCCTAAGTCACGACCGGATTTTTGGATTCCCAAGCTCAATGCCAATCGAGAACGCGATCTCGCGGCTCAGGCCAGGCTTCTCGACATGGGCTGGCAAATTATGCTTGTGTGGGAGTGCGAGACGAATCACCCACAGTTGGAGCGTCGGATCAAGGAGTTCCTGGATGACGGCTTTGCGCGCGATAGAAATGTTCGCCGGAGCGGGCGGCCTCGGAATGGGCGTTTCACGAGCCGGATTTAGCCCCATCGCGGTTATCGAACGCGACACCTACTGCTGCGATACCATCCGTGAAAACCAACGCCGCAAGCTCGCTCCGCTCGCCAAATGGCCCCTCATCCAGGGCGACATCCGGCAATTCAAATTCAATGAACTTGAGGAAAAGGTCGATCTCGTCTCCGGCGGTCCGCCTTGCCAACCCTTTTCCCTTGGCGGCAAGCACAAAGGTCGCAACGATACCCGCGATATGTTTCCCGAGGCAGTGCGCGCCCTGCGCGAACTCAAGCCGCGCGCGTTCCTATTCGAGAATGTGAAGGGCCTAACCCGCGCCACCTTCGCCACCTACTTCGAATATATCCGCCTACAAATGACCTATCCCGAGCTTATCGGCAAATCGGGAGAAAAGTGGCAAGACCACCTAGCCAAGCTTGAAAAGCAACACACCCACGGCTGCAAGCGTGGTCTCGCCTATCGCGTGGTCACTCGCGTTCTTAACGCGGCCGACTACGGCATCCCGCAACGCCGCGAGCGCGTGCTTTTTGTTGGCTTCCGTTCCGACCTCGATATCGAATGGTCATTTCCCGACCCAACACACAGCCGGGATGCCCTGCTTTGGGATCAAAGCCACGGTGATTATTGGGAGCGACACAACGTGCCGCGCAGACAGCGTGTCATCCCTCGACTTCCAGCTTCCCGCCAAAGTCAACTGCTCACCCGCGCGCCGCTCCAGCCCTGGCGAACAGTACGTGACGCGCTCGAAGGGCTTCCCGACCCCGAACACGAACCCGAGGCATCAAAAGCTTTCCTCAATCACCGCTTCCAACCGGGCGCGCGAACCTACAAAGGTCACACCGGCAGTCCGTTCGACGAACCAGCCAAGACCCTCAAGGCTGGCGTTCATGGAGTCCCCGGAGGCGAGAACATGCTGGCCCGCCACGACGGTTCGGTGCGGTACTTCACGGTGCGGGAGAGCGCGCGCTTACAAACCTTTCCGGACGAATTTCTTTTTCACGGTTCCTGGACGGAGACGATGCGGCAGCTCGGCAATGCGGTCCCGGTTCAACTCGCCAACCTAATCGCCAACGATATTCGCCGCCATCTTGAGCGCGCCGCATGAGCAAGCCCCCGTATAACCCGCTCGACAAACTTAATCTTGCACGCAGCGTGGCGGACGCTCTGCTTTCGCTTGCCCCAGTGCCTCTTGCCGACACCGAAAATATAGCCGGTGCGGGCGTATATGTAATTTATTACATTGGGGCTTTTTCTCCCTACGCTACAATCGCGGCGCAAAATCGGAACAACGCCTTCAAGCAACCTATTTACGCCGGCAAGGCCATCCCCAAGGGAGCGCGCAAGGGGGGATTAGGCAAAAACGCCGCCACTGGCACCGCGCTTAGGGATCGATTGCGTCAACACGCCCAATCCATCGACCAAGCCAACAATCTTCACTTAAACGACTTTCTGTTCCGGTCGCTCGTGGTCGATGATATTTGGATTCCTCTCGGCGAAAGCATGATGATCGAGGAATTCAAACCCATCTGGAATCGCGCCATCGACGGCTTTGGTAACAAAGACCCAGGACGCCGTCGCGCCACGCAATATAAATCGCCTTGGGATGTGCTTCACCCAGGACGCGACTTCGCCGTCAAACTCGCCGATAGCGAAATTACCCCGGAATTCCTGGAACGTCGCGTAGCCGACTATCTTGCTGGACTGCCCCTCGCCAAGCTTCCCAAGGCTGTGATCGAGCAACAGGCCGCCGAACTCGCCGAAGCCGAGGAGAGCGCCGACGAGGCATAAAATACCCCGACCGAAATCCCGATCTCGCCCGTGTCGATTTTCACCGCAGACATTCGCTCTAGCTTTTCCGCTTTCGATGTCTTCGCGAACGTGAGTTCGATTATGTTGAACATCAGCTTCCACAACCCACTGCGGGAGAATGTGCGCTTGAGCTACCGGAGCTAACCAACTACTCTCCGGGTGGAACCTTCCTCCACTGGTAATCCGCGCCCTCGTGGTGCACTTAATGCCGGCGTGGTTAACGCGGTGCTGGCAAGTGTTCCACTGCCGCATTTCCGCGAATTTTTCCGCGCTTTGGGCCAATTTTCGCGTTTCGAAAACCCGGTTAAATATATTTACAGTTCGAGTATTAACCGCAAAACGGCGCATCCCGCCTGAAACCGGCAGCGCCCGGTCGCAAATTTCAGGCGTTATATCATACGCTTATCCAGCATTAACGCATCATCAAAACATTTTGTCTAGAATTGCGGCATTATCCGATGACCGCCTCGCCGGGCAAAACGGCCCCGAACTCGCGGAATCGGGGTTAACGCATCGCTAACGGCGGCCAGCAAGCCTCTCCAGCGGCATGGCGCCGGAACCGCAGGCAAGGCTTTGGACCGGCAAGAGGTCAAAGACGTGACAGAATGTGGCGTTTTCAACCGCATCCGCCCAAGGCCGCGAGAACCCGGCTTGATTTTACGCGGTTTAGGGCTCATTGTCCGGCCAACTCAATTACGGCTGCATCGCTTTCACGCTCAGATTATCCGAGCCGCGCTGGCGGCTTTTTCAAAGGCGGAGCGCCATTTCACTGGCAGGAGACATGTCGAAAGAAGAGCTACTTGAATTTCCGGGCCTGATCACCGAGCTTCTCCCGAACGCGACTTTCCGGGTGAAGCTTGAAAATGGCCACGAGATCATCGCGCATACCGCCGGGCGGATGCGGAAAAACCGCATTCGCGTGCTGGCTGGTGACAAAGTTCTAGTCGAAATGACGCCCTATGATCTTACCAAAGGCCGTATCACTTACCGCTTCAAGTAGGGCCGGAGCTGCCTCCACGGCAGCCGGGTCCGGACATGGCGAAGCGGCTGGAAAATCCGCCGCGCGGCACAGGCTTGTGCTCGCGAGCGCATCCTCGCGCCGGCTGGCGCTGCTTGAGCAGGTTGGCATCGAGCCCGACGCGCTGAGGCCCGCCTCCATCGACGAGACCCCCAAAAGGGGTGAACCGCCAAGGACTTACGCGGCGAGGCTGGCACGCCAGAAAGCCACGGTTGCCAAGGAACGGCTCGATCGCGAGCCCGATTTGGCGGGCTCCTTCGTGCTTGCCGCCGATACCGCCGTCTCGGTCAGCCGCAAGATCATCGGCAAGCCGGGCTATCTGAACGACGCCGCCGCGGCGCTGCAAACGCTGTCGGGCCGCTCCCACCGCGTCTTCACTTCAATCTGCCTGATTACGGACAAGGGCTCGGTGAAGGTGCGCACGGTGGAAACCCGCGTGCGCTTCAAGCGGCTGTCCGCCGAGGAAATGGACAGCTATCTCGCCAGCGGCGAATGGCGCGGCAAGGCCGGCGGCTACGCCATCCAGGGCATAGCGGGCGCCTTCGTGCAGAAGATCGTCGGCTCCTACACCAATGTCGTGGGCCTGCCGCTCAACGAGGTCGTGCAACTCCTGGCCGGGGAGGGTTTTCCGGTTTATTTTAACTGGCTCAACCGGGCGGAAACCGATTCCTATTGAGATGACGGACGAAACCGGCGGCACAGCTGCGTCACCGCTCTGCCCGATCTGCCGCGCGCGGCCGCAATCGGACAAGTACCGGCCCTTCTGCTCCAAGCGCTGCGCGGACATCGACCTGCACCGCTGGCTGGGCGGCGTCTACGCCATCCCCGGCAAGCCGGAGGAGGAAGAGGACGGGATGCCGGGCGGGCCACTGCCCGATGGCACTACCGGCGGGCCGGAATAAATACCGCGCCAGCGCTTCCGCTGCGTCGTTCCGGCGAAGGCGGGAATCCATTTCTGCCGTTAGCGCAAAAGGTTAGCATGGCCCCCCGCAAGAGGGGCAAAACGCCGGGCAATCAGGTAGAAGCGGGCGCGCGGACGAGACCCGCCCAACGTAACACGGCCGGAAGGCGGCGAACAGGGCGAAGCTCGCGGACAGCGCCATGGCGACGTTGCGGACAGCTCGAAAAGACAACGCCAAGGCGCGGCAAAGCGACTCGCGATTGGCTAACACCCATGGGTTTGTTAGCCAATTTTCTCTGCAAGCTCTCGATAGTGCTGCAAGAAAAAAGAGAGATGGCGGGAGTGACGGGACTCGAACCCGCGGCCTCCGGCGTGACAGGCCGGCACTCTAACCGACTGAGCTACACCCCCGCAAAGGATCGGCGCTTGCGGTATCGCCGCGCCGTTCCTCTACATAACCTGCACAGCCCTGGTACTCAAGCGATAGTTTTCAAAAATGCCGGCTAAAACAGCCCGTGCGCCCGTGCTGCCTCCACGAGCGGCCGCCTCGGGCGCGGGCCGACGTGGATAATAACCTCAGAGGCCGCGAGCGCCCCCAGCCGGCCGCAGGTTTCGAGATCGCGGCCCGAGGCAAGCCCGGACAGGAAGCCCGCCGCGTAGAGGTCGCCCGCCCCTGTGGCGTCGACCAGCTTCTCGATGGGCACGGCCGGCACGGCTATGCTTCCGCCCCCGTGCAGGATGACCGCGCCCTTCTCGCTGCGCGTGATCGCGGCGATCTCGCATTCGCCGCGCACGGCGGCGCAGGCCTCCTCGAAGCTAGAGCCCGGATAAAGCGACAGGATCTCCCGCTCGTTGGCGAAAACGATGTCGACGCGGTCCCGGATGAAGGTGCGGAAGGCGGCGCGGTGGCGGTCCACGCAGAATGGATCGGAGAGCGTGAAGGCGACCTTCGTGCCGGCCGGCCGGGCGATATCGGCTGCGGTGTGGAACGCGGCGCGGGCCTCCTCGGGATCGAAGAGATAGCCTTCGAGATAAAGGATTTGGCTCTGCTCGATCAGCGCGCGGTCGAGATTGGAATCGCCGAATTCAGCCGCTGCGCCCAGATTGGTGTTCATGGTGCGCTCGCCGTCCGGCGTCACCAGGATGAGGCAGCGGCCCGTGGGCGTTTCGCTCTTGACCTCGCCGTCGGCGAACACCACGCCAATGGAGCGGAGGTCGTGCTCGAACACGCGCGCGAACTGGTCGTGGCCGACCTTGCCCATGAAGCCGGCCTTGCCGCCGAGCGAGGCGATGCCTGCGCAGGTGTTGGCCGCCGAACCGCCCGAGGTCTCCACCGCCGGCCCCATGCGCTCATAAAGCGTCGCGGCTTCCTCCGGCGAGGTAAGCCGCATGGTGCCCTTGTCGAGCGCGAACTCAGCGAGCAGCGCCTCCTCGCAAGGCGCGATGATGTCCACGAGCGCGTGGCCGATGCCGGTTACTTGCAGGGGCTTGTTCATAGGGTTGGGTTCCGTTCAGTTTGAGGCGGCGCCTGCCGGTTTGGGCTCGAATTTGCAGAGGCTTGCGATGACGCAGCGCCAGCATTCGGGTTTCTTCGCCTTGCAGACATAGCGGCCGTGCAGGATGAGCCAGTGATGCGCGTTGAGAAGGTAGTCCGGCGGCACGATGCGCGTGAGGCCGAGTTCGACTTCGAGCGGAGTTTTGCCGGAGGCGAGGCCGGTGCGGTTGGCGACCCGGAAGATATGCGTGTCCACCGCTATGGTGGGCTGGCCGAAGGCCACGTTCAGCACGACATTCGCGGACTTGCGCCCGACGCCGGGCAGCGCTTCGAGCGCGGCGCGGTCTTGCGGCACCTGCCCGCCGTGGTTTTCCACCAGAGCCTTCGACAGCGCGATCACGTTCTTGGCCTTGGTGTTGAACAGCCCGATGGTCTTGATGGCCTCGCGCAAGCCTTCCTCGCCCAGCGCCACCATCTTTTCGGGCGTGTCCACTTTGGCGAACAGGCTCCGCGTCGCCTTGTTCACGCCCGCGTCCGTCGCCTGCGCAGACAAAACCACCGCGACCAGGAGCGTGTACGGGTTCACATGCTCAAGCTCGGTCTTGGGGTCGGGCATGGCGGCCGCGAGCCTTGAGAAAACCTCCCGGACCTCTGGCGCGGCAAGCGCGGCGGTGCCGGCTGTCGCTTGCTCAGGCTTCTTGTCTTGGGCCGGCGGCTTGGCTTTAGGCCTTGCCACGGATTTGGCGGGCTTATTCATGGTTCGTAGCCAATAAATTAAGGCCGGGCGTGGCAATCACGCCCGGCGAAGTCTTATTCAATCGGACATCGGGCGATCTTGGCCGCTTCCCAGCGGTGCATGAGCGGCAAGGCATGTTCCAGCGCGTGCAGCTTGTCCTGTTTCTCGTGCGGTTCCCCAAAAACCAGGAAATGGCCGTTCAGGAATAGCAGGATTCCGAACACCCCCACCGCCCCGCTCAGGCCAAGCAAGAGCCGCGCACCTGTGACGATCGACGCGGACGCCAGCACGATCGCGATTTGCAGGATGGCGCCCGAGTAATCGAAGAACGGATGCTGCGCGAGCGCGAGATTCCGCAGATTCTCGCAGCTTTCGGCCCTCGCCAGCAGCTCTTTCTTGCCGTTCTTGCGGTTGTACTCCAGCCGCACGATTTCCTTGTCGTAGTCCGCCTTCTTGGCTTCGAGAAGCTTCTTCGCGGGCTCCGGCAGATTGGGCGACTCCTGCGCCTTCAGCTCGAACTGATCGGATGCGACCTTGAGCTGGCCCTGCCGGATCTGCTTGGCCTGGTAGAAGGCGTAGTTGTCGTTGACCTGGATGCCGGCTTGCTGGGCGACCTTCATCGTATCGGTGTTGCCGGTCTCGGCGAATGCGATCAGCACCGCGAGGATGGAGATGAAGATCGCAACCCACTTGTCGTGCTTCTGCTCGGACGCTTCGTCGAACACATCCGCGTGCGTGCCGGTGGCGATGCCGACTTTGCGCTCCTCGCGTTCGTGCCCGGCGTGCGCGCCCTCCTGGTCCGCGGGGCCGCCTGCCGGACTCTGCGGCAGCTTGGGCTTCGGTCTGCGCTGGCTGTTCTTTTTCATTTCCCCCCTCGCGAACTCTTAGGTTGTGAGTATTTTCTTGGATGCCACGGACCCGTCCGCGTTCAGGCGGTATACATAGGGCTCGCCCGTTCCAAGGTTAAGCTTCAAAATCTCTTCCGGCGACAGTTTGTCGAGTTGCATGATCAATGCGCGCAAGGAGTTGCCATGCGCGGAAACCAGCACGTTCTTCCCGGCCAGAACCTTGGGCAGGATCTCCGCCTCGTAATAGGGCAGCACGCGCGCGGCTGTGTCCTTGAGGCTCTCGCCGCCGGGAGGCGGAACATCGTACGAGCGCCGCCAGATGTGCACCTGCTCGTCGCCCCATTTCTTGCGGGCATCGTCCTTGTTCAAGCCGCAGAGGTCGCCGTAGTGGCGCTCGTTCAGCGCCTGGTCCTTAATTGTTTCTAGCCCCTGCTGGCCGAGTTCCTCCAGCATGATCTCCAGCGTGATCTGCGCCCGCTTGAGCGCACTGGTAAAGGCTACGTCGAAGACGAAGCCCTCCGCCTTGACGAGCTTGCCTGCCCGGTGCGCCTCCGCGGTCCCGGTTTCGGTAAGGCCCGGATCGCGCCAGCCCGTGAACAGATTGAGTTTGTTCCATTCGCTCTCGCCGTGGCGAACAAGCACGAGTACGTTTTCCATCGCCGTCGTCCTTTATCTTCAATGCCAATTCCGGAGTGCCGTCTCCGCGAAAGTCGCGGGAACGCACCGCAGCGTTGAATTCTGCATAGCTTTTAGGCGATTCCCAGCACGTCGCGCATGGAGAACAGCCCAGGCCCCCGGCCTTGCGCCCACAGCGCCGCCGCCACGGCACCTCGCGCGAAAATCTGGCGGTCCTGCGCACTGTGCGTAAGTTCCAGCCGCTCGCCGGCGCCCGCGATATACACGGTGTGTTCGCCAACCACGCTGCCGCCGCGCAAGCTTGCAAAGCCGATGGCGCCGCCTGGGCGCTCGCCCGTATGCCCATCCCGCGTCCGTACGCAGTTCTCAGCCAGCGCGATGCCCCGCCCCTTCGCCGCCGCCTCGCCCAGCAGCAGTGCCGTGCCCGAGGGCGCGTCCACCTTGTGTTTGTGGTGTATCTCCAGGATTTCGATGTCGAAACTGGGCGGAAGCGCGCGCGCCGCCTGCTCCACGAGTGCCGCGAGCAGGTTTACGCCAAGGCTCATATTTCCAGATTTGACGATGGTTGCGTGCCGCGCCGCCGCCTCGATGCTGGCTTGGTCCTCCGCCGCGAATCCGGTCGTGCCGATGACATGCACGATGCGCGCCTGCGCCGCCAGCGCCGCCGTCTCAAGGCTCGCGGCGGGGGTGGTGAAATCGAGCACGCCCTCGATATGCGTGAACAGCGGCAGCGCATCGGCCACGATGGGCACGCCGATGTGGCCCACGCCCGCAACCTCGCCCGCGTCCTTGCCGGTCAGCGGCGAGCCTGGCCGTTCGGCCGCGCCCGCGACCTCGCACCCTTCCGTCTCGTGCACCATCCGGATAAGCTCGCGCCCCATCCGGCCGCCCGCGCCCATGATCGCTAACCGCATCTCTTTTCTCCGGCTGTACTTTGCGGCGGATATAGCAAACTTCGCGGCGTTTCAAAGCCAAATTCGCGCGCTCGCGCCGGTCTCGCCACGCTTCGCCATACCGGCACTCATCGATTTTCTTTCGTGTGCCAAATCCTGAGCACGTAGATCGCCAGGCCTGCGATTTCATAGCGCATTTCGTAGGGGCCAACGAAAATGCGGCGAACATCGCGCGGCTCGAACTGATCCAGCTTCCTGCCGATGCGCGGGTTGGCGGGGAGCTTGGACGCAGCGGCGGTCAGCGACTGCACCACCCGCGCCGCCGCAAGCTTGTTCACGGATGCAAGAAAATCATGCAACCGCGCCAGATCGGACAGGCCCTTGCTTGTCCATTTGACATCCATCACCGGGCGGCCGGGAGCGGCGCCGGTTCGCCGGTGCCGAGGCTATCGGCCCAGGCTTGCACGGCCCTGTGATCGATAACCTGCCCAGCATCCACATCGGCCAAGGCCTCGCGGGTCAGCCGGTCGCGCTCTTCCTCCTGCTCTACCCAGGCGGTCAGCGCTTCCTTGACGATCCAGCCGCGGGAGCGTTCAAGCCGTTCCGCCAGCCGGTCGATTTTCTCGGCCAGCGCCAAGGGCACATGCGCTGTCAACACTTTGGTATCCGTGCGATTCATGGCGATTCCTTTCCAATCGCAATCAATCATATGGATTGAATGCGATTGCGCAAGCCCCAGGCCAAAGCGTCTTAACGGATTTTTACAAACGCATGGCCAGCGGGATGCCCGCATCCGGCAGAAGGGCTGGCACCTTGAGACGTTCGACAAAGCGCTGGCGAAACTTGCGGCTTCGTCCGGCTGACTTGGCGCGGCTGGAAGCGGAAACCATCCTATGGTAGGCTGAATCCAAGACAACATTTGGCGAGCTTAGCTCCTCATGACATCGCTTGCAGCAAGCCTGGAACTCGATATCGCAACCGAAGAACGCCTTAACCGCCTCGCTGCGGCGCGCAAGCGATCGGCGCACGGGCTTATGCGCGACGCCATCGAGCAATATGTTGAGCGCGAAGAAGCGAGCGAGCGCTTCAAGGACGATGCTTTGGCCGCGTGGGCAGCATATCAGGCTACCGGCGAGCACATTACTGGCGATGAAGCGGATGCGTGGCTGGAGCGGCTGGAAGCAGGTGAAGACCTTGCGCCTCCCGCTCCGCACAAGTAGCTCGTGGCCCGCCTGATTTGGACTCCGCCTGCCACGCGAGATATTGCACGCCTTCATGCCTTTCTTGCCTCGAAAAACCGTGACGCCGCGCGGCGCGCCGTGAGCGCTATCCGCAAGGGCGCGAAAACGCTTGCCGCGCACCCGGAAATTGGCCGCATGGCCGCCGGTTTGCCGGCCGAATTTCGCGATTGGTTCATTCCATTCGGGCAAAGCGGCTATGTGGTCCGCTACCGCTTCGATGTTACAGCCGTTGCAATTTTGGCAGTCCGGCACGGGAGGGAAGCTGGCCGCTAAGCGCTTGCTGAGATTCTGCGGCGGCGCGGTCTTTCTCCGCGATGCGTAGGATGCAAGGCATCGGGCTAAGCCCGCGCTAATCGTTTCATGGCAGGACAAGGAAGAGGTGTTCAGCCCAATCCTTTTGCAGGCAATCGAAACCGCGAGCGCCCGATGGTTCAATGGTGGAAGTCGCTCAGGCTCAAGGCCCGCTTCATGGTCTATGCCGGCCTTGGCGTGTCGATTTTCGCCGTTCTGGCGCTGGCACTGTTGAGCTGGTTCGAATTGTCGCTCCTGAAGCAACGCTTCCGCAGCGCCGGGCAGAACGAGCTGACCTCGCTCGCGGCCCTCGTCGAGAGCGCCATGGAGCAGCGGGTCGACGATTCCGGGAACGTCGCCATCAAGGTTTTCAACGGCTGGTTCGAGAGCCGCAACCGGGACTATAACGGCAAGCTGTGGAGCGTGTGGTCGCCCAAGGTCGCGGCCTACATGGCGCAAACCGAGCCCAGCCGGGCCGCGAAAAAGCCCCGCGACGCCATCGACGAGGAAGCCTTGCGGACGGGGCTGCCGGTGGAGCGCTTCGCAGGCGGCGCATACCGCTACAGCCTGCCTATCGTGCTTGGCCGCAATACGGGCGCGCATACGGAGGTTTGCGCGGGCTGCCACACCGGCGGAATGGACATCGGGAACGGCGAGGTTATCGCCGTGTTTTCCACGAGCGTTCCGGCCGCCGAGGATTTCGCCGCGCTTTACCGGCTTTTGGCTTTCATGGCGGTGGGCATGGGCGCCGCGGCCGCCTTCGCCATCTTGGGAATCCAGCTCATTCTCGGCCGGGTCATCACGTCGCCCCTGGCACGCATGACCAAGGCGATGCTGCGGCTGGCGGATGGGGACGAGAGCACGGAGATCCCGTCCCAGCGCCGGCGCGACGAGATTGGCGAGATGGCCAAGGCCGTCCGCGTCTTCAAGGAGCATATGATCGCGGCGAACAGGTTCCGGGCCGAGCGGAAGGACGCGGAGGCACGCGCGGCGGCACAGCGCCGGGCCGACATGCGGCGGCTCGTCGACGAGTTCCGGGCCGCGATTGGCGGCATCGTGAACATCGTCTCGTCTGCCTCCGCCCAGCTTGAAGGCACCGCCGGCACGCTCAGCAAGTCGGCGGATAGGAACCGCAGCCTTTCGGCGACGGTCGCCGAGGCCTCCGGAGAGACGTCGGCGCATGTGCTG
>Ga0182021_10001160_pt1 | contig 29855 bp, 21 predicted proteins | sample 612E3MmetaG_FD_120493 | JGI IMG/M metagenome (GOLD analysis project Ga0182021, IMG submission 120493) | Permafrost microbial communities from Stordalen Mire, Sweden - 612E3M metaG (Illumina Assembly) | ecosystem: Environmental > Terrestrial > Soil > Wetlands > Permafrost | place: Sweden... | reverse complement strand
CCGCTCGTTGGCTGCGGCCGCAAGCCCGCCCCGACCGCGAACGTCCAGCCCGATTCCACAATCAGCGTCGCGGCAAACGCTGGCGGCCCGCTCGTAATCAAGACGTCCGCCGCGGAATTCCGCGTACTTTCCACCGGCTATCTGCAAGCTTCGCTGGTGCGAGACGGCGCGAGTCTGACTCTTGACGATCCCCGGGAACCCGGGGCAACTGCCGACACCCTGGTCAGCGGCGGCAAAGAGATCGGCGACTTTGTCCTTGATCTTGAACACGCAAAGATCAGTAACGCATCAGGCCGGTTGGGCGCGCTGGGCAAGCGGGTCGAGCTTTCCGGAAAGAGCGCGTCTTCTCCCGCCATCGAAAAGACCCTGATGATCGAGGTCTACGACAAGTTTCCCAGCCTGGCGCTGGTGAGCACGTCCTACAAGAATGCCGGGAGCACCGAGATCGTCCTCGATCGGGTAATCACTCAGGAGCATGTGCTGAATGCCTCTCTCAGCGATGCGAAAGCGGCGCCCTACGCGATGTGGTCGTTTCATGGATCGAGCGAGGCGTGGGGAAAAGACGACGTAATGCTGGTTACGCCCAAGTTTGCCCGGGCGAATCCGATGCAGACCATGATGCACAACGATGAGAACCGGACTGGTGGCGGCATTCCGGTGGTGGCTTTCTGGACCGGTTCTGTCGGCGAAGCCATCGGCCACGCCGAAACCGGGCCGTTGAAGATGAGCTTGCCGGTGAAAACGCTGCCGGACGGCCGGGTGAGCGCAGCGATTGCGACTGAGGGGGCCGCTACGCTGCGCCCCGGAGAAGTCTTCGCGACACCGCTGACTTTCGTCGCGGTGTTCCACGGCGACTTTTTCGAGCCGCTCAGCCTGTACTCGAAAATGCTGCAAGTCCGCGGCCTTAGCCTGGCGCACCCTACCAATGCCGACTATGAGGCGAACTGGTGCGGTTGGGGATACGAGATGGACTTCACTCCCAAACAAATGCTGGGCACCATCCCGAAGCTCAAGGAACTGGGGCTGAAGTGGGCGACGCTCGATGCCGGCTGGTTCCGTTCCCGCGGAGACTGGGAACCGCGGCCGGACACCTTCCCCGACGATTCCATGCAGAAGGTCGTAAAGGCCTATCACGATGCCGGTATCCACATCACAATTTGGTGGATCCCGCTCGTGGTGGAGGACGGCCACGGAAAAGACATCCTGAATCACCGTCCGTACCAGCTTTCCAAGGTCGCTAAGGAACATCCTGATTGGCTGATTCTTGATAAGGACGGCAAGCCCGCTCGCGCTACCGCGGATCTCGGCGCATTCTGTCCCGCGGTGCCCGAGGTGCAGCAGTACTACAAACATCTCACCGAGCGCTTCATTCGCGACTGGGACTTCGACGGCCACAAGCTGGATTTTTCCTACACCGTGCCCGCCTGCTACAACCCAAAGCATCATCACAAGTCTCCGAATGACTCGATCAATGCGGTGGGGGACGTCTACAAGATTATTCTCGAGACCACGCGAGCCCTGAAGCCGGAGAGCGTTACCCAGGCTTGTCCATGCGGAACGCCGCCGAGTCTGGCATGGCTGCCGTACATCGATCAGGCCGTGACGGCCGATCCGGTGGGCGCGGGGCAGGTTCGCCTCCGCACCAAGATGTACAAAGCGCTGCTGGGCCCGGAAGCGGCCGTGTACGGCGACCACGTCGAACTGACCGAGGTGATACTCAGAAACACGCTGAGCGAGGTCGACAAGGGGCGCGACTTCGCTTCCTCTGTCGGAGTTGGCGCGGTGGTGGGGACGAAATTCACCTGGCCCGGGTACGGTCCCAAATTCAAGATCGTTGAGTTGACGCCGGAAAAAGAAGCGCATTGGAAGAAGTGGATCGATATCTACAACGCGAAGATGCTTTCTCGAGGCAAGTTTCTTAACCTGTACACGTATGGTTACGATGTGCCCGAGGGCTACGCCATCGAAAAAGACGGCCGGATGTACTACGCTTTCTACGCGCCGGGGAAGGGCAAGACGTGGTCCGGCGAAATCGAGCTGCGCGGTCTGGGGCCAAGCCACTACCAGGTTGTGGATTACGAAAACGGAAAGTCTCTGGGAGATGTCAGCTCACAGAATCCGAAACTCCGGGTTTCTTTGACCGACCATCTCCTGCTGGAAGCCAGCCCTCATTGAGGATGATGTTGGTGTTACGCGGGTCCGGGTGCCAACGCAATTGCCAGGAGGTTGGAAATGTCGCGCTCATTTGAATTTGTCCGTGGATCGCTCGTATTACTCACCTTTGTGCTGGTGGCGGGTCTCTGCTGGGCACAAAAAGATACCGGCACGATCGTCGGCACCGTAAAAGATTCGTCGGGAGCAGTCGTCGCGGGTGCGAAGGTCACCGTGACGGACGTAGATCGCGGCACCTCATTTGAGAGCAAAACGAACGCGGGTGGGGAATATTCTGCCGGCCCGTTGAAGGTGGGCCGCTATCGGGTCGCCGTGACGAAGCCAGGGTTCAAGACAACGACGGTGGGCCCGGTCGAGTTGAACGTCCAGGAACGGCCGTCGGTGGACGTGGCGCTGCAGGTGGGCGAGATCCACGAACAGGTGACAGTTACCTCGCAAGGCCCGCAGTTGGAAACGGAGAACTCGGATCTTGGCCAGGTAGTGACGAGCAAGCGAATTTCAACCCTGCCGCTCAACGGTCGTAACTACGCACAACTGGCCCAATTGACGGCGGGCGTGGTGCCGGCCGAACCCGGGTCGCGCGCGGAAAAGACCTTCGGTTTCAGTGCGAATGGCGCGCGCGCGTTGCAGAACAATTTTCTGCTCGACGGAGTAGACAATAACGCCAATCTCGGTGACCTGCTCAACGAGACAACCTATGTGATTCAGCCCCCGGTGGACGCGATCGCGGAATTCAAGGTCCAGACCAACTCCTATAGCTCGGAGTTTGGCAGGGGCAACGGTGCGGTCATGAACGCGGTGATCAAGTCCGGGACCAACCAGATCCATGGCAACGTTTTTGAGTTCCTTCGCAACGAGAAATTCGACGCGAGAAATGCTTTTGACCAGTTCGGACGCCAACCCTATAAGCAGAATCAGTTTGGGTTCACCTTGGGCGGGCCGATCATCAAGAATCGGACTTTTTTCTTTGGAGACTACGAAGGTCTGCGGGTTCGACAAGCCATTCCAATCTTGCAGTCGATCCCCACACCGGAGAATATCGGCGGGGATTTTTCCGCGAACCTCAGTTCCGACCTGGCGCTCGCGATCGACCAGGACGGCAACCCAACCGACCAGACCGCCAGAGACTGCAACGGCAACGACACATTCAAAGGGGAAATCTTCAATACCCGCCTCACCCAGACAAGTCGTTTCGACCTCAACCCGAATGGGTTTTGCGGCGCGCCGATTTCTTCCGACGGCAATCTGAATGTCTTTCCTGGCGGCCTCATTGATCCTCTCGCCACCCGGCTGGCCGCACTTTTCCCATCGCCTAATACCCAACTTGCCGGCGCCAACTTCCTGGTCAATCCGGTGAGGAAAGAGACTCGCAACAACTTCGACATCCGCGTGGATCACAAACTCGCCCAGAAGGATGACTTCTTCGTGCGCTTCAGCTACGAAGATCAGCCCAGCGAGATTCCCGCTCCCTTCAACAACGTGTTGGACGGCGGCGGTTTCTTCGATGGTATCGAGGAGAATTCCTATCGCAGCGTCGCCATGAGCGAAGTTCACGTGTTCACACCCAACGTTATCAATGAATTCCGGTTGGGCTATAACCGCGTCAATTCGCACCGGTTCCAGCTGAACTTCGACAAGAATATCGCCGGCGACCCTCAGTTCGGGATCAACTATCCTGGGGTGCCGTTCGGACCGCTCAACGGCGGCCTCCCGGAAATTGACTTCGGTGACGGCACGGCGACCATCGGCAGCTCCACCTTCCTTCCCTCCAAGGAATTGCAGAACAGCTATGTCCTTACCGAGAATTTGAATTGGATTCGGGGCCGCCACTCCTTCAAGTTCGGCACGGAGATTCGGCGCGAGCAGTTCACGATCTTCCAGCCCGCCGCTTCTCGCGGAAACCTGGGCTTCGGGAGCGAGTTCTCCGACAATCCGGCGTCGCCCAGCAGTGGTGGTTCGGCCTTCGCCTCCTTCTTACTGGGAATTCCAGACTTCGGCCTGATTACCAGCCTTCACAATGTGGATTACCGGCGGCAAATCTACGCCGGCTACGTACAAGACGATTTTCGAATAACGCCACGGCTTACTCTGAATCTGGGCCTGCGCTACGAGTACTTCAGCCCCATCAAGGAAGAGCATGACCAAGCCGCAACCTTCGACTTCGCCACTCAATCATTGCTCGTGCCCAAGGGGCAGAACCAGGAACTCACGCCGACTCTGGCGGCGAGCATTCCCATCCTGCGCACCGGGTCCCGTGGTCTGATCGAGCCCGACCGGAACAATTTTGCACCACGTGTGGGCTTCGCTTTCCAGTTGACTAACAACCTCGTGCTCCGCAGCGGCTATGGAATTTTCTACGGCGGACAGGAGAATGGGCCCTTCTCCAATCCCAGCCCAGGTTTCAGCCCACCGTTCTTTTCTATCCAATCATTCAACACGAACTGCGGCGCTTCATCCGCCAACCCGGGTGATGGCCAGGTGGATTGCTCCATCCCGAACTTTAACGTGATGGCGAATGGCTTCCCGCTGGACTCGCTCACCGACCCCAACACTCCACAACTATTTTCCGTCGATCCCCACCTGCGGACGCCTTACAACCAGCAGTGGCACATGGGTCTGCAATACCAACTTCCGGCGCAAACCGTGTTGGAGGTTTCGTACGCCGGATCGCGAGGCATGAAACTCTTCGCCTTCTACAACGGCAACCAGGCGGTTCCCACGGCCGATCAGCAGGCGGCATTCGCTCCCCGCCGTCCGGTGAAGAAATCTCTGCCGGGTGCGGGTCCCTGCGACCTCGACACCCCCGACAATTGCGATCCCGCCTTCGACACGACCATCGCCACGTTCCGCTCGAATGCTTTTTCGAACTATCACTCCCTCCAGGCGCGTTTGGAGAAACGCCTTACCCACGGGCTGCAGTTTCAGGCCTCCTACACTTACAGCCATGCCATGGACACAGCCTCCAGCGCCAACCTCGGCTCGTTTGCCACGGGAGATTTCCGCGATCAGCGCTTCCCGAAACTGGAGTACGGCAACGCCGACTTCGATATCCGCCATCGCTTCATTTTCAGCTACTCGTATGATCTGCCTTTCGGAAAGGGCCAGCTCTTTGGCGGGAATGCCACGGGGGCTCTGGACCGGATCATCGGCGGCTGGCAGGTCGCGGGGATTACTTCAGCGTCCACAGGAAATTACTTCACGCCCACTGACATCGCCACGAACCTGTCGAATTCGGATGGTGGCGGGAACGTAGCCAGCGCCGCGCGTCCCAATCGCGTCGGCGATCCCAATGCCACGCCATGTATCAAAGGGACTCTCTTCAACACTTGCGCCTTCGCAACCAACACAGTGGCAGGCACGTTTGGAAACGCGGGCCGCAACATCATCCGTGGGCCGGGCTTTCAGAACTGGGACCTTTCCGTTTTCAAGAACATCCCGTTGAATGACCGCTACCGGTTCGAATTCCGCGCGGAATTCTTCAACGTCTGGAACCACGTCAACCCGCAGCCGTACCCTGGGAAGTTTCTGTTCGACAACCCGACTACCGATCACTCCATCGATCTTTCCCCGGGAGAAAATGGTTGCCCGGTTGATAACCTGAATGCAAATTGCTCCTGGGGCTTTGCTCAATCGGCGCGTGACCCCAGGCTGATTCAGTTGGCCCTGAAGTTTTTCTTCTAGCGTTTCCCCTGCTGGGGCGGGTCTGAGCCCGCCCCATCGATTCGAATCGCCAACCACATGCCACTTCCGCAGACCGTTTCCGCCGCAACTGCCCCCCGGCTCCGCCGCACTCTTGGCCTTTGGGACCTGATTCTCTATGGAATGATCGTGATTCAGCCCACTGCGCCGATGCCGGTTTACGGCGTCATGAGCGCGCGCGCCCACGGTCACGCGGTGACGACCGTTCTGATTGCCATGGTCGCGATGCTGTTTACCGCGATCAGTTACGGCCGCATGGCTCGCGCCTACCCCAGCGCCGGATCGGCATTCACCTACGTCGGCTCCGAAATCCATCCCGCACTCGGCTATGTGACCGGCTGGAGCATGGCAATGGACTACCTGCTCAATCCCATCGTCTGCACCATTCTGTGCAGCAAGTTTGCGCTGAATTTTTTTCCCGGGATTCCCTACGCCGCCCTGGTGATCTTCTTTATCGCGCTTTTCACAGGCCTGAACCTGTTCGGAATCCGCACTTCCGCCCGCATCAATGAAGTGATGGCGGCCGGCATGGGAATCGTGATCGTTGTTTTCCTCGTCGCTGCTGGCCACTACGTTTTCGGCAGGCCTCATGAGGGCGTGGCGTTCTTCACGCGCCCGTTCTACGATCCGCGGACTTTCACGCTGCCGGCCGTACTCGGAGGCACTTCGCTGGCCGTGCTCACCTACATCGGCTTCGACGGAATTTCCACTTTGTCCGAGGAAGCCGAGAATCCCAAGCGCAACATCCTGCTGGCGACTGTGCTCGTATGTCTGATTACGGGCGCTCTGGCGTCGGTCGAGGTGTATGCCGCGCAGTTGGTTTGGCCGGGCTCCGAGGCGTTCCCCGATGTTGACACCGCCTTTGTCCACGTCGCGGGACGAGCCGCCGGGCCGTGGTTATTCAGCTTGATCAACTTCACGCTCCTGGTGGCGACGGTCGGCTCCGGGATGGGCTCGCAGCTGGGTGCGGCCCGCCTGCTCTATGGGATGGGAAGAGGCAACGCCTTGCCGAAATCGTTTTTCGGCGCCATCGAACCGAAGCGGCGTATTCCCCAGAACAATGTCCTGTTCGTTGGCGTGCTGGCGCTGGCCGGAACTACGGTTCTGACGTTTGAGCGCGCCGCTGAACTGCTGAATTTCGGCGCGCTACTGGCGTTCATGGGAGTCAATGCCGCGTCGTTCACGCGTTACTTCCTGCGTGAACGGGAGAAAAAGTTGAGCAACCTGCTGGTACCGGTGCTGGGCTTTGCCATCTGCCTGCTCCTGTGGCTGAGTTTGAGTCGCTCCGCCAAGATCGCGGGAGTCATTTGGATGGCCCTGGGCATTCTCTATGGAGCGATCAGAACCCGCGGTTTTCGATCGGATCTGGTCCGCTTCGACGTTCCCGAGGATACCGACGGAGCAGCGGAACCAGTGGCAGGCTAGCACCGCGCGTTCGCGGTCTGCTCGTACAGTGTCAAAAAGTGTCGAGAATCGTAAATTTTGAGGAGGATATCGTGGCCGTCATTATGCGTCTGGTCCAGCAGTTTGAACATTCGAAGAAGAAAGAATTCGTTGAACTGGAAAAGCAATTTGCCGCACTGGAACATCGCGGGATCCTGCCCCGGGGGGAACGCCTGGCCCCGATCGCCAGCCGCGACCCCGGCAACACCCTGGTCTGGCAAGCCCGGTTCGAGAACCTTGCCGCTGCCGAGGCTGCGCTGAAGCTCTTCGACACCAACCCTGAGCACACGGAACTGGCGATCAAGCAGGGTCCGCTTTTTACAGACTCGTGGGTTGAGTTTTACGAGCTGATGGAGTGGTGATCGCAGTTCGATTGCCCGGTGTGGCCACCGGCGGCGATCAACGCTTTCCCAAGTACAGCCCGGCGACGCTTTCCGCCATGGCTGGGGCGTCCAGGTCGGCACGATTGGCGAACACGATCACCGTGAGGCGGTCGTCAGGAAAGCGCTGAATGGCCGTGCGGAAGCCGACCGTCTCGCCGTAGTGGGAATAGCGCGTGTGTCCTCGGTAAGGGTCGAGGAACCAGCCAAATCCGTAGCGCGGCGCAATCGTGCCATCGGGCTTCTGCAAAGGAGCCCCGTGCACGGTGGGTGCTGTCAGCGCCGGCTCCATCTCGGTTGTAGTCAGCAGCGTGTGGCTGGTCAGCGCACGGTCCCACTTCTCCAGATCGTCGAGCGAGGTGTAGACACCTCCATCACCCAGAGTCGCCGAGGTGGAACTCTGGTCGGTTTCGCGCCAGGCGTTGTCGATTCGCGTGTGGCCATACGCTCGCCCGGCGACTTCGTTCCTGCCGTTCTCGTAGGCAATGGTGTGATTCATCGCGAGAGGCTTAAAGACCCGCTCGCCAAGGAAGTCGCCGAAACTCATGCCAGCAACCTTCTCCACGACCATCGCCAGTACGACGTAGCCGGAGTTGCTGTACTCCCAGCGCGTGCCTGGCGGAAATTTCGTATAAGTCTGCTGCTTTAACAACGCCAGCACACCCGCGTCCTTGATCTGCGGGATTTTATCTGGAGGGACGCCGGCATATTGCTTGTCCATGATGTCTTCGTAGTCGATGAGACCAGAAGTGTGGTTCAGCAGGTGGCGCACGGTGATGGCTTTGCCGTAGGCAGGAAAGTCGGGGAAGATGCCGGTGAGCGTGTCGTCATAGTGCAGTTTTCCGTCATGAACCAGCAACATGATGACCGTAGCCGTGAATTGCTTAGTGAGAGACGCGAGGCGAAAGTTGGTTTGCGCGCCGATTGGGTGCAGCGTTCGCAGATCAGTAATCCCATATCCTTCTTGGAAGACTGGCTTCCCGTCTTTGATCACCAGCACCGCGCAGCCCGGGTCTCGGGGGCTGGCGAATTTCGCGAAAAGGGCGCCAATTTCCGCGGGCGAAACCTGGGCAGAAACAACGATGGAAGCAAAGATCAGGGTCATGAGGATCGCGAATGAGTTGCGCATAGGGTAGTTTTCAATCTTCTCGAAACGGCAACGCGGACAGGAGTGTCCGCGCCACACGTCACCGGCACGTCACGCTTTCACGGGTTGCTCCGAAACTTCGGGTAGTCCGGCGGCGTGCCATGCGTCGTAGCCGCCGGTTACGTTGAACAGGTTGTGATGTCCGGCGCGTTCGAGCAGGCTGCAGGCGATCATGCTGCGGTATCCGCTCTTGCAGTGGATGGCCAGCGGTTGGGCATCTTCGACGGCCGGCAACTGGTGCGGGAATACATCCAGCGCGTGCCATTTTGCCTGCGGAATGTGGCCGGCCTGCCATTCGCCTTCGCGCCGCACATCGAGTATTTGCACTCCCCGGTCACGGAGCTTTTCTCCCAACTCGACGGCGGAGATCTGGGCCGTCACTGCAATCGGCAGACCCGCCTTCTGCCACGCGGATACGCCGCCCGCCAGATATCCGCGCACTCCTTCGATGCCGACGCGGGCCAGGCGCGTGCGGGCTTCTTCGACGTGCGCTTCGGTATCAGCAATCAGGATCGGGTCGGAATCAATGCCAAGAATATTTCCTGCCCACGACGCAAACTGCCCGGAGAGCGCGATGTTGATGGAACCGGGGACATGTCCGGCGGCGAATTCTTCGGCAGGACGCACGTCGAGTACGTTCGCATTCCGCGCGAGACAAGACTCTACTTCCACCGGAGTCAGCGCCGGAAGCGATGGCAGATCGGTCAAGGCCGGGGCGCCGGAGCGATTGATCTCGGCATCCTGCAGAAAGTAGTCCGGCCGCGTTGGCAGGTTGGTAGTCACCTGCTGGATGAACTCTTCCCTGCCCTTGATCTGGAGAGTGCAGTTGGTCAGTCGTTCAGTCCCGATGGTGGAGGAGCGCTCGGCGCGCATGTTGCGGCCGCAGAGTGAACCGGCGCCATGCGCGGGATAAACCAGCACGGAGTCGGGGAACACCAGCAACTTCTGGTGCAGGCTGTCATAGAGCATTCCGGCGAGTTGCTGCGCGGTGTAGGTGCGCGAAAGATCGGGACGGCCGACGTCCCCGATGAATAGTGTGTCACCCGTTAGAATCGCCCACGGGTCGCGAGATTTTTCCTCGTCGGTGAGCACGATGCAAAGGCTCTCGGGTGTGTGGCCGGGAGTTTCGAGGATGCGAATGCTCACCGATCCAAGCTTCAACTGAAAGCCGTCAGTCAGCGCCACGTGCGGGAATTTGGCTTCCGCGCGCGCTCCGATATAGATCTTTGCGCCCGTCCGCGCGGCCAGTTCCTTGTGCCCGGAGACGAAATCGGCGTGCAGATGAGTTTCGAAGATGTGCCGGATCTTGAGGTTCTGTTCTGCGGCAGCTTCAAGGTAGATGTCAACGTCGCGCTGAGGATCGACCACCGCAGCCTCGCCGTTCGATCCGATCATGTAGGAAGCGTGGGCCAGACAGTTCAGATAGAACTGTTCAAAGTACATGTCGCATCCCCGTGTCGAGTTGGGTACTTCAAATCTTGATCAGGGTATCACCGACCGAGGAGAAAAACTTTAACCACGGGGGGCACAGAGGCGCACGGGGGAAGGCAGATACCTGAGTTTCGCGATGGGCGTGGTTTCCCTTGTGTTCGTCTGTGATCCCTCTGGTTAAAGAACTGCACTCATTGGCCCATCCTCTTCGCCCCGCCCGCCCAGAGCGAGGAAAGGCCTACGCTATCTACTGCAGCGACTTGGGCTCCGAAAGGTTCTTCGGCGAATGCCTGCCCAGCACGCCCAGCAGTTCTCCGGCTGACGCTGGTGCGCCAACCTTGCCTCGGCGAACGATGTCGCGGGCACTCAATTTCCGCCCGTAGAGTTTTTCGTTGGCCGAACCGTCGGAGCGCAGGGTGGATCCTTCCAGTGACACGCCGGCAAAGAGCCCGCGCGACCGGGAGTAGGAAAGGATTTCGGCCCGCATGGCGATATCGGTAGCGCCGGTGGCGGTGCGTCCTTTCGGGCCAGCGGCGGCCGCAGCATCGGCGCCAAGTTTCACTTTGCTACCCATCAGGCTCTCGGCTCCGCGCGGGTTCATCACCAGCAGAACAAAGTCGGTCGCCTGGCCGCCGAGTTGGAAGCCGATGTTGCCGCCTTCCAGGGCATACATCGCCGGCGCGCTCCAGCGTCCGGTGAAGTGTTGGCCTGTCCGGCAAGTCATCACCCCGCGACCATAGCTGCCACCGATACCGATGGCCAATTTCTTGACCGAAGGCAAAACGATGACACACTCGGCGCGATCGAAAAGATCTTTGGGGATGTTGTCCGGGATATTCACAATCTCCTTCAGAACCACTCCGGCCTCTTTGACCCGGTCCGATTCCCTTTCGTTCCCAGCCGCGGCCAGGGGAATGGCGCTCGACAACACGAGAAGCATAGCCAGCAGTTTTTGCATGAAACCTCCAGAAGCAGGAAAAAAGTATCCTGAAAACTTATAGACGAGCGACGGAAAACTCGTAAAGTGCACGTTGGGTTCCAAGGATCGCACCGGCCATCGAAACGAAGGAATCAATCTGCACGGAGAACCGGGTCATAAGCCGTTGATGAGCCTGTCCTTAAGGGCAGCACCGGCTGCGTACTCCTTTTGTAACTTGGAGTTGGAGGCGGAAGCAGCCTAGAGTCTGAAGACGCACTTTGAGGGGTCTTCGGCCCCTGGCGTGCATCGAATTGGAAGGGGCCCCAGGGGTGCGCGGCCGGGGTCAGCAGGCGAAAGACTAAAGAATGACGAAGCACGGCAATTTCGGGGTGGCACTCCTTGCTGTGATAGCGCTTGGGCTGCCGGCTTTTGGCCAGAGCACACCGTATATGAGTGCGGGCCTGGCGGGCGCTGCCAGCACTTCCTACGCGGCGATTACCGCTGCGAGTCCCGACGAAACCGGGGACCCGATCCTGACCATCAAGACGCGCGTGAATGAAGTGAACGTGCTTTTCATCGCGACCGACCGGCGCGGCAAGTTCGTTCGCAATCTGAACCAGAACGATTTCTCCATACTGGACGACCACAAGCCCGTGCAGTCCATCGTGAATTTCCGGCGCGAGACCGATCTGCCGATTGAGATGGGGCTGCTGGTGGATACCAGCGCTTCGATCCGCGGCCGCTTCGATTTTGAAAAGCAGGCAGCGGTTGGCTTTTTGCAGCATGTAGTTCGCCCCGGCTACGACAAGGCATTCATTCTGGGCTTCAGCCGGAGCAGTCACGTCACCCAGGATTTCACCGACAAGGTGCAGTTGCTCTCAGCGGGCGTGCGCCAACTCACCGACGGTGGCGGAACCGCGCTCTATGACGCCGTCTACAACGCCTGTAAAGAGAAACTGCTGCGCGAGCATTCGGACCACCCGGTGCGGAAGGCAATTATCATCCTGAGCGACGGCGAGGACAATCAGAGCGAGGTCACGCGCGCGCAGGCGATCGAAATGGCGCAGCGCGCCGAGGTTCTAATCTATGCGATCTCCACGGATGACAGCGGCCTGATCCTGCGCGGTGACAAAGCGCTCGAGGATCTGGCATCCGCCACCGGCGGGCGCGCATTCTTTCCCTTCAAGATGAAGGACATCACCCACTCCTTCGCCGCCATTGAAGACGAACTGCGCAGCCAGTACGTGGTTTCCTACAAGCCCTCGAATTTCGATACTGACGGGCGCTTCCGCTCGATCGAAATCACCGCGCTGAAAAAGGACCTTCAGGTCCGCGCCCGGCGCGGGTACTACGCGCCCCGCCAGTAGTCCTGCATTACCCTAGAACAAGCCGTAAACGCTCAACTGCTTCACCGCGCCAACATACACCTTGCCGTTGGTCACGGTCGGCACCGCAAACTTCACCGCTCCGCCGGGATTGTCGCGGCTCGGATTTTGCAGCGTGTTGTAGAGCTCATGGCTCAGGTTGGTGGCGTCATAGGCATGCAGAATTTCAGGGCCATTGGAGTTGTACCGGTCGGTCTGCAGTGCCCACGCGATACCGTTGCTGGTGCCGTTCGCGGAGATCGAGGGCGTGGTTCCCGGGTAGCCGAAAAAAGTGCTGGTATTGGAGACCGGCGTCGTGGAAAGCAAACCAGCAGCGGTGTCAAAGCTGAACATCTTCATGTTGTCGCCTTGTCCGCCGAAGTAAACGTTGTTGTTCCAGAAGGCGGGCACCGCCCACATGCCACCGACCGCGCCCGGCAGGCTTTGGACGATCTGACTGTCATCGTTGGGATTGAAGTGCCCCAACTTGTTCCGGTTGACGAGATACACAGTGCCTTCCTTGCCAACCTGAACGAGCAGGAACGGAAACTTCTTTACCAGGCGATCGGGAAGCAGAAGCACGCCTCCGGAACCGAGATCGGAGTCGGTCTGGTTCAGAAAGTCCTGATCGTGCGGAGTGAAGTAGTCGATGGGGTGCAGGATGCCCGCTTTGCTGAAGCCCAGCTTGATGATGCTGTCGCCGTAGTTCTTGCGCGGCAGATTCACATCGAACGTTCCGTTCCCGCTCGCGGTATAGAGGAAGTTGCGCGAATCGGCGGCGATGCCGGCGCCCGCCTGCCAGAATCCGCCAAGGCCGCCGTTCGGAGTCGTGTTCCAAACACCCTTCTGCTGAAGGGTCTGGGGGTCGTAAGCGAGCATCCATCCGTGGTAGGGACCGATGTCGCAGTGCGAAGCCCACTCGATGTACACCACGCCATTCTGAATAACCAGCCCGGCACGCTGCGCCTCACGCAGAGGGTTGAAGGCGACGACCTTCCCGCCGTCGGCATTGCCCTTGAACTGAGCTTGAATTGCGACCGGACCGCCGAATTTTTCAGCGCCCGTGGCGATGTCGATGGCATGCAGGCGATGAAAGAAGTTGCCGCTTTCTTTGGTTTTCGTCACCAGATACATGGTGTTCGTGGAAAGATCAATCGCGGGCGTCCCCGTGATCCCGATTTCAGGAATGAGGTCGCCACAACTGACGTCGCCGCTGGTAACCGCAGTGATGCCAGCGCCCGGATTGATGAAACTCACCTGCCACAGAGGAGCCGCGTTGGCTCCCGCATTGCTGTCTGCATCAAACGCGTACAAGCTGTCGTGCTCGGTCGCCACATAGACAACGTTGTGCGTCCCCTTGCTCGGGATGCTCACACCGGGAACATAGAGCGGCTGAGCATAGACGTATCCGTCCACGGCCTGACTGAAGAGCTTGCCGAATTTCTGCTGGTTGACGTTGGCCGGCATCAGCACGGTTTCATTCGTGTTCTGGCCGGTGCGGTAGTTGTCGTTGTGTTGCGTGACAACGGCGACCTGGGCAAATGCAGCGCAGCCGAGTAGAACGATCACCAGCAGCAGGAGAACATAGGAACGAGAAGCCATCGGAATTTCCCTCTTCATGAATTGACACCTGATCTGGAGAGTCCCAAGACGGACGGGCGCGACTCTCGAAGGTAGAACGAGTGTGCTCAGGATCGGCTGGATTGTCAAGGAAAACGGCGCTGGGAGCCCAGTCTGGAGCTACCCGGCAACGCAATCAGTTCCCGTTTGCTGGCCCATTGGACAATTCGCCCCCCCCCCGCACAAAATCCGGCGGGGCAAGGCCGATTCGGAAGCGACCGTCACGGAACTGCCCAATCGCCGAACTGCCCGAATCATTGCGCCCGGTCAGCGGGTATGCTACCGTCCCCTTAAATCCGCATTGAGGTGAAACAAATGGGCTGGATTGTTCTCGGTGTCATAGTTCTGCTTGGGTTTTTCCTGGTCGGGATGTACAACAGCCTGGTCCAGTTGCGGGTGCGCTCGGACTCGGCATGGTCGGACATTGATGTCCAACTGAAACGGCGGCACGACCTGATTCCGAACCTGGTCGAAACCGTCAAGGGATACGCGACGCACGAAAAGGGCACGTTCGAAAACATCGCAAAGTTCCGTTCCATGGCCATGCAAGCCACCGGCCCAGCCGACAAAGCGGTCGCCGAGAATCAGCTAACTGGCGCGTTGAAGAGCCTGTTTGCGGTAGCCGAGAACTATCCGGAACTGAAGGCTTCCGAGCAGTTCACGCAATTGCAGGCCTCTCTCAGCCAGATCGAAGATGCCATCCAGAACGCACGCCGCTACTACAACGCCGTGGTGCGCGACCTGAACACCAAGATCCAGTCGTTCCCCACCAACATTCTGGCCGGGATGTTTGGATTCCAGCAGAAGCAGTTCTTTGAGGCCGAGGCCGGGGACCGTGCGCCGGTCGCGGTGAAATTCTAGGAATGCTGCGCCATCGACTCAGCCGCGGGTTCCCTCCGTGTACCTCTGTGTCCTCCGTGGTGAAGGTTTTCCTTGTACTGCTGCTGGGATTCCTCCCCAGCACGGCCGTTGCCCAGGTTCGCAACTGGCGCATCTCCGATTTCAAGGACACCATCGCCATCAGCCATGATGGCAGCGCCCTGGTCAGCGAGCGAATCACCCTGGTGTTCGTCGGGGAATGGCACGGCATTCACCGTACGATTCCCATCGAGTATCCTGGCCCGCACGGAACGAACTACACCCTCTTCGTGGATGTGAAGAGCGTCACCGACGAGAACGGACACAAGCTGAAGTATGACTCCAGTAAGTCGGGAGCTTACCGCGATCTGAAGATCTACATCCCCGGCGCGGTGGACACAACCCGGGTGGTGAATATCGACTACACCGTGGGCAACGCGGTTCGCTTCTTCGACAACAACGACGAGTTTTATTGGAACGTGACCGGCAACGACTGGCCGGTGCCGATTGAGCACGCCTCGGCGTTCGTGGCCCTGCCGGAAAGTGCGTCGGGCGGATTGCGCGCGCAAGCCTTCACCGGAACCTACGGCTCGGCGGAACATGAGGCGACTTCGGAAGTCAAAGGCGCCGACGTCATGTTCGAAACCACCAATCCCCTGCCAATGCGCGGCGGGATGACCATCGATATCTTCATTCCGCAGGGAGTGTTGAAAGAACCGGGCGCGCTGACGAAGTTTTTCCGGTTCCTCGGTAGCAATCCGATCGTCTTTCTCCCGTTCGTGACTCTGGCGGGGATGTTTGCGCTCTGGTGGTACAAGGGGAAGGATCCAGACCCGGGTGTGTCCGTTGCCCCGATGTACGAGCCGCCGCAAGACATGTCGCCGGCGGAAGTAGGGGCCTTGGTGGACGATGAAGTTGATCCTCGCGACATTACGTCCACGATTGTGGACCTGGCCGTCCGCGGCTTCATCAAAATAGAGGAGACGCCTCCCGAAGGGCTCATCTTTAAAACGAAGGACTACATCCTGCATTCGCTGAAATCGCCCACCGAGTGGACGAAGATCGCGCCCCACGAACAGGTCATGCTGAATAACATCTTCGCGGGCGGCGCAACTGCGACCCGCCTCACCAACCTGAAGAACCGTTTCTATACGGCGGTTCCCAAGATCAAGCAAGACGTCATGGGATCCCTCAAGAACAAAGGCATGTACCTGGTGGACCCCGATTCGGCGATTGGTTACGGCGTCGTGGCCGCCCTGGTCATCGTGGCTCCGTTTGTGATCGTGCAGGTTCTGGGATGGAAAGATTTGTTCGCTTCCATACCTCTGGTGGTCCTGTCGGTGGCAATTTCTGCGGTGGTCTGGTGGCTGTTCGCGCGGCAGATTACCGCGAAAGCGGTGCGCGGCGGGCGCACGCGTGTCGCCATTTTGGGCTTTCAGGAATTCATGAACCGGGTAGATGCGGACCGCATCAAGCGCATGCCGCCCGACACGTTCGAAAAGTTTCTGCCTTATGCGATGGCGCTCGGGGTAGAGCACCACTGGGCACAGGCCTTTGCTGGAATGATAAAAGATCCGCCCAGTTGGTACAGTTCGCCCGGCGGTCCTGTCATGTTCAATCCCATCTTCTTCTCCAGTTCGATGCACAGCATGGCCAGCGACATGCACCAAGTGTTCGTGTCGTCACCGCGGGCGAGTTCGAGCGGTTCCGGATTTAGTGGTGGAGGCGGCGGTGGATTTTCGGGCGGCGGCTTTGGCGGTGGCGGGGGCAGCGCGTTCTAGGCGTTGTCCAGAAGCGCCAATCTCATGGCCGTCGTGATGCCATGGCCTTTCTCAGGGGAGGCACGGTCTCGGTACGGCGATTCTTGAGCGCCAAAGCCAGCGCGGTTTTGCCTTGATTGTTCTTGGCCGAAACATTAGCTCCGCTCTTGAGCAGCAAGTCGACAGTTTTGGCGTCCTCATATCCACCCTTCGAAGCGGCTAGAATCAAGGCAGTATCGCCGTTCTTGTTCCTCGCTTCAATATTGGCCCCTCTGGAAAGAAGCACCTTGGTCGCGTCCCCGGAGGGCAAGCCACTTCCGGATGCCGAAAGCAGCAGCGCAGTGTTGCCATCCCTGTCTTTGGCTTCGATGCGGGCACCCTTGTCAAGCAGTAACACCACGTTCGCGGTTCGGCCAGCGGAGGCTGCCGCCATCAGTGCCGTGCCTCCCGCTTTGTTCTTGGCATTGACATTGGCTCCTTTCTCCAACAGGAGTCTCATGGAGTCGAGCGTTTCTGGCATGTCAATCACGGCGCATTCACACGCTGCCCCAATCAGGGCGGTGCTGCCGTACTTGTCTGTGGCTTCAGCGTCCGCTCCCTTTTCCAGCAATGAGCGCACAACGCCACTTTGGCCAAATTCCGCCGCCCGCATCAGCGGCGTGGCGCCCTCTTCGTCCCGCGCTTCGATGCTGGCTCCGTACTCAAGAAGCAATCTCACAGTTTCGGCGTCGTCCATAGCTGGGAATCTGACTGTATCGCCCCGCTCTTGATTTCGTTGGCCCTGAGTTGGTTCCGCCGTGGCGGGCATAACCTGCACGACCAGAGGCCGTGATTCGCCCATGGCAAACAGTGCTTCGTTCTTAGTCTTGAGGTCTGCTCCTCTTTCCAGGAGCAGCTTCACCTTTGGTGCATTTCCTTCCCTCGCTGCCGCAAAGAGCGCGCCTTCTCCGTTCAGACCTCCGACAACAGGGTCGGCACCCTTCTCCAGCAGCAGCCTCACCGTATCGGGATGGCCGTAATTCGCCGCAAGGGCGAGCGCTGTCGAGCGGTCTTGATCTTTGGCCTCGATATGTGCCCCGTCCTGTAATAAACGCTGAACGGACACCGTATCGCCCTTTCGAGCGGCTTGAAGTAGTTCGGCGTCCAGCTTTGCAGAATCGATCGGTCGTCTTGCACAGCCAATCCCTACGCCAACGAGGAGGCACAGCAGAACCATTGTCAGGCAGCGGGCTAGTGTCATAGCTTCTTGAATTATCCCGTCACTCTTGCAGGCTCGATTCCCGGCAGTTCCTTCAACCCCGCCGAGCGCGTCACCCGTAACGCAACCTCCATCAGCCGCTTTTCGTTATCAGCAGAGATCGCTGGTCTCTCGTAGGAATTTAGCAAATCGTGAACTCGCACTTGGGCGCGGGTAAAGATATCTTCCGGAATACTGCCTTCCGGGATTTCTCCACGGTGAGTCACCGACGACGGAAAGTGTTGTTCGCTGCGAAACAGAGTCCGCGTTTCTTTCAGCTTCAGGAACTCTCCGCTCAACCCGATCTGCTCGAACATCCCGGTTGCGAATGTGGGGAAGTTCGTTTCGAGTCCGCGCTGGAGGCGCTGGGCGGAGGCGATGGCCTCCGCGTCGATGACCAGCTTTTCCAGGCTGTGACAGGCGAGGGAGTCGAGCATGCCCGCACCCGAAATCATGTTGATTCCCGCCAGCGCTCCCAACGCAGCCGAGGTGGCGCTTTCCATGCCGGCCTGGGCGTCGATCCGCTTGGACTCGGTCGCCACCATGTAGCCGTGGGTCGGTAGGCCAAGGTGCTTTCCGACCTGAGCGCAAGCCAGGTCGAGCATGACCGTCTCGATGGCACCCATGGGTGTACCGCCGCTCGACATGTCGAAGATGGCGGGCGCACCTCCCCAGACAATCGGCGCACCCGGGCCAGCAAGCTGATGGATCGTAAGTCCGCTCAGGCACTCAGCCGCATGCTGCACGACGGAACCGATCAGCGTTACGGGAGCGGTTGCGCCCGCCAGCGGCATGGAGACGATCTCTGCCGGAACTCCGGCGCGAGCGAGTTGCACAATGTTTTCCGAAGCGAAATCAGACCAGTTCAAGGGCGGTGACGGGCAGACATCGAACACCGCGCGCGGCTTCTGCCGGAGCCGGTCGGCGCCGCCCGCGTCGGCGGCCAGCAATTCAAGCATGGCCTGAAGCGTCGGCCCGCTGAACGCCCCCGTTACCACCGGCTTGTTGGAATACCACAGCACCACCAACAGACGGTAGAAGTCGCCAATCTCCTGGGGAACGTCGTTGCACACCATGGCCGTCGACTGCGCGGCATACTCGGGCAACTGCTCGGTGATTTGCACCAGGCGGGCGAGGTCAGCAGCCTGAGCCAGGCGCGGCAGGCCGCTCGCGGGGTCGAGGATGTTCAGGCAGGACGATCCGGGATCGAAATGAATGTCGTCTCCACCATAGTGCACAGCGGCGGCGCCGTCTCGCGTGTAGAGAAAGAACTCTTTCGGCGCGGAGTCGAGGGCGCGGCGGACCACGGACTCCGGAATGTGCGCGACGCCATCGGCAACGCGCGCGCCGGCCGAGCCGAGCAGTTCAGCGGCCACCGGTGCGACCTTCACGCCCGGACGTTCCAGCAACTGGAAGGCTTCGGCCAGTACTTTCTCAACGGTGGCAGAATCGAGGAGTTGAAGTTTCGGTCGCATGTGCCTCCGGGCGAAGTGCAAATACTACCAGCGGCAGGGATTGCCGTCAGTGATCGGGGACCAGACCGAACCTGGGCCGCGTGAGGTTTGTCACAAGCGGTAGTGCCCAGTGTCACGGCGAAGCGTTCGACAGCGTCGCAGAATGTTGGATGCGAGGGAGATGTGTCGTCGCGGGAGGTGGTTGTGTCCAAAGCGAAGCCGGATACCCTGACTTTCCTGAAAGAGGAGTTAGCCTTTTTGGAGCGTGGCGGCTACGGCGGTTCGCTCCCCTGGAGACCAGTTTCGATTTTCATGGACTCGCCATCCTGTCCCAACCGCCTGGATAAGGACAAGTCCACTCCCTGCCAGCATTGCTGGTTGTACCAGTTCATCCCCGAGCAGTTCCAGCAGGAGCCCGGCCCCTGCCAATTCATTACATTGAACGCCGACCGTGAGTCGGTCCACAGCATGAGCCGGCAATACCGGCCGGACGAAGTAGAACAGGCAGTCCGGAACTGGCTCAAGACGGAGATCCGGCGGCTGGAGTCGCCTGCGCAAAGAGAAGGGCCTGCAGCCATCGGCGCGAATTGACGCCGCCACCCAGTCACCCGTGGCCTGCCACGCGGCGTTGTTAAACAGCAAGAATCAGCGGAAGCCAGCTGGGATTACCGTAGTCGGCTGGAGGACGTCATGCTCTCCCATTGTTTGAACCCGTCCTGCAATGCCCAATTCCGTTACCTCCATGAGGGCCGGATATTCAAAATAGAACAGGTTGTGGCTTCGCCCGATGATTCCGATCCCCAGCATCTGGTCGAACACTATTGGCTTTGCGGACCCTGCAGCTTGCTGCTGAAAGTGGTAGTCGAGAACGGAGTGATCAGCACCCACCCGATTCACCCTGAAAAGGCCGCGTGAACGGCGGCTTAGGACGTGCCCTCGGTTCGCTGACACGGACCAGTTCTACTCCCTTTTCGCAGGCGCGGGAGACACGTCCTGCGGAAAGCTCTTCAGGGCTACCTCGCGGGGACGGGACGTGGTCTTCTTGCTATCGTCGGTAGAGTTCTCCGTCAGCGTTCCCTTCAGAACATAAAACGCCTCGTCCCCGGACTTCTTGCCCTCGCCCCGTTCCACGCTGCCTCGAAACTCGAACCAGACGCCGTGAACCGTCTCGGTGGTGAAGTCGAGTTTGTTGCCCTCCAGTTTGCCCTGCTTGAAGAAATGGTCGAGGAACGCGCCCCGGTCGCTTTCCAAGTCTCCATACCGCGAAACAAAACCCGTAACCCGGCCCTTCTCTTCAACCGTAATCTGCACGAATTCGCCGTCGCGCAAAAAACTGTACATGCCGGAGTATTCCGCGCCGGGCAGCGCCGGTGCGGGCACCTTGGCCTCCTGCGCGGACGTACTCAATAGGGCAAGTACAACAAAACAGGCAACTCGGAAGGGGTAGGTATGCATTCTCACCTCAAAGCCGCCGATTCCGGGATGCCATCAGAATGTCGGTATCCAGGCTCCTACGGCCGTTTTCGGTCAGTTATAATCCAGTTACAGAGTAGCCGTCCGGAGCGAATACGAAAAGTGCTTCGGATCCCGCCTTCAGGGGGCACCACCGAAGGAGCAGTTCAGCACACGTTTGGAGCCAGCCAGGGATGCCTACCTCGAGTCCGAATTCCGTAAAGCTTCTGCTTGAATTGGAGCCGCGGAGAGGTGCGTTCTGGAGCAGCGTGCGCGCCGCCCTGCGCCCAGTGAAAATGGCCGACAGTGCCGATCTTGGCCTGTGGCGCGACGTGTTCGTCCGCCAGAGAATGCCCTGGCCCAGGTTTCTGCAGTCCGCCGTGTTGCACGCAGGTGCCCTTGCGCTGGTGTGGATGATTTCGATCGCTGGGCTCCGCCAGAACGTCGTGGCGCGACCCACTTTCGACCCCGCGTCGCTGGTGACCTATTCGCCGGAAGAATATCTTCCCGCTCTGGACACTGGTTCGTCTGAGGCTGCCCAGACACAGAAGGGCGACCCAGAATACTCGAAGCAGCCGATCATCTCCGTGCCTCGCGAGGCAAACAACCGGACCCAAACCATCGTTGCCCCCCCGGATATCCGGCTAGACCGTGATGTGCCTTTGCCGAACATTGTTGCTGCGGGCCACGTCCTCCCGGCGGTTCCGTTGGACGCCACCAGAGTAACGATGGCGAGAATGGTGGTTCCGGAAACAGCGATCGTGGCTCCGGCACCGGAACTCGATGCTGCCCGCAGCCGGACGACGCGAAATACACTCACCTCCGACGTGATTTCCCCTCCACCGGAGGTCGCACTGAACCAGGCACGGGGCATCGCGGGACCGGACGCAGCGGTGGTTGAGCCGCCCCCGGAACTTCCCAACTCCAGCAAGAGCCGCACCGGCCCCATCAACATCGGACCGAGCCAGGTAATCGCTCCCGCCCCTCAATTGGCAGTCGCCGAACAGCACACGCGATCGGCACGCATGAAGGGTGGCCTGCCCAATGGGGACGCGGAGCCCGTCGCTCCTCCGCCCACCATGAGCGGAGTCAGCGGAACCAGCGCTGGAGGACGGTTGATCGCGCTGGGCATCCATCCCGTCAATCCCACCGGCCCGGTTGTGGCGCCGGGAGGAAATCGCCGGGGAACGTTTGCGGCGACACCCGAAGGCAAGCGTGGCGCGGCGGGCACGCCCGATCAAACCGGGACGGCATCGGCCGCTGCCAGCGGCACAGGTAAAAGCGGCAGCGGAAACAGCGGCGCCGCGGCTCGGGGCAACAGTTCCCTGCCCAGTGGACTTCACGTCGGCGCTGTGGACCGCAGCCCGGTCGGCTCAATAGCAGGCGCCGGAGGAGACGGGGGGAGCAGGAACTCCCCTTCTGAACTCCGCGAGCTGGCCAGTGCCACTCCGCCCCGAGTCGGGTCGAATTCACATTCGGCCGCGCCCGTTTCCGAGGACAAGGTGACTGACGTTGACCGGCGGGTATTCGGCGAAAAGCGTTTCTACTCGATGACGCTGAACATGCCGAACCTCAATTCCTCGACTGGCAGCTGGGTCATCCGGTTTGCGGAACTGAAGGTGGACCAGCCGCGGGGAGAGTTGATCGGGCCGGAGCCAAAAGAAAAATCCGATCCTGGCTACCCGCTCGAGCTCAGGCGGCAGAATGTCCAGGGCACGGTCACTCTTTATGCGGTGATCCATTCGGATGGCTCGGTGGGAGACGTTCGTGTTCTGAACAGCCCCGATGAGCGCTTGGACGCATTCGCCAGTAGCGCCTTTGGGCGGTGGAAATTCCTGCCTGCCACCAAGAATGGGAAGCCGGTGGCGCTGGAGGCGGTGGTCGTGATTCCTTTCCGAATCAGGCGAGGTCTCTGAGGTAGACGCAGGGGCGAGGTTGATCCTGGCCCGATCAGCGATTGACCGTGGCCGGCTTGTCCAGCGGCAGCGCGGAGTATACCGCCGGATTTGCGCAGACTTCGTAGTAGAACCGCTCGGTCCAGCGCAGCAGGGAAAAATCCCGTACGTCCACCTGAGCGATTCGGTTCTTGCGGATGGCAATCTTGCGGAAAACCCCGTGGGCAAGCGGAACGGTTCCAACATAGAACTCACGCTGCTCGTCAATCCATGGGCCCTTGAAGCCGGCCTTCCAGGAAACCAGCGAGATCTCCTGCTGCAGCTTGTGGAACGCAGGCTCGCTCAAACAGATTCCGCCCACGTTGTAGTTGATCCTTAGCTCCTCAGAACCGGCATCGGCAGCCTCATTCCCTCCGAGCTGGAAAGTGTAGACCTGGAAGACTCCCGCTTCCGCCGCCAGCTTCTTCCGGGGCCGCTTCGCGCATGACGACAGGCGATCGCTTTCGTTGATGGCATCGGAGATCATGATCTGGCGGTCGCCGTCCATCAGATAGAGCGGAGCCGTCTCCGAATAGGCGATCCCTAAACCCACTTCCATCTGGGGGAGCCCGGAGCGTTCCAGGAGTTCGTTGCAACCGCGCATCAGGGTCAGGATTTCCCATGCCAGAACGCAAGCACGGCTCACGCCCAGCATCGCCTCGCCCTCGCGCTCGAGCAGCGCAACGATGATGGCATCGCCTTCGAGGAAGACCTTGACGGCATCGTATTTCTTGAGCAGTTTGTTGATCGGCTCATAGAAATTGAGACTGAAATACGAGGCCGCGTTCATGCCTTTCTCCATCAATGACTTGGTCAGGCGGGACGAATCGCGGATGTCAGCCTTGAGAATTACGTGGTGAACGATCTTTCCTTCGGAAGTTTTCTGGTCCTCCGGAGGCAGAAACTCATAGAGCATGCCGTTGAGGGTCGAGAGTTCCCGCACTTTCTCGTTGCCGATCAGATTGGTGCTGTCGAAGCCCGCGTTGATCGCCTCCAGGCTTCGCAAATCCCGGTGATAGCAGAACAAGTCGCGCAGCAGCCGGGCGGCAATCTTGTTCCGCTCCGCGCCACGGCAGGATGCCACCCGGCCCACCGCCGCAAACAGGCGTTCGGAAGAGAGCCGGCCCTCGGCAATGATTTTTTCGACCCGATCGCACTCCTCCCGCGAGATCAATGCGTTCTTGAGTTGCTGGGGATTGATGCGCGGCGCGTACTCGGACAGCAAGGGCACGGCTTCGTAGGACGCGATGACGTAAGGAAGAACACCTTCCTTGTGCAGCAGGCGGGTCCACAGGTCCAGGCGAGTCTTGCAGTCGCGGCCTTCGTCAGTCGAGTCGTCGCTGTTGCCCGTACCCACCAACGCCACTGCGTTCTCGGGGACATTCAGAATCTGGTCGGCCTGCTTCTCGTCCGCAATCTCCTTGCAGCCCACTTCGCGCAGAAAATCCAGCGCCAGCCGCCGGAGATTTGCAAAGCGGTCGGGATCCTTATCGAAGTTACCGAACATGTAGTAGTTTTCGCCGCACAGATAATCGTCGCGGCCGTCTTCGGTAAAGACCAGCGGGTTCAGGAAAAGACGGTAGTTATTCTGGGAAACTTCCCCGAACAACGAGCGGCGCGTGCGCGCCAGCGTCTCTTTCTCGATTTCCCGTAACAGCCGGAACAGTTCCTGCCCCGTTTTGCGCAGGATGATCTTCTTGTGGATTTGGAACGTGCCGACCAGCGACTGGGTCTCGAACATCTTGGTCTGGCGCAGACCTTCCAGAGACTTCGATTTCGCCCGGCACTGCTCCAGGATCCGGGCGAATTGTACTTGCAGCTCCGCGCGGAGAAATTTGGTAACGGCCAGCCTCCCCAAAACGTCGACCGACGGGTTCTCCTCCGTTTTCGCGCGATTCAGAATGGCCTGGTGAAGCGATACCAGCACGCTCTTCAGGTCGGCGGGTCCGGCTTTTCGGACTTTCGAAGCGCCCTCGGCTACCGGCTGCAAGAATGGGCTTCGGGCAGCGGACGGCACGTCCATCTCCAGCAGTGTCTCCACTTCGCCGAAGCGGCGGATGTAGCGCGAGAGATGCAGCCGCAGATCCTCCACCACGCGTGAGCTCAGGTGGACGTCGTAGCGCAGGTTGTCCACGCCCAGTTGCAGGTCGTTCAAGGAGATGGCAGGGTTGTGCAAGAGCAGCTGCGGGCAGCTGGGCAGTTCCGAGGATCCAAACCGGAAGATCGGGAGCTTGGGCATCGTCACCGTGCATCGGCAAGCGGGAGGACGGCGGTCAAATCCCGCGGAGGAAGATCGGCGTCGTTTACCGCTGCTTGCAACTGCATGAAACTGAACTACTAAGCAGCAGCGTAGCACGCCCCGCAGGAGCCCAAAAGTTACCCTAGTTACGGCTCAAAATGGCGGGGAAAACGGCTATTGGCCTGCCATCCGCGCCTTTTCGAACTCATCTCCCTTTTTCCAGCCGACCTGGTTGGACTGGTTCGCCGCTTCCCACCCCAGGGCAAAGCCGAAGCGGGCCATGGCAGCGTCCGAGGTGTAATCCTGGCCGGGATGATACTCATCGCTCGGCTGGTGATAGTGATTCTTCGTGTAATCGGCGTCCTGGGCCAGCCCCCAGGCTTCGTCGTGCCCCTTGAACTTCATGCCTTCATTGATGGAGAACGCAGGGATGCCAACGCGCGCCAGGCTGAAATGATCGGAGCGATAGTAGTGTCCGGCTTCGGGCCGGGCGTCAGGACGGATGGTGAATCGGAACTCGGCCGCCATTGCCTGCACTACGGGATAGAAACTGGTGCGCTCAGCGCCCGCGACCTGTACTTCCTGCGGCGCCCCGAGTGGCTTCACGTCGTCATAGTTCAGATCGAGAGAAATTTTTCCCGCTGGGATCGGAGGATGCTTACCCAGATACTCGGAGCCGAGCAGTCCCTGCTCCTCGGCGGTGACGGAAGAGAAAAAGACGGAGCGGCGCGGCTTCTGCGCGGCCTGGCCGAAAGTGCGCGCCAGTTCCAGCAGGATGGCGCAGCCGGTGGCGTTGTCCATGGCGCCGTTGAAAATGTTGTCGCCTTGCATGTCGGGGCGGATGCCGAAGTGATCGTAGTGCGCGGTGTACAGGATGGCTTCGTCTTTCAGCTTGGCGTCGGCGCCGGGGAGCACTGCGATCACGTTGTTCGATTCAAACGGACGCACTTTGCTGGTCATGTGGGCGGACAGGCGCACATGGAGCGGAACCGGTTTGAAATCGCGCGAACGGGCGTCGGACATCATCTTGTCGAGGTCCAGGCCGGCGGCCGAGGCGAGATTCCTGGCGACGTCGAGGTGAATCCAGGAAGCGGCTTTCAGCTTGGGAGTGCCGTCGAGCTTCAGAAAGGACTTTTCGCCAGAGTTGGAGTTCCGCACGACCTCCCATGGGTAGCTGGCCATGTCGGTCTTGTGGATGAGAATCGCGCCCACGGCTCCCTTACGGGCGGCCTGCTCATACTTGTAGGTCCAGCGGCCGTAGTACGTAAGCGCCTTGCCGTGGAATAGTTTGGGATCGTCGGTGGGCTGGTTGACGAGCATGAGCAGGACCTTACCCTTGACGTCCACGCCTTTGTAGTCGTCCCAGTTGTATTCGGGCGCTTCGATGCCATAACCGACGTAGACGATTTCAGCGTCGATGCCCGAAGCGGACTGCTGAGTCTGGTCGTAGGCGACGTATTCGTCGAGCGGCTTGAGGTCTGACACTTTCCCGCTTGATGGAACCAGTGAGAAGCGCGTGTCGGCGCCGGGCGTGATTCCCACCATCGGGACCTTCTGCATGTAGGTTCCCTTGTCGCCGGCGGGCTTCAAACCATAGAGAGCAAACTGCGTGGCGATGTACTCGGCCGCCAGGTCGCCACCGCGCTGCCCGGTGCCGCGACCCTCGAGAAGATCATGCGAGAGGAAGCGTACGTGCGTCTCGATGTTTTCCGGACGAATGTTCTGCAGGGCCGCGATGGCCGGACCGGGAAGACGACGGGGTGCAACGCCTTTGCGGGACGGTTTATCTTGCGCCGGGACGGCAGCGGCGAGCACCAGAACCGCGGCAAACACAGAGATTCTGCGAATCATCATGCGGGATCCTCAAGACCTTGATCTGACTGAAGGGTGCCCCGATTGTAATGGAATGGCCGAAGAAGCGGAGAGTACCGGCGGCCACGTCCCACGGAAGAGCTCCACCGGAGCGGACGGGCAAACCGCGGCCCGCCACTGGGCCTTTGGATGTTCAATGCGTATCTTGTCCCGCGACCGCGGGATCAGTTTTTCGACCCTCAACCAGCCCGGAAGTCGCGCACATCTTCGCCCGCCTGGAACAGCGGCTGCGGCGGAGTCTTCTGCAATTCTGCGAACCGGCGGTGCGCGTCTTCGACTTCAGCCTTCACCCAGCCGACACTCGAGATCGCAATCTCGCCCTCTTGACCGATCAGGAACCAGGTCGGAACATTCGTCAGGCCGTAAGCGCTCGACACCGCATAGCCATTGGGATCGTCGAGCAATGTGGGGAATGTGACGCCGTACTCTTTCAGGAATGCTGCGGTGCTGCGGCGGTCGTCCTGTGAAATCCCCACGACGGTGATTTTCTGGTTGCCATGGGCCTTATGAAGCCGCTCAAGATAAGGAAATGTGTACTGGCAGACCGGGCAAGACACCTTGAAAAACGCGGCCAGCACCGGTCCGCGCTGGAGCACTTCGCGCAGGACGAACTTCTTGCCGTCGAGGGTGGGCAGGGAAATCTCGGGAGCCTGGGTTCCGGCTGTTAAAGCAGCCATGTCTTTCGGACCTCCAAAAAGTCGGTTCAGCCATTTCATAGCGAAATGCCTCGGTTGTTAGATGATCCCGCTAGCCTTGAGGATCTTACGCGCCAGGCCGGTGATGGGAATATCGGGAATCGTCTCGATGGCGACCCACTTGCCTTTCACCCCAGGCGCGGCCTGCCGGGCCACGTGGACGGTGTAGTCCGTCACGGTAATCGAGTGACGGAATTTTCGCCAATAAGAGGGCCCCGCTGCTATCGCCTCCGAGGCCTTTGGGAGAAACTGCGGAAGTTCCCACATGCCAGCCATCAGAGAACCGTTGACCGGACGCCGCACCAGTCGCACCTGCCCGTCTCGCCAATCAAGCGCACACCAGATCTCTTTCTTTGCCTGGCGGGGTGACGCATTCTTGCTCTCTACTTCTTCGCCCTGCGTCACACACCACCGGCGAACTGGACAGACTCCGCAACCCGGTTGGCGAGGGGTACACACCGTCGCTCCCAGTTCCATCATGGCCTGATTGAAATCACCGGGACGAGAATGGCTCAGGAATTTCTCCGCCTGGTTCCAGGTTTCGGACGAAGTGAGTTGGGCGCCGGTCACCCTCTGCAGAACTCGCTCCACATTGCCATCGACCACCGCGACCGGTTCGGCAAACGCGATGCTGGCGATGGCGGCAGCCGTGTAGCGGCCGATCCCCGGCAGCGATTGCAGCGCTTCTGAACTCTGCGGGAACCGCCCACCCAATTCCCGCACAACCTCGCGGGCGCACTGGTGAAGCATGCGGGCACGCCGGTAGTAACCCAAGCCACTCCAAACGGCGAGAACTGAATCTTCAGAAGCTGCGGCCAGCGCCGCAATATCAAGGAAACGCAACAGGAAAAGCCGGTAGTGTTCCAGCACCGCGGCAACGCGCGTCTGTTGCAACATGATCTCCGAAACCCAGATGCGGTATGGATCGCGAGTCCTCCGCCACGGCAGATCGCGGCCATGCTCGTCGTACCAGCGCAGCAGCGCGCGGCGGACAGCGCGCGGAGCCGAGTTCTGAAATATCGGTTTTGCGAGAACTCTTTTCATGCGAGAGCGGCATTGTACGGTCCGCCGTCCAGGAGATTCAAACTCCAACTGTCTCCGGTCACTTCCGTAACTTGAACAGGTTACCGTGTCGCGGTACACCTAAGAAAGTTCAGTGGCAAACCGGATCGAAGTGTGCGGCGTCCGCGTTGCCGCAAGGAGTTCTCTGTGTCCCCATCCAAGTTGCTTCTCGCTCCGGCTCTCCTCTCTATTGCTTTGCTCGCAGCGTGCGGTAGTGGGCCGACCAATCCCGTCGACGGCGGTGGCGGTGGCGGCGGCGGGGGAAAAGGCGGCGGTGGTGGTGGCGGCGGCGGCACTTCTCCCACGCCGGTGACGGTCTCGGCGGGGTTAACCGCCTCTGGCGTTGACATCAGTGTCACTACGCCTCAGTCCAGTCCTACGCCGAATGCGGAATTTCTGGGAGTCAACCTGGGTTCGGGCGTTGCTTCCACCACGGGCGATACCGTTTCCCGGTCGCAAGGCAGTGCCACCGTCACCATGTACGGCCTTGGCCTGGCAAACACCATGACGGTAACCATTACGGGTCCGGGTGACATCACCGTCGGCGCGCTTTCCTCGATTACCGCTACGGATGGCACACCCGGGGTACAGTTCCCCATCACGCTCATCGGTACGACTGCCCTGGGCGCGCGCACGATCGTCATGAAGGACACGAAGGGCGATATCACGACCTTCACCGGCGGCCTCGAGGTGACTCCATGAAGCGCCTTTCCGTTTTTCTACTTGCTCTTGCGCTGCCCGTCGTACTGTGTGCGACCACCGTGATTCCGATGGGCGTTGAAAAAATGGCCAGCGTCTCGACTCACATCGTGGAAGGGCGCGCGGTCAAAAGTGTCGCGCAGTGGAATGCGGAGCATACGCTGATCCTCACCTACACGCAGTTTGAAGTAACTCGGACTCTCAAGGGCCAGGTGCCTGCGACGTTCATGGTCCGCCAGCTCGGGGGAACCGTCGACAGCATCACCCAGAAAGTTGCCGGCGTGCGCCACTGGCGTCCAGGAGAGGAAGCGCTCCTTTTCCTGCAACCCAGTTCGATCGCGGATGGAGCGCTCGTCGTGACCGGACTGATGCAGGGTAATTTCCTGATGCGGCATACGCCCCAGGGACAGACTTTCGT
>Ga0182021_10001159_pt1 | contig 29881 bp, 23 predicted proteins | sample 612E3MmetaG_FD_120493 | JGI IMG/M metagenome (GOLD analysis project Ga0182021, IMG submission 120493) | Permafrost microbial communities from Stordalen Mire, Sweden - 612E3M metaG (Illumina Assembly) | ecosystem: Environmental > Terrestrial > Soil > Wetlands > Permafrost | place: Sweden... | reverse complement strand
TGTAGCGACAATCAAGAAAAGTGTCAGTGTAATCAAATCTTGAGATTCGTGAACCCAAAGGGAGAAAAAAGGTTGGATGAAGAAATAATTGAAGGCTAAAAAGGACAGAAAGGCAGATAGAATCCCTGCGGTAATCCCCCAAAGAACAGTACAGATCATGACTGGAAGCAAATATAACAAAGCTATGTACTGAATTGCCAAAAAGGGTTCAAAAAGATGAAAAATGAATGTCATCAAACCGATGCAGAGCATGGTTCCGAGAAGTTTACACACAATAATCACAATTCGGTTGTGACGAATTTTCATCCACAAAATTTTGATCAATTTCGAGCCATTCATTTGAGCCCGCTTTCATCTGAATAAAGAAATTTTAATGATTTGTTCCCGCTTTGAATATCCTTTTCCTTCGATCGTTGGGTTTTTAGCCCAGTAGATGGTGATTTCCTTGCGTAAACATAGAGTGAACTACTCATAGAGTAAGAATCACAAAGCCAGCGAATTTATTGAGCCAGGCTCCCGGCAAACCGGATGAAAGCATCAACGTCGGCATAATTGCTGACCATACCCACCGAGATTCGTACGGCTCCAGAAGCCTTGCCGTCTATACATAGGCGGAATTCATCGTAGGTGAGATGTGATTCATAGCTTGGCCTACGAAAGCAGGATTGCAGTTCACTGGAAGAGATGCCCAGCGCGATTTCGCCGGCGCCTGGGTTGCAGAAGCAGCCAGTCCGTAACGAGATACGCATCTGGTTGGCTTTCTCTTCCACAAAGCGGTGGTCGATGACGCGATCTTGCGCGTCGACAAAATTAAGAGCGATCGTCCCGCCACGATTTTCTGCATCTAATGGGCCATAGATTTTCAGCACCGGTTTGCCATTGGCATGTTTGATCTTTGGTAATTCCGCTAGCAGGTAAGCCGTGAGTGCATGAACCCGGTTGTGAATATTTTCTAATCCGATTGTTTGAAGATGATCCAGACCAATTTCAACGGCGGGAATACTTAAGAAGTTGATGGTACCGTCTTCAAAAGCATAGGGGGCATCAGCCATGTAGTGCTTTTCGCCCTGCACAGAGGCAACTGTGATCGTGCCGCCGGCGAACCAGGGACGCTGCAGTTTGGCCAGTGTGCTGCGGCGGGCGATCAAAGCGCCGATACCGGTAGGGTAACCAAACATCTTATAAAAGGAGATTGGCACAAAATCTGCCGGGTAACGGCATAGATCCAACGGGTTGGTGGGGGCAAATGCGGCGATATCCAGCAAAACGTCCCAGCCTTTGGCATGAGCCAGTTCGATCCACTCCAACGAATGCTGGAGACCAGAGAAATTCGATTGTGCCGGATAAGCAAACAGGTTGGGTTGGCTGGGTTTGGCCAGATTGAGAGAATTGCGCAGTTTTTGCTCATCGATGGTCATCTCGGGGAGCACCATGGGAATATAAGTGACGTTAGCCCCATGAGTGAGCGCGTATTCACGAATGCCGTTCACAGAGTTGTGATTATCAAAGGTAAGCAGGTAATGACCGTTTTCAGCAAATGGGTAAGATTCGCCCACCAACTTAAGCGCGCCGCTGGCATTTGCGGTAAATATGACCACGTATTCTTCAGCCGGGGCATTGAAAAAGCGCAGCACAGCATCACGAGCGCTTTCCACTAACCGGGTTGACGCCAGTGAGGTGGGGTTGCTGGAATGGGGATTTCCAAAAACATCACTGCTCAATAACTGATGATGTTTCTGCACCTGGCTCTCGGCATACAGGCCGGCACCAGTGTAATCCAGGTAAACATGACCTTGCGTATCCAGACGTGCATAATCACGCTGGCGCAGATCATCTAAAGAAGAAGTTGTAAGATACTGAGGGAATTGTTGAATGAAAGAGCGATAACAGTCTGAGGGTTCCATCAGGTTATTTTATCGCAATTTATTGAAAAACTAGACAACGGCAGGGGCAGTTCATGAACTGCCCCTGCAACGACCATACTTGCCTTGATTATTTCCCGTAATACGCTTGCAGGTAAAGCTCGCGGAGTTCGCTGATGAGCGGATAGCGCGGGTTTGTTACCGTGCACTGGTCGTCAAAGGCTTCTTCGGCCAGTTGGTCCACACGAGCCAGAAATTCATCTTCCGGGATGCCATATTCTTTGATCGAATGGGGAATGTTCAATTTGGCCTTGATTTCTTCAAGAGCATACACCAGCGCATCAATTTTTTCATCGTTGGTCGTACCGCCCAGACCCAGGTAATCTGCGATACGCACATATCGGGTGATGGCACCGGGGTAGCGGTACTGCGGGAAGGCCGCTTGCTTGGTGGGGTTATCCGTCGCGTTAAAGCGGATCACCTGGGAGAGCAGTAGCGCGTTAGCCACACCATGCGGAATATGGAAGGCAGCTCCCAGTTTGTGGGCCATTGAGTGGCAGATGCCCAAAAATGCATTGGCAAAAGCCATACCGGCCATTGTAGCCGCATTGTGTACTTTCTCGCGGGCACGGGCATCCTGAGCGCCGTTTTCGTAGGAGCGTTCCAAATATTTGAAGAGCACGCGCAGTGATTCGAGCGCCAACCCGGTGGTATAGTCCGTAGCAGTAACCGAAACGATAGCTTCGATATTGTGGACGATGGCATCATATCCGCCGGCAGCAGCCAGACTTTTTGGCATATCCATTACCAGGTCGGAATCCACGATGGCCATGTCCGGGGTTAGAGAATAATCGGCGATCGGATATTTCAGGCCGGTGCGGTCATCTGTGATAACGGCAAAAGGTGTTACTTCAGAGCCGGTGCCCGAGGTGGTGGGGATGGCCACCATCATGGCTTTTTGCCCGACTAGCGGAAAGTTGTAGATCCGTTTGCGAATATCCATAAAGCGCAGAGCGAGACCTTCAAATTCCACGTCCGGGTGTTCGTAGAGCATCCAGATGATCTTGGCCGCATCCATAGGTGAACCGCCGCCTAGGGCGATGATTACGTCCGGCTTGAAAGCATTGATCAGGGTGACGCCCTGTTTGACCGTGGAGAGGGTAGGGTCAGGCTGCACCTGATGGAAACATTCGCACTCAATACCAAGCGGCTCCAGCACTGAGGTAATGCGCTCCACGTAACCCAGGTTGAAAAGAGCCGAGTCTGTGATAATGAAGGCGCGTTTCTTGCCGGCAAGGTCTTGCAGAGCCACGGGCAAGCAGCCGGATTTCAGGTAGATTTTTGGAGGGACGCGGAACCAGAGCATATTTTCTCTTCTTTCGGCAATTGTTTTTATATTCAGCAAGTGTTTGACGCCGACGTTCTCACTGACGGAGTTACCGCCCCAACTGCCGCAGCCCAGGGTGAGGGAAGGTTCGAGGCGGAAGTTGTAGATATCGCCGATGGCGCCCTGTGAAGAGGGCATGTTCGATAACACCCGTCCGGTGCGGACGGCTGCGCCAAATTTGTTGATGCGGTCGTGATTGCGTTTATCTGTGTAGATCACTGAGGTATGTCCAATCCCGCCCAGTTCAACCAGTTGGCGGGCGATCTCAATTCCTTGCTCAAAGGTTTCACAGCGGACCATGCCCAGCAGAGGTGAGAGTTTTTCGTGTGCAAATGGTTCACTGGGGTTTACTTCACTGAATTCTCCGATGATCACCTTGGTAGTGGGAGGAACTTTGATACCGGCCAGTTCGGCAATTTTTGGTGCGGACTGCCCCACAATTTGTGCATTGACTGAACCGGTCTTGGAGTCGAGCAGAATGCTGCCGAGTTTTTTCTTTTCTTCGGGAGAAAGAATGTAAGCATCGCGGATCAAAAATTCGTCCAACACACCCTGATATACATCTTTATGCACCACCAGACACTGCTCGGAGGCACACACCACACCGTTATCAAAGGTCTTGCTCATGATGATCGAATTCACCGCCAGGCGGATATCTGCGGTTTCGTCGATCAAAGCCGGAGTATTGCCGGCACCAACACCGATGGCAGGGATGCCGCTGGAATAAGCTGCTTTGACCATGCCGGGGCCGCCGGTCGCAAGGATCAGATTAATTCCGCTGTGAGTCATCAGCCGGTTGGCCAACTCGATGGTGGGGTTCTCGATCCATCCAATGATGCCTTCAGGTGCTCCGGCTTTAACGGCCGCCTCAAGGATGATGCGGGCAGCATGGATCGTGCATTTTTTAGCGCGCGGATGCGGGGAGAAGATGATGGCGTTGCGTGTTTTCAGGGCGATCAGGGCTTTGAAAATAGTGGTTGAAGTGGGGTTCGTGGTGGGAATGATGCCACAGATCACGCCGATGGGTTCAGCCACTTTTTGAATTCCGAAAGTGGCGTCCGATTCGATGACACCACAGGTCTGGGTCGTGCGGTACTGGTTATAGATATATTCAGCGGCAAAGTGATTTTTGATCACCTTGTCTTCGATAATGCCCATTCCGGTTTCGGCCACGGCTTCTTTGGCCAATTGGATACGTTCCGCATTGGCAGCAATCGAGGCAGCGCGGAAAATGGCGTCTACCTGTTCCTGCGTATAGGTACTGAATTTTTGCTGGGCTGCTTTCACACTAAGAATGAGGGCATCTAATTCATCGGCGTTATTCGCGCTGGAAATGGCAGCGGCTTTATTCCTAGTCGGTACATTCTTTTTTGTTTCATTAATTTCTGTCATTTTAATCTCCTGATTAGAAGTAATTGATAAATTTAATCGTGAAATATTTCACAATTACAAAATTATTATATCCACATAATCTCGGGTTTGGGGGGAAGTTCAACCATTTTCCTATTTTTGGCTTCAACTAAAAGGTTGAAGTGGAGAAGAATTCGTAAAAACAGAAATTAGCCCTGCCATGCTATACTTTCTTAACCACTCCATTTGGAGTTTTACATGCAGGAAATACTCCTTAAAATGTGAAGATCACCGATGATTATTGGTCTGTTTGCGTAAAGAGGAAGACTAAAAAAGGGATCGAATCACAAGTAAACAGAAACTGGTGAAATGGTAACCAGAACGATCTATACCTTGAAATTCCGGCAGAGGTGTATAACACGCTCAACTGCGGGTAGTAGGGCTTTGAAAACGAAGGACAGTTTACCGGGGCTTATCCCGGATAAATGTTTGGACCAGGACTCAATAAAATGGAGGCAATCAAATGTGGTTTATGAAGCATGTATTTAATCCAATTGTGCGTTGGATCCTTACTTCTCCTCTTCATGCGATCATGGGTAAGGGAGTGTTGCTCATTTCTTTTACAGGACGAAAGAGCGGGAAACATTTCACCACTCCGGTAGAGTATATTCGCGCCGAGGAAGAAGTTTGGATCATGGTTGGTACACCAGAGAAGAAACTGTGGTGGACGAATCTGATCGGTGGAGCTCCGGTGAGTCTTTACATGAACGGCGATTGGCAAACCGGGCAAGCATTAGCATTGCAGGGAAACGGTGATCGTGCTGAAATTATCCGTGGGCTGGAAGTGTTTGCGCAGCATTACCCGATGCTGAAGAAAAGATACGGTGATTTTACCCGGCCCGATTTTGATCTAAAAGGCATTGTCCTGGTTAAGACCATATTGGATTAGCTGAAGCAATTAAAATTGGAACCTTAAACGACTCCCACCCAGGAGCCGTTTTTTTTACACTTCTCGTCTAATTATACATAAGTTATCCACAAAATCCGATTATCTTTATTCTAAGAAAAAAGTAGAATTTGGAGTAATTGGAGTTGAGATGAAAACAAAAACAAATTTATTGATCGATTTGAGCATATTGGTAGGTTTTTTAATCGCGTTTGAACCAGCAATTACAGGTATTGAAATTCATGAATGGCTTGGTTTGGCATTCTTTTTCACTTTACTTATCCACCTGATTTTGCATTGGAAATGGGTAGTCAATACAACAGTCCGTTTTTTTAAGAAGATGTCAATCACTAACCGCATCAATTACATGGTGGATTTTTTGATCTTCGTTTCATTTATCACGTTAAACCTGAGCGGATTGCTGATCTCAAAATTTGCTTTGCAAAAATTGGGAATCGCTTTGCCTCACAATGGCACCTGGAAACAGATTCATACCCTGGCAGCCGATGTCACGATTTATATGGTGGCTTTACATTTTGCCCTGCATTGGAATTGGGTGGCTGCCATGAGTAAAAAACACCTGATCCAACCGGTTAGAAAATTGCCTGCATCTTCAAATAAATTTGCATCTCAACCGGTAAAGATCGATCGGGATTGAGGAGAAAAAATGTTTAAAATTTTTGGAAGAATTCTTTTGGTAATACTGATTGTCGCTCTTTTTTCGATTGGGGTCTATTATCTGTTGAATAGTGGAACTTCACAATCTCAGGCTCCTTTTAGAGGAGAGACTCCTCCTTCATTAAACAGTGAGAATAATCAGCAAAATCGGCAGGGGGTTTCCGAAACCGGAGGTAGTAGACAAGAAAAAATCGACTCAACATTTTTGGGAGCAGCCTGGCTGGACCTTCTAAAAAATCTTCTCGTGATTTCTGCTTTTACAATAGTGGTCGTATTAATTCAAAAAATACTTACACAAAAAGGTCAAATGGAAAAAACGCGAGAAATAATTTGAGTGGATAACCCAAATTGGAATTTGCTGAGGCTCTATAATTAAATAGAAATTGCAACAATGATTAAAAGATGAAATAATCTTACCAATCAGTTGAGGAAAAAAGGTAAACTGCCTTTTTTTGACTCCACATCTCTCTGTGTTATCTACACAATTTCTTCACGAATGAAGTGTATCTTTACAATAGAAAATTATAAGGAGCAAATCATGCACAACAAATTTCAAAAATCCGTTCTAATTGTATTTTCTTTGATCGTTATCTCTGCGTTACTGGTCGGGTGTTCAACAACAAAAACAACTACAGCAACGACCGGGGTAGTATCAAAAATAGCTGAGTCAAGCACTGTTGAATCTTCCGGCAATATTAATGCCAAACAACAGACAACTCTCAGTTGGCAGACTAGTGGTATCGTCGGCACAGTCAGTGCCACCACCAATGCTAATGTAAAGAAGGGTGATGTTTTGATGTCACTTGACCCAACCACTGCTCTCTCAGATGTAATCACTGCTGAGGAAACTCTGGTATCAGCAAAAAGTGCTCTGCAAAACGCAGAGAATTCCAACACTTCCAAAGGCACAGCTGAATTAGCCCTGGCAACAGCTCAAAGTGCTTATGATACAGCATTAGGAAATTATTGGAATCGCAGTAAGACTCAAGGTTCTGCAGATCTGATCAGCGTATGGACATCTAAACTGCAAATTCAAGACAATAAAATTGTCGACTTGAAAACTCAATTAGATGCATTAGGTGAATTACCGGACAATGATTCGCGTAAAGCACTGGCTATACAGAATTATTCCCAGGCAGTCATTGATCGTGCAACGATGAAGCAAACTTTGGATTATTATCGGGCAATTCCTGATTCATTAGATAACCAGACTCTTCTGGCAACTCTTGACTTGAAAAAAGCTCAATTGGAAGATGCTCAACGTACTTATGACGCGGTCAAGAATGGCCCAAGTTCTGACGATATTGCTTCTGCTCAGGCAAAAGTGAATGCCGCCCAATCAACAGTCAATATGCTGTCGATCACCGCACCATTTGATGGTGAAGTTGTGGCAATTCAAACCCAGGTGGGCGACCAGGTAGTGGAAGGAACTTCTGCAATCATTTTGGTCAACCGCAATGTTCTTTATGTTGATGTGTTGGTCGATGAAACTGATATTTCAAAAGTAAAAATTGGCGATACTGCAACCATCACCTATTCTGCTCTTCCTGATATCACCTCTACTGGTAAAGTAACCTTTATCAACCCGGTGGGCAGCTCGAGCAGTGGTGTAGTGAACTATACAGTTCGTGTTACTTTGGATAATGCTGATTCCAGTATCTTACTTGGTGCCACAGCAACCGTTGTGATCGAAACTGGTGAAGCTGCAACGAAACTTACAGTACCTGTAGCAGCAGTTCAAACTGATGATACGGGTGAATTCGTCAATGTTGTAAAAACTGATGGAACGGTAGAACGCATCTCTGTTGTCAGCGGAACAGTTTCAGGAACGTCAGTCGTTGTTACTTCAAGTGATCTAAAAGAAGGCGATACTGTTCAGTTGGTATCTTCATCAACAAGTACTACCTCATCCTCGAGCACATCCTCGTCTACTCAGAAAAGTAGTTCGAGTGCTTCTTCCTTGTTGGGTGGTGCTGGTGGTGGCGCACCTGCCGGCGGCCCTCCTGGACAATAGAGGAAACTTAAAAAAGAAAATGAGGTATTCACATGATTGAAGTAAAAGATCTAACAAAGATCTACACTCTAGGTGGTGACGAAGTTCGCGCTCTGGATGGGGTTTCGCTGAAGATCAATGATGGTGAAATGGTATCCATCATGGGCCCTTCCGGTTCAGGTAAAAGCACGCTAATGGCAATTTTAGGCTGTTTGGATATTCCTACTTCAGGTCAGTATTTTATCGATGGTCAAGAAGTGGAAAAAATGAACGAGGATGAATTGGCGTTTATTCGAGCGCATAAAATTGGATTTGTTTTCCAACAATTCAACCTTTTACCCCGAACTGATGCTTTGGAAAATGTTATGCTGCCATTGGTTTACGATGGAACAAATCCTAAGGAAAGAATGGAACGTGCCAAAGCTGCCTTGGAACTTGTAGGTCTTGGCGAGCGGTTGCATCACCACCCGAACCAACTTTCTGGTGGGCAGCAGCAGCGGGTGGCCATTGCCAGAGCTCTGGTGAATGAACCCTCCATTTTACTGGCAGATGAACCAACAGGTAACCTGGATAGCAAAACCGGTGCTGAGATTATTGCCATATTCCAAAAGTTACATCGTGAACGTCATCAAACAGTTGTCTATGTAACCCATGATCCTTTCACAGCACGGCATACCGAAAGAATCATCCATCTGGCAGATGGTCAGGTCAAGAGCGAAGAAATAGTAGCAGAACCCTTGATTGCCAACCCTTTCAGGCAAAAAGATGAAGCCGATGCCAAAAAGATGGAGGTAAGCAAATGAAGTTATTTACATTCTTTAAGAACTTAAATATTGTTGGCAATGTAAAAATTGCTTTGAGAGCTCTTCGGGCAAACATGCTGCGGTCTTCACTGACAGTATTAGGTATTGTCATTGGTGTAGCTGCAGTGGTCGCACTCCTTTCGATTGGTAAAGGAGCAACTTCGAGCATCACTGATAGTGTATCAAGCATGGGCTCAAACCTGGTCTCGATTTCTGCCCAAATGCGTTTTGGCCCGGGAGGAGTTAGTTCAGACGCTTCACTTTACTACTCAGACTACCAGAATATTGTTTCTACTGTCTCCGGAATCAGGGAAGCGGTACCCTCGTATTCAGCCCGGAAAACAATTTCCAGCACAACCCGTTCATCCAATGCTTCAGTTACAGGGGTGACCGCTAACTATCTTGATGTTCGATCCTATACAATCGCCGAAGGTCGTTTTATCGCCGCGAGCGACTATACCTCTGATAATCAGGTAGTAGTGTTGGGTTCGCAGATTGCATCAGATATTTTTGATGGACTTGCTCCTTTGGGAAGAAAATTGACAATTGGTGGTAAAGATTTTACCGTCATCGGTGTTTTTGCAGCCTCGGGTTCTTCTACAGGCATGTCGAGTGGTGATGAAGTAGTTTTGATCCCATTATCAACTGCATACGACAAAGTATTTGGCACATCTGCTATGAGTAATGGGAAACGAACGGTTTCGAGCATCTACATCTCTGCTTCAAGCGCAGATGTAGTGGATTCTGTGATTAGTGATTCTGAACTGGTCCTTCGTTCCGATCATGGCTTAACCCTTGACGAAACCTTACCGTTCTCAGTATCCAGCCAGGCGCAAGCACTGGAAACTTTGAGCACTGTCTCAAGCACTTTGACAGCTTTCTTAGGAGCAATCGCAGCTATTTCATTGTTAGTGGGTGGCATCGGTATTATGAATATCGAACTAGTATCTGTTACCGAAAGAACCCGTGAAATTGGTCTGCGAAAAGCAGTGGGAGCTACCCAGAGAATCATCTTAACTCAGTTCATGATCGAAACAATGACACTGGCGGTGATGGGAGGGGTCCTCGGCATCTTGCTGGGTTCTGCAATTGCTGAAGCCTTTACCTTGCTGGGGTTGATCACTGCAAAGATCACTATTGATACTTTAGTGTTGGCGTTCTTCTCTGCAGCTATAATCGGTATTTTCTTCGGAATTTACCCTGCTTACCTGGCTTCAAAGCTTCGTCCAATTGTTGCTCTACGGTATGAATAGGCGTAAAAAGAAAGAAGTTAGTAAAATATGAAAAGACCTTTAACATTAACAATTGCTGCTGTCCTTGTACTCGTTTTGATCTTGATCAGCGCAGTCTGGCCAATGGTTGGCGGACAAAGGTTGATCGGTGGAATGGGTCCGCGAGGTGGAAGTAATTCCCCTTCGGGAAATCTTCCCTCCGGAAACACACCACAGGGAACTCCTCCTGCTCGACCAAGCGGTACCCAAAATGGCACGAATTCCAGCCAACCTGGGGCAGGACCAGATAATAATGGTTCCAGCCAGCAATTCCAACCGGGTAGTGGAGCTCCCGGAAATCGTGGTGGCATGATGCAGTCAACGAGGGTTCTTCAATATGTTCTGTATGCGGTTGAGTTGATTCTTGGACTGATCGCTATCGGCGGATTGTGGGCCTCAAAACGCTGGGGTATCGTTTTATCGATCATCACATCAGCTTTAGTTCTAATCGCCACTGTCCCGGGGATATTCCGTTCATTTTCTACAATATCCCTGATCGAGAATATTTTGAAAATTTTGTTGGCAATTTGTATCATTGTCTTGGTAGTTTTACCTAAATCTAAATTGGTGAAAGAACCAGCTTAGAGATGATGAATGAATGGGCAATCCACAAAGTAATTTGTGGATTGCCTGACTCATCAATCGGCGAGAATAGGATACTATGTCAAAGAAAATATTAATTGTGGATGATGAACCAAAGATCGTTGAGATTTGTCGTGATTATTTAAAAGCGGCTTTCTTTGATACTATCTCAGCCAGTGATGGCCCTTCAGCTTTGGCATTAGTGGATCGAGAAAACCCAGATTTGGTTATTTTGGATCTGATGCTTCCAGGCATGGATGGTCTGGATGTTTGCCGGGAAATTCGCAAGGAACATAACACACCAATTATTATGCTTACTGCACGAGTGGAAGAAACAGATAAAATAATTGGCTTGGAATTGGGCGCTGATGATTACATTACAAAACCTTTTAGCCCACGTGAATTGGTGACTCGGGTAAGAACTGTATTGCGCCGGGTCTCCGGTAATTCCCCAGCAGAGGTGATTCGGATAGATGATCTGACTCTGGATCGGAACCGTTACATTGTCATTTTACCCAGCGGTGAAATATCACTTACACCCACTGAGTTTGAGATCCTGGCTACGTTGATCAGTCAACCTGGAAGGATCTTTTCGCGGTCTCAATTATTGGTAGCAGTACGCGGAGTTTCTTTTGAGAGTTATGAAAGGGCAATTGACTCGCACATTCGTAATTTACGCCGCAAAATCGAACCAGATGATGGTGAACCGAAATATATTGTTACAGTTCATGGCGTAGGTTACAAATTTGCAGGTCATTAATAATGGAAAAAAAAACCGAAAATTCAATTAAAAGCATTCGCTCGCGTTTGCTCCTTATCGTTTTACGCGCTTTCGCGATCGTAGTTGGTATTACTATTATTAGTATCTTAGCGATAACAATCCTTGAAATAAATAATTCTGCCAAGCAAAATCCATTTTATCAATCTCCCAGCACCATGTTATTGGAAGCATTTTATATAGGGAATGGGGGTTGGAATAATGTTGATAAATTGGTTCAGGAAGTTCAAAAACCAGATAGCAAGTACACAGCACAAGATTGGAATAACTCGGTCATTGTGAATCAAAACAATATTGTGATCATCGATCATGGTAGAACGGATTCTCCTATGATCGGTCAACAAATTCCATCTGGCCCAGGCAACCCTGCAGAAGCAATTACTGTAAATGGTCAAGTAGTGGGCAGAATCATCAAAGACCAAAAAGATATTCCCCATCCATTGCGGTTAACGATTTCTTTTATTAACCCCACTATCGAAATTTCACTCGTATTAGCGATCTTTGCTGTCATCATCGGAATTTTGCTTACACGGCGGGTGGTTAACCCGATCTCAGAAGTCATGGCAGCAGCACAAAAAGTAGCTGCCGGGGATCTTTCCACACGTATCGTCACAAAAAAAGGCAATGATGATCTGTCCATTTTGGTTGAACATTTTAATTTGATGACCGAAGCTCTGGAACGGAATGATAATGAGCGGAAACAGTTATTGGCTGATGTCGCTCATGAATTGCGCACCCCCTTATCCATTTTGCGGGGGCGTCTGGAAGGTATTGTGGATGGTATCTATCCTGCCAACGATGCCAGTATCGCTCCGGCTCTTGAGGAGACATATCTCTTGGAAAGGTTGGTAGAAGATCTGCGCTTACTCACTTTGGCAGAAAACCGCCAACTCCATTTTGAGATGCACAGTGTTGAGCTAGTCCAGTCTCTGGAGAGGTCTATCGCGATCTTTAAACCACAGGCCCAGGATAAAGGGATAGAGATTGAAATGACCACAGACCAACCTACTGCTTTTGTTTGGGTAGATCCCCAACGGCTGGAACAGGTGGTTGGTAACATTATTGACAATGCTCTTCGTTACGTCAGTACCAAGGACGGCAAAGTGAGTATTTCTGTTGAACATATGTCTGGCAGCGTCAAGGTTTCTATTGCTGACAATGGAACAGGTTTACCCGACGGCGAAGTAGAACGTATTTTTGATCGTTTCTGGCGCAGTGAGAAAAGCCGCGCGCGTGCAGCCGGTGGAGCTGGTCTGGGAATGGCAATTGTGAAACAACTGGTAGAAAGCCAGGGCGGCAAGGTTGGCGCTGAAAATGTAGCTACAGGTGGTTTGAAGATTTGGTTCATACTACCCGAGCCCGAAAAAGCGGAATGATATCAAGAGTTTGTAATTTAAAAGAAAAAGGCCCAAAAGTCTAAAATAGTGGCTATAATCTATTCCAGAACATTACATTGAACTCTGGAGATGGCAAATGGAAACTCAAGAATACCGTCTGTATAAATACCGCTGGGTGATTTTAGCGGTATTTATGTTTATTAACCTTACCATCCAAATCCTTTGGATCGGATATGCTCCAATCACAGGACCGGCTGCGACCTTTTATGGCGTATCCGATCTACAGATTGGTTTCCTGGCCATGACGTTCATGATCGCTTTTATCCCCTTGTCTCTGCCAGTTTCGTGGGCAATCGACACTTACGGCTACCGTAAAACTGTCAGCCTGGGTGCAATCCTGATGGGGGTCTTTGGGATCGTGCGCGGGTTGGCCGGTGCAAACTACACATTGGTCTTGCTCAGCACTATTGGCATTGGCATAGCCCAACCGTTCTTACTGAATGCCTGGACGACTGTCCCGGCGAAATGGTTCAATTTGGAGTTCCGGGCGACGGCTGTTGGTCTGGTGACCCTGGCGAATCTGGTGGGTACTGCATTGGGAATGGTACTCACACCAATGCTGACTGAAACAATGTCAATCCCACATGTACAGTTGATATACGGTATTGTGGCGGCATTTTCGGCACTGTTGTTTATTATCTTTGCACGCGAAACACCCCCCACGCCTCCCTGCCCGGCTGGTATGGAAGTGCGGGCGTTAATGCTGGACGGTCTTAAAAACGCAGTCAAGAACAAGATGTTCTGGTATTACCTGGCGATTTCATTCATTGGTATGGGCCTGTTTAACGGCGTGACCACCTGGGTAGAAGCCATTATCCGGCCGCGGGGATTCAGTACAACGGATGCTGGAACACTAGGCGCCTTGATGCTGATCGGCGGAGTGATTGGGGCTGTAGTGGTTCCGCCCTTTTCAGATAAGACCCATAAACGGAAGAAATATCTGTTAATTGGCATTCTGGGAGCCATTCCGGGGCTGATCGGAGTGACGTTTGCTCAATCTCTTTGGCTGCTTTACATTTCTGCGTTTGCCATGGGTTTCTTCATTACCAGCACCAGCCCGATTGGCATGCAGTATGCGGCTGAGATCACCCAACCTACCCCCGAAGGAACCAGCAATGGGCTGATCCAACTTTTTGGACAGGCTTCAGTGGTATTTGTTTACATCATGGAAGCCATCAAAGCACCTGACGGATCCTTTACGCCAGCTTTGCTGCTGATGGTTGGACTGCTGTTGGTCAGCGCTTTCTTGATCTCCCGGTTGAAAGACCCCGAATACTTGAAAAAGGCAAATTAATATGGCAAATGAACCCTGCTTTTTAGCCGTTGACCTGGGAACCTCCGGGTGTAAAACGGCGATCATTTCACTCAGCGGCAAAGTGCTGGGTTGGGAATTTCAGGAAGTACCGCTCAAAGTACTCCCTAACGGTGGAGCCGAACAGGACCCACATGATTGGTGGAACGCTTTCTTGTTCACAGCCAAGCGTTTGATTGCCAAAAATTTGGTAGATGTAGAAACGATCCAGGCGGTATGCTGCTCCACCCAGGGGGAAGGCACTGTGGCGGTTGATCGCGACGGCAATCCTCTGATGAATTGTGTTTTGTGGATGGACATGCGCGGAGCCCAGAATTTGAAACAGATCACCGGAGGATTCCCGGAAGTGGCGGGGTATGAAGCTATGAAATTAGCCCGCTGGATCAATTTGACCGGGGGAGCACCCTCACTCACTGGCAAAGATCCCTCCGCCCATATGCTTTTCATCCGCGATGTATTCCCAGAAGTTTACGCAATGACGTATAAGTTCCTTAACGTCCTTGATTACATGAATTTATGTCTGAGCGGCCGTTTTGTAGCCACCCCTGATTCAATTTTGACCTCCTGGGTCACGGATAACCGTGATTCCGCCAATGTTAAATATTCACCGGCGTTATTAAAAAATTGCGGTATTGACCCTGATAAATTTCCCGAAATTGTGCCCTGCGATGCTATATTAGGAGAACTAAAATCAGAAGTTGCTGAATCATTGGGGTTGAAACCCGGAGTGAAAGTAGTGGCCGGCGCCATTGATACCACTTCGGCTGCCATCGGTTCCGGAGCCGTTGGTGATTATGAAGGGCATTTATATATCGGCACTTCTTCATGGATCGCTGCTCATGTGCCTTTCAAAAAGACGGATATTGGCAGTTCGCTGGCTTCTGTTCCGTGTGCTATCCCCGGAAAATTTTTGATGATCGTGATGCAGACCACAGCAGGCGGAAACCTGACCTTCTTACGCGATAAGATTTTGTACCACAAAGATGAATTGATGCGCGAAGAGCACCTTCCCGATGTTTACCGCGTAATGGATCGCATCGCAGAACGGGTTCCTGCGGGCAGTAACGGCGTGATCTATACACCGTGGATCTACGGCGAGCGTTCCCCGATTGAAGACAGCAATGTTCGTGCTTCCATTATTAATTTATCGCTTGAAAATAGCCGTGAAGACCTTATCCGCGCATTTTTGGAGGGAGTGGCCATGAATACGCGTTGGATGCTTGGTCCAACCGAAAAGTTCCTTGGCCGTAAATTTGAAGCGTTAAATATTGTTGGCGGCGGCGCTAAATCTGGAATCTGGTGCCAGATCTTTGCTGATGTGATGAATTTGCCCATACGCCAGGTGAAAGACCCAATCGAGGTAAATGCCCGCGGCGCCGCTTTTATCGCCGCCGAAGCCCTGGGGCTGCTCAAGTTTAGTGATCTGCAGAAGCATGTGGAATTTGAAACCGTCTACACACCTAACCCGGCCAACCGCGCGATTTATGACAAGATTTATGCTGAATTTGTTACCTATTACAAACAAACGAAGGATATTTATAAACGTTTGAACGGGTGAAGCAAAAAAGAGAATTAAATAAAACAGCCTTGAAAAGTTACTAAGCTCTTCAGGGCTGTTTATTTTAAATAAGGTCATCATTTTACCCGCAGCTATTACCATTTTTGAATCTCAACCGGGTGGGTAAAAATTCCATCCAACCTTTTTAAGAAGGGGATGAGTACATCAAAATCTACGGCGCGGTGATCGAAAGCCAGGCAGAAAGGTAAAAATTTTCGGATCCCGATTTGCTTATTTCCATCGCCGTCCACAAACACTCCCGGCTTTTCCTGGACAGCACTGACGCCAATGGCAAACACCTGGGGCGGAAGGACTTCAAGAAGGCTAAAAGCGCCGTGTTGTTCGCGGTAGAGAGAACCGATGTTTGAAATTGTCACGGTGCCGTCCATCAGGTCCTTTTCGGTCAGATGGGAGTCTGCAGAAACACTGTAATATTGTTTCTTGGCCGCACCTTTTAGATGAACCATTTTTTGCCTGCCGAATACAACTGAGTAGATGCGGGCAAACATGGCCGGATCCAGGCGCTTTACCTTGCTTAGAGTATCAGAAAGAGCGGAGCTATAAAACAATTCGTCAATGTTGGTTTGATCGATCCTTTGTTTCATTATGGAAATTGCCATAGATATTCCATCAAGTGACATTTTATTGGCTTTGGCAATGATCGGGGTGATCATGCGGCCGTCTGCCAGCATCCACGGGAGCGAAATATTGATATCATCGCAAATATATAAACGACCATTGACCGTTTTGTGACTGTATTCAAGCAGCGAATTTAGTTCGGGAGATGCCAGAAGACCTTCGATCAATGTTTTTAGTAAAAGTGTATTGAAGGTTATTTTTTGTGCCTCAGTACTTTTTTTTCTGGAATTTGACAGCTTTAAGTATTCCTCATAGAAATCAGTTACGTCTGGTTCATACAGGTAAGAAACCAGAGGCACCTCCTTCCATGACGAAGAGGTCATGAATGAGACAATCTTCCGCTGCAGATCAAACGGTTTCATTTCTTTTATGGCAATATTTTGACTGACCAACATATTCTTTCTTGTCCTTTCAATGGACCGAAAATATCAACTTGAGGCATAAACCCGCGAAAATCCAAATTCGCGGGTTTGATGTCAAAAAACTTATGGTTTGGTATTTGGAGTTACCAAACGATTAATGGTATTGGCTGAATGAAAAACTATTCGACGCTGGTTAACACACCTTCAAAGCGTTCAAGAGCATCATCGATTACTTCGTTAGTATCAGCCATGCTGGTGTACATGCGGCTGCCAGCCAGGGTGATAACGCCCGAAGCCATGTATGCTGCGCCCATTTCTTCCATCATGTGCTTGCGGGGTTTGAGTTCCTTGGTTAAACGGATGGGGTGCTTGAAATCCAACAGCATCACGGCGGCGGTTTCCAGATGGCAGATCGAACCCTGGTTGAAAGCAACAAAGGGCAGATCGTGTTTCTGAATAATGGCCTGCAGGCCTTTGGTGAGACGGTCGCCTGCCTGCCCGGCCAGAACTGGAGCGTTGGTCCGTTCCATTTCGAGGAGAGCATAATACCCGGCTACACAAGAAAGCGGGTTGGCAGAAAGTGTGCCGCCGACATAGGCACGTTCACCGGTGCCGCCGCTGATGCCCGCAGAAAGATGCTGCATCACATCGCGCCGTCCGCCCAGACCGCCGGCCATGGGATAACCACCGGTGATGCACTTGCCGAACACGGTCAGGTCAGGTTTGACACCGAAATATCCCTGCGCGCTGCCCAACCCCATGCGGAAGCCCGTGACTACTTCATCGAAGATCAACAGAGCGCCGAATTCATCACAAAGTTCACGTACTTTTTGATTGAAATCTTTATAAATGGGGCGTGTGCCGCTCTCGGGGCCAACGGGCTCCAGAATGACGGCCGCAGTCCCACCGCGAACGCGGTTGAAGATCAGTTTGCGGCGCAGTTGTGCCAGGTTATTGGGGTAAAACTCTTCAGTGTTGGCGGTTCCGCCAAAGGGAATGCCCACTGCTTCGAGGCGGCCGGTACCGGGAACATGCAGGCCGTAGATCATGGAATCGCTCCAGCCGTGATAAGCCCCGCCGACTTTAATGATCTTGCGGTGGCCGGTATGAGCGCGGGCTGCCCGGATGGCTGCCATGACGCTTTCGGTGCCGGAACCGAACATGCGCAGCATTTCGATATTCGGCATCAAGCGGTTGACCAACTGTGCTAATTTGAGCTCATATTCGTGAAAAAGCCCGGTGACAGGACCGGACTCGCGGATCACTTCCATCACTTTTTCATTTACGGGGCCATAATTGCTGCCCAGTACAGTAGGGCCCCCGGCCTGGAGAAAATCGATGTAACGGTTGCCATCGACATCCCACATATAAGCCCCTTCGGCTTTTTTAATCGCCATCGGGAAGGGGTAGTTGAAGGCTAGGTTGTGCTGTACGCCGCCCGGAATATACTGCTTCGCTTCATCGGTGAGTTTTTTGGAGCCCTGACACTGGGTATCGAAGTATTTTAAATATTCCGCCATCTTCTCAGCTTTGATAGGATGTGGAGGTTGGCTTACCAATAAGTCCAGTTTTCGATAAATTTCAGCAGTGTCATGCCATTCGGAAATAGCATATTTTTGTTCGCTCATTTGTCCTCCAAAGATTGATTTTGTTTTTCAACTTTTTTTTCGTCCTTGCGCAGCATCGCAAAAGCAATTTCGCGGAAAGGCGCTGGTACATTGGTAATTTTCTTTTCAGTGCAAATGGCTAAAATGTAGGTGACAGCGCATTTTTCCAATAATTGCACATTGAAAATCGTACGGTCAGGGTCAGGACCAAGTAAAAGAGCCCCGTGATTTTGTAAAATATAGGCGTTTGCGTGATTGCCCAGTCGTTTTGCAACGTTGTTCTTTAAGAAGGGAGTTCCGGAGGGAGCATAGTCGACAATCTCGACTTTTTTACCCAGAAATTTTACCTGTTCATCGTACAACGCAGGAATGGGGGTATGCGTTAGAGCTAAAGCACTGGCATAAATCTGATGGGTATGAATGACGCAGTTGGTGTCCAGACGATGTTCATAAATAGCTGCATGCATACTGCTTTCTACCGATGGCTTCATTTTGCCTTCGATTACAGAGAGATCCCAACCGAGCACGCAGATATCATCCACGGTCATCTTGGTGTAATCGTAATTACTGGGAGTGATAGCAAAGGCTTTTTGACCGACGACGCGCACGGATATATTGCCGCCCGTTCCCATCAAAATCCCTTTGGCGATCAGTTTCTGGCAAATTTCTAAAACGGTTTTTTTTGCTTCCAGAATCTCGCTCATTTCCATTCCTTTGATTCAATATTTTCTTTCATTTTGCAACGGTCAAATTATATCCCAGCAATTTTTAATTAGATGCCTTTTTTAAAGATATTATTTTATTTATATCCAAAGTAATATTACTATAAATATAAGCAATATTGAGGAGAAACCAAACCCATAGATGAGGGTTTTTATTCAATATCAATTAATTTTCTTCAAGTACAATTATTAATATTCTTTATCAATGAAAGCGAACATTGCCAATGAAAAATCAAGAATATCGTTTGTACCCTTACCGCTGGGTCGCCCTAGCGGTATTCATGTTTGTGAATTTGATGGTCCAACTTTTGTGGATCTCTTATTCACCGGTGACCGGAGCAGCTGCTCAGTTTTATCATGTTACCGATCTGAAGATCGGATTTTTAGCGATGACCTTTATGATCGTTTTCATCCCGCTCTCAATTCCGGTCTCCTGGGCCATCGATACTTACGGTTTCAGAAAATCAGTTGGCTTCGGCGCTTTACTGATGGGCATATTTGCCGTTACCCGCGGATTGGCCGGGACCAACTACACTTGGGTGGTGATCTGCACTATTGGCATTGGCATTGGTCAACCCTTTTTGATGAATTCATGGACGACCCTGCCCGCTCGTTGGTTTGAAAAAGAATTTCGGGCTACGGCTGTTGGCCTGGTGACGCTTTCGGGTCTGATCGGCATTGCGCTGGGAATGGTGATCACACCTATGCTGGTGGCATCCACCGGGAATTTAGCCACTGTTCAATTGATCTACGGTGCTATTGCAGCATTATCGGCTGTTTTATTTATCATTTTCGCACGTGATAATCCACCTACACCTCCCTGTGCTGAGGGCAGCGAAGTCCGTGCTCTGGTTTTAGACGGATTAAAGAGTGCCGTTAAGAACAAGATGTTTTGGCTGTTGGTCTTCATTCAATTTCTGGGGATGGCAATTTTCAACGGATTGACCACCTGGATCGAGCCGATCGTCCGCGGCCGGAATTTTGGTTCGTCAGAGGCCGGCGACCTGGGCGCTTTGATGTTAGTCGGTGGAATTGTGGGAGCTATTGTTTTACCCGCTCTTTCGGACAGGCAGCATAAACGTAAACGTTTCTTGTTTATCGGAGTCCTTCTGGCCATCCCGTTTCTCATCGGTGTGACTTTTGCCAGGTCTTTGCCCATCTTGCTGCTTAGTTCCTTTGGATTGGGGTTCTTTTTGATCAGTGCCAGCCCGATCGCGATGCAGTTTGCTACCGAAATCACCTATCCCACCCCTGAAGGAACCTCTAACGGTTTGCTGCAGTTATTTGGCCAGGCTTCGGTGGTTTTTGTTTACCTGATGGATGCCATGAAGACGAAAGACGGCTCTTTTACACCATCGTTGTTATTGGCGGCAGTGTTATTGCTCGTGGCTACAGGTGTCATCTCATTTTTGAAGGACCCAAAAATTATCCTCACCGATCCGGAATCTTCTGTGCCTGTTATTGAAGCAGAAAACCTGGTTGAGTAACACTTTCAGAAGGATTTTAGACGTTTATCAATAGTACTCCGTCCAATATGAAAGTACGATTTCAATATCCTGTTTCCACTTTCCATTTTGGCAAACGATCTATAAGAATAACGTTGGACGGGGTACTAGTTGTTGAGCATAAAAATCCGGTAGTATTTATTACAGCCGGATCTTTTTATTTGAGGTAGATATATGTGGATATTATTGCTCGTCTCTCTTGCCTGGGGATTCTCTTTTGGACTGATCAAGGGAAATCTGACTGGTATAGATTCCAATTTTGTCTCCTTTGCCCGTATGGCATTATCTCTGTTGGTCTTTCTACCGTTCATAAAATTCAAGAAAATTGGCAAATCGCTTTTCTGGAAGCTATTTTTAACTGGTGTGCTGCAATTTGGGGTGATGTATATTGCTTACATTGCTTCGTTTAAATATCTGCAAGCCTATGAAGTTGCTTTGTTCACCATCTTCACTCCGCTTTATGTGACGTTGATCAATGATGCCCTGAATAGAAAATTTAATGTGCTTTACCTTATTACAGCAGTGCTGGCCATTGCCGGAACCTGGGTGATCGAACAAAGCCAGATCCTCTCGCCGGGAGTTCTTACCGGGTTCCTGCTGGTTCAGGTTTCAAACCTGGCTTTTGCCTTTGGTCAGCTTTATTATCGCAAATTGATGGCCGGTAAAAATGAGCTCAGAGACCATGAAGTATTTGGCGCGCTTTATCTGGGGGCGGCTACCATCACGGCATTGGCCACGTTGATCTTCACCCCGCTTGCCTCATTGACGCTCACAGCAAAACAGATCTGGACGCTGGTCTACCTGGGAATATTTGCCTCCGGCATCTGTTTCTTCCTATGGAATTTTGGTGCGCGCAAGGTCAATGCTGGCGCGCTGGCTATTTTCAACGATTTCAAGATCCCGCTGGCGGTAGCGATCTCTCTGCTTGTGTTTGGAGAAAAGACGAATTTACTGTACCTGCTCATCGGCGGATTGATCGTGGTGGCCTCCCTCGTCGTCAATGAAGTGTTGAATCGCAAACGGACGGTTGGATAGCAAAAAGTAGATCTAAAAATTCGCCTGACTTTTAAAGTCAGGCGAATTTTTATTTTAGCGAGAATCAGTACTTTTGAGTAGACAGTTCAATGATCTTGAGGATGGTATTCTTGGACTGTTCGAGTGAATCGCTGGGGATGCATTCGTAACGGCCGTGGAAGAACATGCCGCCGGCAAACAGGTTGGGGCAGGGTAGACCCATAAACGAAAGTCTGGAACCGTCCGTGCCGCCGCGTACGGGCAGGATAATTGGTTTGATCCCCAGGGCTTCGATAGCTGCCTTGGCGAGTTCCACGATCTCGAAAACCGGTTCCAGCTTTTCGCGCATGTTGTAGTACTGGTCTTTGGCTGTGACGGTCACGGTGCCTTTACCGTAACGCTCATTCAGGAATTCGGCTGCTGACAGCATTAATGCTTTACGCTTTTCGAAGATCGCCCGATTGTGATCGCGGATAATGTAGCTGAGTGTGGTTTTTTCAATATCGCCGCTGAAGCGCATCAGATGATAAAAACCTTCATAACCGGTGGTGTATTCCGGACGCTCGTTCATCGGGAACATGGCGTCGAATTCCTGGGCTACATGGATGGAGTTGACCATTTTATCTTTGGCAGCCCCGGGGTGTACGCCTTTGCCGTTGATGGTGACGGACACTGCTGCTGCATTGAAGGTCTCATATTCCAGCTCACCCAGTTCGCCGCCGTCGACGGTGTAGGCAAAATCTGCAGCGAATTTCTTGACGTCAAAACCATCCGCGCCGTGCCCCACTTCTTCATCAGGGGTAAAACCGACCTTGATTGTGCCATGTTTGAGTTCGGGATGATTCATCAGGGTTTCAAGGGCGGTCATGATAGCTGCTACCCCGGCTTTATCATCTGCACCTAGCAGTGTATTACCGTCAGTGACGATCAGTTCCTGCCCGATATATTTTTTCAGCTCGGGGAAATCAGTCGTGTTCATGTGTAGATCGAGCGCTTTGTTTAACAATATCTCATTGCCGTCATAAGATTGAATGATGCGTGGGTTGACCGACGTACCGCTGGCATCCGGGCTGGTATCCATATGCGCAATGAACCCGATCACGGGCAGCTTCTTTTCGATATTAGTGGGAAGCGTGGCCATTACATAACACTGTTCATCCAGGCTGATCTCTTTCAGACCCAATTCTTGTAATTCCTTTACCAATAAATTGGCCAGATCAAATTGCTTTTTTGTGGATGGAAGCATCTCCTGGTCATAGGCAGATTGCGTATCCACAGTAACATACTTTAAAAATCGATCTTTAGCAGAAGCCATGTCATCCTCCTGAGGGATTTTCAAACATTTCTATTATATGCCCATGACTGCCACGTTTCAGAAGGTAATAATTAAAGAATCAAAAAAAGTGTAAAATGGAATTAACCTTAATGTAAAAACCCATTACAAACATTTGACAGGTTTTCTATGGTCTCAATACTTGATTATTCAGATGAAGCTAAATTTAATATCAAAGCAGTATCTCAAAAAACCGAGATCCAGGCTGTGACCATCCGTGCGTGGGAAAGACGTTACGGATTATTGGAGCCACAGCGAGCAATCAATGGTTACAGACTTTATAGTGAGAGAGATATTGCTGCACTCAATTGGGTGAAGAGACAAGTGGATGCGGGCATTTCGATCAGCTCCGTGGTGGCTGATTTTAATCGAGCCATCAGTAAAGAAAATTGGCCTGAAGCAGTGATCAGTGATAAAGAGCCGGTTCCAAGAAAAAATGGCAGCATTCTGGATATCAATACCCAGACGCAGCAATTAACTACGGCACTGGTTAGAATTGATGAACGCATGGCAGCGGATATTTTTGGCGAAATTCTTGGAAATGTAAATATAATGCAGCTTTTCGAATTGGTGTTAATTCCGGTCCTGGTGGAGATTGGCTTACGCTGGGAGCATGGGGAGATAAGTGTGGCAACCGAGCATTTTGCCAGTAATTTCATCCTGGGGAAAATTCAGGGAATTTATCGTTCATTACCCTTGCGTTTCTCAGGACCAAAGATAATTGTGGGCTGTGGTCCGGATGAACTGCATGAGATTGGTTCATTAATGTTTGCTACGCTCTTGCGTAATGCAGGCTATCGGGTTGAATATTTGGGGCCGGATATTCCCCTTGAAGATCTGGTACTCTATGCGGGGGAAGAAAACCCGCGCATGATTATCATTTCGGCCACGATTCAAGATATTGCGTTGAAATTGCAAAACTTTTCGAGCCAGTTGGATAAATTAAAGCAGCGCCCTATTTTTGGTTTTGGCGGTCCTGCTTTCAATCACAACCCGGAGATTGTCGCCAACATCTCAGGCGTGTATTTGGGAAGAAGTTTCACAGAATCACTGTTGAGAGTGAAATCACTCGTCCCGGTCCATAATTCGTTAAGATAATCCTCTATTTTTTTTCGCGCTTTGCTGCAGCTTCTCACGGATCGTGCGATACTCGATGATCGGCCGATCAGCGGGGATGAGAATTTCGCCAATGCGCAGCCCTGATTTTTTGGGTTCCTGGGTGATGACAACCCGCTTATCCTGATTCAATATGACGATGCTGAATAAATTGATGAGTTCAGCGACAAGATTTTTCAGTAAAGGAATCTTGACAAAGCGCTGATAATAACGCAGATACATGACGCAATTTTCTTCATCCACTGGAGTGAAGAAAACGCTAATGCGCATATCCTCTGAAATTCGATTCATCCATAGATGGGGAAATTTAAATTTTAGAAAATAGGGTCGCTGCGGTTTGGGCAGATCAATGGCCCGGCGCGCAGTGGTTTTGCCATTATCCAGACGGTTGCTAACCCAAATTTCCAATGAGCTATCATCCACTAAGGTGATGGGGCCGTCAGCCACAGTTTTATTGCCGCGGCCAATGGTGGTGGCATGAATAAAAGGAAGGTGAAAGACATCGAGTTGATTTTCGATGATACGCGAATAATTCGCTGCCCAGGCTGCCTTAAAATCACTGGTTGTAAAGCTCGCATCCAAATCTTCGAACCAGGGCAATGGGGGATACTCTACCAGCGGTTCACCCCACCAGATGTAAATATAGCCGTGTTCCTCGCGAGTCATATAAGTCTTTACGTGCAGGGCGTTCGGGGTCTCGGCTACGCGGCCGTTGGCTGGTACATAGGTGCATTTACCGGAACGGTCATATTCAAATCCGTGGAATGGGCATTGGATCCTATCTCCCATCAAACAACCGACGCTCAAGGCCACGCCGCGGTGTGGACAGTGGTCCGCCTGGCAGGTCACCTTCCCGCTGGAATCACGCCAGAAGACCATTTGTTCACCCATGCGTAATACACCAACGATTTTTTGTGATCTAACTTCTTTGGATTGAAGAACCACGTACCATTGGTTTTGGATCATGCTTCCTCCATCAGGAATCCCCTTTTAAAGCCGAAAGCCGCCAGGATTGACGGCTCTCGGTGGTTGGGGCGCTGCGGCTCCCTAATTTATCGTGAGGAGGGATGCCGCAGCGCTGTGTTTATAGCTCTTACACTTCATGAGCACCACCTCCTCGTCGTTAGGATAGCAAGGTAAGTCTTAATTAAGTATGGCATGATACAAGGTCATTGTCAAGGAGGTTATGACAGGTTGACAGGGTCTTCATTGATAATGAAGGAGCAGAAATTTACTTCAATTGGGGGTTGATGTGGTTGTCGATTCCCCGGAATATTTGTGTTGGTTGGCCCATAAGCTTTTACTATTCATAATTCTTCGATAAAATAAAATATGTTGTTGGCAAAGACTTCAAATAGGTGTAAAAATAACTTAGAAAAATCTTCGAAGGAGGCTCCGTTGGTTGACAGTCCCCGAAATTCAGTAAATGAAAAAATCAATTTACGGATCAATGGCGAATGGCACGAGTATGAGATCGGACGCGATCTCGAGCCCTGCACTACACTTTCGGCATTTCTGCGGGAAAGGCTTGGTTTCACAGGTCTCAAGGTGAGTTGTGATGAAGGAGCCTGCGGAGCGTGCACGATCATTCTGGACGGGAAAGCGATCCTTTCGTGCATGATGCTTGCTGTGGAAGCAGATGGCAAAGATGTTCTTACAATTGAAGGTCTGGCAAAGGACGACCCGGTGATTGAAGCGTTTGCAGAACAGAGCGAACCCGGGCACGGTACAGCTCTCCAATGCGGATATTGTACGCCGGGTTTTGTGATGTCAGTGCGTGCACTTCTCAATGAAAATCCGGATCCGACATTGGATGAGGTGAAAGAGGCGCTGTCTGGAAACCTGTGCCGCTGCGGCTGCTATGCTGGAATTGTAATGGCGGTGCGGCATGCGTCTGAGAAAATTGCTCAGAGAGCGAGGCAGGCATGACCATTCCTTACAAACCACGTGTGAAACGGCAATTTGTTGGCGGTTACCAACCTCGCATCGATGCGGATGAGAAAGCGCATGGGCGTGCTCCATACGCCGATGACATGATCTCAGACCGCAACTACCCAGGGTTACTGCACGCGGTTGTGCTGCGCTGTCCTTACCCCAGGGCAAGAATTGTGCGCATGGATGTCAGTAAAGCCAGGGCACTTCCGGGCGTCAAGGCGGTATTAACTTACGAAGATCCCGAAGTTTTGCGCATGAAACCGACCAACGCGGGTTGGACGGATGCTGTCGATACCGTCAGCTATGAAGGCATGATGTGGCGCAAGTTCCGCGACCGCCGCGTGCTGGGTGATTATGCCACCTGGGCTGGCGACGAAGTGGGTGTCGCGATTGCGGCAATCAGCCAGCAGATCGCTGAACAGGCCTTAAAACTTGTCGATGTCGATTGGGAAGTGCTTCCGTTTGAGTTGGATCCACTCAAAGCCTTGAAACCCGGCGCTCCGGTGATCCACCCCGAGACGGCTTCAACAAATGTGCTGCCTCCCGACCCTGTCGGCGGCCCGGATGTCTTCTTGGTAAAAGGGGATATCGAAAAAGGGTTTGCCGAAGCGGATGTCGTTCTGGAAATGGACACCAAACACCACAACCCTACCCAGGGATCTCTGGATCCGTGGTGTTGCATGGCAACATGGGAAGGAGATCAATTAACCATCATCTCCAATTCATATGCAACAGACCAGACCCGCATGCACGTCAGCCAGATGCTGGAAATACCCATCCATAAAGTACGGGTTGTCAGCAAATACGTGGGAGGACAATTTGGCCGCGGTGACACCGGCGACCAACCGTTCTTCATCTTTACTGCACTACTGGCGAAAATAGCTGGCCAGCCGGTAAAATTCAAACATTCCCGGCGCGATAGTTTTCACGATACCCGTCAGCCGGCACAGTACCATTGCAAAGTGGGCGCCAAAGCGGATGGAACGATCACAGCGCTGCATTTTAAGTCCATTGGGGATATCGGCGCACATGCTGACCACTCGGTATTTGCCCTAAAATTTGCGCCGGCAGAGATCTCAGAAGCGGCGTTGGCGCCAATTCCCAATATCAAGATGGAATCCTACGCTGTTTACACAGATCATATCCCTGGCTGCATGATGCGCGGAGTGGGCAATTCTCAATTCAACTTTATTTTCGGGCGGATGATCGATGGGCTGGCCGAAAAATTAGGGAAGGATCCCATTGCGCTTTCGATCCAGAATTTTGGGCACGAATGGGGAAGCTGCCCGGATGCCAGCCTGAAGGCTGTGCTTGAAACCGGTGCACAGCGAATTGGCTGGACTGAAAAAAGACACCAACCGGGTACCGGACCTCTTTATGAGGGTTTCAAGCGGCGTGGAGTGGGCTTTTCTGTTCATCCCGGCTGGCACGCAGAGTGGCAGGAAGAACGGCGCGGGCAGGTTCAGGTGAAGATCACGCTCAACCCGGATTGCACTGTGACGCTGGACGCACCTACCGTTGAGACTGGCACCGGCTCGAATACCTGCAATGTGCTTGGCTGCGCTGAAGCCCTGGGTTTTCTGGGAATTCAGCCCAAAGATATAGCGTGGGTGGCTGCAATAGACACGGATAGAGGCATGCGCGACTGCGTTCAGACTGACAGCGCGGTTTCCTTTTTGCAATCAGAAGTGATGATAGTGGCGGCCCAGGAATTGAAGAAAAAACTTCTCGACACGGCAGCCTCATTCTTGCAATTGAAAACTGATGACCTTGAAATCGTAAAAGGTCGGATTGTTGGGGCAGGAAAAGAGATTAGTGTCAAAGAATTGCTGATGAAAGGTGACCTGGTTCCGATATCAGTAATGATCAGCAGGCACCCTGCCAGCCAGCGCACCGGAGTGCCCTATATCGCCAGTTTTGCCGAAGTGGAAGTGGATACCTCCACCGGCCGCACACAGGTGGTCAAGTTAGTCATTATCAACGACTGCGGAACAGTGATGTATGCTTCGGGGGCAGAGTCTCAGCAAATCGGCGGCCAGGTGATGGCAATCGGCGAGGCCCTGACCGAGGAGATCATTTATGACCCGGTGCATGGGGTGCCGCTGAACTTTAATTTTATCGATTACAAGATGCCAACCATTTTGGATATGCCCGAAATTGAGCCGGTGCTTTTAGAAGTCTGGCGCGGTGCGGGCGAATATGGGGCATGCGGTATCGGCGAAGGCACACTCACTTGTACTCCCAGGGCAATTGCCAATGCCGTTTATAATGCCATTGGTGCCAGGATCGATGAGATTCCCATCACTCCCGATAAAGTTCTCCGTGCTTTGGGACGGATTTGAGGTAAACCTATGACATTACAACCCATCAAATACATCCGTGCTGAAAGCCTGGAGAAGGCAGAAGATCTGTTGCAAGAGAATGACCATGCGGCTGTGATCGCAGGCGGCACTGACCTGTTGGGAGTGCTCAAGGACGCTGTTCACGACGATCCTGTGCAAGTACTCATCGGGTTAAAATCGGTCAGCGAATCCAAATATATCAGAGTGCAAGCAGATGGTATCCAGATTGGCAGTCTGACTACTCTCGCCGATATTGCCAAAAATTCCGAGATCAAGAAAAATTATCCGCTGCTGGCCCGGGCAGCTGCCAGTGTGGCTTCCCCGCAGATCCGCAATGTGGCAACCATAGCCGGTAACCTTTGCCAGGAACCGCGCTGCTGGTACTACCGCAACCCCAATAACAATTTCGACTGCCTGCGCAAAGGAGGTAGGTGGTGCGATGCGATCTTTGCCGAAAACCGTTATCACTCGATCTTTGGCGGCAGATGTGTCAATGCAGCTCCTTGTGAGTCTGGCTGCCCAATCCATAACGACATACCCACTTATATGACCAAACTCCGCGAGGGCAAGGTCGAAGAAGCAGTAGAAATCCTCATGAAAACCAACCCGCTACCCGCGATCATGGGCCGGGTCTGCTCGCACTATTGCGAAGAAGAATGTAACCGGACAGATTTTGATGAACCGGTCTCGATTCGCGACGTGGAACGTTACCTGGGTGATTTTGCCCTGGAACACAGCGATGTATATTTTCAGGCACCCGCAAGCGAATCCGGTAAGAGTGTGGCAGTGATCGGTTCCGGCCCTGCCGGGCTGACGGCAGCCTATTTCTTGCGCAAACAAGGCCACACGGTGACGGTTTACGAACAAATGCCCGAAGCCGGCGGTATGCTCAGATACAGCATCCCGGCGTACCGTTTACCTAAAGAGATCGTCCGGAACCAGATAAAAGCGCTGGAAAGCATGGGCATCCAATTCAAACTCGGAGCCTGTATCGGCAGCGAGGGTCTCACTTTGGAAGACTTGCGAAAGCACTACCAAAGCGTCTTCCTGGCGACTGGTTTATGGAACGGCAAGAAACTGAAACTGGAAAACAGCGAACTGCTCGACTCTGGCTTGGAATTTCTGATCAATGTGCAAAAAGGATCAGCCAAACCTGTCGGTGAGAGAGTGTTGGTGATCGGCGGAGGCAGCGTTGCAATCGATGTGGCGATCAGCGCAAAACGTTCTGGCGCCAAAAAGGTGATGATCGCCAGTCTCGAAAGCCTGGGGGCGATGCCTGCCATCCCTGAAGATATTGTGCAGGCGCATGAGGAGGGATTAACCTTCCTGCCCTCCTGGGGGCCGCAGCGCGTGTTGGAACAAGACGGAAAACTGACCGGCATGGAACTG
>Ga0182021_10001158_pt1 | contig 29896 bp, 49 predicted proteins | sample 612E3MmetaG_FD_120493 | JGI IMG/M metagenome (GOLD analysis project Ga0182021, IMG submission 120493) | Permafrost microbial communities from Stordalen Mire, Sweden - 612E3M metaG (Illumina Assembly) | ecosystem: Environmental > Terrestrial > Soil > Wetlands > Permafrost | place: Sweden... | reverse complement strand
GAGGCGGTTTTTTGGGATTTCAAAAGTTCTCTGGGGAACCCCTTGGTAAATTTGGGGAGGACGGGCCAAAGGTTGAGGCTTGCGTGAAAACGAATGCTGTGTCTGCTGATAAAATTAATGAGGCTTTGAGTAAGCTTGGCGATTTAGAGAGCGATCCTAAGCGTTTGGTTGAGGGGCAGAAGAAACTTGGAGATTATGTGCGATGAAGAATTTTGAGTTAGATGAATTTAGGCTGCGTCTTTTGCGTTTGATTCTTCAAGAATTTCCTGAAATTAAATCGATAACTATTGTTGACGATGACGAGGAGACTATGTAAGATGAGTACGGCTGTTGAGTTTACGGTTTCTATTGATTGCTACACCTGTAGACGTCAGTCGACGGGTTGTCCTGCGACTTGTATTTATAGGCCTGTTAAAGTGGAGGTTGTCGCTAATGAGTAATCTTTGTTCTGTTTGTGGTGAACCTCTGGTTGGCGGCGACTTAGTTTCAAGTCTTCATTGTCAATGGTGCGAAGTCGCCAAGATTCTTCCTGAGCAGTGGAAACGGCAACCTAAACCGAAAAGGATTGTTCAGAGGCTACTTTGCAGTTTTACGGAGGCGTCTTGATTTGAGTTTTAGAGAGCGGATGCATCCGAAAGTTTCAAAAGCAGAATTGCAAGTTTTCGCTGAATTAAGCAGATGTAACCTAACTTCTGGTATGGTTACGCAGAAGCCTATCGTACTCAAATTAACTGTGCCTGATTTCTGTTGGCAGGAGAAACGTAAGGTCGTTTACCTTGACGGTGTGCAGGTGCATTCTACGGATAAGGCGGAGAGGCGGGATGAAGAGATTGATTGTTTGCTCGAAAAGCAAGGATGGTCTGTTCTGAGACTTCCTTATGATCCGCCGTTAGTTGGCGAGGCCTTGCAGAATGTTTTGGCCGCGATTAAAGATTTTCTTGGGGAGGTCTCTTGATTGGTGGAAGTTTTTCTTTTTTGTTTAGGTTGGGTTGTTGGCGGGTTTAGTGTATGGGTGGTTTGTGAGGCTTGGTTTGCTGAGATGCAGCGGAAGAAAATGGAGACTTCTTAATGCAGGTTCTTGAGGAGAAATGTGTTTGCCTCAAATGTCCTTTTCGACTGCGCAAAGATTGCCTGCATTATCGTGATGTTTGCTTAAAGTTTCGTAGTTGTAGCGCTTGCCAAGACAACAATATAGTCATAACTATCTGTGATAGTCTAGAGCTTATTCTAAAAAAGGAGCGTTCTTGATTTTGTCTAGAGGTTTTTCCATGCGTTTATACACTGAAGGGGTACTTCTAAGTAGACAGTCCCATATTAACGACTTAACATATGGTGGGTCGTGGCGTTCATGGAGCAAATTAACATCTTACTGTAAACTACGGATTCTACGCAGAATCCACTATTGCGCTTTTTCTGTATGCCTAAAATGGAAGTTCTTAAAATGTTGATGTTGAAAAAGAAGCGTTCACGCAAAAAAGCCGTTATTGTTGAGGATGTTGTTGAGCGGTATATAAGGGCTGAAGACCGAGGTTTGACGCTTGTTTTGCCTAGTTTGCATGTTGGTGGCAGTGTTGGCCGTAAGTTGAATCCGATGCGTTTGGCTGAAATTCGTAAATGTCCTGAGTGTAAGCATGCTCCTGTTGTTTATTTGACGGCTAAAAAGATTCCTGTCTGTATCGATCATTGGAGTAAGTTGGCTGCTGCTCAGATAGGTTGGAGTGAGACTGGATAAATGGGTGGTCATGAAAAGAATGTTAATATCTAACCTCTTCTATAGTCCTTCTCTATGCCATTTAAAGATCCACAGAAGCGCAGGCTTTATCAAAGTACACCTAAACGTAAAGCACAGAAACGTGAGTGGGCTCTTCTTCATAAGGATAAAATCCGAAAGTCTGCCATGTGTTATTACAAAAAACACACTGGAAAAGTGGCAATTAGGGGGCATAAGTATTACATGAAAAACAGAATTCGCATTATGGAATATGATAGAAAAAGAAGAATAACGATGCACTCTCTTTTTCTCAGTGAATGCTTTCTTTGCAATACAACTGAGGCAAGTAATAGGCGTTCGCTAGACTTACATGAAAAATACGGACGAAAACATAGCACTAATGTAACATATATCCTAAAACACAAAGAAGATTTTGTCCCGCTTTGCCGTAAATGCCATAGCATGGTAACGCGTTTAATGTTTATATTTGGTCTTAAATGGGAACAAATTAACAATCTGAAAAACAAAGTTGGCTCCTAAAAATGGGGGCACATGAAAAAAAACGGGCTCGGAAGCGTCAGCAACAGCAACGTGAGGTTTTGAAGAGTTTGGGGTTAATAGGTGACAAGGATGAGCAGACAAAACTCTAAAGGTAAACTGAATCGGATGTTGGCAGTGAGAAACCATGAATAGGCGTGCTCCGCGTAATCGGCTTTCGATACTTTATGATATTTTGGTTTGCTGCACTGCTAAATCTTTAATGATTTCTGAGATTTCACGTAAAGCGAATGTTTCTGCTGATTACCTTTACGATTTTGTGGATGGATTGGTTGAGTCTGGTTTTTTGAGTCAACGGTTTGTTAGGGGGCATAATGTTTTTTCTACTTCTCAATCTGGGCATGTTTTGATGTTGAAGTATGATGCTTTGTTGGCTGTTGATAACCCTAAGTGTCCTGCGCTTCAGGAGCTTGCCTGTTTGAAATCATATGTGTTATAAGCGTGTGGTTGCTAAGTTGCTATCAATAGCTATTATCTCGCAGTAATAGCGTTTAGAGGCCTTCATACTAACGCCCTGTCTGCCTTTAGCCAAGGCAAAAAGTAAAGATTTGGAGTGTGTCATTATACCGCATCGTAAAAGTCCCAGTGGTTTCGCTAAAAACTATATTACGTGTAATCAAGAGTTTGATCGTTTGGAGAAAGAAGCAATTAATTTGTTGAATGAGGATCAGGTTTTATTTGCTTTGGCTTTGGAGTTTCCTGAGGAGGCACCGGGTTTGGAGGTTTGTCCTGAGGGGTTTGAACCTATTAGGGGTTTGGTTTTGAATGATACTCGTGGAGAAGGGGCGTTGACGCCTGTTGGTAGGCCTAAGGTTTTGTCTATTGACGAGTTTATGGTTATGCAACGGGCGGAGGCTGCGTTTCAGTGAGTGAGGATAAGGATGAGCAAGGTTACGATCCGAAAGTTGTAACTCAAGGTAGTGATCGCACCGACACCTATCGTAAAAAAACGCAGGATGGTTTCGTGAATTGTCCTTCGTGTCCAGAAATCAAAAATAAAATAGACCGCATTTACGTGGCTCTTTTAGGTGACGATGGCATTTGCCTAAGTAAAGGGCTTGTTAAAGAAATTACGGATTTGAAAACACGTTTTGGGTTTTTGGAGGCCACGATTAAGGCTCAGCGTAATACTAATGCTTCTTGGTTAAGTTGGATTAAACCTGTTTTTGGCGGGGTTACTGTTGTTGCAGTTACTGAGTTAATTATTTTTTTGGTTTCGCATCATCTTTAGAGGTGTAATTCTTTGAGTAGGGATATTATGCCTTGTACGAATCATCATAAGTGGATGCGTTATGAAGCTTCTTGTAATGGCAGGATGTTGCCGAGGCCTGTAAAGCTACGTGCAACTTTATCAACGGATTTCTGTCTGCACTGTCGAATATTCCGTAAGCAACTGGAGTCTGGGGATTTATGAGTATTAGGTTGGTTATGAATGAGAAAACCGTTAACCCTGAGGGGTTTGCGGCTTCTATACAGCAACGCTTTGCGCAATATGCTGCTAAGAGTGATCGGCAACTTGAGGCTGAAGTGGATTCTTTGCGGGTGTGCGCGAATAATCTTAGGGTGTCGCCTAAAACTCAAAAGCTTCGTACTCGAATAAACGAGAATCTTTCAATCTGCACCAAAATTTTAGCTGCACGAAAACGGTTGGCTACGTAAATGGCGACTAAATGTATGTGTACGCCTCAAGGAACTGAAATGCTACTTGATAAAGCATATAACGGATTGAAATGTCCCTTGTGTGGAAACCACTTAAGTGCAGAGGCGCTTGAATCTATTTTTCCGTTGATAGATAATTACGCGATTACATTAACTAAGACGGCGAAAGTTGTTTTGCCTCAACTCTCTAGTCCAGTTGAAATTTCAGGTTAACAAGGAGTTAATCAAATGCGTACACGTGAAGAAATAGAGAAAAGCCTCATGCAGGCATATGACGTTCATGCGAAGCTGCATGGGCAACCTATGACTGATTTTAACAAGATCTTGGTAGAGTTGCTTTTGGATATACGCGATGCTACAGTGCTTATTGCTGACAAAACTGGGCCTAAAAAGATTTGTCCTCCGACTAAAGACTGTGAGGTCCTCTTTGAAAATTCACCAAAACCTAGTAATCAGCCTCAAAAGAAAACGGCTGCTTCAGGCCCCTTAGGGCCTAAAAGTAAGTAACGTTTTCGATGCCGCACGCAAATAATGGTTTTTTGGAAGCGACTTGATTTGTCTATGTCGTTGGAAGAGGCTCTGGGGCTTGTGGCGCCAAAAAAGCCTGAGTTGCCTCAAACGTCACAAAACGTCACGAAATTTAATGTTTCTGAACTTGCTGACATTGAACAGATTAAGGTCTATTTAGAAGAGCATCTTACTGAGGAGCAAATTGCTAAGAAGCTTGGTTGTGCTCGGGAAACGGTGAGTCGTAAGATTGCTAAGTGGATGCCGACTGAGGATTTCAGGGAGTGGCTTTCTTCTCGTTGGTTGTCTCAGTATAACAAATTCAGCAGCGATGGCGACTTGCAGGTTGAGGCTTTTAAGCAATTGACTCGTTTGTTATGTGTTTCTACTGTTCGTCGGCAGGAGATTAAAGCGGAGATTAAAGAGAAGGTTTTGGTTGCTACCGTTGATTTAACGAAGTTGTCTGATAATGATCGAAACGCGATCTTACGAGCTGAAGAGGCTCTTACCCGAGCAGAGACAGCGGCTGGCTCGTAGTAGTTTGCAGTATTTTGCGCGTTATTTGGGGTATGTTGATACTGCTTGGTTTCAAGATGAATGGTATGCTCTTCTGCAGCCGGTTAATGATCCGGCGCATTTTAGTCCTTTGCAATGGCATATTAAGGCGCTTAAGCAGTTTCATCTTGAGGCGCCGCGGAAGCATGCGAAAAGTGAATGTGTTTCCATAAATTATCCTTCTTGGTTAATTGGGAATTATCCTGAAATACGGATCGGCATAGTTAGTAAAACTGCTCCTTTGGCTGAGCAGACTGTTGCGGCCATACGCAATCGGATAGAGAATGATCAACGGTATATTGATGTTTTTGGTGATTTGAAGCCTAAGGCTCCGCAGAAATGGACTGATTCAGAGTTTTTTGTTGAACGCAAAACCATCGGTAAATTTGCAACAATTTATGGTTGCGGTCTTGGCGGGTCATTAACTGGGCGCGGTTTTGACTTAATTATTGCTGACGACATTATTGATGAAGAGAACGTTAACACACCAGGTCAGCTTGAGAAGGCTAGTCGATGGTTCTTTAAAGTCCTGTTGACAACGTTGTTTAGCCACGGTGCAACATTGGTGATTGGGACCCGGTGGCATTATGCAGACCTCTATAATGATTTGATTGAGCCTTTGGAGAAAGGCGGTAAAGGTTGGCCGCACCGAATTTATCGTGCCATCCAGAATTATGAGAATGTTGAGAAAGGTGAAGTGCCTCAGGTTCTTTGGCCGCAAGTTTGGACCTATGAGCGGTTGATGCAGAAGAAAGCGGATATTGGTTCAATTTATTTTAATAGTCAGTTTCAGAATGATCCCACGAGTATGACGGGTGATTTGCTTAAGGCTGAGTGGCTGCATCCCTGGAATGAGGTAGATAACAATTTTGTGCCTTCGCCTAATTTGCCGAAGTATGCGGGGATTGATCCGGCGCTTGGCGAAGGTGACTTATTTGCGGTTTGCACAGCCAGTTTTGATCGTGTTTTAAATCGATTGTATATTCATGATGTTTATGCTAAACGTGTGCCTTATCCGCAGGCTATGCAGTTGATTCAGCAGCTTCATGGAATCCACAATTACAGTAAGCTCTTTGTGGAGTCGAATGCTTTCCAGAAAGTTATTATGTATATGCCTCAGTTGCAGGGTCTGCCGATTGTACCTACAGTAACTAGCAAAGGCAAAGAAGAGCGGTTGATCCCGTTGAGTAGCCATTTTGAATCGCGTCGTGCAGTTCTTAATCCTGCTTGGATGTATCTTCAAAGTGAGTTCTTTCAGGAGTGGGTGCAGTTTCCAAGAAGCGGTCATGACGACGCTTTGGATTGTGTAGAAATTATAGCGCGTAACCTCCTCGGGGTCACAGCTTTGCCTGAGGGAAGAGGCGTGTCTGTAGTTAGGAAAAAAACGAACATAATTGAAGATGAGTAAAATGGTTGACAAGATTTTGCTTTCTGCCAATGCTAAAGATGATTTTGTTAAGGTTCTGGGTTTGGAAGTTGCGAATGTTCGCCGGGATAAACTGCGTTTCAAAATTAACGGCGTTGACTTGATGCAGCATCTTGTGATTGATGAAATTGAGGTATCTGCAGAGGTTGAGCAGCCGAAACAACCGAAAACAGAAGAGGAGCAAAAACTTTGAAGTATCATCTATCAATAAAAAATCGTTATTCAAAGCTTAGCTTTAGACGTAACGAAAAAGCAAAGACAAAGTATTTTCTGCTGGGTCTTTGGGAAATGGCTGGCTTCATAAAGAATGCTGAAGACCGCGCTTTCTTGAAGAAAGCTATTCGAGAACACATGTACGCAGTTGAAAAGAATAGTTCTAGGTAATCTGGATGCCGTTTCGTCGTGATTTGTCGTTATCGATGCCTAATCCGCTACGTAACGTGCCCAATAAAATTGCGGAGTCGCAGATTGAACGTGAGGTCCCTGTGGCTTGGCGTGGCGACTGGAGCCTTACGCAATACGTTAATAATTATAGTTTGAAAGCGTCTGGTATCGGCTTTGTGAGTTCGCCTTATACGTCGCTTTGGGATCGCGTCTGGGGAGTAACTCCCGTTGAGGACCTGCCCAAGTATAAGGCCTTGTACAGTTTTGTTCCTAGGATTCAAGCTTCAGTTGATGTTAAAGTTAACTTGGAGATTTCAAACGGGTTTGTGTTGGAGGGTGGCACGGCAACTTTCCGAGATTTCTTGGAAGAATGGATTGAATCGCATGATTTGCTTGCAACTATGCGTAGCGAAGAAACAGACGCATTAGTGTTTGGTACAAGCTATACTGAGCCTGTTATGGATGAAGACTCGGCGTGTGTGGAATGGCTGAAGACTCTTGATCCAGTTTTTATGCGGATTCGCCAGGACTGTTTTAAAAATATTTTTGGTTATGCGCAGCTTAATAGTTATCCGCCTGTGGTTTTTTGGCCTGAAGAAATTTACCGTACTTTAAATAATGTGAAGAGTTGGCAATTTGAAAACGCTTATGGTACGTCTTCTTTGCGGTCTATTTTGCATGTTCAGGCGTTGCTTGATGATTTTCAGGTTGATATGGCTAAGATTATGAAGATTTACACTAAACCGATGATGGTTGCACAATGTGGTGGTGACGGTGCCCCCGGCAATCCTGAGCCATGGAGTGACCCGCAGCTAGATAATATGTCTAACACTTTAGCGGCCCGTGATCAAGGTACGGATTTGACAGTTAGAGGTGACGTGAAAATTACTCCTATGTCTTCGATGACTAAGGATTTGAAGGCTGAATGGTGGATTCAATATTTGGAGCGTCAACGGGATTCTCAGCTTGGAGTGCCGAAGATTTTTCTAGGTGAAAGTGAAGGGGCGAATCGTGCGACTGCTGATGTGGTTATGCAGGAGTTTATCACTCGGTTGCGTATGCGTCAAAAGCACAGAAGTGGCGTTTATGAGACGCAACTATTTCCGCTGATTTTGCGTGGTGATTTTCCTGAGTCGTTGATTGTTCCGGATAAGATTCCTAAGTTGAAGTGGAAGCCGATTTGGGAGCCGCCTACTGACGTTAAAATGTCACGTGTCATAGATTTATACAATAATATGTTGATGGGTGATGAGGAAGCTCGTGCTGAACTTGGCCTGCCTGAAGAGATTAAGGGTAATTTGAAGCAGCAACCTGTTGCGGCGCCGATGCCTGAATCTATGGGTCAAGGTGGGGCTGAAGACCGCGAATTCGAAACGCCGGGAGAGCCTCAACAGAAGGCAATGGGTAAAGGTTTGCCTTTGAAGCTTGTTAAGGATGGGCATGGAGCGTCGTATCTTGTGCGAGCTCTGTCTTGAAGCGGTTAATGTTGTTCGCGCCGTTAAAATATTTGAGGCCGCTGTTGTTAATCCTGCGGTGCGGTTTAGTCGTTGGCGTTTTGTTAACTCGGGTAATCCTAATACCTGCGTTAAATGTGAAGATTATGCGAGTCATGGCGGCGACGTGTACGAGTTGGAAGACCCGGATGATTTGTACGATATTTTTCCGTATGGTGTCTTTGTTGCGGATGATACTTTCGCTTGTAACGTTCACCCGAATTGCGCATGTTATTGTTATAATGAGTCGAGTTTCCAAGTAACCTAGTTCAGTGAAGTGAGGTAGGTTGCGTGTTGGGTGGTGGGTGTGTCTGTCGGTTGGTCGGCTTTGACTGGGTGGGCTGATAAGCCGATTTTAGACCTACAATAGTCTCATAAATTTTATGTTGGAGACATCTCTTTGGAATTAAATTATGACGTTGACGTGAAGGCTAGCCTTGACGACATAAGGAAAACAGGCATCATCGAGGGCCAAGCGATTGATACGACAGTTAATCAGAATCGTTGGCAAGTGCCTGAAGAGGATCTAGATTATTTTGTTTCCACGCTTAAAGATGCGCAGATCCGTTTGAATCATGGCGGCCAAGTTGAGGATGTTAAAGGTTTAGTTACCGTAGCTAAACGCGTGGGCGACACCGTTGTTTTTGAAGCCGAGGTCTCAGGTGATCCTGTGTTGTTGACGCAGATTGAAAAGAAGTATTTACGTATGGTTAGCCCGAAAGTGGTTTCTGACGAGATTGTCTGCAGTTTATGCAGTGGCCGTACACGTGATGATGATATGGTTATGATGCATTTGTGCGCGGGGGCCTTTGAGATTGTGCATAAACCCCGGTGTATTGAGTTAAGCATCGTTGCTGAAGGCGCATATGAGAATAATCTTTTTCATTTGAAAGGGTTCGCAGCGGCTATGGATGAAGCCCAGCGCCACGCATTGATTGCATCTGTTTGTAAATGTGCAGATAAGACGCAGTGTCCCTGCGGCATCAAGGCCCTAAAAAATATTTCCCAGGTACAGCCCCAAATAGAGAGAGGGCTTAACCAATCAAATAAAAACGAAATAGGAGAAAAACAAAAAATGAGTGCAGAAAAACAAGTAGAAGCACCAATATCAATAGCGCCCGGTGCGCCAGCAACGCCAGTCAAAGCAGGCACAGAATTGACTTATCAACAACTTGAAGATGCATTGACAAAGAATACAACTCAGATTATGGATGCTTGCAAATCAACAATTGCAGAGTCCGCAAGTAAACTTGAGGCTAAACTTGCAGCTAAATTGGAGTCAGATGTTAAAGCTGCAGTTGCTTCAGTTGTGCCTAAGCCGAGAGCAAATGGCAAAGGCCAAGTTGGAGGCTTCAATGCAGGTGCATTCAATACCTCTGGAATTGATGATGCTCAACGCTTAAACAACATTTTCGCTAAAAAAGGCAATATGGGAAAAGCAGGCCTTGAATTGGCTGCAGCTTCAAAACGTATGGGCAGCTTAACTGCCGATGTAATTCATTCTGATGAGGAGGACTCTTAAACATGTCTTTTGATGGTTCAGGACCTAAAGTTATTCCCGATCTAGAGCAGACTTTCTTGGCAGATTCAGGCTATACAACTCCCGCTGTAGGCGACCCCGTTTATGTTTCAAGCGACAACAAAGTTAGCTTATGTGCAGGTGCGAACCCAGCGTTTGTTGGCTTTGTGCAATCTGTAATTCCAGCAGATACCTTTGGCAATAAACTGCTTAACGTCTACGTTTTCGGCCATAGAATACGATGTAAAAACACTTCTGGGCAACCTATGACTGCTGGCATGGTTGTTACTTCTGGCGGCAGCAACGGCATAACCGTTTTGGCTGCAGTTACAACTCTTGATGCAGCATGGAGTACAACTCCCACTTTGCTTCTTGCGGCTATTAATGCGCAATTGAGCCGTAGAGGCGTTGTTGTTGTTGGCGGAGCAAATAATGCGTTGGTGCAAATAATCTTCGGATAAACCGAAGCAAAACCCCTTGAAAAAACAAGTAAAAAATAAAAAAGAAAAATAAAGGAGAATGAAAAAACTATGAGTTTTAATGAAGATGCTTTAACATTTGTTGATTCAGCTGCAATTCAATATCCCGAGTTACATCAAGTCATAATTGAAATGACTATGCCAAACCTAATCTTGAAACGCTTGTTCACTGATGATGTTTTGAAGAGTGGTCGCACAAAGACTTACGCGAAAGAAAATGGTTCTCACAGTGTAGGAATAAGTGAGGTTGCGCCAGGTACAGCGGTTCCAGTTGATTTTACACCGATGAGTTATGCTACTGTAAGTCCCTATAAACGTGGGGAAGCTGTTGAAATTCCTAAAGAAGTTGTGGAAGACGTTGACCTACCTGTCATTAATCAGCAACTCAAAAGACTTGCCAGACGATTAGCTTACCAAATTGAATTAGATTGCTGGACAGTTATGTTAGCTGCAGTTCCAGGAGCAAATAGCAATGCATGCACAGGAAAAACCATCACGGTAACCGGAACAGAATTTACTAAAGCGAACACTGCTGGTATGGAAGATTTCAATGCTGCTGAAGCCCTAATCAATGCAGGCGATTTTCTGATGGATACTATTGTTTGCAATCCAATTCAGAAGCGTGACATCAAGAATCTACCGAACTATTCGCTTTATCGTGAAGAGATTTCGCCGATTACTCAGCAACCGATGCAGATGCTTGGTGAATGGGAACTTTGCTGGAGTAACGTGGTTCCTGCAGGCACAATTATCTGTGCATCTACAGGCAAAAACTTGAGTGCTGCTTATGCGCCTATGGGCTTCTTCTTGGTGAAGCGTCCTTTGACTACTGATGTTGAATTGCTGAAGAGTAAAGAAATTGTTAAGCCAATTCTCACGACAAGATATGCGCCTGTTGTTACTAGCGGTGCATGTTTAGCTGCGATCACTGGGTTAGCAACAAGTTAAGCATAACCAAACGAATAAAATTAGCGTTATTTTGTTTGCCCACATCTTTTAACTGTGGACCGTAAAGCCGGACATTCGCATTAACATTGTAACTAAAACAGAACTTTATGGGGTAATTGATGTTTATGGCTATGGGTCAATATGAATTTGGTGTGCAAAAAGGTAAGAAAATACGTGAGCCACGTGGCACTATTAAACGGCTTGAAAAGTTTTTTAGCGGGTTTATAACGTGTTGGGGCCGTAAAAATGCTTTTTGCGATAGCCACATCAGTTTGTGTTTGCCGTGTATTAAGCTGCGTTTTATTTCGCGGTTTGGGCGTTTGCCTTATAGTTTCGGAATTAACACTAAAGATGGCACGTACTATTTTGTTTCTGGAAAAAGGTTTGCGTGTTCAGATGCTTTTTTCATGAGTTTTCAGATGCAGAAGTGTTGGCAAAAAAAAGAGGCTGAGTGGCGGGCTTCTTTGAAAGTTTCACAGCAGAAAGGAAGAGCTCTGTTGTGAAGCGTAAATCACTTATTGTTAATGGTCCTTTGCTGGATTTAGGTGATGTGTTGGCTATTGCAAGGGTGCAGGGCAAAATTGTTTTGGGTGTTGAGCGGGTTCGGGTTTTGCCTTTTCTTGTTTCTTTTGAAGATGGTTATGTGGTTGTTGTTGAAGAATCAAAATAGGGTTGTTGCGGAACTTTCGGTTGTAGAAGGTAGGTAAATGAAAAATGTTTGAAAACTCTTGGTAAGTTATATTCGGCGTTTAGTTTAGGGTTCTTACACGGTAACAAACAGAATTTAATTGCTATTCTGTTAACTGCACCAATATCTATTCCACTGTTTGTTTTTCTATGGTTAGCAACGAATGTTTTTAAAGTTGCATCTAAAAAGACTTTGCCTAAATTGATGTCTGGATTATTAATTTGTACGTTGCTTGTTGGCATTGGAATAGTGGCTGTTGGACAACTAAATTTTGCGAGGGCAGATTCAACCTTTGGCTACTCAACTGTTGGTTCAAATACTATGAGTTATGGGTTTATGTTTCAAGGACAAATTTATAATTTGCCAATTAACGCTTATGTTTCAAGCATCTCCGTTTATGCTGATGTGTCAGGGGGAATTTGCAATTTAGGAGTAGCTATATATAATGGCTCTGATTTTGTTGCCGGAGCTTTAGGCGTAAACGCTGTTACAGGTGGAGCAAAATGGGATACAGTGTCTTTTCCATCTCCAGTTTATTGTACGGCTGGAAATTACTATCTTGTTTTTCTCGGTGGCAACTCAAGTAACCAAATGATAAACTATTACAATTCAGGTGGCATGGAATATTTCGGTGGAATTTCAAGTTATTCTGATGATTTTCACGGTAGTTTTCCTTCTACAATTTCTTGGAGTAGCGACAACGCTTACCAGTACAGTATTTACGCTACATATTCCGCAACTGTTCCAACTCCTACACCATCAGCAACACCGACACCAACATCAACACCAACACCAACGCCAACACCAACACCATCAGCTTCCCCAACACCCACACCGACTCCAACCCCGTTAGTTGCAGGTGAAACAGATAATACCCAAAGTTTAACGGGTTACTCAACAGGTGAAGGATCATCTTCAACTCAATGGTACGGATTCTCAGATAATGGCATATCAAGCGGGGTTCTTGATACTGGTGGAATACCTGCTGGAAGCAACATAACATCTGCTTCAATAGAATTAGCTGCTCAAAGCGGGTTAGGCACAGTACAGTTCCAATTTGCGCAAGAATACTTTAACACAAGTGGAATTTATCTTCAATGGCTTGCCAATTCAACCACAACCGCGACAATAACAACTACACCAACATTGATAATTTTAAACTTTCCAAGTAATACTCAATTTGATGCCGCGAATTATTACTCAGTTTATCCAATTCTAACGTTTACTTCGACTGCATCAGGAACAAATGTGTCTTATGGTTCACATGGAGCAAATGCACAGTTTAGCTATTTTGGATTTTGGAATTGGTCAACAACAAACACTTTAAAATCTCCTGTTTATGGAGTAGATGTTGACCGAGATTTTATCCAATCCATAACTTACACGTTACCCGATTCACCTGCTCCTTCTCCAACACCTTACCCAACACCAACCCCAGCACCCATGCCAACTAATACAGTTGGAGTGACGCTTAATCAAAGTGCAGTTTGGATGTATGACAATCATGGATATGGTCCCGAAAATGGAGATTTTAGCTCAAACGGAATGACTACATCAATCAACACTTTAGCGGCGCATGGCATTAAACAGGTTTTTCTTGAACCCGTAGGTGCATCGGCGGGAGCTTACACAGGTTACGGTGACAGTTGGAACGTAAACGGAACTTTAGATATTACTTACTCAGAAACTTCTCAAACATGGCATACCTATGTTAGTTTAGCTCATGCTCAAGGCATCCAAGTTCTTGTTTGGACTCAGAATTGGCAAATGCTTAATGTGAACCCAAATGGTTATAGTGGAACAAATTGGTCTTCATTAAAAACATTTTTTGACTCCGTTTTAAGCTATACAGGAGCAGACGGATTCAGCGATGACGTTGAACAAGCCTACAATGTACAAAATGGAACAGAACTGCAATTCGTCTATTACAACAACAACATGACTGCTTACATGCATAGTGAAGGTAAACTTTGGGAGCCAGCCATAACCTTCTATGATAATGCAGATGGAACTCTTCCAGCAGGCACAACATTGTATAGTGAATTAAAAGTTGACCAAATAGTAATCATGTTCTATGGACCGGGCAGCATGTTTGGTCAAGACCCAGCATTCTTCACTGACTTGTTTACTCCAACACCCGCTTCACCTATGATGATTGGAATAGACTGTGCTGGAACGGCATCAAATCAATATATTGCTTTTGCAAATTACATAAACGCTTATCAGCCTACACCTATGCTTGACGGCTATGCATTGTGGCACTACAACTTAGCTAACAATGCTCCTGCTTGGGCTACGCTTGACGAATTTAACACAAACTTTTTGATTAGTTCATCACCAAGTAATTCATACACTGCATCGCTTACAGTTACGAATCCAACAAACATCACTTATACTACATCAACTATTCCAATCCAATTAAGTAGCAGTGGCAACGACACAAACAAAGTAATATCTTGGAACGTAAAATTCAGTAATAGTACTTGGCTTTACGGCAGCAACCAAACATATTCAACCACAACAAGCGCAACCATTAATCAAAACGTAACTAACGCTTTATTTGCAGCTAAGGTTTTAGGTGATAATGGAGCAAACGATTCTAAACAAGTGTACTTTAGTGTTGGGATTTATACGCCAGACCCAACTCCTACGCCTTCGCCAACTCCCACACCGACAGCAAGCCCCACGCCTACACCTACAGCAACACCTACCCCAACTCCTACACCTACTGCTTCACCAAGTCCGACGCCAACGCCTACTCTAACTCCTACACCAACACCGACCCCTTTCGGGACCCCCACTCCAAGCCCAACTCCAAACCCAAACGCCCCTAACGTTTACAATGTACCCGTAGTCATCGTGATTGTAACAGGAGGGACTGTAACAGTCATCGCGTATTTCTACCGTAAAGCAGTGAAGACCCGAACCCAAACTGCCTTTGTTGAACTTCCAGTTTTCTTTTTCTTAGGTTTCAATAGTGGATTTGATTAACATGAAAACAATCCTCGGATTCTGGAGTAAAACAGGAAACACCATCACAGGAACAGTAGATGCTTCAGAAAAAGCACTTGCTGTTGAAGGCTCTGAACTTGACCAAAACTATACGCATGAAGCACAGGTTACGGTGCCTTCTGGGGGGAAAGCTGGGTTAATTGTTAATCACACTTACGATAGTAGCTGGAATGAGTCTTATCTTGCTGTTTATTTAGATCAAGTAAACAATGTAGTGACTTTGGAGTATGTTGTGCGTGACCAAACAGGCACTGAGGTCTCAAGAGAGATCTTGGATCAACGTGTTTTTCCTGTAACCGCTGGCGCCGCTTATTATTTAGCTGTTGAAAGCGAAGTTTTAAGTGATGGATCATTTGCGGTTTATGGCAAAGTTAACGGGTTTACGGTTGTTGAAGCGGAAGATTTAGAGGTGCCTCTTAATGCGGGGCAGCGGGGTTTCGAAGTTTTAACTGGGGCTAATGCATCCTTTAATTATGTGGCTCCGTCGCCTTTTGATAGTTGGGTGCCTTTTCAACCAGCGTTCACAACTTTAAGCGAAGTTGTAGGGCATTTGAATGCTGCAGGACCCGATAGCAACGGTAACTATACCGTGTATGGCTTACCTATTGGAGCTGCTTCGTTTCAAAGCCAAGTGGATCATGCTAACAAGTACATTACGAGTTTGGTGCCTTCGTTGTTAGGTCCTGGGTTTGTGGATCCGCGGGAAGCGTCAGCTGAATTAGCAGCTACAGATTTAGCTTGTCTCGGCGTATTAGTGACTAGTGTTGGCGGCTCCTTGGTGGGGGTTTACGATTATTTTTTGGGTGATATGCATGTTGCAAGGTCGGCGCCGTATGCTTCTGCAATCAAAGTAGCAATTGACGGCTACTCGAAGAGTGCAGCTTCTAACTTGAATAATTTATCTACGGTTGCTGTGGGCGCTAAAGCGGTTTTGGGCCGTATGAGTCCTCGTCAATGTCGGGGGCATGGTTGGTAAATGTCAAGTTTACCGAGTGATACGTTTGCTGAGAAGCTTAGTAATTTGCTTCTGCAAAGCTGGGATCCTGAAGCCACTGGCTTGCAGGTTTCTGATGTTTTGTGGAGCCATGACAAATTTGAAACTATGATTTCACTTGAGCAGGCGTCTCAGAAAGCAATTGTTTCCACGTATAATCCTGCTAACCCCGTGACTATAGAAGTGTTAAGTCCGCAGACCAATTTTGTCCATGAAATCGTCGTAGTTGACGTTATTTTGCATACTGAGGTTTTAGGCGGCACAGACGCTTGCATTGCTGTTCGCGAATCAATCCGTAAATTAGTTTTAGCGGTTATTCACGGGATTCAGGTGCATACTTCCGATAGTTTGGAGGGGGCAGATAGTATTGCGGTTGAGGGCGAGTTTATTCGCGGTGAGTTGCCGCAGTTGCAACGTGAAGCTTTCAAAATTGTAGTTAACTATTTTGAGGTGGCGCCGCTGTGAGTGTATCTATTTCGGTTTCTGTTGAAGAGGGCGTTACTTCTGCTTTGCAACGGTTGATTGAGCAGTACCCGGAGGCTGTTGGTCAAGCGCTTATGCGTGTTGCTGAACGGGTTTTGCAGACGGGTAACGTGTTGGTTCCTGTACGCACTGGTTTTTTGAAGTCTAGTATGGGAGTGCGGCAGGATAGTAATTTTCAAGTGACTTTCTATGCGAATGCTCCTTACGCGGCGTTTGTGGAGTTTGGGACTCGGCGTATGTCTGCACGGTTGTTTATGACTCGGGCTTTGCAGGAGCATCAATCTGAGTTTCCTTTGGAGGTTGCTGGGGCCCTGCAACAATTGGAAGAGGCTTACTTCGGATAGGAGAAATTTTGATTGCTTTCAAGAGATTGTGATGGTTGTGCTTTGTCGTTGTATCAGTGTAAGCAGCGTTTTCATTTAGCTTTGAAGGGCGATAAAGTTTATTGTCCAAACGGCACAGCCCACTTGATTGACTAAAAATAGGTACTAATTAGCAACTGATATTTGTTGGAGGTGAAAGATGAGATGAGTTTTCTTGGTGTAGGAATTAATGGTGTAGTTCAAATTGGCAGTACAGCTATTGCAAATTTGAAGAATGCGTCTTTCAGTATTAAAACTGATACAGTAGAAGAATACGTTACAGGCGGGACAAATCCTCAGCAACCTGCGCTTTTAGCGGCTACTAATCAACATTATGAGCTTAAGGCTGAGCAATTATGGACGGATAACGCTGTGCTCACTGATATTATAGCTACTGGTACGCTAGTAACGATTATTATTGGTCCTAACGGTATAATTTCAGGGAAACCAAAATACACTTTTAGCGGATGCGTTTTAAACCAGTTTGATCTGAAGTTGGATAGTAAAAGCGCGGTCAGCAATAGTTTTTCAGCTAAAGCGACATCTGTTGTAATTGGTACCTTCCCATAGTTTAGGCCTTTTTTGGTTTTATTTTCCAGTTTTCTTTAGAAAAATTAAGGTAGAACAATAAACGTAAGGTTAGGAGAATGATTTGTTTGAGCGAGAATAATGAGGAAAAATTTGATTTAGAAGGTTTCAATCGCCTTAAAGGTCAGATGGAACAGTATGAGGCCACTATGCGTGAGCGCCTGGGTAAATTTGACATAAACGAAATATTAAGACATGCTAAAGACCTGCGTAACTGTTTCATAGAGGGCCTTGGCGAAGTGAAATATGTTATTCTTAGCGAGGCTGAAATCGCAGAGATCGGTAAGAAATATCCTGATGATAAACGTGAGCAAAACATGCATGCCCTGCTTAGAGCTATGGCGGCTGCTGACAGTGAAATCACGCTTGAAAAATTGAAGGCTTTGCCCTATGATGTGTCGCGTGCGTTGCAGGAAGCGGTTTTGAACGCGGGTTTTTTACCCGTCAAGAAGATGTCGAAGCCTGGCTTAATAGCCCCGCAAGTCCAGACGCTGGTATCCTCCAATCCATAGTTTTAATTTGCCATTACTACCCAGCCTATAATCTGCGTACTGTAGGGCAGCTTTCACGTCTTCAAATTCAGGTGCTTTTAGAAGGAATCCAGTTTATTCGGAACCTTGAAAAATAGGTGAAGTAGGTGACAACCTAAATGTCTGCAAATGTCGAGTTCAACATTACCGCTAATGACGATGCGTCTAGTATATTCTCAGAGGTCAGTACAAACGCTTCTACATGCTTCACTAATGTAACCACGTCAGTGGGTGAAGCAGCCGATAACGTGCAAATATCTAGTGCAAAAGTAAATACTGCTATGGGTTCTCAAAGCTCAATTTATCAACAGGCCTTAGATCAACAAGACGACATTAACGAGTCTTACGACGCAAGCACAGCTGCAGTTGATACTAATACCAATAGTACGACAAAGAATGCTTTAGCGGTTGGTGCTGCAGCGTCTGGTGCGGTGTCGCTTGTTGGGGGCATTTATGGGATAGAGAGTGCTCAGACAGCTTTAAGTAAAGTACATGTGACGGTTGAACGTGACACTAACTCAGTTACTTCGGCTCAGTTGGCGTATAACCAAGCGGTTGCGGAGTATGGAGGTAACAGTCAACAGGCTCAGCTTGCCCAAGCCAAGTTAACAGTTGCTCAGAATGCTTTGCAGGTTGCTCAGCAACGTGTGAGTGATACCCAAAATAGTGTAAATAGCAGCTACATGTCGTTTGGCACATCTGTTATCCCTGCAACCATCAGCATGTTCACGGGGTTATCAACGATTATGACCGCTATGCCAGGTATATCTAGCGCTATGAGCGGCGGCATAGGAGGCCTAAGCACCGCTTTTGACGGCTTAGACACTTCACTTATTGTGGTTGTGGCAGTTGTCGCTATCGGCATGGCTATTTATGAGGCGTATCAACACTGTAAACCCTTCCGTGATGCCGTCAACGAGATTGGATCTGTCTTGGAAGGCGCCTTTAAAACAGCTGTTACAGACATCTATAATGCACTTGACACCGTATGGAATGATGTTTTAAAGCCTCTGGGCGAGTTCATAGCCTCAACTTTCATCGGTTACTGGAATAGTTTAGAGACTGCTTTTAACACCGTTAAAAACGTTTTATCGGATCTCTGGCACGACGTTTTGGTTCCAGTCGCTAATTTTTTCAACGGGGCCTTTACTGACGCGTTAAACATAGTTATGACGCCGATTAACGTCTTCAAAACAGCATTAAATGACATCAATAATATCGGTAAAACATTGGAGGGCGGCTTAAACGCTTTAACTGGGGTTCTCAAAGTGATGTGTTTTGCGCATGCAGGGCCTGCAGCGGAAGAATTTAATAAGCAGCTGCAATCAGGTGTTGAGTTATCAGGTCAACTGACAAATAAGCTTGATCCCTTAAAATCGGGGTTGCTTGGTGTTGCTGGAAGCACAGCTAGTGGATCGGGTACGGCCTCTTCTCAAAGCCAAACTCAAAATCAACAGGACCTCATTAATGAAACAAAAAATCTAACGTTTATCATGACTAAATTAACTAATATTGTTCAGCGTGGCGGTTCAGCTAATCAAGATGCGCAAGCATTGCAGAGGCGTATGTAATTGACTTGGAGTATAACTTATGGCTCGACAGTTGTTACTTTTCCGTTGGCGCCTCAAAGCATCGAAGATAACAATGATGTGAATAAGAGTCATGCGCAGGTTGAAGGCGCACAGAGCATTGTTGTAAGCGAGGGTTTGGATATACGTGCGTTGACAATAAAAGGTTTTTTTTGGGTTGCCACCCAAAACAAAGCGTATTTGGATGTTCAGTTTTGTAGTCCACTTCAGGGATTAAATGGCAAAGTTGTGACGTTAGCCTCGCCGACGTCACGTTATAATGGCACTTGGATGCTTATTGTGAAGAGCATCATTGAGAAAGCTGAGGGGTTGCTGCAGCGGTATACATATACGCTTAGTTTGGAGCAAGGCGCCAGTTTTGTTGTTTTAACTGAACCGTAAAAAATTGTGAGTAATGGAAATTATGGAGAGTTGAAAAAATATGCCTTATACTGGACCAAATTTGTGTCCGTGGGATCCCACAAAAGTTTTTCCTGATGTGCCCGCTTGGCTTTCAAACGTTTATTACTCTACGTTACCAGGAAACCATTATGGCGACGACTTAATTGTTGACTCTGCAAAACCGTATAATGGCTTAGCGAGTTTACGGCTTGATAATCCAAATAATTATCCGGGTTGTGTGTTAGCTGGACAAGTTGCTCGACAAGCTTCAACTTCAGGTATCAATTTACCAAATGACGGGTTACCTCATCATATCGTAATTATGGCGTGGTTTTACTGTGGTAATAGTTCATCAAGTTATAACGGTGTAGCTGATAACGGTATCAGGTTAGGTTGTGATTTCTACAGTAGCCTTAACGGCAATGGATACGATTTAGGTGGAACTTCACGTACAGACGGAATAATTGCAGGCACAACACACGATGACAGTACACATCAAACTTTCATTCTTTGGGGAACAAACGCTTGGGCGTTAATGGTGATGGATTTCACTTATGGCCCGACTATTCCGTATGGAGATCAAGGGTTGTACTCTCCTTCACCTTATACTGAGAACCAAGCTGTTACACCATTAAGTATTAGTCCGTGGGTTCAAGTGATGCCTGAAAACGATAACGGTTATGCTTGGGCTAACGCTATGGTTGTAATGATTGATCCTTCAGGGAGCTTAGGCGGAACAACTTACACGATAGCGGCTTCTTCTGACACAAATTCAACGATTAGTCCTTCAGGTTCAATTCAAGTGAACAATGGTAGCAGTCAAACGTTTACTTATTCAGCTGATTCAGGATACTCAATTACTCAAGTTCTAGTCGATGGCTCTCCTGTTTCGATTACGGGAAGCTACACTTTTTCAAGCGTATCGGCTAATCATACTATAGTGGTTTCTACTGTTTCAAGCATATTATTCACTCCGTCTGTTGTTCAATCTGGATCGGCTTCTGCCGGTTCAGGAGCTACCTCAATTTCTCCGTCAGCCATGGGAACTACACCTGTAACTGGACACGTAATTATGCTTACATACACTGAAAGTTCAGGCGATACCCCGGTAGCTGGAGATTATGGGATTTACTCAATCAGTCAAGGAGGAGTAACGTGGAATAAAGCACCCGGTTGCCTCAACGATACCGTTAATGGAATGGTAGCTCAAGTTTGGTACGGCGTAGTTGGATCAAGCGGGATAAGTGCCTCAATGACTATCACACTTGCAAATGCACTTCCGTCAACGGGAGCCGCTGAAGTTAATTACGCTGAATTTAACTGTCAACTTGTTAGCGGAGTCGATCAATCTGCACTTTCAGCCTATAATACCTCAGGTCAATCTCCAACTTTCACAGGACAAACAAACCCAACCGTAGCAGCAAATCAACTTGTTATCGGAGTTATCGGCGCTCACTCAGCCTGGGGCCAAGTTACGCCTCAAAATGGATTCGCGTTAATTGGCGGATCCGCCGTTACAGTGGGCTCAAACATTATTTCAAATGCTATGCTTTGGTTATCAGTAAACGTAATTGGACAATATTATTCAGGTACCTTATTCAGTGATGGGGGCGGACATGATTTTTTGGGTGCTATAGCAACTTTTCCAATTCAATCCGCCTCATCAGTAACCTTAACAATGAATAGTGCTTCTCACGGTGCTACATCGCCTGTTGCAGGTATTTATAGTACAGCGTTAGGCGATATCGCCGCAATCACTGCTATTCCAGCATCCGGATATATCCTTTTAGGCTGGACAATAAACGGTGTATCCAACGCTTCAACAGCTAATCCGTTGAGTTTAACAATTACAGGCAACATGACAGTTACACCAGTTTTCTCTGCAAGCTCTAATGAAATCTTAACCGTTACGGCTGGCTCAAACGGGTCAGTTTCACCAAGCACCAACTCTTATAATCAAAATACCTATGTAACTGCAACTGCTACGCCAAACACAGGTTACTATCTGGATCATTGGTTAAAAGATGGCTCAACCGTTATTCCAGCAACAGGCAACACAGTAACCATACTGATGGATACGGCGCATTCTATTCAGCCTTTTTTCTTGTTATCCCCGCAGCCAGCGGGGTTTGGCAAATCAATTACTGGAGTGTCTCAACTTCGCAGTGGACAGCGCTCCCGCAAGCAAGTCTTGACTCGCAGGGCATAATGGAAGAACTTTCGGGACAAGAACAAGCCGTTTTCAATGTCCCAAATACATCAACTAATCGATCAATTTTAGGCGTTGATTCTCCAACAAGCAGTAATGTGTATGTGCAGTTTCTTTATAGGGGAAATCAAATTTGGTGGGGCGTCTGCACAGGTGCACAAGCAGCCGCTACTAATCTTCAATGTATCGCTTATAACGCGGTTTACTTAGCGTTAAAACAAGCGCCTGTGCTTGTAACTTCTGACCAGAACATTTCACCTTTTGGAGGCCCTGCACCAGTAGGTATATCGCCGCCGATACTGCCCTCAAACGCTAACCCCATGGCGATTGCTTCAAACATTTTAAAATACGCTTATGGCGCAAATTTAAACGCTGATTCCACTTGGGCCAACATATTGGTGGGTTGGGGGGACATTCCAATGATTGGTTCCTACAACTTCAGTATTCTTACAGATAACGCGTTTAATGCTTTAGCGGCTTTAGCGCAATCGTTAAATCTGGATTTCTGGGGCAGCGGAACACCCAATGATATGATGTATAATATTGGAACAAGAGATGCAACAACCTATAGTGATGTGGATTTTCAGTATGAATCGTCAACGCAACGTGGTTTAGATCGAAGCCAATTAATCAATAGTGTTATCGTGTTTGGGACAGATGGAAACGGAAACAGCATTATGAGTGTTGCAGGTTCAGGGGGGCCAGTGCAGAAATATGTGTATAATCAACCAAGCAGCATCACTGAGTTATATAATATTGCAGCTTACGAACTGGCTTTACTGAATAATCCTTCTACCGGGGTGTCGTTAAGTGTTTTAACTGATGTTGCTGCGCTTTGGCATCCGGGGCAATATGTAACTTGTAATCGGGCTGACTTAGCGTTGGTTGGAACATTTGAGATTTTGCGGATAACTAAGGGGCCTGTTTTATCTACGGTTGAGGTTGAGAAAGCTATGCCGCGGTTAGATGTGAATTTGCAGAATTTAACGCAGCAAGTTAACGGAATTGCGTTAAATCAGACATAATCTTCTGTTTACTTTTCTTTTTTTCAGTTTTTTGGTTTCAATATAAGTTAATCGAGGTGAGTGAAATAAATGACAGTTCAAGTAAAGAGTAGTATATCAGTCAAGGCTCATAATATTTTGAAAAGCCTCAGCGTTCTCTTAATTGCCATTGGAGGGCTAACAGAAGTTACCTATCGTAGTCTTCCATACACAGATTACATTGGCATTGCAGTTGCATTTTCAGGAGTGGCTGGTTATTGGCTTGCAAACTACGCGGTAAATAAGAATGCTGCGTTACCTAGTGCGGAAGCTATAATTGCAGCGGCAGCGAAGACTTACACGGCAGTAAAGACAGAAGTAGTGACGAACCCACCAGCACCAATAAAGACTATTCTGCAACAATTAATTGATAACCCCGTTGATACTATTGCGGAGGCTGAAGCAATTTTTAATCAAGCAACAGCAAATTATAAAGTAGCAGTCGCTAATGCAGCAACACAAACCCCAACAACTTCTTAAAAGAAAGGATGCTTTTTCTGCATCTAACCCACACTTATTTTTAGACAAATTAAATTTTTGAGGTAGCGGAAGCTATCTTTAAAAAAAAGATAAAGGGACGGTTAAGCCTTTTTTTGTATGGCTCGCAAGATTAATTCGTTTTGCCTTATCATTATTTTATTTTGGTCTATGAGTGCTTTGAGGCCTGCGCCTAATATTTGGTCGGTGCTGTTTCCTGAAAGTAACGTTCCAAGACGCATCCAGCTTGTTCCTGCTTCATGGCTTGCTAAATCCATCATGTTCTCATAGATGCCTGTGCGAATATCGTCATCTGTCATTTCTTCAGTAACGATTAGTTCAACTGAGCCGTTCTCCAGTTTCTCATTAAGTCGTTCATGCTTCTTTTTTGAAGTCATTAAAGCCACTGTGTCTCGGAATCCGAAGGTTTTTGCTTCAGCGCCGCATTGAGGGCACTTTTCGCCTTCTTTCAGTTTTTTAGTAGGGCAATTCTGATTTGGACAGTAGTATGTTCCCATTTTTATCACCTCTCTTATGCGTAGTTAACGGGGTTCTGTTACCTTAATTTGCCTGTGGAAAAAGTAGGGTTTGTATTTGGCGGCCGTATTGGTTGCCTACTGCGGTTTTGATTTGTTGGTATTCATCTAGATTCATGCTGCATTTACATATGGGGCAGATGGGGCATCCGTCGGGGATCTCTTCTGGCTCGGCGTCAAGGGTTGATGCGGCTGATCTGGGTAACTGCGGAGGCGCTGAACCGAGCGTGGGATTAAGGTTAATTTCTTTTCTATCGGGAATCTTGACATTTTGGTGAACACGTGCACCAGAACTTTCACCGCCTAGCCTGCCAGTTTCTACTTTAATGGGATCTTTGCATTCTTGCGGTGTATATTTTTGAACTGTTCTAAGGCTGATTCCTGTTTGCTTAGCTATCTCAGCAGGTTTTAATCCTGCTTTGATGAGAAAACTTATGCGTTGGCTGAGTTCTTCTGTGGTGACTTTGCGTCTGTTGAAGTTAACGGCTAATCTAGCTAACTCAAGTTTGACTGGTGTGTCGATGGTTGGGACTGTTATTGTGTGCCAGTTTGCGTTCTCTCCGAGTCTGTGGAAGCCGTCTATTATGTCGCCGTTGATGTCTTTGAGGACGGGCGCGAGTTCGCCTAGGCCTTCTCTGGAAGCTGCAAGACTGTAGGGCGCTTCATCCTCTACCTCTTCTACTTTCTCTTCATCCTCTACTTTAGCTACTTCTACAATACGTGACGGGGCCGCATCAATAGCGGTTTTTATCGCAGGTACAGGCCCGTGATGATTATGGTTCCAGTGAATTTGGTACTCGATTTTGGTGTCAAATGTTTTGGAGCAAGCAGGACAGCTTATTTTGCTTGTTTGTTGAGCCGACATTTATCGTAGTCCTTCTTTTTTGAGCCATTCAGGAACAATGACGGTTCTGATTAGTTCTTGGACTTTTATGTCTCTCTTCTTTGCTTCATTTTCTAGGATCAGAAAAGTTTCTTCCCCGAAAGATTGAAGGATCTTTGTGGTTTTACCATGTCCATTTGCAAGGGTAACTTTAAGTTGAGCCCAAAGTTTTTCATCTAAAGGTCCAGAATAATGTGTGTCAACAACTTCTATGATTAGGGATTCTTTATCATTTTCAGCATAGATGTCAACGCGCCGATTTCCTATACATTTCTCAGTAGTGACAACGTAACCTTTAGCTCTGTAGTCGTTTGCTATTTGATTTTTCAATTTGTCGTGTGGTGACTGCCTTGTTTCAATCAGAGTTGACATTTTCTTACTTCTCTTTTTTCAGGATGTCTTTTTGTTTGTCGAGTTTGATTAATTCAAAGAGATATTCTGAGGCTGAGTTGAAGCCGAGTGTTTTTGCTCGGTAACTTGCCCATGCCCAGAGCTCTTTATCGATCATGAATATGTTTGTTCTTTCGTATTTGTGTATCACTTTTTGTCCCATTGTTTTTTACTCCTTTTACATTTTTAACTGTTTAGGTTGTATGTGTTGTATGTGTAGTAACATTTATAAAGGTTATCGTGTAGTATGTGTAGTAAGGTAAAAGGTTGATTGAAATGATGGCTCAAAAAGAATTTGACCAAAAAAACGTGGTTTCGAAGTTTCCTGCTTCGTTGCAGAAGTTTTTGTTTGCTGACGAAACAGATGTTGTTTGCCTATATGTTTCCGCTGATGTTTGGCAAGCGATTAATGATGCGGCCGTTACGCTGGGTTATCATTGGGTTTCAGGTAATGGTGACCGAGCAGGCCACTGGACTAAGGAGGCATAGAAAATTGATGTCTCCACAAGAACAGAAAAAGAATTTAGCGATTGATGAGCAATACAAATTATATTTAGAGCAGAAAGCTCTGCGTTTGGCTGAAGAGAAAGCCCAGATTGAGTTGAAAGCTGAGGTTGCAGCTGCTTGGGCCCAAAAAAAGAAAGGCACAGTTGTCACGACTCGGAAGGACCATATGTGTGATGGCTGTGGAAAATTGATTCCTTCAGGTACAAAATGTAAGGCTCCGTCTGAATTGGTGAATGTTTCCAGTCGAGGTTACACTATGCAGATTCTAACTAGACATTATTGTTTAAATTGCCGTCCAATTTCGGAGGCTTAACGGTATGCTTCCAAAAACCTCTACCTTCACCGTTTATGATGATGAGAAAGAAGTTGAACATCTTGTCAAGGTTGCTAAGAACATGGGTTACAAATACTCTGTGAAAGTTCAGCCTTTAGCGGGTTGCGATACAGGGAAAACTGTTACTTCTGTGACTTGGATTCGGAGGGCTTAAGCTGTGACTAAAAAACGCAGTCGATTAATCGTTGCTTTAATGCTTCCAATTTTAGTGCCTATGTTGCTTGTTGGTTGGGGTCTTTTACGTGTACAAATAAAAAAGAAGGAACCAAAAAAGGAGGCTTAGAGATGGAAAGTGAACATGACCAACTCATACGTTTACAAGAGAGAGTAGAAATTTTCCGTGAGCGTCTGGCAATACGTAGATTGCAGCATCAGAAAAATGGCGACATCTTTGCAGGTTCAGAGTGCTTTGCCATTACAGAACAATTCAATAGTATATTTGGAGAGACTTAAACTTGACTAATGTTAGATGTCCAGCAAAAACCTGTAAATGGAATAGTCTACCTGATAGGTTCAATCCTGAAATTAGCTTATGTACGCTTCCAGATATAGCGTTAGTTTTCTGTGATTGTGGCGCTGACGATTGCGATGGTTTTGATTGCCATACTTATCAACGCAGAGTTGAGTAAACAATTGGGAATAGCGACCCAAGAATACGTATTATATATTAATATTCAATAGCGAAACTCCCCAAGTCTTAAATACAACATAGATTGAGAAGAAAATTGGAAAATCCCTTAAATAAATGGTGCTTCCCAATTAGTTTGCTCTCACATAAATAGGATTAATCAAAAATGGAAAATAACGCATGTGAAATTCTGTCTTCAAAACTAGAAGAGATGCAAACATCCCGGAAGCTAGATGATTCAGCAATACCCGTAATTAAGCAAGCCATAATTGAAAACAAGAAAAGAGAGGCATGTTGGTTATCTAACAAGGATATTCCAGCAAAAGTAGCGTTCGTAATGTATCATGCTTCCAGAAATACGCGCATAATAATGGAAAAGATGCTTGACAGGTTTCTGGTGGCAGCTCAAATACATGAAAATCCCAAGGTTGTTGATGATGCAATGTTAGTCTATCCAGAACTCCAAGAATTATGTACCTTTATGGATTCATCTGCAATGTCTAACAAATTCACTGATCCTTATTTGGAGTTCGTCAAGAAACGTGTTAGAAATCTAAGAAACACAGCCATGAGAGCTGGAATGCTTCCAACCACCGAAGAGGAAATAAAAAAAGTCGATAAAAAGGAACTTGCTAAACAGTTCGGTGCATTTGCAGAAGACATTAGGCTGAGACTCGTTTGAGATACAAAGTTTTTCTGGATACGTCGACATTAATTGCTGGGTCTATTTGTTTATCTTCTGCCACTATAGGTGTGGAAATTAAGGATGTCTTTTACGAAGAAGCAATGCAATTAATATCGGTAATTTGTCTGCTGATTCCAATGATGTTTTTTGTCGTCAGGAAGCTAATCTTAAGCGTTTGAAAGATGCTGGAAACTTCGATGTTTTCGGTGCTAAAGTGACAAAGTTACCCTGTGACAATATGTCTACTTTTCAGATCAGTGATTGCGTTAAGTGTCCGCGGCCTTGTAAGCTTCCTGAAGATTTGCCGTTTGGCGAAAACGAAGAATAAGTAAAAAAAGAAAGATGGTTTATTTTTTGTTTCGTATTTTGATTGCAATTAGGCTGGCTGAGGCTATAGCTAAGACTGCTAAGATCGCTATTGTGGAGTATTCTGGTGCGGTTGGTGTGGGGCTGTTTGTTGGGGCCGTTGTTGTTGAGGTTTGGGAGTCAACTGTTATGGTGTAGCTGTCTAGGTTGGCGGTTGTTACTTTGATGTAGTAGCTTCCTGCTTGCAGGTTGTGTAGGTATTGTGTTCCGTTGGTTTGGTTTGTATTTGCTGCCATGCTGTCAACTGGTAGACTGTTTCCTTGTTGGTAGACATCGATATAGAGAGCTGCGTACGTAGGTGTGCTGCTGGTGTAGCTCCATTCATATCGGGCTTCGCTTGGTAGATTGAAGTAGTTGCTTGTTTGATCCGCGCTGCCGGTGATGGTTGTTACGTTGCTATATGTTTGAGCCGACGCGAATGTTAGTGTTGATAGGATTATTACGGTTGCAATTAGGGTTAAAATTGTTATTTTCTTGTTCAAATTAGGCACCTATTACTTGTTTGTTGTATCTAGTATTTCTATTTTCACTTAAAGTGACCCCTCCCCTATGGTGTGAGTGTGTTTGAAACTTGGTTTTATATGCTGTTTTTTAGGCATTGTGGGTTTACTGAGGGTTGAGAAATTGGTTGATGCAAATTACTCTAGAGGTTGGGATGATTGTTTAGAAGCCGTTTGTTTGATTATGGCTAAAGCGCAAAGTATTGAGGAAGCTAAAAAGAAGATTGATAAACTTCGCGGTTTGATCAGGGAAGATAAGTTTGAGAGAATACGTTATGAATTGGGTGCGTTTGATCTGTTTTAGATTTTTCCTTCTTTCTTTAATTCTTCATATCTTAATGTGACTAGCAAGCGGACTAATTCAGCGTTGTTTTCTAAGCTGTAGTATCTTTTTACGGCTTCGAACCGTTTTCTTAAATCGCCTTGAAAGACTACTCGTACTTGTGATTCTTCGTCTTGATCCATTTTTGTCACATCTTGTACCTTTTTGTGTCTATTTTGTATATAAGGTTTACGAATCACTGCTAACTAAGACCGTGAAAGTACGCAGTTTTTTGTTCAATAAGCTTATATTGTAACTTTAAGGTATTAAGATGTAACGTAAAGTAACAGGATGGATGGTAATGGCTGAAAAAGAAAATGTTCAGGTTCGGGTTGAGTTTGAGGGCGAAATGCTCAGGAAAGTTGAAGCTCTCAAAAAATATTATGGTGTTCAAAGTACCGCTGAACTTGTCAGGGTTTTAGTTACTGAGCAAGCCCGTCAATTAAAATTAGGTTCTGACTAGGTGTTTTGTTTTGGCTTCTTTAAAGAAAGGAAAAATTAAGGAAACTGTTGCAGAGCAAATGAAAGATGCGAATGTCAATCTTGCTGGTTGTGTTTCGTTGCTTTGCGAAGAGTTAGATTCCATGAATGATCGAGTCGGCAAACTTGAAGAGGAAAATAAGGCTTTGGGGAAGCGTCTTTTTGAAGTTGAAACATACCTTGTTACGTTAGCTGATAGAGCGAATGCTGCTGAATTGAAAGCGAGTACAGCTGTGACTTCAAAGTTGGCTGAGGATAGTTTTGGGAAAGTTCAGTTACTGTCGGAGGTCTCTATAACTTGATTATTGTTAATAATCAGCAAGAATATGATGTGATTCAGGATCAGGGTTCGTGGACTTGTATTCGTATTGTTGCGCCGGCTTCTGAACGCATCGTTATTGAAAAGGTTCCAAAGAATTGTTTTATTGAGTGCTGGGCTTCGAGTCAACCAACTATTGAGTGCTGGGATTCGAGTCAACCAACTATCAGGTGCTGGGCTTCGAGTCAACCAACTATTGAGTGCTGGGATTCGAGTCAACCAACTATTGAGTGCTGGGCTTCGAGTCAACCAACTATCAGGTGCGGGGCTTCGAGTCAACCAACTATCAGGTGCGGGGCTTCGAGTCAACCAACTATCAGGTGCGGGGCTTCGAGTCAACCAACTATCAGG
>Ga0182021_10001155_pt1 | contig 29913 bp, 24 predicted proteins | sample 612E3MmetaG_FD_120493 | JGI IMG/M metagenome (GOLD analysis project Ga0182021, IMG submission 120493) | Permafrost microbial communities from Stordalen Mire, Sweden - 612E3M metaG (Illumina Assembly) | ecosystem: Environmental > Terrestrial > Soil > Wetlands > Permafrost | place: Sweden... | reverse complement strand
GGCATGAACACCATGCGCGTGTTCCTGCACGATCTGCCGTGGAAGCAGGATTCGGCGGCCTACCAGCGGCGCATCGACAAGTTCCTCAGCATCGCCGACCGCCACAAAATCAGGCCGGTATTCGTACTCTTCGATTCCTGCTGGGATCCGTTCCCGGATATCAACACGCAGCGGGAGCCCAAGCCCGGCGTGCACAATTCGGGTTGGGTGCAGAGCCCCGGCGCGGCCGCCCTGCGGGATCCGGCGCAGAACGAACGCCTGCGGGAATACGTGCAGGGGATGATTGGGGCGTTCCGCTACGACAGGCGCGTGCTGGCCTGGGATCTGTGGAATGAGCCGGACAACCTTAATGAGGGGTCGTACCAGAGCATCGAGCCGCCCAACAAGACGCAGTTGGTGCTGGCGCTGCTGCCCAAAGTCTTTGCGTGGGCGCGCGCCATGCTGCCGGTCCAGCCGCTGACCAGCGGCGTGTGGAAGGGCGACTGGTCGAGCCCGGAGAAGCTGGACGCCGTCCAGAAAATCCAACTGGAGCAGAGCGACGTGATCTCGTTCCACAACTACGACGGGCCGGCGGAGTTCGAAAAGCGCGTCCTGTGGCTACAGGCCTGGAAGCGGCCGATTTTTTGCACCGAGTACATGGCGCGGCCCAACGGCAGCACTTTTCAGGCGATTCTGCCGATCGGCAAGAAATACAAGGTGGCGATGATCAACTGGGGCTTCGCCAACGGCAAGTCGCAAACCAACCTGCCGTGGGATTCCTGGAAGAAGCCTTACACCGGCCGCGAGCCCGCCGTCTGGTTCCACGATATCTTTCAGAAGGACGGCAAACCCTACCGCCAGGACGAGGTGGATTTCATCCGCCAGATTACGGAATACGGAGTTAAGACTAAGAAGGGTAAGACTGGACGTTGAATGTGAGTTAAGGCGGTCCGGCGGCGTGAGCCTTATCCCTATCTCATCTTAGTCGCCGAATTCGAGCTTCGTGTTGGACCCGCCGAGTTCGATCGCGTTGACCTTCATGCCGCCGTTGTCTGTGGAGGAGTCGACCGCTGTGGCCTCGAACTTCGCAGCCACGGTTTCCACTTTCACCGGCGCGTTCACCTTCTTGTTGTTGCTGTTGGTGAAGATAGCGTTGGCGCCATCCACCTTGAGCTTGTATTCGCCGGCCGCGAGTCTCACTCCGCCGACGGTTATCGGTGCCGAGAAGGTTACCGTATAGGACTTCTGGCCCGCAAAACAGACGCAGGACAAAGACAATACTGCACCGAGAACGAAAGATACTTTCATAAGTTTTGATATTCCTCTTACTTGATAGTTATCGCTTCAAGAATGCCGGAAAGGAGGTACCGCGGATCTTCTATCCGGTCGATATGAAGGCGCCGGTATACAGACATCGGGTTACGTGCGGAATTGTCTATTTGTGTAAACGCGTTCACTCAGGGAACACGGCGCGCGCCTTGGCGATGAATGTCGCCACCTTTTCGCACGGTTCGCCCGGCCCGGGTGACGCACCACGGGCTTCGCGTCGAAAAACGGAGGGGGAGGGGGTTGGGGTGGCTGGGACGCAGGGATTCGAACCCCGATACGCAGCTCCAGAGGCTGCAGTCTTACCGTTAGACGACGTCCCAATAAAAGCGAAATTCCATTTTACCAGACCCGGCGCCGCGAATCCACCATGGCAGAGTAGTAAACTGGAAGATCACGATGAAGCACTGGTTGCGGGTGAGCGTGCTGCTGGGCCTGTTCGCCTGGGCCGGCTGGGCAGTCGATTGGAAAGGCCTTAAGCCGCAGGGCTACGTCAGCGATTTCGCTGCGGTCATCGACCCCGCCAGCAAGTCCCAGCTCGAAGCCTACTGCGGCGCCGTGGAGGCATCCACCGGCGCCCAGATGGCCCTGGTCACTATCGCCAGCCTCGAAGGCGAGCCCATCGAGGACGTGGCCAACACCATCTATCGCGCCTGGGGTGTCGGCCAAAAGGGCAAGAACGAAGGCGCCCTGCTCCTGCTGGTCATCAATGACCGCCGCAATCGTCTCGAAGTGGGCTATGGTCTGGAACCCATCGTCCCCGATGGGTTTGCCGGTTCCGTGCTGCGCGAGATGCGCCCCGCTTTGCGCCAGCAACTCTACGGCGAAGCCCTGATGGCCGCCGCGGAAACCATCGGCGGCGCCGTCGCCAAGGCGAAGAACGTCACCGTCTCCTCACAACTTCCGCGCCGTATCCACGAAGCTCCCACCGATCCCATTCCGTGGTCCACCATCATCGTCGTTGGCCTCGGCGTGCTGGTCTACCTCTTCCGCGCCGGCGGTCACGGCGGTGGCGGTGGCGGCGGCTTCCTGGCGACCATGCTTCTCGGTAACCTGGTGTCTCGCGGTTCCTGGGGCGGCCGCGGTTCCGGCGGATTCGGCGGCCCCGATTCCGGCGATGGCGGGTTCGGCGGATTCGGCGGCGGCGATTCGGGCGGCGGCGGCGCCTCCAGCGACTGGTAAGCATCCTATGGAAAAGCTACTCACCGGACTCACGTTGAAACTCCAGAAGGCCTACGGCGAGCGCCTCGTCTCCGTGGTCCTCTACGGTTCGGCCGCCTCGGGCGACCACCACGCCGCCTTCTCCGACATCAACATCCTCTGCGTGCTGAGCGAAATCTCCCCCCGCGAACTGGCCAGCGGCGAGGACATCTTCCGCTGGTGGCGCGAGAAGGGCAGCCCCTCGCCCCTGCTGCTCACCGAGCGCGAACTGCTCACCTCCACCGACTGCTTCGCCATCGAGTTTCACGATATCCAGCGCCACCACCGCCTCCTTTACGGCAAAGACGTGATCTCTACCCTCGCCATCGACGACTCTTTCTACCGCGCCCAGGTGGAGCACGATCTGCGCGCCAAGCTGCTGCGTGTCCGCCAGAAGGCCGGCGGCATGCTCTCCAACCCCAACCTGCTGCGCCGCATGTTGCTGGATTCCGTATCCACCTTCTGCGTGCTTTTCCGCCACGCCCTCATCCTCCGCGGCATGGATGCCCCCACCTCGAAACGCGACGTCATCGCATGCACCCGCCAGGTCTTCGCCATCGATGCCGCGCCTTTCGAAAAACTGATCGACGTGCGCGAAGGCTGCCTCAAACCGCGCGACATCGACCCGGTACTCCTGCTAGCCTCATACCTGAAGGAAATCTCGCAAGTCATCGACGCCGTCGACCAAATCGAAAAATAAGGAGAACTCTCTTGAAAATTGCCCTCATCTCTCTCGCCGTTCTGCTGGTTCTGGGAATGGGCGCCTGCAGCAAGTTCGTTAGCGTGCGCAACGATCTGGTCACCCAGCGTGAAGCCGTCACCGCCGCCTGGAGCACGGTGGATGTCGCACTGCAGCGCCGGAGCGACCTCATCCCCAACCTGGTGGAGACCGTCAAGGGCTTCGCCGGCCACGAAACCGAAGTCTTCAAGAATATCGGCGATGCCCGTGCCGCGCTCGGCGGCGCACGCACTCCGGCCGACAAGATCGCCGCCAACGATCAATTGTCCGGCGCGATATCCCGCCTCCTGATGATCAGCGAAAACTACCCGCAGCTCCGTTCCAACGAAAACTTCCTGCGCCTGCAGGACGAACTGGCCGGCACCGAAAACCGCATCGCCGTGGAGCGCCGCAAGTACAACGAGACGCTCCAGCGATACAATACGTCGATCGGACTTTTCCCCAACAACATCGTGGCCGGCATGAGCGGCTTCGCCCGCAACGACGACTATTTCAAGACCGAGCCCGGCGCGCGGGCCAATCCCAAGGTGCAATTCTGATGTTCGGGAATTACATCGGCGGCGAGTGGATTTCGACCGGCGCCACTTTCGAGGACCGCAACCCCGCCACCGGGGAAGTAGTCGGCGCTTTCGTCAAGGGCACCGCCGCCGATATCGATGCCGCCGCCGCCGCCGCCGCCGCCGCTTTCCCCGCGTGGAGCGCGACCCCCGGACCGGCGCGCGGCAATATCCTCTATAAGGCCGCCGACATCCTGGATAAGAATTTCGAGTCCATCGCCGGCGACATGACGCGCGAGGAAGGTAAGACCCTGCCCGAAGCCAGGGGCGAGGTGCGGCGCGCCATCAACATCTTCCGCTACTTCGCCGGCGAAGGCTCGCGCCTGCCCGGCATGATCGTGCCGAGCGAGCGCGACCGCGTGCACATGTTCGCCCTGCGCAAGCCCATCGGCGTGGTGGGTCTGATTACGCCGTGGAATTTCCCCTCCGCTATCCCCGCCTGGAAACTGGCCCCGGCGCTGATCTCGGGCAACACCGTGGTCCTCAAGCCGGCGTCCGCCGCGCCGCTCAGCGCCTGGCGCATCGTGGAAGCCCTCCACCAGGCGGGCATCCCCAAAGGCGTGGTCAACTTCGTCGCCGGCTCGGGCGGCGAGTTGGGCGCCGCCCTGGTCAATGCCGCCGGGCTCAAGGCCATTTCCTTCACCGGCTCCTGCGAAATCGGCGCCTGGCTGCACGCCCATGCCAGCCGGCGGCACCTTCGTATTCAGCTCGAGATGGGCGGCAAGAACCCCACCATCGTGCTCGCCGACGCCGATTTCAATTCCGCCGTGGAAAACGTGGTCAACGCCGCCTTCTTCTCCACCGGACAGAAATGCACCGCCACCAGCCGCGCCATCGTGGAAGACGCCATCTACGATAAATTCGTCGCCGCCGTGGTGGAGCGCACCCGCCAACTCAAGGTCGGCGACGGCATGATGCCTGGCATCGACATCGGCCCCTGCGTGGATCAGGCGCAGATGGAGGCGGTGCTTCGCTACATCGAGATTGGCCGCCATGAGTGCGGTGAGCCCGCCTGCGGAGGCCGCCGCCTCACCGAAGGCGCGCTCGCCGACGGCTATTTCGTCGAACCCACCGTCTTCGCCGGCGTCGGCGAGGCGCACACCATTGCGCGCGAAGAGATCTTCGGACCCGTGCTCGCCATCCTGCGCGCCTCTGGTTTTGAGGACGCCATGCGCATCGCCAACGCCATCCCCTTCGGGCTATCGTCCTCCATACAGACCACCAATCTCTCGCGCGCCTTCGACTTCATCTATCGCGCCGAGGCCGGTCTGCTCACCGTCAACCTTCCCAGCGCGGGCGTGGAATACCAACTGCCTTTCGGCGGCACCAAGGATTCCAGCTTCGGTCCCAAGGAACAGGGTCCGGCCGCGCTCGAATTCTATAGCGACTACAAAACGGTCTACCTAAAATACTGAAATGAGACTCGGACAAACTCGCGTCAACGGCGCCGTCACCGCGGCCCTCTTTGAAATCGGCGGAATCCGCCTCATTCCGGGACATACCGCGCTCGACGTGATCGCCGATCCATCGCTCGCCAGCCGCGCCCTGCCCGTGGCCGGGGCCGAGCCCGGCATTCCCATCATTCCCCTCCATCCACCCGAAGTCTGGGGTTGCGGCTGCACTTACGAAACCAGCGCCGCCTTCCGCGATGCCGAGCACGGTACCCGCGAAGGCATGTACGCCCACGTCTACCGCGAAGCCCGTCCCGAGGTCTTCTTCAAGGGCACGGCCCGCCATTGCGCCGGACCCGGCGACGCCATCGGCATCCGCCCCGATTCCCGTTTCACCGCGCCCGAGCCCGAACTGGCGCTCGTGCTTGGCCCCGGCCACGCTATCTTCGGATTCACCCTGGCCAACGACGTCTCCGCCTGGGATATCGAGCGCGAGAACGCCCTCTATCTGACTCAATCCAAGATCTACGACCGCTGCTGCGCGCTCGGCCCCGTGATTGTGACCGCGGCCGATATCCCGGACCCTTATGGCCTCCAGATGACCTGCACCGTCACGCGGTCGGGGAAGGTGCTCTTCCAAGGTGCGGTCAATACCGGCAAACTCCACCGCCGCCTGGAAACCCTGGTCGAATACCTCACCCGCGCCAACAACGTTCCCGCGGGCACGGTGGTGATGACCGGCACCGGCATCATCGTCCCCCAGGACGCCGCGCTCGCTGCCGGCGATGTAGTTACTATCGCAGTCCCCGAGATAGGGGAACTTATGAACACCGTATGCCGGATAGAGAGCGTCTAACTCAACTCGCCGCCGGCCTGAGTATCTCCACCATTCAGCACCATATCTTTCTGTGCGCCGATCAGTCCAAGCCTAAGTGCTGCTCGCGCGAGGCAGGTGTGGAGTCCTGGGACTACCTGAAGCGCCGTCTGGTGGAGTTAGGCCTCTCCAGCCGCGTCTATCGCACCAGAGCCAACTGTCTCCGCATCTGCGAATCCGGCCCCATCGCCGTCGTTTATCCCGAAGGCGTCTGGTACCACTCCGCCACGCCGGAGGTGTTGGAGCGAATCATCCAGGAGCACCTGATCGGCGGCCGGATAGTGGAGGAATTCCGCTTCGCCAGGTCCGGTGTGGCATAAGTTATTCGTCTGTGGGGCAGCCGATCCTGGCTGCCGGAAGGCTTTCAGCCGGCGCGGGCTGGCTTCAGGCCGCCAATCCGCTACCTGGAGCCGCTCGGGATGGAAGGAATGAGAGAAACAGCTCCGATTAGACGGTTGGAGTTATGCTTGATGGTGGCCAGGAAGCTGAAACGGCAATCCTGGCTAACGAACTCCGGAAGGACGGAAAGGGACAACGAGTATGACAGGCGAACGGTCTTCGGTTGCACCACGGGCGCGTGCGCTTCGGGCAGTAGCGGCGCTCGCGATAATTTCGATCTCCTTTGGATTTGGCTGGCCGCGCGCCTCCGCGGTCTCGCGAGAGAGCAGGCGGCAGACGGCGCCAGCCCCTTCCCGGCAGGGCGGTCCCCCGGCGCCCGCCATTCCGGCGGAGAGCCAGCGCTCTCTCTCGTTGTCCACGCTCCGCCCCCAAGTGAAGCTCATGAGCGTGCCGTTAAGTTTCGAGCCGAATCAGGGGCAGTCGGACTCCGCGGTGCGCTTTCTCTCGCGCGGCTCGGGCTACGCGCTTTTCCTCACTCCGGGCGCGGCCGTGCTGAACCTGGAGCGGCAACGGCCGCCATCGGCCGCGGCGGCGGGGCAAACACCCCAAGCCGCCTCCGTCGACACCCTGCGCATGAGCCTGGTCGGGGCAAATCCCACGAGCACCGCCGTAGGAGAGGCTCGGCAGCCCGGCGTGGTGAGCTACTTCATCGGCAACGACCCGAAGAACTGGCGCTCCGGCATCCCGACCTACGGCAAGGTCAGGTATCCCGAGATCTACCCCGGCGTGGACCTGGTCTTTTACGGTAACCAGCGCCAGTTGGAGTACGACTTCGTGGTCGCCCCCGGCGCCGACCCCAGCCGCATCGCCTGGCGGATCGACGGCGCCCGCGCCAGCCTCGATGCGGAGGGCGATGCGGTGCTGCATGCGCCCAACGGCCCGGCCACCTTCAAGAAGCCGGTGCTCTACCAGATGGAGGGAGACCGGAAGACGCGGGTGGCAGGATGGTACGCCGTAGCCGGGAACCAGATACGCTTCCGGCTTGGCAGCTACGACCATTCCAAGGCGCTGATCATCGACCCCGTGCTCAGCTATGCCAGTTATCTGGCCGGGGCCGGCGACGACCGCATCGGCGTTCCCACCGGACCCGGTGTCGCTCAGGCCGGTGCCTCGCAGGCTCTCGCCGTGGACAACGCGGGCAGCGCGTATGTGGCGGGCTCCACCCTCTCCCTAAACTTCCCGACGATGAACCCTTATCAAAGCGCGCCTCCGGCAAAGCAGGAGGGCGGCGCCACCGTCCCTCCCGGGCAATGGGCTACGGCGTTTGTATCCAAATTCAGTCCGGACGGCAGTTCGCTGGTTTATTCCACTTATCTGGGCGGCAACCGCACCGACCGCGCTTACGCCATTGCAGTGGATTCCAGCGGCAGCGCCTACGTGACCGGTCAGACATCTTCACCCAATTTCCCCATCACCAGTGGAGCGTACCAGACAGTCTGCGCTCCAATTCCCAACAATACAGGGGAGTCAACCGCGTCATCAAACTGCAACTCCTTAGACTGGAACGTATTTGTGACCAAGCTGAATCCCGCGGGAACCGCCCTGGTCTACTCGACATTTCTTGGCGGATACGGAAGTTGGGCGCAGGGATGGGCCATTGCCGTGGATAGCGCCGGCCGCGCCTACGTGGGGGGCATCGAGACCGATACTTGCTCCGACAAACTGCCCTATTATACGTTTCCATCTTGCTTTCCCACCACCGGCGGCGCGGTGATCGGTGGAAGCCAACCCACGGGAGGCGACCCCCAATTCGCTTTCGTTGCGGTATTCGATCCCACCGGCGCCAACCTGCTCTATTCCACTCTCTTCGGCGACTTGAATTTCAAGTGCGCCAATGGCTGCGGTGGCGATACGTATGCGACCGCGGTCGCGGTGGATCAAAACGGCTACTTCTACCTGGTCGGCGAGACCAAGGCCGGCAACCTGCCGACCACCGCCGGCGTCATTCAGCCCGTCGGCGGTGGTCTCGACCCCAACAAAGTCTATCTGCAATCTTGGCGCGGCTTCGTCGCGAAGTTCAATCCGGTTGCTTCCGCTGGCGGAGTAACATTGGCCTACGCCACCTACCTTGGCGGACAGACGGCGAATACAGGCGACTATGTCAGCGGCATCGCCATCGATAGCGCAAGCAATGCCTATGTCGTGGGATATACCAATTCCAAGGATTTTCCGGTGACGAGCGGCACTTATGGGACCGTCTGCGGGACGGGTGGCGGGACCTGCGCGGCAGCCCACGTGACCAAGCTGAATCCTTACGGCACGGCCATCCTCTGGTCCACCTATGTGGGCGGCAGTAAGAGCGACGGCAGCGACGGGTTATTCTTCACGGGACCCATCCAGTTGGATGGGAAGGGGAACATCTATGTCATGGGGCAAGCCGGATCGACTTTCCCGCTGCTCAATCCTGTCGAGCCGGCCGTCAGCGGCGGATCCATGCAGTTGGCCGTCCTCGAGCTTGATCCCGCGGGCGCCAACCTGCTGTTCTCCACGCGCATCGGTTCCGGCGGGGTTCAAACCTCATATCCGGCCGGGTTGGCGGTCGATTCCGCCGGCGACATCTATCTCGCCGGCAATACCATCGGCCCGGGCCTGATCACCACTCCCGGCGCATTCCAGACGACCGCCGGCAGCAGCACCTGCTGCTACCACGGCTTTGTCGCCAAGATCGCGCCAACCGTCCTGCCTTTCCTGCAATCCGGCACGCTCGCTAATGGCGCGACGTATGCCGCCGGAGGGCTGGTGCCGGGATCCTGGGCGCAGGTTAAGGGCACCAACCTCAGCACCACCACCCGCGTCTGGGCCGCATCCGATTTCACCGGCAGCACCCTGCCCACCACGCTGGACGGCGTTCAGGTGAAAGTCAACAACCAGGCTGCGGCCGTGTACTACATCAGCCCGACGCAGGTGAGCTTCCAGGTACCGGCGGGGATTACGGGCACGGCCACCGTACAGGTAATCGCCAACGGCCAAACCAGCAATTCCGTCACCGCCAGTGCCGCCACTAACTCGCCCGGCATTTTCCCCGTGACCGTGAACGGAACCAACTACGCCGCCGCTGTCTTCCTGGATGGCAAGTTCGCCGGCGATCCGGCCTATGGCGCCTCCGCGTTCCGCAACGCCGTCCCCGGCGATATTGTGCAACTCTATGCCACCGGTTTGGCTGTATCGCCCGCCGGCACGGTGGTTTCGACGACGCTGTTGAGCGGCGTGACGGTAACGATCGGCACCGTCACTGTCACGCCCCTCGGCGCCGCGCTGGTGGCGCCTGGCGAATTCCAGATCAACTTCACCGTGCCGCAGGATTTTGCCTCGATGCCGCCAGGCGTGTACCCCATCTCGATCTCCATCAACGGGGTTACGTCGCCGGCGAGTATCAATTCCTCGCCGCCAGGTCCGGTAGTGATTCCGATCCAGCACTGAGCCACGCCCCCGCGCCATCTGGCATACTGATTCTCAGTTGTCCTCGATGCGGCAGCGCACCGGGGCGGACGGGAGGTTTGGCATGTCGAACCCGACACGGAAATACGTGTGGATGGTCGCGGTGGCACTCATTTGCATCGCCGGCCTGTTTGCATGGCGTTTTGCGCCTTCGGCGGTGCGCTGGGGCCGGGCGGGCGTGATCGTCCGCCGTCCCAACCGCGTGCCCCCCACCAACGCCGTTGGCAGCCAACCGCGCAACATCGCGCCGTTCGCCACCGTGACGGTTTCATCGGAAGACACCACTCGCGGACAGAACGCCGCGGGTGTGGCGGACGGACGGCCCGATGCCAGCGAATGGAGCAGCGCGGGCGAAGGCGCGGGTGCGTGGATTACGCTGACCTGGGACCGGCCGGCGACCATCTCCGAGATCGACCTCTATGACCGGCCAGACCCCATCGACAACGTGCTCTCTGGAACCTTGGCCTTCGAAGACGGCAGCGCGATCGTGGTGCACGCCTTGCCCGCCACTGGCGCCCCCGAACGCGTCATCTTTGCGCCGAAAACCATCCACTCCGTCACCTTCCGCATCGACCAGGCCCAGGGCCAAAACGCCGGATTGGGCGAGATCATGATCATCGGCACGCTGAACTAAAGCAGTACCGCTGTATTAGAAGGTGGGAATGCCCCACCACTAAGAGTCGTTCGCCTGCAAAGGTGGGGCAGGCGCTTTCGCCTGCCAACGCTCGCTTGCGGGCGCATTCTTCCCAGCTTCTCACCGTCGCGGCTCCGATTGCAGGCTGGCGTGGTACGAACTCCGCACCAGCGGGCCCGACTCCACGTGCACGAAGCCCATTTCCAGTCCCGCCATGCGCAATTCCGCGAATTCGCGCGGCGTCACGTAGCGCACAATCGGCAGATGCTTGGGTGAAGGCCGCAGGTACTGCCCCAGGGTGAGGATGCCGGCCCCATGAGCCCGCAGATCGCGCATCACCTGGAGGACCTCCTCGATCGTCTCGCCCAACCCCAGCATCAGCCCGGATTTCGTCGGCGTCTCGGGCTGCACGCGCCGGGCGTGTTCGAGCACCGCGAGCGAGCGCTCGTAGCGCGCCCCCGGGCGCACCTGGCGGTAGAGCCGCGGCACGGTTTCCGTGTTGTGATTGAGCACGTCCGGACGCGCCTCCATCACCGTCTCCACGGCCTGCAGATTGCCCTGGAAATCCGGAATCAGCACCTCGATGCCGCAGGCCGGAACCCGCTGCCGGATATCGCGGATCACCATGGCGAACAACTCCGCGCCGCCATCCGGCCGGTCGTCCCGGTTGACGCTGGTGATCACGGCGAACTTCAGCCCCAGCAGCGAAACGGCCTCGGCGATGCGCGCGGGCTCGCCGTAATCCACCGGCAGCGGCGCGCCTTTTTGCACCGCGCAGAACCCGCAACGGCGCGTGCACACGTTGCCCAGCATCATGAAGGTGGCGGTCGAGTGGTTCCAACACTCGCCCACATTGGGACACGCCGCGCTTTCGCAGACGGTGTGCAGGCGCAGGCGCTCGATCAGCCCCTTCAGGTAGCGATAGTGCTCGCCAGTGGGCGCGGGCGCACGCAACCAGGAAGGACGTTCGAGCTTGGGGGAAATAGAAACCAGCACTGCCCCTATTATACCGGGATGGCCGGGACGTTGACCCTGGCCGCGGCTCTCAGCAGCAGATCCCAGTTCCCGGCGGCGATCGGCAGACCGGTCACGCGGCGCACCGCCTCCGTGCGCCATTCGGGGTCGCCGGCCACCAGCACCTCGTCGAAGCCCGGGGCGGCGGGCGTCGACTTCATGATGTGGACGAGCTCGGTGACGCGGGCGGTGAACTCCTCCACCGGCATGAAGCGCGCCACGTCGATGGCCAGGTACATCTGGCTGGTGCGCACCGTCTTGCCGCGGAAGCGTATGCCGCCCACCTCGTTGCACATGGCGCCGCCGCTCAGCACCGAACACAGAATTTCCACCATCATGGCGAGACCGCTGCCCTTGTAGCCGCCCAGGGGCATCAGCATGCCCTGGTAGGCGGCTTCCGTGTTGGTGGTGGGCACGCCATCGGAATCGAACGCCCAGCCGGCGGGGATTTCGGGTTGCCCGTTGAGGAACGCCTTGAAGACTTTGCCCGCCGCCACGGTGGTCGTGGCCATATCGAGCAACCACGGCCCGGGCACGGACATGCAGATGGGGTTGGTGCCCAACTGACCTTTCTTGCCCTGCCATGGCGGCACGATGGAGGAAGCGTTGCACATAACGATGCCGATCTGCCCGGCGTCGCGCATTTTCCGCGCCCACCAGGCGGCGGCGCCGAAGTGGTTCGATTCCCTGGCGACGACCAGCCCCACCCCGTGCCGGCTCGCCAGGCGCACGGCGTGCGCGCAGCAGGTTTCCGCCACCCATTGGCCCAGCCCATTCTGCCCGTCGAAATGCAGGCAACAGCCGCTCTCGGAGATCACCCGGCCATCGGCTTGGGGGTCCATCTCGCCGGCCAGCAGTTGATCGATGTAGAACGGCAGCAGTTGAACGCCGTGGGAATCCACGCCGCGCAGGTTGGCGGAAATCAGGCAGGCGGCGGTGACCTCGGCTTTGTGGCGCGGCACTCCGGCGCCTTGCAGGATGGCTTCGCAGAAATGCGTCAGTTCGGTGACCGGGACGGTGGGCATGTAGTTTCAGGGTAACGCGATGGGCGGGCGGGGTGGCGGAGAACTCCGAAGCCGCCGCAACCGGTATGCGGCGGTGTTCTTTGGGTATATAGTATGAAAATCATGGCAACCCGTAAAGACGCGATCACTCGTGCAACTCTGGTGCTGGCCGGGGCCGCCGGCCTCTGGGCCGCCTGGGCACAGCAGCAGCCGCGGCCGGCGCTCACCATGGAGAAGGTCACCGGCAATCTGTGGGTCATCGTGGGCAACGGCGGCAACGTGGCCGTCCTGCCCACCACCGAGGGCGTCATCGTGGTGGACGATAAGTTCGCCTTGGACGCTCCGGACATCGTCGCCAAGATCAAGACCATCAGCGACAAGCCGATTCGCTATGTGCTGAATACCCATCATCACGGCGACCACACCGGCGGCAACGAAGCCATGCTGGCGGCCAAGGCCGAAATTATCCTGTCGAAGAACGCGCGCGCCAATATGGTGGCCGGCAATCAGCCCGGCCTGCCACACCTCACGTTCAGCGACGAGCAGCAGGTCTTCCTGGGCGGCCAGCAAGTAGTGGCCAAATACCTCGGCCGCGGCCACACCAACGGCGACGCCGTGATCTACTTCCCCTCGGAGCGCGCGCTGCATGCCGGCGACCTGTTCGTCACAACCGGCGCGCCTTTGTGCGATACCGCCAACGGCGGCAGCATCAAGGAATGGGAAGCCACCATCCGCAATGCGCTGCAATACGATTTCGATACAGTGATTCCGGGTCACGGAGCGGTATCGAAAAGGGCGGACCTGGTGAAGTGGGCCGAGACCCTGGGCACTATCCGGTCGCGGATCCAGACGGCGTGCGCCGCGGGCGTGGACGGCGCCGCCGGGCGGCTCGACCTCAAGGACCTGGGCATGAGCGGCGGTTCGTTCCTTCGCAGCATGCCTGGTATGTGCAAGGAACTCGTTCAGTAGAAGCGCGCGGCGCCGGGCGCTATGCGAGAATACAGGTTCAATGACTGAGTCATCGCTCGACAACTTGCCTCCGGCCACCGCGCAGATCCTGGCCGGGAAGATCCTCAGCAGGCGCGCCCGCATCGGCGTCGTCGGACTGGGATACGTCGGACTTCCGCTGGCGGTGGAATTCGCCCGCGCCGGCTTCAAGGTCACTGGCATCGATACCAGCGAAGAGAAGGTGCGCCGCGTCAACGCCGGGGATTCTTATGTCGGGGATATTTCCAGCGCAACCCTGGCGCCGCTGGTGGAATCGGGCGCATTGTCGGCCACCACGGATTTCGCCGCCGTCCTCGAACTCGACACCATCAATATCTGCGTGCCAACCCCCCTGCGCAAGACCAAGGATCCGGACATGAGCTTCATTGTGTCCTCCTGCACCGAGATTGGGCGCTACTTCCATGCCGGCATGCTGGTGATCCTGGAATCCACCACCTACCCGGGAACCACCGACGAGCTGGTGCTGCCCATCCTGGCCAAGAGCGGACTCCGGGTGGGGCAGGATTTCTACCTCTGCTTCTCGCCCGAACGCGTGGACCCGGGCAATCCCAGGTACCAGACCGCCAACATCCCCAAGGTGGTCGGCGGCTGCACCCCGGCTTGCACCGAAATGGGACGCCTGTTCTATGCCCAGGCTCTGGAACAGGTGGTGCCGGTCAGTTCCACCCAGGTGGCGGAGATGGTCAAGCTGCTGGAGAACACCTTCCGCATGATCAACATCGGGCTGGTCAACGAGCTCGCCATGATGTGCGACCGCATGCGCATCGATGTCTGGGAAGTGATCGACGCCGCCGCCACCAAGCCCTTTGGATTCATGCCGTTCTACCCGGGCCCCGGTCTTGGCGGCCACTGCATCCCGATCGATCCGTTCTACCTGTCCTGGAAGACCAAACAGGCCGGCATCGAGGCGCGCTTCATCGAACTGGCGGGCTACATCAACGGGCAAATGCCGCAATTTGCCGCCGACAAGGTACAGAACGCGCTCAACGACGCCGGCAAACCGGTCAAGGGGTCGAAGATCCACGTCATGGGCGTCGCCTACAAGCGCGATATCGACGACATGCGGGAATCGCCCGCGCTGGATGTGATGATGCTCCTCCAACGCCGCGGCGCCATCGTTAGCTATAGCGACCCGCACGTCCCACGGCTTCGGCTGGAGGGGGTGCGTCTGGAGTCCTTGCCCGAATCCTCAGCGGCCGATGCCGATTGCGTGGTGATCGTCACCGATCACGCCGCCTTCGACTATCCGGGCCTGGTGGAGCGCTCCCGTTTGATCGTGGACACGCGCAACGCGCTCAAAGGTGTAACCTCAACTAAGATCGTGCGTCTGTAACATCGGGCGGGTTTAGACCGTGGCTCAAATGATACACCCGTGACCCCGTTGACAACGGTTTTGAAAACCCGCACTCTGTAGATGAAGGATTAGCGAGGTGTTTATGAAACCGGTCTGGAAAGCATCTCTCTCCGTGGCAGTTCTCGCGCTCGGTGCTCTTCCCGCACTTGCGCAACCCGTGGTCTCCGCCAAGAGCGGCGTGGTTTCCCATGTCGTCGGCAAGGTGATGGTGGGCGACGAGGTGGTGAAGCCCTCGGAAACCAAGTTCACCGAGATCAAGGAGAACGCCATCCTGCGCACCGAAGAAGGACGGGCGGAAGTGCTGCTGACCTCGGGCACCATTCTGCGCACCGGCGACAATTCCAGCTTCAAGATGCTGACCAACCGGCTGATCGACACCCGCTTGGAGTTGCTGACCGGCAGCCACATCGTCGAGGCCATGGAGATCCAGAAGGATAACAACCTGACCCTGGCCGTCAAGGATGCGACGGTGGTCATCACCAAGCGCGGGCTGTACCGCTTCGATGTCGACCAGTCCCGCATCAAGGTGTTCGAGGGCGTGTTGGGCGTCACCGTGAACGGTCAGAGCAATCTGGTGGGCGCCGGCAAGATGATCGATGCCACCACCGCGAGCGTGGAGAAATTCGACAAGGACGACACGGACGCGCTGGACCACTGGGCCAGGCGGCGCGCCGAACTGATCGCCATGGCGAACGCCTCTTCCGCCAAGAAGGTGCACGATTACGGCTGCGTCCCCAACAGCAACTTCGCAGCGGTGAACAACGGCTCATCCACCAACCCCTGCTACAACCCCTGCAATACGTGGAGCTACAACCCCTGGTACGGGATCATCACCTACATCCCGTGCGGGAGCAACATCTATAGCCCCTACGGCTACCGATACTATAACCCGTACAACGTGATGCAGGCCTATTACACGCCCCCACCCATCTATCGGGGTGGCGGCAATGGCGGCAACACGAGCGGTTACGGGGGGATGCCGCAGACCTCCAGCGGATACTCGGGCACCATGTCGACCGCCGCCAGCAGCGTCTCCTCCTCGACGGCGGCGGCGTCCTCCAGCACCAGCACGTCTTCGTCTGCGGGTAGCGCTTCCAGTGGACACGGCTCGGCCGGCGGCCACAGGTAAGCTGCGCTCTGAGGTGGGACAGGATCGAAAAACCACCGGCATGGCCGGCCTTCCGGCCGGCTGGCAAGCTGAAGCATGCCCCACCAAAAGCATCAGTTTTTCATGAAGTTTCGCGGGCCGAAGGCCCATCCCACCAGACGATGGTCTGCCCTACTTGGCTGCCTACACCGCCGTGCGCAGCGGCCGGTAGCGGCGGCAGGCGCGGACACCGATCAGTTCGGCGACCTCTCCCAACAGGTTGGGGAGGTTCTCCGTATAGATCGAGAGGTCGTGGCGGCCACGCGCCGGCCGTCCCTTACGGGACGGTTCGTACGAGGTCACTTGGGCGGTAGCCGGGCGGTAGTCCTTGACGCGGGCATACGCCAGGACGTTGCGTGGCACATTGGTGTCGCTCAGAACCAAAGCATAGCGGCCTTCGTCCAGTTTGGACAACGCCTCCGCCGGAGATGCGGCCACGTCCACCGAGTATCCGCCGGCCTGCAAGATGGTCTGGAGGGCCAATCGCGGAGCAAGATCGCCATGCACTAACAAAACCCGGGCCAAGTCGAGCGCCCGACCGGAACTGCCGCCGCTGGATAGCACGGTAGGTACCTTACGCATCTGATCTCTACGTATACTTTAACCGAGAACCGGCGATTTTGACCCCCTTTTTTCAGTGGATTGGTCGGATTCTCCGGATGCCCCCCCGGCGCCGTGGGTCTTCAGGGCAACGGCGCTGAAAACCTTGGTTGCGGATCGACGAGTCATTGAAATTATCTCCACGTCAAGATAAATGATGCTAGACTGAGACGGAGGATTCAACATGGATACGACGGGTATCCACCTGTGGTTGGTGCTCTGGAAGGCCTACCAGGTGCTTCACGGCCACGCCGAACGGCATATCCACTCGCTGGGTCTCGGGTTCTCCGATTTTGCCGTGCTGGAGGTGCTGCTGCACAAAGGCCCGGCTGCGGTAAACACGATTGGGGAACGGGTATATCTGACCAGCGGATCGATCACCGCGGCGATCGACCGTCTGGAGCGGAAGTCGCTGGTGGCGCGCGGCGCCGATCCATCGGACCGGCGGGCGCGGGTGGTCCGCCTGACGGAGGCGGGCCGGGCACTGATCGAGTGCGCGTTCCGGGATCATGCGGCAGCCATGGAGGCAGCGGCCGGCGGGCTCTCCGCCGCCGAGCGGGGCGAGGCGGTGGCGTTGCTGAAGAAGTTGGGGCTGAGCGCGCGGGAGCGATGACGCAGTGTGACTAAAGGTAGTCCAATCCGCTGACGAGAGTCTGGTATGCTGGGGCCAGCATACATGCCAGATCGTCGCGTTGACGGACAGGCGTTGCCCTATTCCAAATTGGCTCGGTATCTGTTGCCGGCGCTGTTCGCCATCCTGACGGCGGCGATTGGCGTGGTGGCGTGGCGGTTCTACGTTAGCCAGAAAGATCTGATCCGGCGCGGAGTCCAGGCGGGATTGCTTACCGTTGCCGATGCCAAGGTCAGAGAGATCTCCGAGTGGCGGAAGAGGCGTCTGGACGAGGCGCGCGCCATCATGGCCGACACCTTCATGCTGGCGGCCTTGAAGCGCACGATCGCGGGAAAGGCGGCGCCATCCGAGCGTGAGGCGGCGGTGGACGTGCTCCGTTCCATCTGCGCGAATTTGCACTACGCCGCAGCCGTGCTGGTGGATCCCGAAGGGCGTGAGGTGCTTTGGGAGGGGCGCCGGTTCGGGCATTCCGCTCACCTCAAGACCCTGATGCGGAGCGTGGTACAGGCCGGCGACATAGTGGAGCAGGATTTCGACGCCGGCGGATTGCCGCCCCCCGCCCACCTGGGGCTCAACCTCCCGCTGCGCTCTGGCGCCGGGCAGCCGGTTTTTGGCGGCTTGCTGCTCTCGATCGATCCCCAGGACTTTCTGTACCCGCTTCAGATGTGGCCGGTGCCCTCGCGCAGCGCGGAGGTGCTCCTGGTGCGCCGCGAAGGCGAGTCGGTTCTCTTTCTCACCCCGGTCCGCTATCGGCCCGATGCCGCGCTCCGCCTGCGGGTTCCTCTCAGCCGGAGCGACATGGCAGAGGTAATGGCGGTGCGGGGCAGTCAAGGGAATGTGGAGGCGTTGGACTATCGGGACGTGCCGGTTTTTGCGGCGCTGCGTCCGGTATATGGAACCGCCTGGTATCTGGTCGCCAAGATCGACGCCGAAGAAGTGGGCGAGCCGATCCGGCGGCGAACAATACTGCTGGGGGTTGCGGCGGTCTCGCTGATTCTGATGGTGGGCGCGCTGGTGCTGGTTCTGTGGCGGAGAGAGCAACTGAACTTATACCGCCAGCGCTATGAATCCGACATCGCCCACCGCGCCCTGGTGGAACAGTACAACAACTTAAGCCGCTTCGCCAACGATGTGGTCCTTCTGGTCGACGCCAGCGGCGCCATTGTGACGGCCAACGACCGGGCCGCCGAAGTGTACGGTTACAGCCTCGACCAACTCCACGGCATGAACGTCCAGCAACTGAGGGCGCCTGCCAGCCGGGCGGCTTTTGGCGCCGAGTGGCAATTGGCCGCGGAGCGCGGCTCATTGATCTTCGAGACGGTGCACCAGCGGCGCGACGGCCGCGAGTTTGCCGTGGAGGTCAGCACGCGAAGCCTCGTGGCGGAAGGCAGGAGCTTGCAGCAGAGCATCATTCGCGACATCAGCGACCGGAAGCGCGCCGAGCGGGAACTCTCCGAAAGCGAGTCGCGCTTCCGCCGGCTGGTGGAGAGCGCGCCGTACGGGATCGTGGTGGTGGAGGGAGAGCGTATCCTCTACGCCAACCTGGAGGCCGTGCGCATGTTCGGCGCGGCTGGACCCGACGACCTGGTCGGCCATTCCCTGCTGGAGCGAGCCCATCTCGACGAGCGCGAGACGGTACGGCGGCGTCTCCTGGAAGTGGCGGCCGGAACAGGTCTCGCGGTGGCGGAGCGGCGCTACCTCCAGTTGAATGGCGAGGAGTTCTGCGTATCCGTGTCGGCTGCGGCGATCGAGTACAACCAGCGGCCGGCCGGCCTGTTGTTCTACCGCGATATCACAGCCGCCAAACGGGCCGAGGAAGAGCGTGGGCGGCTGGAAGAGCAATTGCGGCAGGCCCAGAAGATGGAGAGCGTGGGCCGGTTGGCGGGAGGCGTGGCGCACGATTTCAACAACTACCTCACGGTGATCAACGGGTATTGCGAGATGCTCCTGGGAGAATCCGATGCCGGCCCGGAGATTCGCGAAAGCCTGGAAGAGATCCTTGCGGCCGGCACACGCGCGGCCTCGATCACCCAGCAGTTGCTGGCCTTCAGCCGCAAGCAGATCGCCACGCCCCGCGTGCTGAGACTGAACCAGGTGGTCGAGGACTCGGGGCAATTGCTGGGGCGCCTGATCGGCGAGAACGTCGAAATCGTCACCCGGCTCGACGAGCAATCCGGCAACGTGATGGCGGACCCTTCGCAACTGGGCCAGGTTCTGATGAACCTGGTGATCAACGCGCGCGATGCCATGCCGGACGGCGGGCGGATCGTGATCGAAACCGGCCAGGGGGAAATCGGCCAGGCGGCCGCAGCTCTCTCGGCGATCCGCCCGGGCCGCTATGCCCTGCTGTCGGTTGCCGACTCCGGCGCCGGCATGAGTCCCCAGATCCAGGAAAAGATCTTCGAACCGTTCTTCACCACCAAGGGAGTGGGTACGGGCACCGGACTCGGGCTGAGCACCGCGTACGGCATCGTGCGCCAGTCCGGCGGTTGGATCGAAGTGCTCAGTTCGCCCGGGGCCGGCTCGCGTTTCGAGATCTGGCTGCCCCTGACCGAAGCCGAGGCCGACGGCGCCGCGGCGCCGCAGCCTGCCGCCCACGGCGGGCGCGGCGAAGAGACCCTGCTCGTTGTCGAGGACCAGGGGGATCTGCGCCGCCTGGCTCTTGCCATCCTGAAAGCCAACGGCTACCGGTTGCTGGAGGCGGAGAACGCGGAGCAGGCGATGCAAGTGAGCGCCGGATATGCCGGCGGGATCGACCTGCTGGTCACCGATGTGATCATGCCGGGACTGAATGGCCGCCAGTTGGCGGACCATCTGGCGAAACAGCGGCCCGGCCTGAAGGTGCTCTACACCTCCGGCTACGCGGCCGATGTGATCGCCCTGGAAGGATCCCTCGAACCGGGAATGGCCTACCTGCCCAAGCCTTTCGGCGCCGCGCAGTTGGTTGCCAAGGTTCGGGAGGTGCTGGGCGCCGGCCGGCTGCCGGGCACGCTGCTGGTGATCGACGACGACCCGGCGGTCCGCGGGTTCCTGCGGCAGATTCTGGCCAGCGCCGGATATGTCGTTGTGGAGGCCGGAGACGGCAAGAGCGGCATGAGCAAGATCGAGCCGCGGGCGGTCGATCTGGTGATCACCGACCTGGTGATGCCGGAGCAGGAAGGCCTGGAAACCCTGCGGCGCCTGCGGGCGGAGCGTCCCGGTCTCCCGGTGATCGTCATCTCGGGAGCCTTTGGCGGATCCTTGTTGGAAACCGCCAAACGCCTGGGCGCCAACGCGGCACTGGCCAAGCCGATCGATCCCGAATCCCTGCTGCGCGCAGTGCGCGATGCGCTGGCTCCGCCGGCGGGCGCCGGCTGAGGGGACGGCGTTCCCGAAACCGCAAACCCGGGACTGACAGGATACCAAGTCCCCTGAGTTCGCCCATTCGCCGGCGACTTCTGTTATAACTATGGTGTCGCGATCCATGACCCATTCCTGCGCCAGAACCCAAGTCAGCCGCCCACGTCGCGATGCCTGTCCAGGACCACCAGCCGTTGCCACTCTGGCCCCGTCCCATGAGGAAATCGCCCGCCTCGCCTACGCCTACTGGGAGGCTCGCGGCCGGCGGCACGGCTCTGCCCAGGAAGACTGGTACCGCGCCGAACGCGAACTCCTCAGCCGCTGATCCTGCGCCGCACCGCCGTACCTGCTGTGGACCCATCCGCGGCAGTTCGGCTTCGCGCGGCGCACCCGCCGGGGGGACTCGTCGAACTGGCTTCGGCGCCGCCGGAGGAATGGCCGTTGCCGCCCTGCGCGGACGCGGCCGGTCCATCGCTCATCGCGCGGGGCCTCACGCCGCGCTCTTATCGCGGATTTCTCACCCTCCGCCGGCCCATGTGGCGCAGGCACTGTTGCCTGCCGTGTCGACACCTGTTCGCGGGCGTGGCACGGTGTCGAGGGCAAGCGTCGGCATGAGCGCCGACGCGGCAGGCAAGAGTGCCTGCGCCACGTCAAGGCATCCGAACACTCGTGAGGAATGCCCGCTATCGCGCGCCGAGGGTCCTCCACCGGGCCATCGTCAGACGCGTTCAGGACGCCGCGCGCCGGTAGAGACACCAGTTGGCGGATTCCGCCACCGGCAGGTACTCGGCGCCCAGCAACTCCGGGTATGAATGCAGGATCGCGGCCATCGTGAGTCTATCGCTAACAGCGCGACTTCCACCACCAGGTAGTTCTCCGCCAGATACATACGCTCGCCGCTTCCGAAGCTGTGCACCATGTACTCGGCGCCGATCGCCAGGTTGCCCGATTGCGCCCGCACCGGGTATTCCGCCGCGGAAGCCTTCGGCCGCGTGCCTTCGGCGCCGATCCCCATCCCAGGCGGGCCCTGCGCGCGCGCCGCCAGCGCAAAAGCGAGAAACACCAGATACCGCATGCTTCGATTGTAGCCGGGGCCGCCAGGCTTCGCCTCTCCCCAATGACTTATCGCTACACAAAGCCGTGATATGCTGGCTTGTCAGCAGACCGGAATATCACCATGACGCGACGCGAATCTCTCGAACTCATGGCCGCCGCCGCGGCCGCCACCACCATCAACACACTCACCGCCGCCGCCGGCGACGCCGACCGCGAGGCGCGCATGAAATGGTGGCACGAAGCCCGCTTCGGCATGTTCATCCACTGGGGCTTGTACAGCGTTCTCGGACGCCATGAGTGGGTCATGGAGAACGAAGGCATCCCTGTCGCCGAGTACGAACAAATCGCCAAACGCTTCAAGCCCAAGCCGAACGCGGCGCGCGATTGGGCCAAGCTCGCCAAGGCATCCGGCCAGAAGTATATGGTGATGACGACCAAACACCACGAGGGCTTCTGCCACTTCGATTCCAAGCTCACCGATTACTGCGCCCCCAAACAAGGCCCCGGCCGCGACCTGGTCCGGGAGTTCGTGGAAGCCGCCCGCGCCGAGGGGATGCGGGTGGGCTTCTACTATTCGCTGATGGACTGGCACCATCCCGATGGCGCGCGCTGCGCCACCGACGAGGCGGCGCGCCAACGCTTCGTCGCCTACATCCACGGCCAGATCCGCGAGTTGCTCACTAATTACGGCAAGATCGACATTTTCTGGTACGACGTAGCCTGGCCCCTCGACGCCAAAGGCTGGGAATCGGAAAAAATGAACGATATGGTCTTCCAGTTGCAGCCCGCCATCATCGTCAACAATCGCAACAAGCTGGATGGCGATTTCGCCACCCCGGAACAACGCATCGTGGCCGAAAAGCGCGCCTGGGAATCCTGCATGACGATGAACGACAGTTGGGGCTATCAAGCGGCCGACGACGATTGGAAGACTCCCAAGACCATCGTCAAGAACCTCATCACGTGCGCCCGCGACACCGGCAACTACCTGCTGAATATCGGTCCCAAGCCCGACGGCTCGATTCCCGCGGAATCGGTGAGGATCATGACCCAGGTCGGCAAGTGGATGGCGAAGAGCGGCCAATCCATCTACGATACCGATGTGTGCCAGCCGCGCACTTCCAACTATGCCAGCTTCACGCGCAAGGGCAACTCGCTCTACATGCACGTGTATTACTGGCCGGGGGGCACCGTGGCCCTCGCCGGTCTGATGAACAAGGTGCAGTCGGCGCGTCTTCTGGCCACCGGAAGAAGCGTGAAATTCGAACAGGACAAATTCCGCGTGCGCATCCTCGACCTGCCCGGAATCGCGCCCGACGAACCCGTCACCACCATCGTTATCGAGTGCGACGGCGAGCCGCGCCAGGATACCGGTTTCGTGCGCAAAGAGCGCCCCCGGGAAAAGGTGTAGTTAGTTGCCCAAGTAACCTCGCATGGCTGGATCGCACGATCTTGGCAATCATCCCCGCATTCAACGTCGGCGGGCACGAATTTTTCAGCCCCGCACCGCCGCCCCGGCGAGAACGGGTAGCGGCACAGCAACCCCCAACCGCATCTTTCAGGTCCACCATGGCTAACTAAGGTTATCAATGGATAACCTTCGGCCATTGCCACCAGTTACTTCTGTCATAATTCCGCCGGGTACCTGCCGGTACTCTGGCCCGAGTAAACTTTCGTCATAGCCGGACTACCCGCAAAATTGTTACTCAAATACTCACGATACCCCTTTACCCCCCGGCGTATTCCTGTCAGACTCGGACTAGCTGTATATAGGGTAATTCCAGGAGTTAGGTAACCCATGCAACTTGGCAATCCGCAAACCATCCAGGATCTGCTGGCCAGCATTGGACAGCCAGTGCGGGGCTCGCGTCATCGGGCCCCGGCCGTGGTGACGCCGAAACCCATCCGCGCGCACAAAATCTCCCGTTGCGCCCGCGGCTGCACTTGCCGCGCGTGCTCCGATAACGCTCGCTGGGAGCGCATTTTTCAGGAGAAATTCGCGGATCCGGGCTACTACTCAAATCCCACGACCAGAAACGGCTCCAGTCTGTCGGGTTGCTGACCGCTGGATTCGTGACGGAATCGCGTCCCGAGAATCTGAGAAAGAATGCGCCCGCGAGCGGGTGCTGGCAGGCCGATGACCGCCCCACCATTGCAGGCGATTTCGCCCTGCCCGAAACTCCCACGGAAGCGGAACCGAAACGCCGCGCGGCACCTCTATAAAGTAGTGGATTCGGGCGCTCGGAAGTTCTATTGTTGATACTTGGTTCGAAAAAAGGACTCCGATGTGCGGTAGCGGATCCTTCAGGGAGCATACATCATGAAAATACCTCGCAAGTTTGCCGGTTGCGCTGTTTTCGGCGCGATGTTGGCGGCCTCCGTAATGCTCGTGCATGCGCAGGATACGACCAAGAAGAAGCCCGCCAAGACAGCGCCGGCTGAAGAGCACGCCGCCCCGGCGCAGCACACCGCGCCGCCGGCGCAGCAGCACACCGCGCCGCCGGTGCAGCAGCACACGCCGCCGCCGGTGCAGCGCACCATGCCGCCGGAGCAGCAGCACACGCCGCCGCCGGTGCAGCGCACCGTGCCGCCGGAGCAGCAGCACAACGTGCCCCCGCCTTCGGCGAATCAGCCGGATCGGCGTCAGATTCCGCAGGACCGCCAGCAGCCAGGGGTTCCGGCGCCGCCACCGCCGACGCGCCAGTCCCAGCCGGTCTATACGCCGCCAAACCGCAATGCTCAGCCCGCTCCAGGCGCGCAGCCGGGCCGCGGCTTCGGCACTAGCAAGGCGGCGCCTGCGCCGGAACCTGCCCGCGGCCAGCCCCCGATTGGTGGCAGGCCCATGGTCCAGCCTTCCCGAACCGTCACCACCCCCAGGGGCGACGTGATTCATCGGGATTCCGGCGGACAGGTGCGGCAGCTCCGCACGCCCAATGGCACCGTGGTCTACCATCCGCCAAACGCGCCGCGCCGCATTGAGGTGGTCAGGCCGGGAGGCCGCGTCGTGGTCGCGGGCGCACCCGGACACGGCTACGTGCAGCGTCCCGTCGTCATCCACAACACCACCATCGTCAAACGCACTTACATCTACAACGGCGTCCCGCAGGCGCGCATCTACCGGCCCCGAGTGTATAACGGGATCAGCCTGGCGATCTACACCCCCGTCCGCTACTACCGGCCCACCTTCTATGCCTACGCCTACAATCCGTGGGCGCGGCCAATATCCTATTCCTGGGGTTGGGGGGGCAGCCCGTGGTACGGATACTATGGTGGCTACTTCACGCCCTACCCCGTTTACGCTTCTCCCTCGCTGTGGCTGACGGATTACATGATCGCCGCCACGCTGGAGGCCGCTTACCAGGAGAGAATGGCCTCCGGATCGGCGTCCGGCAGCATGTATCAGGATGCCGGCCAGTCCGCGCCCATGACGCCGGAAGTCAAGCAGGCCATCGCCGATGAAGTCCGCCGCCAGATCGATCTCGAGCGCGCGGCAGGCCGGGATCCCAATGCTCCCGGCGGGCAGGATGCCAACATCTTCGCCGACAACGCACCGCATGTGTTCGTCGTGAACGCCTCCTTGGCCGTTAATTCCGACGCCGGGGAGTGCACCATCGCCGAAGGCGACGTGCTGCGCATGAACGGCCCTCCCCCGCCGAATTCCCCCTCGGCCGACCTCATCGTGCTTTCCAGCCGGGGACGGGACTGCCGCAGGGGCAGCATCGTATCCGTGGCGCTGCAGGACTTGCAGGAGATGTATAACCAGATGCTGGCCACCATCGATCGCGGTATGGGCGATCTTCAGGCCAAGCAGGGGCAGGGAGGATTGCCCACGCTGCCGCAGGGCAGCGCCGGCACCATCGACACCCCCTACGCGCAGGAAGCGCAACCCGACGCCAACGTGGCCACCGAATTGACCTCCGCCAGCCAGGAGGCGGACCGTGCCGAACAGCAGGCGGTCAGCCAGAGCGACGCTGCCGCCCCGCCTACTCTCACACTCGGCCTCTCCATCGACGAGGTGCGCGCCATCCAGGGCGAGCCGCAGAAGATCGTGGACCTGGGTCCCAAACAGATCTATGTGTATAAGGATCTGAAGATCACTTTCACCGACGGTAAGGTCAGCGACATTCAGTAGCAGGCACCCGGGGACAGGCAGGACTGCCAGCGAATTTCCGGCAAACGGCGCCGGAAATCCATGGCAGTCTTGTCAGTCCCGGGCACCATATCGTCAAGAACAGTACGTTTCCCATCGCCCCCCGCCAGTTTCACCGCAACCTATCGCATAGTGAACCATCTAACACCGTATGGATCCGTTGTCCGAGAGGCGTGGGAAGCGGCGTTTTGCGCTGGCTCACACCATTCACTTTCGCCTCTCCGCCGAGCGACCCCCGTCCCGTTGGGCTGTCGGTACGGTTCATGACATGAGTTCCAGCGGAGTCAGTTTCCGCTGCCGCCGGCCACTGCCGGTGGGAGGCCACCTGGAACTGATCGTCGATTGGCCGGCCACCCTCGGCGATCAACGTCTGGTCAGCCTGTATGCTTCGGGATTTGTGGTGCGCAGCAGCCGCGCCAGGACCGCCGTGCGCATGACGTCGCACCGCTTCCACGTCGTAGACTGGTCCGCGGCTTCCAGCATTCAATCCGCCATCGCGTAGGTTCCCTGCCGCTGCAATTGATTCCGCACCCCGGCGGCGACTCTGCTATACTCGTGATTTATGACACTGGTCAACGTCGCGCGGCATCATCGCCATACCCATGCCATCCTGCGACGGGCCCTGTCCTAGTTTTCATTTCATCCGAATCGGAAAGGACGCCCGCCGCGAAAAACGGCGGGCTTTTTTTGTGCTTGCGCCAGGTATCGTCACTATGAATCTCGATTTCGAAAAGTCGGACGGCCTCATCACCGCGGTCATTCAGGATCACGCCAGCGGACGCGTCCTCATGGTCGGCTTCATGAACGAAGCCGCCTTTCGCCAAACCGTCGAAACCGGTTTTGCCACCTTCTGGAGCCGCTCCCGCCGCAAGTTGTGGCTCAAGGGCGAAAGCTCCGGCCATCGCCTGGTGGTCAAGGAAATCTCCACCGATTGCGACCGCGATGCCGTGCTCGTCAAGGTGGAGGCGCAAGGCCCCGGCGTCTGCCATGAGGGCTATCAAAGCTGCTTCTTCCGCCGCCTGGTAGACGGCCAGTGGAAGGTGAGCGAACCCCAAACTTACGATCCCCAGGCCGTCTACGGAGGCAAAAAGTGAAGCTCAAACTCGGCATTCCCAAAGGTAGCCTGGAAAACGCCACCATCGATCTCTTCCGCCGCGCCGGATTCCAGATCGCCACCTCCAGCCGCTCCTATTTCCCCACCATCGACGATCCCGAAATCGAGTGCATGCTCATCCGCGCCCAGGAAATGGCGCGCTACGTGGAAGACGGCATTCTCGACGCCGGCCTCACCGGCCGCGATTGGATCCAGGAGAACGAAGCCGACGTGGTGGCCGTCGCCGACCTGATTTACGCCAAGCAGAGCTTCGGCAAAGTGCGCTGGGTCCTGGCCGTGCCGGAGGCGTCGGTCTTCCACACGGTGCACGATCTCGGCGGCCGCATCATCGCCACCGAACTAGTCGCCACCACCAAACGCTATCTGGCGAAAAACGGTGTCCAGGCCAAGGTGGAATTCAGTTGGGGCGCTACCGAAGTCAAGCCGCCGGTGCTTGCCGACGCTATCGTCGAGGTTACCGAAACCGGCTCCAGCCTGCGCGCCAACAATCTCAAGATCATCGACACCGTAATGGAGTCCAACACCCAGTTGATCGCCAACAAGGCATCCTGGGAGGACGCCAAAAAGCGCCGCAAGCTGGAAGACATCCGCATGCTGCTGGATGGCGCCATCAACGCCCTGGGCAAGGTGGGGCTCATGCTCAACGTCCACAAGGACCATCTGACGGCCGTGCTGGCCGTGCTTCCGGCCCTCAAGCGGCCCACCATTTCGCACCTCAGCGACGAAGAGTGGCTGGCGGTCAACACTATTTTGGATGAGACCACGGTGCGCGACATCATTCCCCGGCTGAAACAGGCGGGCGGCGAGGGAATCGTGGAATACCCGCTCAACAAGATCGTCCTGTGATTCGCATACTCGAACCCAAACAGGTCGGCCGTCTGCTGGCGCGCAAGGCGGCCCGATTGACCGAAGCCGAGGGGCTGGTGCGGCCCATTCTGGACGCCGTCCGTCAACGCGGCGATCGCGCGTTGATGGAATATGCGCGCCAGTTCGACGCGCTGGAGCGCAAGAGCGTACGCGTGCCCCCAGCCGAGCTGCGCGCGGCGCGCGACGCGCTGTCCGCCGAATTCCGCGCCGCCGTCGAGACCTCCGCCGCCAACATACGCGCCTACGCCCAGCGCCAGATGCCGCGCCAGTGGACCACTCAACTCAAGCCCGGATTGAAGCTCGGCCAGATCGTGCGCCCGCTCGATACGGTGGCGGCTTACATCCCGGCGGGGCGCTATCCGCTGCCCTCCACCGTCATGATGACGGCGATTCCGGCGCAGGTGGCCGGCGTGCCCAACATCTGCATCGCCTGCCCCAAGGCGGCCGGCGAGGTCTATGGGACCGCGGACCTCTTGGGCGTGCGCCAGGTGTTCCAGATGGGCGGCGCGCAAGCCATCGCCGCCTTCGCCTTTGGCACCCGAACCGTGCCGCGCGCCGATCGCATCGTGGGACCGGGCAACATCTACGTCGCCGCCGCCAAGAAACTGCTCGCCGGCGAAGTCGGCATCGATTTCATCGCCGGACCTACCGAGATCCTCATTATTGCGGGCGGCGGCGATCCCCGACACTACGCCAGCGACATGCTGGCGCAGGCCGAGCACGACGTGGATGCCTCGGCCATCCTGCTGACCACTTCGAAGCGTCTTGCCCTTGCGGTGGCCAGTGAAGTGGAACGCCAGTTGCGCACCCTGCCCACGGCGCCCGTGGCGGCGAAGTCGATTGCCAGAAACTCGGCCATCATCATAGTGCGCTCGGTGGAAGAGGCGCTAGAGATCTCCAATCGGTTCGCGCCCGAGCACTTGAGCATTCCCGATGCCTCGCTACTGCCCGGCGTGCTGCACGCAGGCAGTGTCTTCGTCGGCCCCTACAGCCCCGAAGCGGCCGGCGATTACGCCTCCGGCCCCAATCACGTCCTGCCCACCAGTGGCGCCGCCCGCCAGCGCGGCGGCCTCTCGGTCACCGACTATCTGAAAGTGATCTCAGTCCAGGAATTGACCCAGCCCGCCCTCCGCAAACTGGCCCTGTCCATCACCACCCTGGCGCGCGCCGAAGGACTGGAAGCGCACGCTAGAAGTGTGGAGGTGAGGTTATGAAATCCAGTAGGACAGACGATCGGTTTTTGTCGTCTGTCAACCGGCCAGGTTTGAGAGAGCGACAGACCACAAAAAGCGATGGTCTGTCTTACGCGCTCCCCAAGGGCGCCATCAAGCCGCGCCCCGCTGTCCGTGCCATGGCGCCCTACTCCCCGCCCACCGGCGGACGCGCCGACAAACTGCGCCTCGATTTCAACGAGAACACCGTCGGCTGCTCCCCCAAAGTCATCGAGTTCCTCAAGGCCAACCTCTCAGCCGCGAACCTCGCCGTCTACCCCGAATACACCGCCGCCAAGGAAGCCGTCGCGCGCTACTTCCGCGTCTCCCCCGGCCAGTTCGTTTTCACCAACGGCACCGACGAGGCCATACAGGTCTTTATCAATACCTACATCGATGACGGCCAGGAAGTGCTGGTTCTCAAGCCGGCCTACGCCATGTACCGCTTCTATGCCGAAGTGGCCGGAGCCAAAATCACCGAAGTCCCCTACCCGCGACCGTCGATGGAGTTTCCCCTACAGGAAGTGCTCGACGCCATCACGCCGCAAACCCGCGCCGTCATCCTCTCCAATCCCAATAACCCCACCGGCACCGGCCTCAGCCTGCTCTCGATCGAGCGCATTCTGAAGCGCGCTAAGAAGGCCGTCGTCATGGTGGACGAAGCCTACTACGAATTCAGCGGCGTCACCGCCCTCACCGAAATCGAACGCGTGCCCAACCTGGTCGTCTGCCGCACCTTCTCCAAGGTGTTCGGCATGGCGGGCATGCGCCTGGGATGCCTGTTCTCGCACCCGGCCAACATCCAATACCTGCACAAAGCCCAGTCGCCGTACAGTGTGAACTCGCTGGCCGTGATGGCGGCTCTGGCGGCGGTGGCCGAT
>Ga0182021_10001154_pt1 | contig 29915 bp, 23 predicted proteins | sample 612E3MmetaG_FD_120493 | JGI IMG/M metagenome (GOLD analysis project Ga0182021, IMG submission 120493) | Permafrost microbial communities from Stordalen Mire, Sweden - 612E3M metaG (Illumina Assembly) | ecosystem: Environmental > Terrestrial > Soil > Wetlands > Permafrost | place: Sweden... | reverse complement strand
GGGGAGGGGGTGCATGTCATAGTCCATCCCAAGCAGCAGCTCGTAGCGGTCCGGAGTCTCGCTGGGATTTTCCAGCTTGATGTCGAGGGGCTTGTGCTCGGCGAAGATCTTGCCCCAGCCGAGTTCGTCGGTGGCTTGCTTGGCCTTGGTGCCGCCGCACTCGGCGACCACCACGGGACCCTTGAAGCGGGGCGCCAGGTAGTCGAGGATGCCGTGTATGGTATCGGCCGTGGTGGAAATCAGTTGCCGCGACGGGTCCATGCCGTTGGGTTTGATGAGAACGTACTTCCGGTTCTTAAGCCCCGGCCGGATCTGGTCGTCGATGGCCACCAGCGCGTCGAAAATGTTCTTGCGCCGGTTGTCACCCTTGATCACCGAAACTTTGGCGCGGCGATCGGAGTACTTGAACAGGTTGGCAACATTGGCAGTGCCCATGCGGGGGTCCTGCGGCGTCGCCCCCGGATCGACAGGCGGCTTCTGCTGCGCCTTCAGAGCCAGGCCCTGTGCGGTGGCAATCGCCCCCGCGCGGGCAAAGAAAGATCTGCGTGTGACTGACATGAGTCCAGTAGCCTCCTCTCGGTCCGAATGGACCGATGACTGCAAGTATATCTATATTCAGGGGCGTTTATCGCGAATATGGCGAGGCTCCGCCCGATTTTACAATTCCTTGCCCGCGCGGCGGCGGGCGTGCGGCCTACTTCACCACGCCGGGCGCTTCTTCACGTTCCCCTGTCACCCATCCCGGATACCAGCGAAAAACGTTGCCGGTCAGGCTGGCGACATAGATATCCCCGTTGCGCGCCAGCGAAAGCCAATGCCCGGGACTTTCCATGGAGCCGAGAATCTTGCCCGATGCGGCGTCGACGCGCATGATGCGCCCCGCCAGCGTGTCGTAGGCCAGGTTCTCTTCCCGGTCGCGGTGGGTGATGACCCATAACTCGTCTTTCGGCGAAATGTCCATCCCCTGGGTGGCCCCCAGATGGTTCCACTGGCGGAGGAACTTTCCGTTGGAATCGAAAATCTGGATGCGTTCGTTCTCGCGGTCGCTGACATAGACGTTCTGGTGCGAGTCGACCACGGCGACGTGAGGCGTGTCGAACTCGCCCGGCCCCTTGCCCTTCTTGCCCCATTCCAGCAGGTACTTGCCGTCGCGCGAGAACTTCACCACGCGCGAATTGCCATAGCCGTCGGTCACCAGAAAGTCGCCGTTCTTGAAGAATGCCACGTCGGTGGGCTTGTTGAATGTGCTCTGGGTCGCGTCCGGCTTCCCCTTGGTGCCGAAAGTGCGCAGGAGCTTGCCGTCGTTGGAGAACTCCATCACCAGGTGGAAGCCGGTATCGGTGACCCACACATGGTCGTTGGCGTCAACCCGCAACCCGTGTGCGATGCTGAACAGGCCTTTGCCCCAGGAGCGAAGATACTTCCCCTTGGAATCGAAGACGACAATGGGGTCGGCGCGGGGGCCGCGTTGGGCCATGTAAACGTTGCCTGCCGAATCCGCGGCGACGGACGACACCCGGCCGAACCGCCAGCCGTCGGGCAGCGTGTCCGGTTCCTCGCCGAAGCGGATCATGACACGATACTTGAGCAATCCGCCTTCGTGCGGATTCCAGCCCTTTTGCGGCTGCGCGGCGCACGTGGCGGCCAAAAGAATCGGGAGAACTAACAATGCTGACTTCATCGATAGGTCCTCTTTCCGGATTAGTAACCGCGCACTTTGTCCACTACGTTCTCCAGCGGCAAGCCGCTTGAGTAGCGCCGGACGTTGTCGGCCAAGAGACCTATGAAACGGATCTGCCGTTGCGGCGAGAATCCGGCGCTGTGGCAGGTGAGGATCAGGTTCGGGCAATCCCAGTACGGATGACTGGATGGCAGCGGCTCGGCGCGCGTCGCGTCCACTCCGGCGCCAGCGATCCAACCTTCCTTCAGCGCCTTGGCGAGCGCGTTCTCGTCGATCAGCGCTCCCCGGGACAGGTTGAGGAAGTACGCCGTCTTCTTCATCGCCTTGAACACCTTCTCGTTGAACATGGCCTCGGTTTCCTTGGTCGCCGGCGCCGCGCTCACCAGTATGTCCACTTGCGGAACCATCTCCATCAGCCAGCCCGGCTCGCGCAGCGTGTCCACGAAGATCGGCTTGGCCAGTGGTTTGGCATCCGTGCCCAGGACCTTCATGTTGAAGCCATAGTGCGCGCGCATGGCCAGGGACTGCCCAATGCCGCCCATGCCGACGATCCCAATGGTCATGCCATCGACCTCCACCAGCGAGTTCCGCTCGGAACGGAACGTCCGTTGCTGGAACTGTGGGTAGTAGTACTTATTGAGCCCGCGCGTCAGGCTCAACAGCATCCCGATGGCAGTCTCCGTGATGGCCGGCGCGAACATGCGCGCCATGTTGGTCACCACCACATTACTCTTGATCAGTTCCGGAAACAGCAGCCTGTCCATTCCCGCTTCGGTGGCCTGGAGCCACCGCAAGTTCTTCGCCTTGGCCAGCCACTCCGCGTTGATGGAGCCGAAAACAACGTCGGCCTCGGGAAGCGCCTTGTTCAATTCGTCGGCGTCTTTTGGCAGCGTGATCTGCACGTCCTTTCCCGCCGCCGCGATCTGCTTCACCTCGGCTGGTGTGAACCTGGCGGGCCCGACGACGGATGCGGCGGTGGCCGCTACGATTCGGACCTTGGTGGGTGGCGGATCGAATATGGCAATTCTGTCCGAGGCGAGAAGGGCGGGGACCGCCGGAGCAGCAGCCGCGGCTGCCATGAACAATCGACGAGATACCGAATTATCGGTCACAATTTTCTCCTTTTCCGTGCATTGGGCGCGACTTCGGTTTCCCCGCCACCCGGGTGACCCGGGTGGTGTCCAGCGAAGACCAGCCATCGACGATTCTGCACTGTTTCTCGGCCCAGTTCAAGGCCCACCCCGCCCGAAGCCGCCAGCACTTGAAGGAGGTGCCCAGGATTCCGTATCCCGGGTGTACACTAAACAAGATCCAAAAGTCTAGAATAGAGGTTCCGGTTCGGCAGTTAGGATCGGAACCCGATCTTACCCAAAAAGAAGGAGTGACAAAATGCGCGCGACACTCGCGTTTCTGCTGACCCTCGCCCTGGCCGCGGCGGCGGGCAGCGCACAGAGCAGGCCGTCCAAGACTCTGGACATGTATTTCCTCGACATGGAGGGTGGGCACTCCACGCTCTATGTTTCCCCCTCCGGCGAGTCGCTCCTGCTGGATACCGGCAGTCCCGGCGGCCGCGATGTCGCCCGCATTATGGCTGTCATCCAGGCGGCCGGCGTGAAGCAGATCGACCACATGTTATCGACGCACTACCACGGCGACCATGTCGGCGGCCTGGAGGAACTGGCCACCAAGATTCCCATCCTGCACTACTACGATCATGGCGAAACTTCGGAGCCCAAAGAGATGGTGCCCGGATTCCAGAAAATGTACGCCGAGCTGTACGCCAAGGCCAAACATACCGTACTCAAGCCCGGCGATACCATTCCGTTCGCCGGCGCCACCGTGACCGTGGTCACGTCCCACGGCGCGGTCCTCAAGACGGCGCTTCCGGGGGGCGGTAAACCGAATCCGGCGTGTGCCGGCTTCGTGCCGAGGGATGAATCGCGCGTCGACCCCGATAACCCCATGAGCGTGGGCATTGTGATCGCCTACGGCAAATTCCGTACCATCAATCTCGGCGACGTCACCTGGAACAAGGAACAGGAATTGATGTGCCCCAATAACCCCATTGGGCAGGTCGATCTTTACCTCACCTCGCATCATGGAATCGACCAGTCCGGCTCGGCCGCGCTGGTGCACGGCCTGCAGCCGCGTGTGGCCATCATGCACAACGGCGCCCGCAAAGGCGGCCCCGCTCAGACCATGCGGATCCTGCACACCTCGCCGGGCCTCGAAGATATCTGGCAGCTCCACTGGGCCAACGCGGGCGGTCTGGAGTACAACTCCCCGGCGCTCTTCATCGCCAACATGGATGACAACGCCACCATCGCGGGCGTTTTGTCGGCTCCTCAGGGCCGCGGCCCCGGCGGACCAGGCCCAGGAGGACCGCCGCCTCAGGCAGGCGCCCCACCCAACGCTCCCCCACCAGCCGCCCGGCCGGCTGGACCCGGCGGCCGCGAAGGTCACACCGGTCCGGCATTCTGGATCAAGGCGTCCGCCGAAGCCGACGGATCCTTCACCGTGACCAATACCCGCAATAATTTCGCCAAGACCTACGCGGCACGGAAATAGGCCTTCGACCGTGTAGACATGTTCTTTTCCCGTGGGGCAGGTTGTCCACCCAAGCTGCCCCACAATTGAACGGCGGTGCGTTTGGCGCTTGTGCCGCGGGAGAAGGTCATGTCATGGTGTGCCTTCCATGAAAGCGCGACGGGCGCGTGCTATCCTGATTCGGCGTCCCATGAAGATCTCCAGCGTCCGGTCTTTCCTGCTGTCTTACCCCTTCCCGGAACCGGTCCGCCTTCCGTTCTGCGGCGGCGAGCGCACGCTTCTCAAGCGCGACGCCATGTTCATCCGGGTGGAGGCGGACAACGGCCTGGTGGGTTACGCGCCGGGGCCGGGCAGCGAAAGTGCGCACTGTGCCATCGGGCGGACCATCGCTCCATTCCTGGAAGGGCGCGTTCTGGCCGACCCGGATGCGCTGCGCGTGCTGTTTCTCAAGGGGCCCGGCGCCGACGCCGCTCTCGCCAAAACCTATGGCGCGGTGGAGATCGCGCTGTACGATCTGGCCGGCAAGGCGCGGGGGGTTCCGGTTTCGGAACTCCTTGGCGGACGGGTGCGCGACAGCATCCGCCTCTATGGCAGCGCCGGCATGTACATGTCCGGGGAAGCGTACGCCGCTGAAGCATCGGCCATCGCCGGGTTGGGATTCCGCGCCTACAAGATGCGCCCCGCCGCCGGGCCGGAGCAGGATCTGGAAACCGTGCGCCTGATGCGCCGCGCGGTGGGCCCCGATTTCGACCTGATGGTGGACGCGCATACCTGGTGGCGCATGGGGGACCGCTCCTATTCGCCGGCCACGGTGGAACAATTGGCGCGCGGCATGGCCGCGCACCACATCGCGTGGCTGGAAGAGCCCCTGCCGCCCGGCGACCACGCGCGCTACCTCGCGCTCAAGGAAAAGGACCTCGTGCCGCTGGCCTCCGGCGAGCACGAGCCGAACGAAGAACGCTATCTCGACCTCATCCTTACCCGCGCGGTGGACTACGTGCAGATGGACGTCTGCTGCCAGGGAGGCTACTCGCTGGGGCGGCGCCTGTTCGCCGAGATCGCGCGTCAGGAACTGCGCTTCGCCTTCCACAGTTGGGGCACCGCGCTCGAAGTGGCGGCCGCCGCGCAGTTGGGTATCTGCTGGCCGCCGATGGTGGTGGAGTGGCTGGAGTACCCCTGCTACTCGGCGCCCGGCCGCGCCGGCATGTATCCGTTCCCGCTGGCGGGCGAGATCCTGACCGAGCCGCTGCAATTGGAGGGCGGCGACCTGATTGTGCCGCGCACCCCGGGGCTCGGCGTGACGGTGGACGAACGCGCGATCGAGCGCTATCCGTGGATCCCCGGACCGTGGTCGCTATTCCGCACCGATTCGCCGGCCCAGACGCGCGCCGTCACCGGCGATCACAGCGTGCCCTGGGACGCGGGGACGAAGTAGGGGGCGGCCGGCCTTCCCGTTCTCAGCGCCGCGCTTGTTTCGCTCCCGCCCCATTCGGTGTGACGACGACCGGCACGACCACGATTTTGTCGTCATACTTGACGGTAATTCTGGCTTTTCCGGCGGCGACGCCGGAGATGGCACCCTCTTTCGTAACGGCGGCGACGGTTGGCCGGTCCGAAGTGTAGGCGGCTCGCACGGAACGAGTCACGTCGATCTTCGACCCGTCCGGGAAAACTCCCCAGACTTGAAGCGGCGTGTCCTCCTGCTCGGCCAAAGTGACCGACTGCCATTCCGATTCCAGTTTCTTGGGTTTGTCGCCCCGCTCGATGTCCACTTCGATGGGGTCGGAGTAGACCGTCTCGCCGGATGCGGTGGCCCCGGCGGCTTTCAACCGGTAGCGGCCGGGCGCGAGATCCGCCGGAATCGGATACGAGTATTCATAGGGTGGCGCGGTGAGGCCGGTAGAGAGCGCGAACGGCCCATCGCCGACAATGCTTACGCTTCGGAACACGTTGGGAGGCGCTTTGACGGTAACCGTGAGAGCGCCCCCGGCGCTCAGTACCAGGCCGTTTTCCGGCGCTACGATCTGCAACGGCGACTCGGCGCGCAAAGTGGCGGTAGCCAGCCACAGCACGGATATCGCCGACACGATCAATCCGGCGCGCGAACCGCGATCGAATGAGTGGACCAGATGTCGCTCCTGTTCGAAAACCATGCCGAGGGCAGTACACCGGCTACCTCGCAGAGCCGATGCACGCCCCGGCACGGTAGATCGAAGTGGGGTCAGAATTCCGCCTTCAGCCCCAACTGGATCTGTCTTGGAGGCAGTTGGTTCTGCACGATGCCGAAGGTCGGATCGTTGATGACTCGTCCGACCAGGTTGTAATTGGAATGGTTCGCCAGGTTAAAGACCTCCACGCGGAATTGCAGTTTCAACTTCTCGAGGATCCGGAAGGTGCGCGCGACGGTCGCATCGATGTTGCCAAGTCCAGGTCCGATCATGGTATTGCGCCCCACCGTGCCGAATTGGTAAACCGGCTGCACGAAGGCCCCGGTATTGAACCATCTCCCAGTGGAACGCTGCGCCGACGAGAGGTTCGGATCCACCGGCGACCCACTCGCGTCCAGCACGTAATTCGGCCGGGTCAGGATTCCCCCGCTGCCGCCGCCGATGTTGATCGGGTCGCCCTTGTAGTTGAGGGTAAAGGGGAAGCCGCTCTGCACTTGCAGGATGCCGGAAAGCTGCCAGCCGCCCAGAATAGTCCCCCCAAAACCCTCGGCAAGCCAATGGTGCCCCTTGCCGAAGGGCAGTTCGTAAACGCCGGTGGTGACAAAGCGGAACTTGGTGTTGAAGTATGCCAGGCTGCGCTCCGCCGCCAGATTGAAGGAGTTCTGCGGCGGCGAATTCTCGCTGCCCGTGATGCCGCCCGCATTGCGGTATTGCGACGCATTGGAAATCGATTTCGACCAGGTGAACGAGTTCAGCAGCGAAACTCCGGCGTGGAACCGGCGCTCTAAGCGCGCCGTGAGCGCGTGGTAGTTGCTCTGCGCCGAGTGGGGAAAGTAGTTGATTTGGCTTACCGGCACCGTGGTGCTGGACATTGGGAACGCCAGTTGCGCCAGTTCGGCGGGCGAAAGTGCCAGGCCGTAATAGGGCCGCTTCACGGTGGTGCCTGGCATGGAATTGTTCACCTGCACATTCTGCTCCAGGTGAATGCCCGAGGTGCCCAGATAGCCGGCCTCCAGCACCGTGTCCGGGGCAACGGTCCGCTGGATGTTGAAGCTCCACTGCGGCGAATACGGCGTGCCCTGGTGAGGATCGATGGAGGCCGCCTGAATCGCCTGGCCGCCGACGATGGCCGGGGCAAATACGTTCAGGTTCGGATTCTGCGGCACGTAAGCGTTGAAAGTCAGGGTCTGGTTGTAGGTAGTCGGCAGCGACTGAGCCAGCTTGAGCAGCGGATTGGCGTCCTGCGTGCCGTAGTAGATTCCGCCTCCGGCGCGGATCACCGTCTTCGAGCCCAGTGCCCAGGCCAGGCCGATCCGCGGGCTGAGGTTCTTCCAGTTGGTATTGGCGCACCCGGCCGGGTAACCGTCCTTGCCGCACACGAAAAACGTCGGGCTGTAGATCCCCTGCAGCCCGGCGGCGATAATCGCCACCGGCGGAGGCGCCGCGCTGTAATCGATGCTGCTCATCTGATAGCGGGTGTCGCGCAGCGGAGGCGAAACCTCCCAGCGCAGGCCGGCGTTGAGCGTGAGGCCGGGGGCCAGCCGGATATCGTCCTGCACAAACGCGGCGGTATTGGTCTGCAAGCCGTCCATGCGATCCGGCCCAATGGTGCGAACCGCGTTACTGGGCATTCCCAACAGCGCGGTGGCCATTGCATCGCCCGATAAGTCGCCGGCCTTGGGCGCCGCCGCGGTCGCGTCCGTGTATCCCTTGGTGAACGTCAACGACCCCAGAGGATCCGCGTACTCGTAACGCACATACTGTGTGCGGTCGAACTCACCGCCGAAGGAGATCGCGTGCCGTCCGTGCTGCCAGGCGAATACGTCCCAAATCTGGTAGACGTTGTTGCGAGCCAACCCGATGCCGCCCTGCCCGGTGCCGCTGTATGGACCCGCGCCTCCGAAGTTCAACTGTCCCACGATGAAATTCGGCAACTCGGCCGTCTGTCCGTTGACGCTGAAGTCGAGTTCCGGCAAGCCGAATTCGAACCTCAAGCGGTTGTAACCCAGCCGGAGGTCGTTCACGGTGTTGGCGGACACCACCTTGGTTATGCCAAACGCCGCGTTTCGGGGCACGGCGTTATCCAGGTTGGCGCGCGCAGGCAGCACCACGGGAATCGACGCGTTCTCCGCCGACCCCGAATAGCGCCCAAAGATTTTCAGCGTGCTGGTCGCCTGGTAGTCGGCGCGTCCCGAGAAGTTGCCGTAGTTCTGCACTTGAACGTCGGCCGAGTTGATATACAGCCCGCCAGGGACGTTAGGCAAGGGCAAGATCTGCATCGCCGCCGCCACCTTGGGATCGATGCGGGTGGCCGGAAGGATGTTGCCCGGGAACGGCACGCGCGGCGTACTGGTGGGATCGTAGACCAGCGTGGCGGGTGCTTCCGCGCTGAAATTGCCAACGCGCTGGAGCGCATCGGGCACGCCGATGGTGGTCAGGTTGGCGGCCGCCTGCCGCGTCCGTAGAGCCTCGTAGCTGGCAAACGCGAACAGTTTGTTCTTCACTACCGGGCCGCCGAGCAAACCTCCAAACTGGTTGCGCTGGAATTTCGGCACGCTGCTCTGCGTGGTCAGATTAAATGGCCGCGCATCCATCTGGTTGTTGCGGACGAATTCCCATCCGACGCCATGCCAGTCGTTCGTGCCCGATTGCGTCAACACGTTGACTTGCCCGCCCGACGCCCTTCCATATTCGGCGCTGTACTGAGCTACTTGCACCCGAAACTCCGAAATCGTGTCGACTATCGGCACGTAACTGAGCGCGTTGTAGTCCGGATCCGTGTTGATGACCCCATCCAGCAGGTACGCCGAGTCGTTGGTCCGGCTTCCCGCCACGCTCAAGCCGGCCACTTCGCCCTGGCGCACGGTGTTCTGCTGCACCGCCATGCCGCCGGAATTCACCCCCGGCGAAAGCATCGCCAGTTGTAGGAACTGGCGCCCGTTGAGCGGTAGGGCCTTGATCTTTTCCTCGCTCACCACGGTGCCCTGCGCCACGCTGACCGCGTCCAGCGGCGACACTGTCTCGGTCACCGAGACGTGTTCGGAAACGATACCCACGGCGAGTGCCACGGTGAGTTGCGAGGATTGCGCCACCTGCAGATGGATGGCATTGTATTCCTGAGTTTTGAAGCCGTTGGCCGCCACGTGCAGCGAATAGTCGCCCGGCTCGATTAACTCGACCCGGTAGGCGCCATCAATCGTGGTGAGCGTCTCGCGAATTGCGCCAGTGGATTGCTTGGTGAGGCGTACGTGCGCTCCTGGCACGCCTAAGCCTGAAGGATCGAGCACGCGGCCTGACAACACGGCGGTGTCATTCTGCGCCAGCAAGACGTTCGAAAAGAGGATCGCGCTCAGAAGCAATAATGCGTGCGCAGTTAGATTCCGGTGGAACAATCGATGTGACATTTTAACGTGGACTCCCAATCACCGACCCATGGTGGATTGTTGGTACGTATGGTACTCACTATACGTATAATACTGAGAGTACCAAAAGAAAATATGAATTATAGTTAGGCGGTCGGTATACGCCTAAGTTAGTACCCCACAAGTTAGTACTCTCAGAGGTATTGCCAGTGAAACTGCTGTACGTCCTGTGCGGCTAGGAATGCGCATGACGGTACACCTGGGCCTTTGAAATCAACACCCACGCCCATATGCTCTAGTCATGAAACCGGCGCTGGCGACGGAGACACCACTAGAAGGTACGCCGCCCGCCAAGGTTCGGCGCCAGTGGAGTAGAGACGGGTTTCCGCCGATAGACTACCTGAAGCGCAGGCGGCAATTCCGCCCGACCGTTACGCCTGCCAGGTAGCCATCCCGCTGGCCCGGGACAGTCCCGAAGAAACCAACGAGCTGGAGGTGTGTCTAACGTGAAACAACTATTTTTCTGTCTGGCGCTGGCCGCTTTGCCCGCGCTATGTGCAAGCAACCAAAGCGTCGAAGCCACGCTTGCCCCGATCACACTCTACACGGATTTCCAGCAGGTGGCGCCCCAGGCAGTGGTGGAAGCACTCCGCGCCGAAGTGGATTCCATCATGTTGCCGATGGGTCTTCGATTCGACTGGCAGTCGCTGGCGGACTTTCGCCCCGGCCGGGCTTCCAACGCGGTGGTAGTGGCGCATTTCGAGGGACACTGCGACGTGAGCGGCCTGGTGATGCGTGGAAATCAACTGGGATCGTTGGGCTGGACGGAGATTAGCGATGGCACGATTCTTCCCTTCACCCACGTGGATTGCGAACGGGTGCGCACCTTCTTGCAGACCACCCTGCTGGGCTACCGTCCCCAGGACCGCGAACGCGCCTTTGGGCGCGCGTTGGGCCGCGTATTGGCGCACGAGTTGTACCACGTCTACGGCGACACACCCAAACACACAGCCAGCGGCGTGGCCAAGGAGAAATACTCGGTAGCGGACTTGCTCGCCGCGGATTTCCAGTTCCACGAGAAGGAGACGCGGGCCCTGCGCTCCAGCAAGGCTCTGGCCGCCCTCAGAGCAGCAGGCGGGACTTTCTAACAGCGAGCCGCGAAGGATTGCCACATTTCCTGAAGGTGGGACAGACCATCGCTTTCTGTGGTCTGTCGTCTTCGCTGGAGCCCGACTGGTTGACAGGGCCGAAAAACCACCCTGAACCGTGTCCAGGTGGTGCCGTGGGTGGGGCAGGCGCTTCCGCCTGCCAACCGCTCTGGCTCGGATCGAGAGTTGGCAGGCGAAAGCGCCTGCCCTACCTTTTTTCATGAAGTTTCGCGGCCGAACGCCCATCCCAACAGACGACAAAAAGCGACCGCCTGTCCCACCCGCGGCCTGCCCGGCGCAACGGCGCGCGGGAAAGCGCTTGCCGTTACAATGGGAACATGTCCGACAAACTAACCATCGCGGGGCGCGAGTTCTCCTCGCGGCTCATCGTGGGAACCGGGAAGTACCGCAGTTTTCAGGAGATGATGCGCTGCCACGAGGCCAGCGGCGCCGACATGGTGACGGTGGCCGTGCGCCGCGTCAATCTGACCGACCGCACCAAGGAATCGCTGATCGATTTCATCGACCGTACGAAGATCTTCATCCTGCCGAATACGGCCGCCTGCTACACCGCCGACGATGCGGTGCGGACGGCCATGCTGGGGCGCGAATGCGGCCTCTCCAACTGGGTGAAGCTGGAAGTGATCGGCGACGAAAAGACGCTCTTCCCGGATAATGCCGGACTGCTGGAAGCCACCCGGATCCTGGTCAAGGAGGGCTTCGTGGTGCTGCCGTATACCAATGACGACGTGGTCAACGCGCGGCGCCTGATCGACGCCGGCGCCTCCGCCGTGATGCCGCTGGCGGCTCCCATCGGCAGCGGCCTGGGCATACAGAATCCGGTGAATCTGCGCATTTTCCGCGAGCTGATCACCCAGGTGCCGATGATTGTGGACGCGGGCGTGGGCACGGCCAGCGATGCGGCGATCGCCATGGAACTGGGCGCCGACGGAGTGCTGATGAATACCGCCATCGCGGCGGCGGAGGATTCCGTCAAAATGGCGCGCGCCATGAAGCTGAGCGTGGAAGCCGGCAGGCTGGCCTGGGAATCGGGCCGCATGCCGCGCAAGCTGTATGCCTCGGCGAGCAGTCCCATGGCCGGTGTGGTCGGGTCCTAGGGCGGTGGGACAGACCATCGCCTTTGGTGATCTGTCGTGCCTCGCTGAAGCACGGCTGGTTGACAGACGACACAAGGCGATCGTCTGTCCCACTGTCCCACCGCGTGTTACTATTCCGTTTTAAATTAAGGGAGCAATTCCGTGAAAGTCTACGAAAGCAAGGATATCCGGAACGTTGGTGTAGTGGGCCACGGCGATTCCGGTAAGACCACGCTCACAGCCGGGTTGCTGTTCACCGCCGGAGCGACCAACCGCCTTCTCCGTGTCGATGAGGGCAACACGATCACCGATTTTGACGAGGAGGAAATCCAACGCAAAATCACGATCTCTACTGCCATCGCCGTGGCCGAGTGGAAGAAGACCAAGATCAATCTCCTGGATACGCCGGGTTACAACATATTTATTAACGATACGCGCGGCGCGCTGGTGGCCGCCGATGCCGCCATCGTCCTGGTGGACGGCGTGGGCGGAGTGGAAGTGCAGACCGAAAAAGTCTGGGCATTCGCCGAAGAGTTCAAACTGCCGCGCGCCATTGTGGTGAACAAGCTGGATCGCGAGCGCGCCGATTTCCAACGCGCGCTGGCCAGCGTCCAGGAAAACTTCGGACGCACCGCCGTGCCGATCCACCTCCCCATCGGCAGCGAGCGCGAGTTCATCGGCATTGTCGATCTGATACGCATGCGGGCCTTCACCTACACGCCGGATGGCGACGGGAAGGGCAAGGAAGGCGACATCCCCGCCGAGTACGCCGCCGAGGCGCAGGCGGCTCACGACGCCCTGGTGGAAATGGTCGCCGAAGGCAACGATGCGTATATGGAAGAGTTTTTCGAGAACGGCACCCTTCCGGTGGAACGGATTCTCGACGGCATGCGCGCGGGGATTCGCGAAATGCGCATTTTCCCCGTGATGTGCGCGGCCGCCAACCACAACATCGGCAGCGATTTGATCCTGGACCTGATCGTCGACGATATGCCGAATCCGACGGAGCGCGGCGAGATCGCGGCCTTGGTCAACGGCGCCGAGGTGAATCGGCCCATCGCCGAAAGCGATCAGGCCTCCGCTTACGTTTTCAAGACCACCGCCGACCCGTTCGCCGGACGCATCAACTTCTTCCGGGTGGCTTCGGGCGTCATCAAGAACGACTGCAACCTGCAGAACGTGAACAAGAATTCGCCGGAACGCCTGGCCCACCTGAGCAGCCCGAGCGGCAAGACCCTGCAGCCCATCACCGAACTGCACGCCGGCGATATCGGCGCCGTGGCCAAGCTCAAAGACACGCTGACCGGCGACACGCTGGCCGAAAAGGGTTTCGATGTCACCTACCCGCCGGTCAAATTGCCGGAACCCTCCATCGCCTTCGCCATCGAAGCCAAGTCGCGCAACGATGAAGACCGCATGGGCAACGCCGTCCACCGCATCCTGGAAGAAGACCAGTCGCTACGCTTCTACCGCGACCCGCAGACGCGCGAGTTCCTGCTGGCCGGCAGCGGACAGCAGCACGTGGAAATCGTGGTCAGCCGCTTGAAAAAACGCTATGGCGTGGACGTCACCCTAAAGGCGCCTAAGATCCCGTATCGCGAGACCATTCGCGGAAAAGCCGATGTCCAGGGACGCCACAAGAAGCAGACCGGCGGTCACGGGCAGTTCGGCGACTGCTGGATCAAGATGGAGCCCCTGCCGCGCGGCAGCAACTTCGAGTTCGCCAACGAGATCTTCGGCGGATCGATTCCGAAGAACTTCATCCCCGCGGTGGAGAAGGGCATCGTGGACGCCGCCGCTAACGGCTACCTGGCCGGCTACCCGATGGTGGATTTCAAGGTCACGGTCTACGACGGTTCCTACCACGACGTGGATTCCAGCGAACTGGCATTCAAACTGGCGGCGCGCAAGGCGTTCAAGGCCGCCATGCTGGAAGCCAAGCCGGCGCTGCTCGAACCCATCATGAATGCCGAAATCCAGGCGCCGGTGGAGTACGCCGGCGACCTGATGGGCGACCTCAACAGCCGCCGCGGGCGAATCGCCGGCATGGATACCAAGGGAGCCACCCAGTTCATCCGCGCCCAGGTGCCCATGTCGGAAATGTTGAACTACCAGAGCGACTTGACGGCCATGACCCAGGGCCGGGCGAGCTTCACCATGGAGTTTGACCACTACGACTACGTGCCGCAATTGCAGGCGGATAAGGTGGTCGCCGCCGCCAAGGCTGCCAAGGCGGGCGAAGAGGAAGAAGAGGAATAAGGGAAATAAGTGCACAGCCCCGTGCGCGGACGACACGCACACGGGGCAACTTACCTGAGATAATAGTTGCGTTTGTTACACTTTGTGAGGTAGCCTACTAGGGTACATACCGGGCTACGGCTCACAGAAGTACTTTATTTTCATGGTTTGAGGCGGTGGGATGCAAGTTCGAACCACGACTCTCTGCTCTTTTTTGTTGCTCGTCGCAGCGGTATTCACCTCCGGTTGCGGATATACACAGCAGTCCAAGTTCCAAATGTCGTTCCTTCCGCCGGCGCCGCACCATGCCTCGGAAACCCTGGAACTGCCGGAACCGCCTCCCATTCAACCCAACCTATACCTGGGCGCCGATATCCCGGCGATTGTGCTCTCCAACCCGCAAGCGCTACAGCGCCGCACGCAAGGCGACACGACCATCCAGACCGCCCAACGGCGGTTCCAGTCGGGCAAGCGCTACTACCAGGCCGGGGATGCAGACAACGCGCGGCAGGAATTCGACCGCGCCATCGATCTGATGCTGGAAGCCAGCGAGCAGGGTCTGATCGATCGGCAGCAATATGAGCGCCAGTTGGACGAGATGGTGGACAGCATCCACCGCTATGACCTGGCGGAGCTGGGCGCGGCAGCCGCGGTGGACCAGGAGAAGTTCGAAAAAGCTCCGCTGGAAGATATTTTGCAGATGACCTTCCCGGTGGACCCCAAGCTGAAGGACAAGGTGCGGGAGCAGGTGGCGGCCACCACTTCCCAATTGCCGCTGTCGGTGAATGACGCGGTGCTGGGGTATATCAATTACTTCTCCAACCGCGGCCACAGAACGCTGCTCTACGGATTGCAGCGGTCGGGGCGCTACCGGCCGATGATCCAGCGCATTCTGGACGAGGAAGGCATCCCACAGGAGATCATTCACCTGGCGCAGGCGGAATCCGGCTTCATGCCGCGCGCCGTGTCGCGCAAAGCGGCCGGCGGCATGTGGCAGTTCGTCAAGTTCCGGGGCCAGGAGTACGGCCTGAAGCAGACCCCCTATACCGACGACCGCATGGATCCCGAGAAGGCCACCCGCGCCGCCGCCCACCACCTGCGCGATTTGTATCACGAGTTTGGCGACTGGTACCTGGCGATAGCAGCCTACAATTGCGGCCCGGTCAACGTGGAAAAGGCCGTGGAGCATACCGGATACGCCGATTTTTGGGAGTTGCGCTCGCGCGGGGCCTTACCCGCCGAAACCACCAACTACGTGCCCATCATTCTGGCCATGACGATCATGGAAAAGAATGCGGCCGAGTACGGTATCGCTGGCTTCCAACTGGATCCGCCCCTGGAGTACGACACGGTGGAGACTACCGCGCCGACCAGCCTCACTTTGGTGGCGGATATCCTGGACCTGCCGTTCGCCGAGTTGGCGGCGCTCAATCCGGCCAGCCTGCGCGGCATGATTCCGGCGGACTTCCCGCTGCACGTCCCCAAGGGCAGCGGCAATTCACTGGTGGCGGCGCTGCAACTGATCCCCGCCAACCACCTGGACGCCTGGCGCATGCACCGCGTGCTTGCCACTGAGACGCTGGCCACCATCGGCAAGCGCTATGGGGTGATGCCCGCCAACATCGTTTCGGTGAACCGGCTGGAATCGGCGCATGCCGTGGAAGGCGATCGGCTGCTGATTCCGTCGCTACAGCGCGTGCAGGCGCCGATGGTCAAGAGGGTGGTCACCGCGTCGGCACACCGCCGCAAGACGTCGCGCGGCAAGGCGGTCACCACCACGGCTTCGGCCCGCCCGGTGCACAAGAGCACCGCGGTGCTGGCGCATAATACGGGAAACTAGTTTTTCGAGTGCGGACTGAGACGGGATCTGTCTCAAGCACCTCCTGCCCATAGCACCACCGCCCCATCCCACCTTGGCTTGGTGTTCAACGCTCGAATCCGGCGCCAACGGACAGTCCAGGTGCTACAATGTAGCATAATGAGAACAAGCTCGGTCCGCGACCTCCACATCCGCACTTCGGAACTGGTACGGGAGGCTTCAGACGGCGGCATTATCGTGATCGAACGCCGCGGGGAGCCTGTCGCGGAGTTGCGCCCCATCACCTCTCCACCACGCATGCCTGCCGCCAAGAAAGCGCGCATCTTCGCCTCCATGCGGAAAATCTGGGCTCGAATGCCGCAAGTCGGCGACAGCACAGAGATCCTCGACGAGGATCGGAGCCGGTAGCCGCGTGTACTTCGACACGTCCTATATCGCAAAATTCTATTTCAATGAATCCGAATCGCTTCGGGTTCGCGAGCTTGTCCGGAAAGCGGATGCCATTCATTCGTCGCTGTGGGCCTTGGCCGAGTTCCATGCGGTACTTCATCGCCGCATGCGCGAAGGCGCCTTGTCACCCAGCGATGTGCGCGAACTGGCTTCGCGCTTCTCCCAGCACATAGAGGACGGGTTGTGGAACCTCATTCCCGTCACCGAAGCTCTGCTGCGGAGGACCAGCGCACTGATGGTTTCCGGTCCCCGCGATCTCTTCCTACGCACCGCGGACGCAGTCCACCTTACGACGGCACACGAGGTCGGAGAGCGCGCTGTGTGGACCAATGACCGCCACATGCTCGCGGCGGCCGCCTACTTCGGCCTGACAGGCCAGTCCGTCTAGCACCTTCCCAGGTCGTTCGCCGACGGCGCGCGGCAAGGCGGCCACCACGGCTTCGGCCCAACCGGTACACAAGAACCCGGTGGTGCTTGCGCACAGTACGGGGAACTACTAGGGTTTCGATGCCTCCAGGGGGGCCCGTCCGGAAGGCGTCTTTCCACTCCCGCGCCCACGCTTCATGTAGAGTGCGATCGGGCCAGCCTTGTCATTTCCACGATGGTGCGCGTGCCGAGCGCGCCGGGCAATTCGTAGCGCTCCACGATGCGCAGGCGAAGTTGCCGTTTGGCTGTCTCGGGAGCGGCTTCGGAGATCTCGGTGGCCGCGTCCGGTCCTTTATAAAAGAGCACGCGGGCGCCACCGCGCAGGGCGGGTGCGAACAGCGATGCGGCGCGGTTCAGCGGAGCCACCGCGCGCGCCGTGACGATGGCCACGGGGTGCGTGGTCAACCACTCCTCGGCGCGTTCCGGGCGCACCTCGACATTTGGTAGGGCGAGCTCCCGCGCCACCGATTCCAGAAAGCGCGCCTTCTTCTGGGTGGATTCGAGCAGCGTGAAACGGGTCCCGGGCAGCACCAGGGCCAGCGGGATTCCGGGGAATCCCGCGCCCGACCCGGCGTCAGCCACGCGATCGGCGCCCTGAAAGAGACGCCAGGGCAAGACGGAATCGACTACGTGCTTGATGGCCGCCTCACGCGGATTCACGATGCGGGTCAAGTTGAAATGCCGGTTGGCCTCGACGATCAAATCGAGATGCCGCGCCGCTAGGGCGATACACTCCTCGCGAAAAGGCAGATCGGCGGGCAGAAGCTGGCGCAGTTCATCGGCAAAGGGCACGTGATCCCATGATCGCAAAACCGGCCGCGCCGTTACACTGAAGAGGGACCATGGTAGCGGCGGAATCCGGAAGTGTCGCGGTGCTGGCCGAAAAGCCCTCAGTGGCGCGCGATATCGCGCGCGTGCTGGGCGCCGGCGGCCAGGGCGATGGCTACCTGCACGGCAATGGGTACGTGGTCACCTGGGCCATCGGTCACCTGGCCGCCCTGGCCCAGCCGCACGAGATTGATCCGGCATGGCGCCAGTGGCGCCGCCAAACGCTCCCCATGCTGCCCGAGCAATGGCCCCTGGTGGTCTACGAGAAGACCAAGGACCAGTTCGAGATTGTGAAGCAGATTCTCAACTCACCGAAGATCTCGCGAGTGGTGTGCGCCACCGACGCCGGCCGCGAGGGCGAACTGATCTTCCGCTATATCTACGACGCCGCGCAATGCCGGAAACCGGTGAGCCGCCTGTGGATCTCTTCGCTCACTCCGGACGCCATCCGCAAGGGGTTCGACGCCCTGCGTCCGGCCGCCGATTACGATTCCCTCGCCGACGCCGCGCGCGGGCGCAGCCAGGCCGATTGGCTGGTGGGCATGAACCTCTCGCGCGCCTACTCGCTGGCCTACGACGAAGTCCTCTCGGTGGGCCGGGTGCAGACGCCGACGCTCGCCATGGTGGTGGAGCGCGAACTGGCGGTCCGCCGGTTCGTCCCGGAGGACTACCTGGAGGTGATGGCCACCTTCCGTCCCACCGGCGCCCCGCCAGCGGGCACATACCAGGGCACGTGGTTTCGCCCACGCGTCGCGCCGGCCGCCGCGCCCACCGCCGACAAGGAATCGCTGTCACAGGCCATGCGCCTGCCCGCCGATGGGGAAGAGGCGCGGCAGATCGCGGCGCGGGCGCGCACCGGGCAGGCTGCCATCGAATCCATCGAAGCCCAGACCCAGCGCATGCCCGCTCCCCCGCTTTACGACCTGACCGAGTTGCAGCGCCACGCCAACCGCCTGTTCGGCTTCAGCGCGCAGAAAACCCTCGACACCGCGCAAGCTCTGTACGAACGCCACAAGCTGATCAGCTATCCGCGCACCGACAGCCGCCACCTCTCCGAGGACGTGGCGGCGACGCTGCCGCGAGTGGTCGCCGCCATTGCCGGGCCATATCGCGAGCAACTGGCGCCCGGCACCGGAGAGCGTCCGTTGGGCCGCCGCTTCGAGGACGATTCCAAGGTGACCGACCACCACGCCATCATTCCCACCACCACCTCGGCCGACAGGGTTTCGCTCACTCCCGAAGAGCGCAAGGTCTACGATCTGCTCTGCCGCCGCCTGCTAAGTGCCTGGCACGACGACCACATCTGGAGCGTGACCACGGTCATCACGGCGATTCGCAACGGCCCCACCGTGGACCGCTATCACACCTCGGGCAGCGCGGTGCAACAAATCGGCTGGAAGGTGCTGGACCTGGCGCCCGCCAAGGCCAAGAAAGCCGGACCCGCCGCCACCCCTGCCGCCGGCGATGGCCGCGCCGAGCAGGAATTGCCGCCGGGGCTCTCCAAAGGCCAGCCGCAGGACGTGCTGGACGCCGAAGTTCTGAAGAAGAAAACGCGTCCGCCCAAGCGTCTCACCGAAGGCACGCTGCTCACCGCCATGGAAACGGCGGGCAAGACGCTCGATGAGAAAGAACTCTCCGACGCCATGAAGGAGACCGGGCTGGGCACTCCCGCCACCCGCGCTTCCATCATCGAAGTGCTGCTCAAGCGCGAGTATATCGTGCGCGACGGCAAGAGCCTGCAGGCCACCGATAAGGGGATCCGGCTGATCGAGGTGGTCCACCCGGAGGTCAAGAGCCCCATCATGACGGGGCAGTGGGAGGCCTACCTGCACCGCATACAGCGAGGTACGGCGCAACTGGTTCCCTTCGTGAAGGGCATTGAAGACTACGTGCGCGAGGTAGTGGGCAAGGTGGGCGAACCGAGCCGCGACGCCTTCCAACCGAGCCGCGACCGTGAGGGAGCGGTACCTTCCGCCAACGCATCCGCTCCCTCAGTAGGTGAGAAAAAATGTAGTTGGCAGGCGGAACCGCCTGCGCCACCAACGGCAAGTAGTTTGCTTGCAAAGGTGGGGCAGGCGCTTCCGCCTGCCAACCCCGCCCGTCCACAACCCGGTTCCCTGGACTTGCGCGATGTGCCCGCGCCGGATGATGCCCCGACGACGCCCGCGCGTCGCGTGGGGTCGCTCGATGGCACGGGCTGGCGCGACGGAGCGGCATCGCGGGCACCGGCGCGGCCTCGTGGTCAAGCCGCGCCGCTGCTCGCGGTGGGGCAGGCGCTTCCGCCTGCCAAGCCCGCCGCTTCCGTGGCGCCCGCTCTCGCCGCCGGCCCACTCACCGAACTGCTGCAAACCACCTTCGGATTTCCCTCCTTCCGCACCAGCCAGGAAGCCGTCTGCCAGGCCGTCATCGCCGGCCGCGACGTCTTGCTGGTCATGCCCACCGGCGCCGGCAAGTCGCTGTGCTACCAGTTGCCCGCGGTGGCGCGCGGCGGCACGGCGTTGGTGATCAGCCCGCTAATCGCCCTGATGGAAGACCAGGTGGCCAAACTCAAGGAGCGCGGTCTCGCGGTGGAACGCATACACTCCGGTCGCGACCGTGCCGCCTCCCGCCAGGCCTGCATCGACTACCTCAGCGGCGCCTTGCAGTTCCTGTTCATTGCGCCGGAGCGCCTGCGCGTCGCGGGCTTTCCCGAGATGCTGGCCAAGCGCAAGCCGTCGCTGATCGCCATCGACGAAGCCCATTGCATTTCCCAGTGGGGGCACGATTTCCGCCCCGACTATCGCATGCTCGGCCAGTATCTGCCCACCCTGCGGCCCGCCCCGGTCATCGCCCTGACCGCTACCGCCACACCGGTGGTGCAGAACGATATCGCCGCGCAGTTGGATCTCGCGCAGCCCGCGCTGTTCATTCAAGGATTCCGCCGCGACAATCTGGCTATCGAAGTGGTGGAGGTGGCGCCGTCCGGTCGCGCCGCGCTTACCCTGGAACTGCTGCTCGAAGAGGCGCGCCGCCCGGCCATCGTGTACACCCCGACGCGCGCGCAGGCTGAATCGGTGGCCGCCGGACTGGCCCGTCACTTCCCCTGCGCCGCCTACCACGCCGGACTCGATGCCCAGCACCGCAAGCGCGTCCAGGAGGAATTCCTGTCGGGCCGCATACAGGTAATGGTGGCCACCATCGCGTTCGGCATGGGGATCGACAAGCCGGACGTGCGCACCGTGATTCACACCGCCCTGCCGGGGAGCCTGGAGGCGTACTACCAGGAGATCGGCCGCGCCGGCCGCGATGGCGCACCCAGCCGCACCATCCTCATGCACTCCTACGCCGACCGCCGCACGCACGACTTCTTCTTCGAGCGCGACTACCCCGACGTGAAGGTGCTGGACGGCATCTTCGTGCGCCTGGGCGCCGAGCCGGTGGAAAAGGCCGTGCTGCAACGCCAGAGCCGCATGGATCCGGACGCGTTCGATAAGGCGCTGGAGAAGCTCTGGATTCACGGCGGCGCGCTGGTCGATTTCGCCGAAAACGTGAGCCGCGGCCACGACCGTTGGCGCGAACCCTATATCGCGCAGGGCGACCAGAAGAAGCAGCAGCTCGATCTGATGCTGCGCTATGCGGAGTCGAGCGAGTGTCGCATGGCCGCCCTGGTGCGCCACTTCGGCGACCTGGCGGACGCGCGGAAACCCTGCGGGATTTGCGATTTCTGTGCCCCCGCCGAGTGCTCCGGGCAGCGCTTCCGGCCGGCCACCGATGCCGAACGCGCGGCGGCGCTCTCGGTGGTCGAGGCGCTGCGTTCGGGCAGCGCGCGCTCGACCGGCAGATTGCACGCCGAGGTCTGTCCTCACGGCGAGATGACGCGCGACGCTTTCGAGGAGATCCTGGGCGCCATGGCGCGCGCCAATTTCCTCCGTCTCGCCGAAGCCGTCTTTGAAAAGGACGGCAGGAGCATCCCGTATCGCAAGGCGGGCCTGACCCCGGACGGCGACGCGCTGGAGGAGATCGTGCCCGGCGATCTGCTCATCAAAGACGCCGCGCAGGCCGCCGGCAAAGCACATCGGGGCAAGAAGAAGAAAGCGGCGAAAGCGCCCTCCAAGGGAAAGCGGTCGCGGAAACCGGCCGCCGTGGCCACGCCGGCGCCGCCTCGTCCGGCGGACCGGCCGAAACTCGTGCCCGATTCGAAGCTGGAAGACGCCTTGCGCCAGTGGCGCCTGGCGGAAGCCAAACGCCGCGGCGTTCCCGCCTTCCGCATCTTCAGCGACCAGGTGCTGAAAGCCGTAGCCGCGCGCCGCCCCGCCACCGCGGCGGAACTGCTCGCCATCCCCGGCCTGGGAATCAACACGGTGGAGAAATACGGCGCGCAGCTCTATCGCCTGCTGCACGGGTAGGACAGACCATCGCCTTTTGTGGTCTGTTTGAATGGGCCTTCCGCCCGCGAAATCCCATGAAAAACCGATGCCTTTGGTGGGGCATGCTTCAGCTTGCCAGCCGGCCGGAAGGCTGGCCATGCCGGTGGTTTTTCGATCCTGTCATGCTGGCTCAGGCAAGAATGCCGGCAGACTGCCGGCGCGCCGGGCCGGCGTCGAACTGGGTGCGGCGAATGCCCTCCGCGAATGGCACGGTGGCGGGACCGGAATCATCAGCACGGCATGCCGATGAACAGAACTCTCATGCAGCCAGTTGCAGCAAATTATCCCTAAAGTTTTTTTGCGGCGGCCGATAAGCCTTTCGTGAGAGCATTCCTGCGGCAGGCCGAAGACATCCTGGACGTTGCGGTGGAAGGAGATAGCGAAACCAGCGGTCTCGCCATCGTGATCGACCGCCAGGGCGGTTTGCGCATGCTCGATCCCCAGGGATGGTCGCTCCCCGCCTTGTGCGCGGAGTTTGGCGCCGACGCCGTTTATACGGTGGAACGGCGCGGACGGACGGTGCGGGTGGAAGGCTGGGGCGGCGGCGAACGCTGCCTGATTCAGCGCAATCTCAACCCACGCCGCCCGTCGGACCTGCCCGGGATGCACCCGGCGTTTCGCCAACAGGTGGGCCTGGCTCTAGCCGAATGAACTGTCCGGCGGGCGATAGCGTCCCCGTTTCAGTACTTCGGCACGCTCGGATCCACCCGTTCGCTCCACGCCAGAATCCCCCCCTTCATATTCCGTACCTGCTTAAAGCCCGCCGCCTTCAAGATGCCGCAGGCGCGCGCGCTGCGCATGCCGCTCTTACAGTGGATCACGATGTCGGCTTGGGGATCGAGTTCACCCAGCCGCTTGCCGATTTCGCCGAGCGGAATCAGCTTGGCGCCCGGAATGTTGCATATCTTGTACTCGTGGGGCTCGCGCACGTCGATCAGGACGAAGTTATCGCCACGGTCCAGCTTCGCTCTAACTTCGGTAACTTCGATTTCGCCTTCGGTCACCTTGGTCTCCTGCTTTGGGGGTTGTTGCGGCACGCCGCAGAATTGATGGTAATCGATCAGCCTGGTGATGGTTCGATGGTCGCCGCAGATGGGGCACTCCGGGTTCTTGCGCAGCTTGAGTTCCCTGAAGCGCATGCCGAGCGCATCGTATAGCAGCAGGCGTCCCACCAGCGGCTCGCCGATCCCCAGAATCAGTTTCACGGTTTCCGTGGCCTGAATCAAGCCGATGGTGCCGGGCAGTATGCCGAGTACGCCGCCTTCGGCGCAGCTCGGCACCAGGCCGGGGGGCGGCGGTTCGGGATAGAGGCAGCGATAGCAGGGGCCGCCTTCACAGGCGAACACGGTGGCCTGGCCTTCGAAACGGAAAATGGAGCCGTAGACGTTGGGCTTGCCGAGCAGCACGCAGGCGTCGTTGACCAGGTAGCGCGTGGGGAAATTGTCGGTGCCATCCACCACGAGATCGTAATCCTTGAGGATCTCCATGGCGTTCTCGCTGGAGAGCGCGGTCTCGTGTTTGACGATCTCCACGTTGGGGTTGAGCGCCTGCATTTTCTCGGCGGCGGAATCGATCTTGGGCCGGCCTACGTCCTTGGTGAAGTGAATCACCTGCCGCTGCAGGTTGGTGAAATCGACTACGTCGAAATCCACCAGGCCGATGCGGCCGATGCCGGCGGCCGCCAGATAAAGCCCGAGCGGCGCGCCGAGCCCTCCCGTGCCCACCAGCAGCACCTTGGCGGCCTTCAGTTTCAACTGGCCTTCCATCCCCACCTCGGGGACGATCAGGTGGCGCGAGTAGCGTAGGATTTCGTCTTTGGAAAGCGTCAACGCAGCCCTCCACGTGCCCCTGGGGTTGGCAGGCGAAAGCGCCTGCCCCACCTACCTCCCGCGATGGATGGCACCAGCGAGAGCGTGTCGCCCTCGGCGGCCGGCGTGGCGTCCTTGCCGAGGTAGCGTATGTCTTCGTCGTTGAGGTAAACGTTGACGAAGCTGCGCAGCTTGCCCTCATCGTTGAAGATCTGCCTGCGCAGGTCGGGGAACTCGGTGGTGAGCGCGGCGAGCACTTCGCCCACGGTGGCGCCGGGTACGGTGACGGAATCCCGCTTCGCCGTGAATTGACGCAGGGGCGTCGGGATCAGTATTTTGGCCATGTCAGTAAGTCAGCTCCTCTTTTGGCGCTTCGGTTTGATCGGCGTTGGGCAGAAAGCAATTGGCGTGATGAAACTCGCCTTCTTGAATCGATAGGACCACGAAAGAATACCACGGGCAGGAATTCCGCAAATCGGTGATGGAAAAATACGCGTCGCAGTCGGGATGCGAGTGATAGATCCCGATGAGGTTCATGTGACGTTCCCGGGCGGCCTTATCGGCGGCCAGCAGGTCCGCGGGGCGGAGTTCATAACGGGCGGCTTGCGCGCCTTCGAAAGCGTTTTCGAGCGCCATGGCCTGGCGCACGATCTTAGTGTCGCCGTCAGTAGAGCCGAGCATGGCGCCGCAGCACTCGTCAGGGTAGCTGGCGCGGGCGTGCGCCACCATGGCGGCCCAGGGCTCGGGTTCGATCCGGATCATTCGTGGTCCCAGAAGCTTTCGCTGAGATACTTCTCGGCGCTGTCGCACAGAATCGTGACGATGGTAGCACTCTCACCGCGGGCGGCGATTTCTCCGGCGAGGACAGTCGCGGCGTACACATTGCAGCCGGACGAGATTCCCACCAGCAGGCCCTCTTCCTTGGCCAGGCGCCGGACCATGTGGTAGGCGTCCTCGGTTTCGATCCAGAGGTTGCCATCGGCCATGCTGTCGTCATAGAAACCCGGGCGGATGGCGGTGGGCATATGTTTCAGGCCTTCCAGGCCGTGGAAGCCGCTGGAGGGCTGGGCGGAGTAGCACTTCACCTCGGGGAGATCGCGGCGCAGGCGGCGGGTCGTGCCGGTGAATGTCCCGCTGGTTCCCATGGCGGCCACGAAGTGGGTGAGCTCGCCGTTCGTCTGGTGGACGATCTCCGCCCCGGTGCCTTCGAAGTGCGCCTTCCAGTTGGCCGGATTGTTGTACTGGTCGGGGTAGAAGTAGCGGTCGGGATCTTCCCTGTAGATCCTCCGGACCAGGCGGATGGCGCCGTCGGAGCTTTCACCCGGGTCGCTGAAGACCATCTCCGCGCCGTACGCTTTCAGAATGCGTTTGCGCTCTTCGCTGGCGTTGCCGGGGAGAACCAGTTTGACCTTGTACCCGCGGTTGGCGCCGATCATGGCGTACGCGATGCCGGTGTTGCCGCTGGTGGCATCCAGAATGGTCCGGTGGTGGTTCAGCTTGCCGGAGCGCTCACCATCCAGCACCATGTTCAGGGCGGCCCGATCCTTGACGCTGCCGCCGGGATTGAAGTACTCGGCCTTGCCGAGAATCTCGATGCCGGGGAATTCGCGCTGTATCTTCTCCAGGCGCAGCAGGGGCGTATTGCCGACGGTCGCCAGCAACGGCTCGGCTTCGGTGCGCGCCAATCGGGGAACGGGAAGTGCGCTGGCCATGACTACCTTCTTCGATTCAAACCGGGGCCGGCAAGATGCGTATATTGTATGCGCCTGGGAGTTCGGCATTCATGGGCTTCCTGGCAAAAGAGGCGGCGGACCGCGCCAGGCAGTAGACTGTACATGTGGCCAAGAAACCGTTGCCCGCGAGGGTGGGCGAGTACATTTCGCTGGGCTTTCTGCTGCCCGCCTCGACGCTGGCCGGGTATGTGATCGGATACCTGATGGACAAGGAGTTCGACACCAGGTGGATGTACATTGCGGGGATCGTTCTGGGATCGGTCGCCGGGTTTGTGAAACTGGTTCAGCAACTGACGCGGGACATGCGCGATGGGGAATGAGCGGCGGGCAATAGCGCGGATTGGCAAACTGATGTGGGCGATCGCCGCGGGCGGAGCCATTGGGCTGACCCTGTGGCGGGGCTGGACCTGGGGCGCGGGATGGCTGATCGGGTCGGCCGTCTCGGCGCTCAACTTCCGCTGGCTGAAACAGATGGCGGATGGGCTGGGCCGCCCGGGGGCCAAGCCGCGCAAGGCCGTCTTCCTGGGCATGCGCTACCTGCTGCTGGGCGGTGGTCTCTATGTTATATTGAAATTCACTGCCATCAGTCTGCCACCCACCCTTGCGGGCTTGTTTCTATTGGTGGCGGCTGTCATGTTGGAAATCCTGTTTGAACTAGCCATGTATGCCCGAAACGGAACTGTGGATCACTAAGCTGTTCAACGACAATCTTGCCGGCCTGGGCAATACCTTGACGGGTCTTGTGGGGATGGCGCCGGAAGCGCGTCCGTGGGCCAATTTCGTGACCATGGAGTTGCTGGTTGCGCTGATTATTGTCGTCTTGTTCGCGATCCTCAAACCGCGGCTCTCCGCCGACCGCCCGGGGGGCCTGCAGCACACCTGTGAACTGCTCTACGGCTTCTTCAAGCAGCAGGCGGAGGATCAGATGCGGCACGACGCGCCCCACTACCTGGCGTATTGCGGGACGATCTTCATTTTCGTCTTGTTGTGCAACCTGATCGGCATTGTTCCGGGAATGGAATCTCCCACCATGACGCCCTCGGTCACGGCGGGATGCGCCATTGCGACCTTCTTCTACTACAACCTCGTGGGCTTGCAGGCCAACGGTGTCCTGAAATACCTGGCGCATTTCGCCGGTCCCGTGTGGTGGCTTGCCCCGTTGATGATCCCCATCGAAATCGCCAGCCACCTGGCGCGCCCGCTTTCGCTCACCATCCGTCTTTTCGCTAACATGTTTGCGGGTGAGCAGGTGACCGTGGTGTTCCTGAAGCTGACTTTTTTCCTGGTGCCCGTGGTCTTTATGGGACTGCACGTTTTTGTCTCTTTCCTGCAGGCGTACGTTTTTATGCTGCTGACCATGATGTATGTGGCCGGCGCGGTGGAGCACGAACATTAATCCCGGCATAATGCCGCCCCTTCAGTGTGAGCCCGGCTGCACGAGGATGACGGGGACCACCTCCTGGGGGCGATTCTTAAGGAGAGTACGATGACTAAGAAGAACGCAATGTGGATGCTGGCGCTGCTGTTCCTGGCCAGCCCCATGATTTTCGCCCAGGCCGATCCGGCCGATACCAGCGCGATCGCCCAGGCTCACACCCAATGGAAAGCCATCGCCGCCGGCTTCTCGATGGCCATCGCCAGCGGCCTTTGCGCCCTGGCACAGGCCAAGGCAGTGGCCGCCGTCGCCGAAGGGACGGCGCGTAATCCCGGCGCTGCCGACGCCATTCGCTTCGCGCTGATATTGGGTCTGGCGCTGATCGAATCCATGGCACTCTACACCTTTGTAATCATCTTCGTGAAGGTTCTCTAGACATCTGCCTGGGGCGCGCTTCGGCGCGCCCCGGCTGGTTCCCTCCCCCAGAATTCCCCTCTCCGTACTCTCAACGCGTCCGTATAGTACCTTTGGCCCCCCTGCGGTATTCCAGATCTATTGACCCGGAGTAGGGATTACCCCTACTATCAAGATCACCAAGACATGGAACAACGAAGAACCAGGCGCTTTCAACTTCAGCTCCCTCTCTCCATTACCCGTTCCGGTGCAGAACGTGTGACGCTCCCCGGTCTTACCCAGAACATCAGTTCCAGCGGAGTTCTGTTCACTACGGAAAGAGAGCCGGATCTCGGTGGGCCCATCGAATACGTGATTGTCCTGAACCGCGACGGTCTACAATCTGTCAGCCTGCGTTGCATGGGGAAGGTCCTGCGCGCCGACCGCGTTGCCATCAGCCCGGATGACGACGGTGCCAATTATCAGATCGCCGCCACCTTGGAGCGATACGAGTTCGTGCGCACCCGCGCCGCCTCCTCTTTGTAGGACCGGCCCCCTGTTTTGGTCTTCGGGCTGGCCCAGCCGGCCGGCCGTTCAGCACCTCTGCTTTGCCCTCCCGCTTGTTTCCCGAGCCATTTTCGTTGTAAGGTAGCAAAGAAAAGGCGAAAACGCACGATGAACTATTCTCTTGGTTTTCCCGATCTTTCCCGGGAGCTGTCGTTATCCACCACGATGTCCCCCAAACAGTCCCTGGAAGCCGTGGTGTCCTACTTTCAGTCCAAGCACCTGGAGGCGGATTCGGCCGTGCGGGCCATCCATCACCAGCCCGCCGCCGAGGGAACCTTCGCCGATATTCCGGCGCTGGTGGACCCGAAGTTGCGCGCCGCGCTCGCCAAACGCGGGATCGCCCGCCTATATTCCCACCAGGCCGACGCCTTCGACCAGATTCAGAACGGCAAGCACGTGGTCATCGTCACCCCGACCGCCAGCGGCAAGACGCTCTGTTACAACCTGCCGGTGCTCAACCTGCTGCTGCGCGACGAGGGCGCGCGCGCCATGTACCTGTTCCCCACCAAGGCGCTGGCCGAGGATCAGCTCCACGAGTTTCAACTGGCTGTGGAGGAAATGGGCAGCGAGATCCGCGCCTTCACCTACGATGGCGACACCCCCCAGGACGCGCGCCGCGCCATCCGCCAGCGCGCCAACGTGGTGCTCACCAATCCCGACATGCTGCACTCCGGCATCCTGCCCCACCACACCAAATGGGCGCGCTATTTCGAGAACCTGCGCTACATCGTGATCGACGAGCTGCACTACTATCGCGGCGTCTACGGCAGCCACCTGGCGAACCTGCTGCGCCGCTTGAAGCGCGTCTGCGAGTTCTACAATTCCCATCCGCAATTCATCTGCTGCTCGGCCACCATCGCCAATCCGCGCGAGCTGGCGGAGGCGCTCACCGGCGAGCCCTTCGAGCTGGTGGAGCGCAACGGAGCGCCGCGCGGCGAGAAGTTTTTCATTTTCTACAATCCGCCGGTGGTGAACCGGCAACTCGGCATCCGCCGCAGCTACATCGCCGAGACGCGGCGCATGGCGCTCAAGTTCATCGAGAACAACCTGCAGACGCTGGTCTTCGCCAACAACCGGCTGGCCACCGAGGTGCTCGTCAAGTATCTGAAGGACGCCTGCGACCGCGGTCCCGTCCCCAGCGAAACCGTGCGCGGCTATCGCGGCGGCTACCTGCCGCGTGAGCGGCGCGAGATCGAACAGAGCCTGCGCGAGGGCAAGATCCGCGCCGTGGTGGCCACCAACGCGCTCGAGCTGGGAATCGACATCGGCTCCCTCGACGCGGTGGTCATGGCCGGTTATGCGGGCACCATCGCTTCCAGTTGGCAGCGCGCCGGACGCGCCGGGCGGCGGCTGGGGACTTCGGCGGCGGTGCTGGTGGCCTCTAGCGCCCCTCTCGATCAATACATCGTGGAGCATCCCGATTACTTCTTCGGCCGCTCGCCGGAGCACGCCTATATCAATCCGGAGAACCTGGAGATCCTGCTGGCGCATTTGAAGTGCGCCGCCTTCGAGCTGCCCTTGCGCGACGGCGAGAAGTTCGGCCGGCACGATCTCGGCGAGATCTGCCGCTTCCTCGAAGAGAGCGGATTCCTCCACCACTCGGCCGGCGCCTGGCACTGGACCAGCGACACCTACCCGGCCGATGCCACCAGCCTGCGCTCCGTCACCAGCGACAACTTCGTCGTCGTGGACATCACCGGCGAGGCCAAAGTGATCGCCGAGGTCTCCTTCCCCACCGCCCTCACCACCCTCCACGAGAAGGCCATCTACCTCCACGAAGCCCGCCAGTTTCATGTGGAGCGCTTCGACTACGCCGAGCGCAAGGCCTACGTGAAGAGTGTCGACTGCGACTACTACACCGACGCCATC
>Ga0182021_10001153_pt1 | contig 29923 bp, 34 predicted proteins | sample 612E3MmetaG_FD_120493 | JGI IMG/M metagenome (GOLD analysis project Ga0182021, IMG submission 120493) | Permafrost microbial communities from Stordalen Mire, Sweden - 612E3M metaG (Illumina Assembly) | ecosystem: Environmental > Terrestrial > Soil > Wetlands > Permafrost | place: Sweden... | reverse complement strand
TCTATTCGGCGCTCCGAGAATGACAAAGAATCTCGCAATAACGGGACGCAGAAAGCTTCCACGCCGGGACGCCTACGTGGAGGTGGAGCCGATGATAGTAGAGCTAGCCAAAGTGCTGAAAGAATTCTCGATAACCAGAGAGCAACTTGTAGATGTAGGAATACTGATCGGAACCGACTTCAACCCAGATGGTGTAAAAGGAATAGGGCCTAAAACTGCGCTGAAACTTATCAGAGAAAATGGAAACCTTGAAACCGTCATGTCCAAGAATCCTGAGATCAACATTTCTCCAGATCCAAACAGCATACGGAAAATCTTCCTAGAGCCGAAGGTCACGCAGGAGTATTCCCTCAATTGGTCGAAACCTGATGAAGAGAAGGTCATAGCTTTTCTCTGTAGAGAGCGCGATTTTTCAGAGGATCGCGTCAGAAAGGCTCTGAGTCGGATGCAGGCTAATACGTCACGCCAATCCGCGAAAACTACCCTCGAATCTTACTTCGGCTGAGACTCGCTCGCAGTTCTGACATTATATCGCCCTGCGTCTTTTGGAGTTAGACATTCCAACCCTGCTTGCCTTTCATCAGGACGAAAGCTACTCCGCCAAGATTCTCTTGGGAGAGCATACCATCGGATTTTTTCCTTACCCGAATGAGTTCCTGATAGAATTCGGCACCGCCCACGGGGATGAGAAGAATTCCCCCCGTTTTCACTTGTGCAACCAATTCCTTTGGGATGTCAGGTGCAGCGCTTGTCACAATGATCAAATCAAATGGGCCCTCCCCTTCTAATCCTTCGGATGCGTCTGCCTGAAGAAACGTAACTCTATCCGTGTAACCTAAGCGCTCCACGTTCTTTTTTCCGAGCTCCGCAAGTTCCGGTAGCAACTCGGCTGACCAAACATGGCCCCAGGTTTGCTTGGGTTGCTCGCGTGGCGCTACGACTTCGGCGTATACGCAGCTCATATAGCCACAACCGCCACCGACCTCGAATATTCTCTGACCCAGTTTCATTTCGCCATACTCGCAGAAGAGAGCAGTCATGTGCAGGGCACTGGTAGTCTGACCGAATCCTATGGGTAAAGGTGAATCGACGTAGGCGGATGATCTCATGTCACCCGGTAGAAATTCTTCCCGAGGGACTTTGCTCATAGCTCTGATTATGTTCGGATCTCGGAGAATGCCTCGCGTCCTCAATTCTTCGACGGCTTTGTGTCGAAGCTCTGAGAAATTTGCCAACGTCTTCAAAGGTTAGACAGTCTTACCTGTCAATAAAGCTTCAAGAGACAGCTGTCGCACAGCAGCTTCGATCGGAGCCTTGCGAGAAATTCAAGATTTCTACGCACGTGGTCATCCAAATGTGATTGCAGAGCACGCCATGACTTTCGAGATCACTAAGGATGAACGTCTGACGAGAAGGGGTGACTGTGTGATTGCCGTTCAAGCTACCAAAGGTCTAGGTGAGCTATCCTCAGATTTGCGGAATCTCTGCAAGAGAGACGACGCGCGAATTGTCGTTGAGCTACGCGCTGCGGGGATCTTTGATCTCATCGAGGGGAGAGGTAGCGCAGGGTTAATCCTTAGCCATTCCAGTGAAATTGTGGGGCGGAAGTCAACCTACGTGTCAGATCGAACCCTCATGATTGGTGCCAACAAGGCAGCCTGTGACATCGACAGAGACTTGGTCTGCGCACTGAAATCCCCCGACACAAAACTCGAGATAAGGATAATCGCTGAAGTCTGAAAATTACCTGACTACTACGTCCATCCCGATCTGTACTCGGTTCGGAGCAACTTCCTTGATTGTGTCTGAGAACGCAAATGAATCAACCGTCCTCCCATAGCGCTCAATGGCGGACCGAACTGATTCTCTGATTTGATCCAGATCGTCGCTTCGCGAAGCAAACGTGTAGTAGTGTATGATTCCTCCTTCCTCCTTCAAAGCTTGAACTGCAGCGTACAAGAACTTGTTCGATTCTGACGGTAGGTTCATAATCACTCGGTTCGCTGTTCCTCGAAGGTTCGTTTCGACCAATTGACCAGCGTCACCAAACAAAGGAACAACCTGGTCGGCCACTCGGTTCAAGAGAATATTGTGCTTGAGATATCTGAAAGCTTCTGGGTTTATGTCAGCGGAAAAGATTTGCGAATCGTGTCGTGTCTTCGCGATAAGGATCGAATACGGTCCAACTCCTGCAAACATATCTAAAACACGTTCGCCTTCCTTGATCTGCCGCGCAACTCTCATCCTTTCATGAGAAAGCCTTGGATTGAAGTAGACCTTCGTAACGTCGAGACGGAAAAGGCAGGAGAACTCCTCGTGAACTGTCTCCGTCTCCCCTCCTCCAGCTATTGCTTCATACTCTTGCGTTCGAAAAATTCCCGACACTTGGCCGGATTTTCTCAAAACCAAGCGCAAATGTGGGTTGATTTCCATGATTCCCTCTCCAATTATCGAGGAGAATGGAGCCAGTTCTCCAAAGAGTTCGATTATGCCGATCTCACCAATTATATCGTAAGAGCGGGGCAAACTGGAAAGTAACGTCTCGGGAACTTTCCCGCGCAGAGAATCAGTGAGGTTTCTCGGTCTCATCTCTCTTTCTTCGAACAAAGCTTGTGTGAGCTGAGCAGTCGCGTATTGCGCTTTGACATTGCGGATATCCTCGGCAGATGGTTCCCGCACAAGCGGGATGAAAACAATTTCACTAGTTCGGCCTAGCTTGAGCGTACCGTCGGTGAGCTTCAGACCCCGTATTGTCCTGAGTGCTCTCTCAGCCTCCGATTTCGGGACTGTGAGCGCGTGAGTCTTCCTCAAATGCTACAACTCGGGCATGGGCTAAGTACGGCAGGTTCTTCAAACAATGCTAAATACTAAGCACAAGGATTAGAGTTCAAGAGTTTACATGAGGCTTTAGGTTTGGCGCAGTGGCGAAGGCGCGAAGAACTTGTCGGAAAAGAGATAATCAACAGCGATGCCAAGAAGGTCGGGACCGCGAAGGACCTAGCCTGGACCAACGATGGCCAGCTAGCGTTGATTATTGAAATGAGCGACGAGGAGGAAGCGTTCCTGCCCTTCGAAGAGATCGAGACGGTGGGTGACGTTGTGTTCGTGAAGGCCAAGTCCGCATTGCAGACCGCTCCCACTATCACTTGTCCGCTTTGCAAGCACCGAAACTCGTTGGAAGCAAAATTCTGCGCCAAATGTGGAAAGGCTCTAGACGCCAAAGAGGATAGGAAAGAGAAGAAAGCCTAAGTTGGGCCTAACGCGTCTCGCGACAATTAGCTCACAAGTTGCACTTTCTACAGTTGAGGTCTGGGGGACAATCGCTGGTCCTACTTATTTTGCTCTTCTAGTGCACCCTGGGCCTCGCGGACCACCATTTCGGAGATTCTTCGGGCTGGCATCGAAAGCTCCTTGGCGATCGTGTGGATATCATCGAATTCGGGCTTCACGTTAACGATCTTGCCTGATTTTTGCTTTGCAAATTTGACTCGAACGTCGAACTTCTTGCCCTCGATCTCCAGTTTGATCGTCATGATTTCTCTGTGCAGCGTGAATCGGTTCCACTGCTGATATCTGACACCTAGCGTCCCTGTTTCTTCCATAATGAGATTTGCCAGTCTTTCCGTTTCAAGTGAATCGCAGATTACGTGCAGAACGTGTCCAGGTCTATTCTTCTTGAACTGCGCGGGAGTGATCCACGCGTCTTTCGCCCCTGAATCGAGAATCTGTTGCAGCGCATGACCTAGCACCTCGCCCGGCAGGTCGTCAAGATTGGTCTCAAGGATCCTGACAGTGTCAGTACCTAATTCAGTTCCTATCCCATGTCCAACCACGACTCTGAGCATGTTAGGTGCGTTGGTTAACTCTTTGTTCCCCGCCCCGAGACCGACCGTTTCCGGAACCAGCAGGGGATAATTCTCGACATACATGTGTACGAGATTTGCAAGCATCGACATCCCAGTGGGAGTGGCAAGTTCCACGTTCTCGGGGCCGCCGTAGATCGGTATGCTTCTTTGTTTGGCAATTTCCAAGACTGCGGGAGCTGGCGCGGCCATGGTACCATGAGAGAAGCTGATGATCCCGCCGCCCACGGCGACGGGAGTTGAATAGATATCCCCGTCAAATACTCCTAAAGCGTCACATGCCGCGGCAACACCGAAAACATCTGCCAAAGTGTCAGCGGATCCTGCCTCGTGCAGGTGAGTCTCGTCAGCACTGACGCCATGAAGTCTGCTTTCCGCGGCCACCAATTCCCTCACTGAACAGGTCGCAAAAGACGCGGCTTGCTCGCTGATTTCTGATGCCTTCGCAATATTCTCCGCGGCTCGCAGGAAATCCTGTGCGGGAGTTTCTTCTTTGTCCTCCGTGATTTCGAGGTCAACGGCACGCGCTCTGAATCCGTGCGTATTGATGTCTCTAACTTGCAGTTTGAGCTTCTTGCATTTCGGATAATGAAGTGGAATGTTGTCCAGGACTCGCTGTATACTCTTGGGAGCGGCTCCGGCATCGATTAGCGCTCCAAGTAGCATGTCTCCCGATATGCCGGCTGTTTGAGGATCGATTAGCGTAATCCGCCTCAATTATGCTCTTCCTCAAACTCTGCCGTCCAACTGAGAGTAAGTCACGCCATTATTCTGCGAGGATCTGTCACTGGAAATCAGATCATTCTCTGCAGGCTATCGCGTCAATTTCAATGAGCATTCCGGGTGATACGAAGTTGGCTTGGACGGTTGTCCTTGTAGGTGGATTCTCTTGAAAGAACGTCTTGTAGATTTCGTTCATCTTTTGGAAATCAGAAGCGTTCTTCAGGAAGATCGAAACTTTAACGACGTCATTAAGTGATAATCCCGCGTCCTCCACTATCGCCTTGACGTTTTGCAGTGTTTGATGCGTCTGTTTTTCGATATCGACTTCGATCATTTTTCCGGTCTTTGGATCGATAGGCCCTTGCCCAGACACGAAGAGGAAATTCCCGGCCCTAATCCCTTGGGAGTAGGGGCCTATGGGTTGTGGGGCGTTTTGCGTTTTAATGAATTTCTTTGTCATCTAGACATTCACCGGTTGTGGTCAAGTGGTAGTCTTTAGATTGTATGGTTTCCCTTCTTGAAGGGTTTTCTCGGGGATCTTGTCTTTCCATTTTTGCAGAAAGGGTAAATCCTCAATCTGCTCTCTCAGATCGTCAGGGAGCATGTGTGGGATTTCATCTATTATTGGATACCAGCGGTTGCATTTGGGGCAGGTGATTATTCCGGAGGTAATTTCATCTTTCTCTTCGAACACAAGCAGTTCCAGAGGATAGAATTTGTCGATCGGGCAAGCTAAGATTTCCATCAGTTTCCTTTTCAATGCATATCCGTCCGTCAACCGTCACAAGGAAGGTGCTGAAATATACCATTTTCGAGGACGGTTTGGCCTTGAGTGAGCAGGAGTTTCGCGCGCGGATTGTTGGTTGCATTTTGGCCGGAAGGCCGGAGGAGGCTGTTAAGCTACTCTCAGAGTTCTACGCAATCCCAGAACCGAGCCTGCGTGTTGGAACAGTAAAGAGGCATAGAAAAGTTCTGGGTTGCTATGTTGCGAGAGAGAAGAGAATCTACATATCGCAAAGTCAGCTTCTTGCGGACCCGTTTGTTATTCTTCATGAATTCTATCATCATCTGAGGGCTTCGTCAGTCGGCAGGGACAGGCAGGTTGAGAAGCGGGCTGATCTGTTTGCCTTGACGTTCATTCGAGACTTCAAACGTTCCAGTATGGCGTCAAGCGGATGATCATGCCGCTAGTGTCATCGGTCTTCCGGTCGAGCCTGACTGCAGTACAGCTTCGCAGATTTCCACTGCCCTCAACCCGTCTATCCCGTTAACAGTGAATGGGCGATCGTTGAGGATTGACTGTGTGAAATGGGTAAGTTCCATTGTCAATGGTTCTTTTCTCTCGATGATTGGTTCAACTACCTTGTCTAATTCCTCAATCCACAACTCCTGGGTGATGTAGTCCAATTCAACGGTCGCATCACTGCCTGTTACTATCAGTCTTCTCGTCTTCCTTGGCGTTAGCCAATTTGCATCGATAAAGGCCGTGCCCCCGTTCTTGAATTGGAGCATTATCTCCGCATAGTCTTCCTTCGTATGCCGCATGCTTCCTGTTCTTGCGTAAACCGAATCTACGTCGTCCTTGAGTATGTATCGAGCCAAGTCAATATCATGAATCGCTGTGTCTCTAACAACGCCAACGTCGCCGATTCGTTCTGGCCATCGTCCCACTCGCCGAGCGATTAGAAGAATAGCCTTTCCCAATTTGCCGGTGTCGATCAGATTTTTCAGATAGCTCACAGCAGGGTTGAACCGCTCGATGTGACCGGGCATTAGTCTGAGTCCTTTCCGTTCTGCAAGTTCCAATAGGCCCCGAGCCTCTGAGACTGTGTTAGTCATTGGCTTTTCCACCATCACGTGTTTACCTGCCGTGAGCGCTCGGTCAGCGACCTGCTTGTGGGTTGTCGTGGGAGTGCAGATTGTAACCGCGTCGATATCCTTGCGTGACAGGAGATGGTTCACGTCAGTGTCGTATTCAACATTGAACTGTGCTCCTACGCTCTGGGCTGCTGCGGCGTTGGCGTCGCACACGGCGACAAGCTTCGTGGAGTCAAGATTTGCTAATACTCGTGCTTGGTTCTTGCCCCAAAATCCTGTCCCGATTACTGCAACTCTTAGCTGGCTCACCGGGTCCACAAACCTCTGCCGGTCGCTCGGTAGATTAAACCGCTCTTTTCGACGCTAGCCGAATCAAGTATGTCAGTGCAGTCGATGATCAGACCTTGCTTCGACATATGCGCTGCCAGTTCAATCGTGTCTAGTTTCTTGAAATCATCGTGCGCCACTGAAAGGATTACACAATCTGCCTTCTCGACCGCCTTCCGGAGGGTGGGTTCCGAAGTCAATCCCATTGCCTCCAATTCGGAGCCGTTGTATAATGGATCGAAAGCAGTGACTCTCGCGCCTCGCTTCTTCAGGATGTTGATCAAATCTAAGGAAGGAGAATAGCGTGTCTCCCTAACGTTCGGTCGATAGCTGATTCCGAGAACCACTACCTTTGCTCTCTTGAGTGATTTGCCACAAACGCGCAGTCCATCAGAAGCGAGTTTGGCAACGTGACGGGGCATCAAGTCGTTTATTTTTCTCGCGTCGAGCACTAACCTTAGTCGTGCATCATAAGCGAATGTCTCAGTGGCCAATAGGTACGGGTAGACTGGTAGACAATGGCCCCCGACACCTACGCCGGTAGCGTGAAGATGAGAATACGGCTGGCTGTTGGCAATCCTCATAGTCTCCACATAATCGACGCCCATTTCTTCACATAGAAGAGCAAACTCATTCGCTAGGGCGATGTTGACGTCGCGGTAAATGGTTTCGAAAAGCTTCGCCAATTCTGCTGTTTTGATATCGCGAACTCTGATCAGCTCACCTTTCACGACGACAGAAAGTGCGGCGCAAGCCGCCTCAAGGCTCTTTTTGTCGATGGCGCCAACGAGCCTGGTATACGTTTGCATGTCTTGAAGCGCTCTTCCGCCCATTGCCCTGATTGGGCTGTAGGCCAATCCAAAACCTTGTCCAGCAACTAACCCAGAGTATTTTTCAATAGTCTCCTTTACAACGCGTTCAGTGACTCCCGGTCCACACGTGCTTTCGAAAACAACGAGGCTGCCGCTCTTGAGCCCCTTTCCAATGCTGACACAAGCGTCTTCAACCGCAGAATAGTCAGCCCGCTTCTGCCTGTCGATCATCGTTGGAACAATTAGAAACAGAATGTCCGAGTTCGCTGCCGCTTCCTCGGTGGAGGTCGTAGCTGTGAACTTCCCACTTCTCACAGCCTTCTTGAGCAGGGCAGGGAGGCCGGGTTCGTCCATTGGGCTGTCTCCCTTGTTGACGCGTTCGACAACCTTAGGGTTCATATCTGCGCCGATTACCTTCGCGCCTGCTTCGGCAAAGAGGCATGCAATCGGCAGGCCCATCCATCCTAAGCCCACAACACCTATGCTTAGACGTCCATCACGAATTCCGACAGCAATCTCGCCAGGTTCCCGAGACAGGAGAGGTTGAGGGGATGACAAAGTTACCTTTGCTACGCTCCCGGCCGAAATATTTAACTGTTTTTAACTCTAGACGAGTTAACTATGCAACGGCCAAGACAACTAACTGATTCCTTACACCGAGCTGGTCTAACGATCTACGAATCAGAAGCATATCTTGCCCTCCTATCGAAACGAGAGTTAACCGCCGAAGAAATCGCGAAGACGACTTCGATCCCTATAACGAGAGTATATGGAACTCTGGAAGAACTTATGCAGAAAGGCTTCGCGAGGACTGTTCAAAGCAGGCCGAGGAGATTTCAAGCTGTATCGCCCGAAGAAGCAAAACGAGAGTATCTGACGCACCTCCGGCGCAACTTCGAGACCAACCTGCTATCGATCGAAGAGGTCATGAAACATCTCCAAAGAGAGGTTGAACCCCTCTACGTCGAAAGCCATCTTCAGGTTAAGCCCGAAGAGTTGCTAGAACCTATTGACGATCTGCGGTCGATGGAAGAAAGGACGGTCGAGTATCTACAGAATGCATCAGAAGAGGTCCTGGTATCAACAGCTCTGTTCTCTTGGCTTCCTAAGATAAAATCGAAACTAAGGAGTGCACTGGCCAGGGGCGTGAAGGTTCGCATTCTGATGCAGATCCCTCAAACTCAGGTTGGCAAACATCTCGACGAGCTAATTACACTAGGTGCACAGATCCGAGACACAAGAGAACCATGGCATCCAGTTCGCGGAACTCTGATAGATAACCAGGATCTGATTTTCGTCATATGGGCCGCTGAAGAGGCAGAACGATATTGGAACCCGATTGTCTACACGCCTCATCACACAAAAAATCAGGGTTTGATCAGGATTTTTCGTGAATCATTCGATTTCAGATGGAATAACGCTAAACGAGTAGCAATCCAGGGGTTGACCACCAAGTGAAAGTCTGGATTGACGTCCTCACGCCCAAGCAAGTAAACTTCTTCGCAGAGCTCCAACACCGCCTTAACGTCAAGGGATTCAAAACCGTACTCACCACACGTGAATATCGAGAAGTCAATGAACTTCTTCAGCTAAGAAACATGAAGTCAATTCAGCTGGGCCGCCATGGCGGAGGGGGGCTTAGAGAGAAGCTTGAAGCAAGCTCCAAGCGCGTGTCAGCGTTGGCCGACGTTGTCGAAGAGCAAGAGCCCGACATCGCAATCTCCTTCTCATCACCAGAAGCATCACGGGTTGCTTTCGGTCTCAAGATACCCCACTACTGCATCAGCGACTCCCCACACGCCGAAGCAGTGTGCAAACTTACCATACCCCTCTCGCAAAAGCTGTTTACACCTTGGATAATTCCAATTTATGCCTGGAAGAGATATGGCATCAACCCCAGGGACATCGTAAGGTATCGAGCCCTCGACCCAGCGGTATGGCTCAACGGATACAGGAGCAATACGAAGGTTCTTGACAGCCTCAAGTTGGATGTCTCGAAACCAATTATTTTGGTCCGACCTCCTGAAGAATTCGCTGCCTACCTCACTGCTCGTTCAACATCCGCCTCGACGTTCGATATCATCGCGAAAGTTCTGGATCTCGCCGACGAAGGCTCTCAGATCGTGGTCCTCAGTCGGTACGACGATCAGAGTGAGAGATTGAAGAAACGGTTTGGCGATCGCGTCATCGCCCCTGAACACGTGGTCGACACGATTCCTCTGCTTCAGACAGCTTCGGTATTTCTTGGCGGAGGAGGCACCATGACCGCAGAGGCTGCGTTACTCGGTGTCCCCGCAATCTCATACTACCCTGGAGAGCCCACTTTCGTTGACCGATTCCTCATAAACTACGGCGCCGTCGACCGTCTACAAGACTCTGGGAGAATTGCCCAGCGAGCCATCGCCATCTCCAAAAACCGCGACTTTCGAGACCTCTGTCGCAAGAAATCCAGCAAATTACTTCAAAGCATGGAGGATCCTCTGAGAATAATCATTCAAAGGATTTTCAAGTAGTTCTCTTTCGCCCAATCGTCCGCCAGAAATATAGATCCGTGATCTTCTTCCAAACAAAAAGCCACACCAAAATAATCGTTCCAGAGACTAAGACCCTTACAGTTTGTGTGACGATTCGATCGAACAAGGTCTCAGTACCGATGCTGAACTCGAAAGCCACTCTTGAGATTAACAGCATGCACAGTAGCAGCATTCCCCAGACAAAAATCACGATAGCTGCGAGAGGTAAAAGCCGCCTCAAATCTTACCAACCACCGTGATTCCATAAGTTAGGACAGCGAGAATCGACGAGATTAGTGTGAGAATCATCATCCCTCGAACAATCTCTCTTTCCCCCAACTGCCCAGCTGCAAGGATAATGCGCGCCATGGTTATGGGAGCGTTTCGTTCTGCGCTAGCCTGAAGTCTACCATTCTCCAAGAGTCTGGTTGGTCTATCACGTATCTCTCGTCTTTCATACAACCTCCCAACCGACGCCAAGCCATAGAAAGCGTTCATGATATGTGGGATCAAAGCTACGACGACAACAATCTCAATTCTTCCGAGTATTGCAAGAGCTCCAAGTGCGGCGCCCACAGCTAGGCTTCCGGTGTCTCCGCCGAAGACTTTGGCGGGATACCGATTGAAGTAGTAGAAAGCCAGGAGGGCTGCCAGCAATCCAACGCCGAGTGCTGCTGTTCCTGTTTTGCCCGCGACAAGTAGGATTGCCACGATCACAACTGAAATTATGCTGGCAGTCCCAGCCATCGCTCCATTCATGACATCCATCATGTTTACGGAGTTCGAGGTCACTGCAAGCGCTACTGGAATCAAGAGCGGATAGATAATTGTGAACCTAGCTGGACCTACGAATGGGATTAAGGGGAATGGGTCGTAGGTGCCCAAGAGAATAATGGGGACGCAAGCGACGGCGGTAAGTAATGGCTTGATCTTTGCACTCAGTGGCCGCAAGTCGTCTACCAACCCGATTGCCCCTGCGATTAGCACAGTCCCGATGAAGGCCGCTGTCTCGCGTACCGAGTTGGGAAAGATGACTGCACAAGCAACTATGCCTACTGTCAACCCTATGAGGATCGCAAGCCCGCACATCTCTGGCAATTCCTTTCTTTCGAGCTTATGGACATCCCTCCCCGTGATTCCGTGTTTCAGCATCACTCTCCCGATGATCGGAGTTGCTGCGAAGGTCACTGAGAAAGACACTGTGAAGACAATCGCCATGCTGGCCGTCGAAAGGATGTCAAGCATGTTTCATGCAACTCTTGATTATCCTTGACAGTTTTCCCTTGTAGTCGTTGACTATTTTCATGGCTTTGCCCTTGGTCGGTGCCTCGGCCATGATCCTGAATATGGGTTCAGTGCCGCTGGGGCGAATTAGAATCCACGACCGCGGAGGAACCCAGACTTTGATCCCATCTATGTCAAGGACCTTGCCTTTTCTAGGAAGGCTTCGTACTTCCTCCATGACGGCAACTTTGATTGAATCAGGGCATGGCATCTTGTCCTTCACAATGTAATAGTTCGGAAGCTCCGCCACGAGTTTTGAGAGTGGTTTACGCGCTTCTAGCACGATCTTGTAGATCATTGCCGTTGTAATGCCTCCATCCCGCGCAGCAACGTGCGGTGCATAGAAAATGCCCCCATTTTCTTCGCCGCCTAGTTTTGCCTTGATCTTTAACATCAAATTGGAAACGTACACGCTACCAACAGGAGTGTATACGATTTCGCCCCCATACTTCTCAGCAGTTTCCTCAATCATCTGAGAAGAACTGATTGGAGTGACGATTTTTCCGTTCGAGTGGTGTTCCAAGAAGTCTCTAATGATAAGGGCAAATGTCTGATCCCCCCAGGAAACCGCGCCGCGTTCATCTAGAAAGACAGCGCGATCGCCATCACCATCATGTGCGACACCGAAGTCAGCGTGCAGGGAGGGAAGGATTTCGGAGGTCTTACGTAGATTTTGGGGTGTGGGTTCGGGCAAACGCGCAGGGAAGTTACCATCAATATTGCCGTTCACTATGCACACGCGGCCTCCCAGTTTCTCAACGATGGGTGGCGTTGCGAGCACGCTTACGCCGTTGGCGGCGTCCACGAGAACCTTCAAGCTTCCACGGATTGGGGCCCCACCTACATTCTCGATGACCGATCTAATATATCCGGAGAACTTGTCCGTAACAGAAATCGGCTCCCTGACCGTATTCCACTCGCTGAGTTTCCACTTGGACCCAAAGTAGATCTTCTCGATCTTGAGCTCATCTTCGTGTGGGAGCTCTACGCCATGATTTCCCATGACCTTCATGCCGTTATATTTCGGGGGATTATGGCTTGCAGTCACCATAATGCCACCTTTCAATCCCCAGTCTTTTGTGAGAAACTGCAGCGCAGGGGTCGTTATTTGACCCAACTTCCAGACCTGGCATCCGGCACTTGCCAAGCCCGAGCACACAACATCTTGGAACAGCGGACTTGAGAGTCTGCCATCGCATCCCACCGCAAGGTCGGCACCCTTGAAGTACGTGCCAGTCGCCATGGATAGTTTCAGAACTAGTTCTGCGGTCAGCTCCTCGTTCACTATTCCTCGAACACCGTTTGTTCCGAATAGCTTTCTCTCTTCCAACTGTGTCCCACTGCTCACATGAGGTGTATTCCGGTTGCAACGTTCGTGGTTATTTCCTTGTGGGGATGAACCATCACATTCCTCCGGATTTTGACGCCATCACTGATCTGAACATTCGGTGAGATGACGGTTCCAGGCTCGATCTTCGCTCGTTTTCCAATCGACACATTGGACGCTATGATTGCTCCCGAGACTATGGCCCCCTTCCCTACCGCAACCCTATCGAACAAGATCGAGTTTGTCACTCGCGCTCCACTCTCTACCCGACAATTATTGCCAATCACCACGTTGGGTCCCACACGAGCAGTCCTCTCGACGGTAGAGTGTTGTCCGAGGAAGAATGGTGTCATGAGTCTTGAGTCTCCGACGAGTCTGCGCCTACCCTGGCGGAGGATAGATTTTAGCCCCTGCTTTTGAAGCAGCACGAGGTTGGCTTTCTGGAAGTCAGAGAGGCTTCCAATATCAAACCAGTGGCCTTCAAACGGAAATCCAATCAGCCTCTGCCTTTTTGCCAGAACAGGAAAGATTTCTCTTTCAAGCGAAACTCTCCGTCCCGCCGGTATCATTCTCAGAACCGAGGGCTCGATCATGTAGATTCCAGCATTGACCAGCCGACTGGGTGCTTCCTTCAAGCTTGGTTTCTCAACGAACCTGCTGATCTTCAGGTTCGAATCGAGCTGGACCACTCCGAATCTGGTAGGATCGTGTACTTCATGAAGTGCATCCGTCACTGCTGCCTTTGCACTTTCATGACGCTCCAACATTTGAGTGAGGTCGATTTCAGCGATCACGTCGCCGTTCATGGCGATGAAGGTGTCTTTCAGACGAATTGTCTGTGAGGCAAGTTTCAATGGGCCACCGGTTCCAAGCGGCCTATCTTCGAGTGAGTAATGGATACGCATCCCTCTGTACTCTTCTCCCACTTTTGCTCGAAGAGAGTCAGCTAGATAGTTGACTGCGAGTACAACTTCATCTATTCCGTGGTGTCTGAGTAGGTCAAGCGTCCAGTAAATCATCGGCTTTCCTAGAACGGGAAAGAGCAGTTTGGGTAGTGTGTAGCTGATGGGCCTCAAACGAGTTGCATATCCACCCGCCAGAACTATCGCCTTCATAAGAATCCAAGCAACCCGTTCTCCCTATGGTGACTTGGAGGGTCTATTTGTGCTTCGGGGAAACGGCATTTGAAGGGGACATACACGCTACTCCTCATCTGCATGAAGCCGTTTAGAGCCAAGATTGGTAGCCTAGGATACGCCACAATAAGAAAGGGGTATTATCTCTACACTGGGTCCGCACTCGGATACGGGTCCGTTTCTCTGGAAGGTAGATTGAACCGTCACCTGCGAGGTCCGAAAAACGTGACCTGGCACGTTGACTATCTCACGTCTGACCGTCGGTGTAGAGTCAGGGCGATTGTGTACTTAAGGTCAAGCAAACGTCTAGAGTGCACTATCAACCAAGAGACCGTCAGGAATTTGAGCGCCAAGCCCATTCTGTCACATGCGGGTTCCAGTGACTGCAAATGCAATGGGCACTTGACGAGAGTTGGATCTTCGATTGGAGCAGGCGAAATCTTGTCGAAAGTGACGAGTGTCTATCAGCGTTTCGGCAGAGTGGTTCGTTGCATGGAATTCGCGAATCGCACGTGCAAGAATGCAAGCCAACTCGATCTAGTTAAATGAACTTCGGGCAATCCGCCTAGATGGAAGGCCATGGTAACTAGATCTTCTGCCCTTCTTCCCATCTTTTGAGGAAAGCGTCTCGAAATATCCTGATGAATCCTTGGTTCTTCGTGTAGTGTGGGCGATAGTAAATTGGTCGTTGTACATCGCGCTTTTTCGTCGCCCAGATGAGGAAAACGAGCTCCTGGTCATCGACAAGCGTTCCTCTTACGGGATACCATTCTTCAGCGCAATGCCGTACTTGAATGCCGAGATCACCTAGCTCCCTAGCTCTTTCTCTAGTCGACTCATCATTGACCAGCATCAGAACCTTCATGCTGACGCCGCGATCATGCGCCTGGAATAGTGACTCACGAACTTTGCCATACCATCCAAATGTCTCCGCAAAAATGTTCGCCTCTTTGGCGGCGTTGCCCAGGATCCGAGCGGTACGCAGCTCCATCTCGGGAAGATCACGCAAGGGCTCTATGATCTCCTCCGGTCTTATTCCAAGTCTACTCTCCCAATACACTGGCTCCAGAATTTTCTCCAGCTCCAGGGCGACTGAAGCCTCTTTCGCAACCTGACTATCGAGGCTTCTCTTCCGTTCATCAAGTATTCTCTGCAAGACAGTTCGGGGTTGAACCACCTCAACCCTATTGCTGGAAATTCTCACCAAGCCTTTGTCAGCAAGCGACTTCAATGAATCCTCAGCTATAGCTGCGGGAATACCGAAGCCCGTAACAACCTTGTCCAACATTTCCCCCTCGGGCTGAGAAAGTAGACGGAGGTACATCTTTGATTCGCCGCTTGATAACCCCAGACTCCGAAGAAGTTCCATTTCCTTTCCATTGTCATCAAACAATTTTCTTATCACCATTTTGAATCGTCAGATCTTCTCCTTGTCAACTAGCAGTTCGTTGTCAAGAAACTTTCTACCCCCGAACTTTTTCACTCGAATCAGTTTGGGGTGCACATGGAGTTCTGTCTCGTACAGATCGATATGGCCATCGAATGTCTCTAGCACTGCCTGAGACTCATCGTCAGAGTGCATCGCCAGATTCAACGTGGCCAAACAGGTCATCTCGGTTGATTTGCTTCTTCCCAGAATATCCATTAGCCATCTCCTAGTTGCTCTGTGATGATCGAGCAACACGTCGTCCAGGATCTCCAAGCATAAGACTGGGGGTTTGTTGGAACTGAGTTTTGCGACCGCTTTAGTGAATTGCAGATTGATCTCGGTCAGATTATCAACTGTTCTGAGCGTCGCAATTTCAGGATAGGCTGTTGCGATTGTCTCGGCCTGTGGATGACAAAGTATTACCTGAAGGTATCTGTCGTGACTTGATAGCAGATCTCGGACACGATCTATAGAACTCGAAATGTAGACGCATCCCCGCCCCGTTGTGACAGTTGTTTCTATGAAGCGTCTAACTATCATGTTCTTTTCGTCGCATGGTGGCCCCGTCAAGACTATGCTAGATCCAGGGAAGAGACCTCCGAAGAGTATGTTATCGAGAGCTATGTATCCGGTAGGAATCAGGTTCTGCGCAACCTGTGGGGTCTGAGTGACCACAGCTGCCAACTGCTGTTTTCTAGTCCGACCCGCAACAGTACGACTTGTTGCAATGAGTGCGGTTATTATGGTAAGCCAGGCTATGAAGTAGCCAATTCCATAGAATTGTAGACTAGGCCAGACGCCAACATAGACGACTGTAAGAATTTTGGAGGAGATATCTCCACTATAGTCGAACAGAGATCCGGTAAGGAACAGCAAACCAACAGCACATGTCAGCACACCAGCACGCACTCTTCTTACGCCATAACGAACTCCGAAAAACACCAAATCCAAAAATGACCCCAAAACAAGCATAAGGAATCCTACTACGCTCACAACGGTGACAAAGTCAGGGTATCGAGAACCGACGGTTGCCTGTAGGAGTTGTGAGAACGACGGATGAATCGCCATAACGAGCGACGAAGTTCCTACAAAGGGTGGAATTGTGATTGAGAAGATCAACACAACAGTTGCGATGATTCCAATGATGCGCGATAGGGAGCTATCGGATTCATTCGTCAAGGACAACGCACTTTTCATTGCGCGCATACAGCCTTGCTCAATTTTATGTTAGCGCTTCACATCACGACTATACGAATTGCAACCTGCTCTAGTGTGATGTTAGCGTACGTCTTGACTTGGATGGTGGTGGACCGGGCGGGATTTGAACCCGCGACCTTGCGGGACTGATTGTCTTTCCGCATTGCGGGTGTTTGAAGCATGCCAAGCGGACGATGTGGTCGCTTCGTCGGCGCGTCGACGATGCTCATACCAGGCTGATCTACCGGCCCACCTTTCCGAGTGCTTTCCACCCTCCGCCTAAAAACCTTCGGAAAACGGAATAGAGCCAACGCTCAGCAGTTTGGGATTCGGTTAGAAAACTCTTAATTGTTGAGTGCTCGTGAAAGCGTCCTAAGCCGAGGTAGCTCAGCCTGGGAGAGCACCCGACCACGTGGGTGAAGCTGAAGACCGGGTTGACTGTGCCGAAAGCGGCATAGGCCTAATCGCGGATTCAAATGGAACGCGAAAAACGTTCCTGAATTTCCCGCCCTCGGCACCAAACCACTGTTCAGACTTTGTTGGGCCGTCAATCGGAGCGTTGCGTGGTCATTCAGGAACTGTAGATTGGCTGACCCAACTCATTAGGCAGTTCAACCACGAGATCCTGAGGAGAAATTGAATTGATTCTCAATCCGCCCTCAGAGTTTTTGGCAGTTAGGGCAGATGTAGCTTGCTGTGCTTCCGGTCTTGATCTTCACAATCGAGGTTTTGCATATTGGGCAGGGTTCATTTGTCTTGTATGCTACTAGGAAATGCTCGGGCCCAAACCTCCCGCTACGACCATAGAGGTCCCTTTCGTATTTCAAACCGCCAAGCCTGATGCTCTGATTCAAGACCTCACATACGCTGCGGTGAAGAGCTTCAATCTCTCGCTCGGTTAACGTTTGGGTCATGCGAAGCGGGTGAAGTCTGGCCATGTACAAAGGATCCTGGACATACACGTTGCCAATTCCAGCAATATGTTTCTGGTTCAGCAGAAAGCTCTTGATCGCTCCTCGCCTTCCCGAGAGTAAGGAACCAAGTTTTTCAACCGTGAATTCATTGTCAATGGGAGAGATTCCTAGCTTGCTGGTCATCTTGTGCTTAGGAAGATCTTTGTCGAAAGCGGTGTGTATGTAACCAAACCAAAAGAAGCTAACCGTCAGTTTGGTCTTATCATCGAAAGTCAGTCGAAGCTGATGTTTTTTCGGCAGTGTATCATCATGCTTATGATAGCGCAAATCTCCTCCCATGCCGAGATTCAGGAGTAGATTGTCATCTGGGCTTAGGTGTGTGAAAAGCCACTTTCCTCGCGCATTGGTTTCTCCAATTCTCTTGCCGCTAATTCTTCGGAACTTCTTGACCGAGACGTTGAGGCATTTGGGCTGGGTCAAGTCAATATCGGTGATGCGTTTTCCCTTGAGTTGTTTTGTCATCTGTCGGGCGAGGTTTGCGATCTCAGGAAGTTCTGGCATGAGAATTACCTGACCTCCCACTGTACTATAGTAAGTTTCGTGCGCTTGCTTCTCCTGGTGGACAGTTCTCTACGCCCCAAAACTCTGACTGGTGTAGGCATAGGTCTTCAGGGGGTCGCGATAAATATGCGAGCGATCGCATTCAATACAATAACGCTTCAAGCTGAATGGGGTCGGTTCGAATGCGAGTAGGTTTCGTACAGATCAACTCGAAGCTTTCTGATGTGGAGGGCAATATCAACAAGGCGTTTCGATTAGTTGGCAAGAAGCAGATGGCTCTTCTGGTTTTGCCGGAACTCTTCAACACCGGCTACAACTTTCGGAGCAGACGTGAGCTTGCAAAGTTGGCCGAACCGATTCCACAAGGACCAACTGCGCAGACGGTCCGGGAGTTTTCGAAGCGTGACGGTACCATGATAGTGGCGGGCATTGCAGAAAGAAAGGGACAGAGCTTCTACAACTCCGCTGTCGTCGTCAAAGGAGGAAGATATCTGGGAACATATCGTAAGATCCATCTCTTCTGCAACGAGAAGAGGTTCTTCAAGCCCGGCAACGAGTTCAAAGTGTTCGGGAAAATAGGGGTCATGATCTGCTTCGACTGGATCTTTCCCGAGTCGGCTAGGACTCTAATGCTTAAGGGGGCAGATGTGATTGCGCACCCTTCCAATTTGGTCCTGCCGCACTGCCCAGATTGCATGAAGACTCGCGCTTTAGAAAATCACGTTTATGTAGTGACCGCTGATCGCGTGGGAGTGGAACGCGGGCTCCGATTTATCGGGCAATCCCAGATTGTCAGTCCCCGAGGGCAAACAATCTATCGAGCTTCAGCGACGAGAGAGGAGTGCATCGTAAGAGACATTGATCTCTCGTGGGCTCGTGACAAATCTGTCACACCTAGAAACGATTTGGTGAAGGACCGGGTTCCCCGAGCATACGCCACGTGAAAAGATCCATACCCGATAAGTCTTTAATTCAACGCACCAACTAGACGATGATGACGGAGAATGAGTTCTGCTACAACTGTTCGTCAGATCATGCGAACCATAGTTTCCGTGGATTTGAAGGCCAAGGCAAAAGATGCAGCTCGTCTGATGGCTGAGAAGCACATTGGGTCGTTGATCGCGAACAGGGACGGACTTCCATTCGGCATTATTACGGAACGGGATATGATGGAAAAGATCGTTGCTCAGGGAGCCGATCCATCGAAGGTGACGGTCGGGGAGATAATGACTGCGCCATTAGCCACGATCGACGCCTCAGCCAGCCTCACAGACGCGGCGAGGAAGATGGTTGAGAAAGGAGTGAAGAGACTTGTGGTAACTGAACATGACAAGATCATCGGAATCATTAGCCAGACCGACGTTGTGCAACAGGTGGCTGATTTCCGTACGTTGGCCAAAATGGGCATGGCCTGACCGTCACGACTTACTGCTCTCTAAACTATGCAGAGTGAGATGTCTCTCATCGGTGTGCTTCAGTAGTCGTTGACCTTTTAGTTTCACCCTCCATTCGGGTCCAGGGGGTGACTGGAGTATTCATCACCCATCTGATCCATTCAACCACTGATGTAAATGCCACGTAGAACCAAAAATAGGCACGTGGAGTCCTATGGGATCGTTGTCGGCACTAGGCTTACTTTAGCCTGAGGTGAGTCATTCCGCAGAGCGGCACAGTTACAACATAAAACCCCAGGCCAATTACTGAGCGAGGTCGTCTGGGGGCGGGTACCTGGAGGAGTTCGCCACTTAACAATCCGCAGATTTTGTTAACAAAACTTGAACATGTTCAATTAGAGTTGAAGGAACTCGTGGCATTCTCACGAGTCGAGAAGACTCCCAAAATGGTTGAGACAGACGCCCAATATCCCGGAAAACTATCCTAACTAAAACTTACGAAACGAGGCAGGAAAAGCGCGGCAAGATGCTCGAGAAGGGTCTCAACACGTTCGATGAACTCTACGAAATAGCGAAATCAGAAGCCATGGCAAATCAAGCTCGCGCTAGAATGCAAGCTTACATGGTCATGGCCAAGCTGGATGCCCTAAACGCTCTCCTAATGAGGGACGCATCAGATGAAGAAATTCTTCTGGGCGTTATACAAATTGAGGATCTGGTAGCGCAGAACCGCAAAATGCTCAAAGAAATGAAAGAGGCAAAGAAGCAGGAAAAGCAGCAATAGGTGTGGGATTAGCTCAGCAGGAATCGCCCGCTTCAACTATACAATAGTGATTGAGATTTTTTCTCGCATCTAGAAATCCTCTTATCCACCAATTGTCCCTATCTCGCTCGCGCTAAGCTTGGGCTTGTGGGCCCTTTTATAGGGTCATGGGCTAGGGTTTAGCTTGTAGCGGCCGTAGTCTAGCCTGGTCTAGGACGGGAACGGCGGTGCGTCTCTGCCGACGTAAGCCTGCCACGCTTCTGATCGCTCCTAAACAGGGCGAGAAGATGCCCGGGTTCAAATCCCGGCGGCCGCACCATCTATTGTAATCGCTTAACGGGCTGCGTGCGTGTGTTTGATGCGTTCGTGCGTGCAATCGAACTGCAGCCGTAAGCTTCAAGCTGTTTGACTCTTACGATAGAGAGTTTGACACTGCTCAATTACTGCTCTTGCAGCTTTGGCGCCCTTCCATCCTAGAATTTTGACCTTTTTTCTTTCTAGAACTTTGTATGTCTCGAAGAGGTATGCGATTTCTTTCAAACTGTGCTCCGGCAAGTCGCCTAGGTCATGATATTCGGCGTAGCGTGGATCTCCTGTCGGCACAGCCAAGATCTTATCGTCTTTTTTGTCATTGTCGACCATGCGGAGCAGTCCAACTGGTCGTGCGGTTATGATGCAGCCTGGAAATGTGGGGTTTGTCACGAGAACGAGCACGTCGAGTGGATCTCCGTCCTCGTCCAATGTTCGGGGCAGGAAGCCGTAGTCGCCCGGGTAGTGAACAGAAGAGTAGAGCACGCGGTCCAGGACGATTGCTTGCTTTTTCACATCGTATTCGTACTTGTTCTCGGTGCCTTTTGGGTTCTCAACAACTGCGTAGATTGTGTCAGGGGGATTCGGTCCGGTGTCGAGGTCGTGCCAATAGTTCATTCCACTCACCGTTCCAAAGTATTGGTGAACAATGCCAGATAAGGTTCCCATCGAGATGCATTGCGCGGGAAGTGACATGGATGCCATCACTCCCATATTTCGAATGGAACGAGAATGTACCATAAAACGAACATTGATATACTTGTCTCGATGCCATAGCCGCTTCAGGAAAAGTGGACCAGATGACGTTCCAAAAACACCGAAACGCACTGGCACTAATGATACTGACCGTTTCACTACTTTCACTCGCCCCCACACTCACATCAGCTGACCAACAGAAACAAGGCGGGCCAATACAGATCAATGCCACAGGTCAGGCGACACCACTAAACGAAGGTAAGGGCAGCGCAAGCTCAGCCTCTCTAACTCTAACCGGGTCAGCGTACACAGAAGGAAACGGCGAACTCAAGATTCAAGATCTCACAGGGCATCTCCAGATAGGCTCAGTAAACTACACGCTAACAAATGGTCAAGGAGACGTCAACAAACAAGGCGACATCGAAATCACCGCCAAGACAAATGGAGACAACCACAAAGACGAACTTAACCTACATGGCAGCTTGCAAGGAAGCAACATAGCGTTCAACTCGCGCGAGAGCAAACTCTCCTCACTGTACTTCCTAACGCTCGCAGGCCAGGCAAGCATTACCATGAACACTAGCACCAGTTCAAGCAAAAGCCACGGTGGAGACGACGACGGCAATAACAGCACTGTAACTATCACAAACGACGTTACGAAGACAGTGAACAACACGCTCACAAAGACCGATTTCCGCAACCAGACAATCACTCAAACCGTGACGGCACTAAAGAACGCCACAGTAACCACAACTCAATTCAGCAATCAAACTATCACTACAACGGTAACTCAAACCGCAGCAAACACTACGGTCACCAAAACCGTAACCATTACGACGACGTTAAACAGCACAACGGGACCTTAACCCTCCACTTCTCCTTTTTTCCAACGTGCGAAACCATCTGGACCAGAAGCCGGAGAGCCAAGTCCAGAGCATGTCCTACATCAAGACAGACGCTGAAACCTCGATGTGTATTTGGTAACGTAATGCTTCAGTTCGGTTAACAACCAAGCAGCATGTGATTGGCGATCAAATGCCATTAATGTGGTCTGCTAATGGATTTCGTCGGCAGATACATTCTTGAAGTACGATTGGAGTGGCGGCCCTTCACATCTGAAGGATTTTGAAGGGTGGTGCTGCGAGAAATGTGGAAACTTTTTGCTGGTCCAGGCGACGGGCAACCCAGCGAGACTGCAACTCTGCCGAAAGAGAGCTGCCCTAGTCGCCTCGAAACTTGTCCGCTAGTGATTTCAACTCTCCACGTTCTAGGACCTGAATCTTGGTTTCAAGTCGAACATCTAAACCGATCTGTCGAAGCAAACCAAAGAGCTGTTCTCCAGTAATCTGTCCTTTCAGTTGACCGGTCTGAACTAGTTGAGCGAGTTCCTGTAAGATCTGTTCGGCAATTCGTGGATATTGTCGTTTGGCGGCGTAGTAAACCTCCCAAGCGCGTCCTACGAATACGTTCTGCAAAATACTGCTAGGGTCAGGCTTGTTCGTTGCGGCTTGTGCTTGTTGCTGTTTGACCGTGATCCTCTTCTGCATAGCTGCCATGCGTTGGCGCTTGAGCCGGTCAAGTTCTGTGTCTTCGGTCAAATGTTACCAGCTTGATCTGTTGGTTCCAATCGGTTTTTGGCGAGCCCTATTGACCATTCAAAGTCATAAACAAAACGGCCTGCTACGACCCATGCGTCCAATGGCCGTGTGTCCACCGTAAACATTTCGCTTACGAGTTGCCGTGTTCCTGCTGCAAAATGACCTCTAGGAAACCCTCCAACCACCATTAGGGGGTCCGTGATGCCACTCGTATACTGGGCGAGTTCGCGAAGGAGCATGGGTTTCCCAAGCGTGCTGAGACCGAGAACCTTTCCTGGCCTAAGCCTGCCTAGGAATTGGCGCAAGGGCATTCTGTCGATGCTTAACAACGGTTCACCGTTCTTCGGGACCTGTCCTTCTGCGAAAAGTTGCTCGACGAGGCCGACAAAACGCACGTAATTCTTCGGCAAGCGTATCTTAGAATTTATTGTTATGACGTAATCATCCTGTGTATGAACGAACGTCCGAAGGTGACCTGCCCAATTGAGCGGAGTCTCAAGGATTTGAAGAAGGGTATTGTGAACTATGTCTGGTCGGCCCATTTTCTCCACGGGAATCTTGTAGTGGCGTCGGGCTAGTTGCTGCATAGCCGCATTGTGGAAAGCTCTGTCCAACAGAACCTCTCTAGGCGACTTCTGTCTGCGTTCAGCATATTGTTTGACCTGTGAATGTTCTTGGATCTCCTTTGGAATAAGCTGTAACGCAGTTTCGACAAGAACCAATGTGAGCGTCATAATCCTCTCTTCTGTTGGCCAGCTCATTTGTACTCACTCCACAAAAAGGTTACAAGGACACCCTCCAGACATTAGCACGGTCGGCTCTTTGGCTTGGAGAAAGAGTGGTAATATTCGCGGGATTGCCCGCGAGCGAATTGAAATTCTGCTCGGCCTTGCGAGGAAAACGTTTCCGAGAGATCAAGTCCTCTCAAAAAGGTACGTCGAACTCGCACGCCTAATCGGAATGAAGGCGGGAGTTCGCCTATCCAAGGAGCAGAAGATGTCAATTTGCAGGAGCTGTGGGGCCTTTCTTGTTCCAGGGGTAAACTGCCGTGTTAGAACTAGATCAGAATTCGGAACGACGGTGTTAATTACATGCCTAGATTGTGGAGCTAAGAAACGGTATCCAACGGTGAGGGAACGACTTTGCAGAAGAAAGAACTGAGAAGACTTCAATCCAAGTCCCGTCTCGCTGACGCGACTATCTGGATTGGCAAACAGGGGCCGTCAGAGGATCTGATAAAACAAGTGGCGGGTCAACTGAAGACCCGCGAGCTCGTGAAACTCAAAATTCACAAGTCTGCGCTAACAGAAACTGAGACAAGTGCCGTCGCCGAGAAGGTAGCGACTTTGACGAGTTCAACACTCGTCGAAGTCTTGGGTCATACATTCACACTCTACAAGCGACGAGAGTTGGCCACATCTGAAGAAAGACGTTGAGCTATGAGGCAAAATCGTCTTTTAGAAGGTGGACCGAACTAAACTTATATTGCGCTCACCGATTCTAACGACGAGACTTCGCTACTGGATGGAAATTCGATGCCGACACTACTTGATGTTCCTTCAGATGTGCTAATCGACAGACTGTCGAAGTTTCTGAAGGAGAATGTAGGTGATGTGGCTCCGCCGACTTGGGCTTTGACCGCCAAGACCGGTTCGCAAGGGGAACGCCCTCCAACCAATTCCGATTGGTGGTACGCTCGCTGCGCTTCGCTTTTGAGAAAGATGTACCTCCACGGCCCCGTTGGAATCGCACGCCTAAGAGTGGAATACGGGGGCCGATTGAGGCGGGGAACGCACATCGAACATTCCAGAGCTTCGGGCGGTTCAGCGATCAGGGAACCCTTGCAGCAACTTCAGAAAGCCGGCTTCATCGCTATTGAAGCCAAGAAAGGCAGAAAGCTCACACCTGAAGGAATTAGCCTTCTCAATCGAATGGCTGCCGATATTCAGAAGGGTGCCAAGAAGACCGAAGGCCAGTAACATTGAGTGAAGGGGACGAGTACTCGGATGAAGAACTTGATTCGCTTAGACAGAGAAGATACTCGGATCTTCAACGTGCCGTAGGCGAGGAACAGCGACAGACGGAGTCGAAGAGGCAGTACGATGCACAGAAACAAGCCGCGCTCAAGCTGATACTTACTCCAGAGGCGAGACAGAGGTTGACGAATATTCGAATGGTAAAACCAGAATTCGCGGAACAGATCGAAACTCAATTGATCCAACTCGCGCAAACGGGAAGAATCAAAGTGCCAATAGGCGACGACCAACTGAAAGAAGCGTTGGCGCGCCTTCAATCACAGCGAAAAGAGATTCGCATAAGGAGGGCCTGATTATGGCTAGGAACAAACCTGCTGGTCGGAAACATAGACTTTCCAGAGCTCTGAAGACCAGAAAACCTGTTCCATCATGGGTGGTAGCGAAGACACGGGGGCACACCAGAACCCATCCGAAGAAACGTCACTGGCGCAAGACCAAGCTCAAAGCTTAGCAGGAGAGATCGATAGATGAGTGAATCTGAAAAGAAAGAAGAAGAACTCGTGGACGCGACTGCAGAAGAAGAGGAAACTGAATCGGAGACAGAGACGACAGCTCCAGAGACCCAGAAAGCAGCGGAAGAAAAGACAGTTAAGTCCGCTTCTGCCGCCGAGGAGAAAGAAGAAGGCGAACCAGAGGAAGAAGAGATAGAGGTAGTTGAGGAGAAGATATACACCATTCCACTTCGCCACGTGTGGGTTGTCACACCTCGCGGCAAAAGGGCGCCAAGAGCGGTGAGAGATGTTCGCGATTTCGTTTCTCGACATATGAAATCAGAAGAGGTTGCTGTAAGTAACGAGATTAACCAAGCCATATGGAGTAGAGGCATCAATAAGCCACCAAGAAAGATCACTGTGCGCGCCGTGAAGGACAAAGAGGGCAAGGTTATCGTCTATCCTGTGAAAGCAGCTTGACTGAGCATGTGTTGGTCCTTTTGCATAGTGTGATGGAACCATAGGAATGACTGTCATCCTAGCGGACGTCTTTGGAAGTCCGAACATCGGAGTCTACTGCTTCTGCGCCGAGAACGTGGTTATCGTTCCACCAGGACTCGCCGCTCGCAAGATCGGTCAGTTTGAACAGGTGCTGGGCGTGAGGGTGTGCAGGACGACAATAGCTGGCTCCACGTTGGTGGGAGCACTTGTAGCAGGGAACTCCAATGGAATACTCGTTCCTCATACCGTGCGCGAGTATGAGTATGACCGATTGCGTGAGTTCTGCGAGGTCACAATTGTCAAGTCGCGCTGGACGGCTTTGGGAAATGTAGTTCTCGCGAACGATCTCGGAGCTGCAGTACACCCTGATGCCCCAGAGGAAGTGGTGAAGGCCGTCGAGGAGGGTTTGAAGGTGAAATTTGTTCAGAGTAATATCGGGACATTGCCGTTTGTAGGCGCTCTAGGAATAGCTACCAACAAAGGCGCGCTAATCAGCCCGAACACTCTCAAGGAGGAACAATCTATCATTCAGTCAGCGCTGCAGGTAGAGGTCGAGCTAAGCACTACTAACGGCGGCGTTCAATTCGTTAGATCAGGAATACTCGCGAACTCAAAGGGTGCTGTGGTCGGTCCGTTGACACGTGGGGCTGAGCTGATGCAGATCAGTAGAGTTCTGATGGTGTAGAGCTTCCGCCAGATCGATAGAACTGGTTGTCATTTTCGGAAACGGGTGGTTAACTGGATTCCTTGAATACTTCGTCCCATTTGCCCTGGTCCAGTTCTTTCTGGAGTTCGCGGGGGTCGCGGCCTTCTATCGTGATTCCCAAGCTTATGCAAGTGCCCATGACTTCCTTGGCAGCGGTTTTGGTTGACTTGGAGTAGCTACTCGGCATTTTCATCGCCGCTATTTTAGCGACCTGTTGCATGGTTAGATTCCCAGCTTTCTCGGTTTTCGGATTACCCGAGCCCTTCTGGATACCTAGCTCCTTGACGACCAAAGCAGATGTTGTTGGTGTACCTATTTCGACTTCGAAGTCTTTGGTGTCGACGTCGACCACGACGCGGACTGGGACTTTCATCCCCGCGTAGGCTTTCGTCAGTTCGTTGATTCTATTTACTATCTGGAGCACGTTCACTCCAAGTGGACCTAGCGCCGGGCCCAAGGGTGGACCAGCGTTAGCTTCGCCGCCGTTCAGTAATGCTTCAACTTGCTTCTTGTCGCCCAACTTGTCCTACACCGCCTCTACTTACGCGCTTCACATAATCTGCGTGCACAGTTATTGGGAGCGTTGCGAAGCCCTCCTCTAGGAGCTCTATTGTCACTTCTTCCTTTAGTTTATCCACGTTCGTTATTCGAGCCTTCAGCCCTCTGAAGGGGCCACTTATTACCTCGACAGAATCTCCAGACGACAGGTCCTCAATGACTGGTTTGGTCACAACGAATCGGTCAAGTGCTTCCGCTGAGATAACTCCTTTCGTTCGTGCCCTTGCGTGACGAACACCTGCAATTAGGTCGTCTACATAGTGTGGGCCGGCTGCTTCAACGAAGATGTAGCCCTTTACAATGTCTGGAGCTAGGATACTGACAATTGGAAGTTTCTTCAATCCCACTCTCGAAGCTATCAGGTCAACGACGGTTCTTTCTTGGCCGCTGGTCGTGCGAACCGCGTAGATGAGCATCTTGCGCTCCGTGCTCATCCAGGCGTTGCTCCAGCTGTTGTAGTTGCGCTTTGAGGAAGCAGATTCAGGAACAGAAATAGAACTCGAATTATGAATCCGAGCGAGCCGACGATGGCAACGCCCGCGAAACTGATTTTCACCATTAACGAAATCTCGTCACGTGAAGGCTTTGTTGTAACTAGCAGAAGACGTCTCGTCGAATCCAGAAATTCATGTAGGTTCAATCCGGAAATCCTTCTGATTTGCGAGTGAGTTACTTTTAGGGTGTCGATGAAAATGAAAGCTCGGCTATTTTAACCTTTGAACTAAACTCGAACAACTTCAATCCGCATTTCTTCAAGTGTATGCAAGAGTTTTGCACGATCTGGCCCACGAACTCCCTTCCAGTCGATGACCGCTGTGCGACATTCTCCCATGGTTCGATTGAACGCCATATGCACAATTTCTTCATCATACTCTTCGAAGAAGTATTTCGAAAGTATGTGACCGAATGCGTATCCGTCCTTTCGAATGGCCAGCGATTGCTTGTTGCAGTAATGGCCGCCCCCGAACCCGACTGCGTTCTTACCGGGAACAGGTTCAGTTGCGGTTATCCAAATGGCTTCACTTACCGCTGCAGCTGCTTGCGGATCATTCCATTCTTTTTCTGTGCTTCCGACTTCAACAAAGAGAGTCGGAACACTTAGCTCAGTCGGTCCGTGATGAGTGGCTTCAAGACTCACAGCATAAGTCAACTTTCTGGCCTCACGAGCTGCATCCAAAGCAAGCAGGGCAGCGCGCAGTCTCGGAGGATCCGCAAGGGAAAGACTTTTCGCGTTACCGCCAAAGTCTGCTCGGGAAGTTGCGTTGCCCGACCAATGCACAGTCAGCGTCGGCTCACCGCTTTCACTCCTATGGCGCGAAGCGAAAATCACTAGATCCAGCTTGACCTCCACGCCCAGATTGTTAGTATGAATTCCATCAGTATCCACATACTTCAGAAACACGTCTCCCTGTTCAAACACTTCCCCAGAAGTTCCGTGAACAGGTCGGAAATCTCTTAGGCGCACTAATTCTCGGGCAACGTTCTGAGCAGCTACGTCGAGCTTGGAGGCTATGATAAGAACGGCCAAGCCGATCGAGCCTAACCGAGTATGTTGTGAACCATCCGATCCGGTTCGAACGAAATGATATCCTCGTAGTTCTGACCTACGGTTGCAAAGAGGATCGGTTTGTTAGTCACTGCGGCCATCGAAATTGAGCCCCCCCCTTTTGTATCCGCATCGAGTTTGGTAAGCACGACACCGTCTATTTGGACTGCTTCGGAGAATTTCTGAGCTTGCTCTACAGCATCATTTCCAGTAAGAGCGTCAACCACTAATATGGTCAGATCGGGCTTCGCCACTCTGGCTATCTTTTTCATCTCCTCCAGTAGGTTCTTATTCGTCTGCATTCTGCCGGCCGTGTCTATCAAAACAACGTTGATAGCGTGAGCGCTTGCGTAATTTACCGCATCGAACGCAACGGCGGCTGCGTCTCCTCCGTAATCGTGTTTGATGGTTCTGATTCCGATTCTGCGCGCGTGTTCCTCTATTTGCTCAATCGAACCGGTTCTGTACGTGTCTGCGGCGGCGATCACTACTGAGAAACCTTTCCGGAGAAGTAGACTGCCGATCTTTGCTATGGAACTTGTCTTGCCCGTCCCATTTACTCCCACGAAGAGCACAATAGCGATCTTATGCTCGCTTCTTCGCTCATCTAGAATCTTGAAGAATTTTTCCTCGCCACTTCCCTTCAGCACGTCCAACAGAACGTCTCGGAGTAACGCTTTCGCTGGCTCCGTGGAATTAGAAAAGCGCCGGACCTCAACATCCTTTAGCTTCTCGCGTAGGATGTCACAGATCTTCTGCGCCACGGAATAGGCGACGTCGTTCTCCACTAGTTTGAGTAGGAAATCGTCGAGAATCTGCGCAGTCTCCTTGTCTGACAGTTCCTTTTGGGAAATTCTCTGAGCTAGACTGTTGAAACTCGATTTGAGCTTTTCAAACATGGTTCTTCACTGGCACTTCGAGCTTGCAGACAGGGCCTCGCCAGCAAGAACAGAATCGAATTCTATGCTAGCGAACCGAATGAGTTGGTGCGTTACCTTGAGGTCTGTTGGGCGGAACCTTGTTGTTGTCGAAGCAATTGATCTAACGTTTCTCGGTCTTGCTCGTATCTGGCTACAGTCTGGTCCAGTTGCTGTTGGATCGAATTTCTCGCTTTATCCAGCTCTTGGACTCGCCCCTTCAACTCCTCGATGGAGCTCATAACATCCTTCTCCATAGCAGCTCCGGCCCCTATGCCCATGACAAGCTTCTTTGAGTCCGCTATCTTCATTCTAATGTATGATCCCGCTCCGACCGGGACCATAGTGTCGTCCCCGTCCTGCAGTTTTGTGAGTCCCTCTAGAGTAGCATGGGCCAACGCCACCTCGTTAATCGCAGATCTCACGACCTCTAGCCTAGATTGTAGCGTCGTGACTGACCCTTCCAAAATTCGGATCTCGGTGGCAAGCTGACGGACTATCTCTTCTTCCTTCATCTGAGGATATGGAACTGACATGTTCAAGCCTTAGCCTGGGGGGTCTCTT